>JAABUX010001288.1_pt1 | contig 38360 bp, 42 predicted proteins | sample 5561851 | NCBI WGS metagenome assembly JAABUX01 (sample SAMN10711883, study PRJNA513361) | rock metagenome | isolation source: Antarctica rocks | place: Antarctica: Victoria Land, Richard Nunatak red sandstone | collected 2016-01-03 | reverse complement strand
GAGGTGAGACCAGCTACTTGATGGGGAATTTCAGCCTCTGCTGCCACAACAGCACGCTGGCTAGGTCGTTGGCTGGGAAGCTCTGCTGCTGCAGACATACTATTGGAGGGTGCTACCAAGCGATTAGTAGTGGACCTCAAACCAGATGTACATGAGACTTGCCCATGGAGAAGCTCGATACCGGGATACCAGTCCAAGGGCGACTCTCTAATAGCGTCGGTCGATGACTCAGTGTACTGCAAGTGTCGTTAATTCTTATTACGAAGCCCGCACGGCTCAGTAAGGGACTCATTTGCAATTTCTCGAAAGGGGGGACTGACTGCGCGTTTAGACTGATCCCAGGGGTCTTGGAATATTCTTTCGTTGACTCAACAGGCGCAGCGGTGAACGTGGTCAAAAGTGACGTTTGAGTTGTTACCCAAGCCTCGCCTGCGAGGACGTTACCATTACTCTCCGTTGTAGTATAAACAGGACTTTGACTCCCTTCCGTGACCGGCGAAATTGTGGACCGTGGCTCACTCTCCTGCATATCGAATCGCCAGGGTACAGTAGACATCACCATGATTGTTGTAAGATGCAGAAGGGATCCAGTCTCTCTCAGCAGATGTTTTGACCTGCAATGTCTTGTAGGACAAGGCAGATGACTATAAAGCAGCACTTTCCGGGTCTTTGGCCCCACTTTCCAGAGCAACGCAGATTCATAATACCAACGACGGAGCGTTCCATAAATAGGTTCAGCGTCCATTTTGTGCGGTATGTCATTTGTAGCACCCTTTTGTCGCGACAGCTTAGAGAATATAAACTTCGCATGTTTTCACTTAAAAGGCCATATTGCAGATTTACACTTCTAGAATTACCAGTGATTTATCAAACTAAATCGATCGAGAGCCAAAATGTCTGCTACTGAAGGGCCTTTGCCCCAGCCTGGGCTACCGGAACCATTGAAAGCTGCGACAGAAATAAACAAGAGCAAGACGATAAAAGCGTCCGCTGATGCGAATGCGCCGGCACCGTCTCAAGTTCCGCAGGCATCCGCCAAATATCAAAATGATCCAAAGGCGTTGGCTCGATTGCAAGGTCCCAATGGATTTATGAACGTTCAGCCAACTGAGGAAAACAGTTTTGTTGATGCCGAAGGGAAGCCACTGGATGATAATACTGACCCAGTGGCCGGACAAGAAGGCTTCAAAGAGGATGAATCCATGGACGGGGACGATGCGGATGAGAAGAGAAGGCAAGAGGAGTTGGAGCAGCCACAAGCGCGGGCGCCAGTTCCCAAAGAGATTGTGGACATATATCATAATACAGTAGTTTGCGAGGCTTTCCAAACCCTTTGGCTTTCGCCTGATGACCCAGTAGCGAAGGGACACCTGCATGAAGCCAACGACGCGATACAAAAGATCAACGAAACCAACAATAGGGGAAAAGATCTGGATACGATCCCGATCTTGTCGATCTGGGCAGAAACGGAGACAGCAAAAAATTATGCCCGAATGCTCGAACGAGATCCACTGGCCAGGGTTTCCGACGACCCTGGGGCTCCGCTGTGCCGGGATGCAATTGAGTCCCAGATGACAATCTTAAATGCAAAATTCACGATGTCCGAGATCCCGATCGAGAAGTATATACACAAAGAAGCGGCCGTGATTATGGAAGAGAATGCGCGGGACAAGACGGACGCCATCCAAGGGATAACTAAACTGTTTGAGGCGGAAGGGAACAGAAAGCCGACCGAGCAAAGTCTTATCTTGAGCACTGCCTATGCAGAGGCGGGAAAGATTATACCGGCTATGTGGGATAATCTAGGTGATGATGGGAAGTTTCAACAGCTCTCCAACATCAACGAACGCCTCAGTGCCGAGAATTGCGGTAACGGCCAGTTAATTCCTATCGAGCAGCTGCAAAAGGTTATGCAATCAGTCTCAAGGCTGGGGGGGGTGGAGAGGGTTTCAGCGAGCGTTGAAATCATGACATTTGCTAGATGTCTCCTGCAGGAAGGTTTCCCTGTTTACGAGTGGATGCCCGAACATGTTCATGCCAAGGTCCCAAGGCGTCTTTTGCCACATACGCAATCAGCCCCTCCTTCGCCACATACTCAGTCAGATGAGTCTCCAATGGATGTGGATGCCGATCATCGGGAGCTGAGTGATTCCAGCAATTGTGTCAAGATCAACAACGATAGTGACGGACTGACCACCTATGGGAAAGTGGTGCATGTGATAAAATATGGCTGGGGCACTCGGGTTTTTGTCAACTTTGGGACGGACAAACGCCCAGTATATGACGTTCACCCTGGATCCGTATTCGATGTCGGATGTGCCGAGGAATGGCTCAAGCAGCAAAAGAAGCGAGATCCAAAGTGGAGTGAGTGGAAGAAGGACCGAAATGTGGCTGCAGTCCACGATATAATGTACGCCAACGGAGACCACATATATTTCTTGGTGGCGAAAGGGAACCGTCGCGAAGGCCTCCCGGGAGGGAAGAGCATAATCGTACCTACTGGAGAAAAGTACTTTTGTTCTAAGACCCAGCTTCACAAACTTATCAACAAAGCCAAGTTCGAAGATACGGTACAGAGAATTAAGGTACAAAGTCAAAAAAACTACGAATACTCTCAACGGTGTCAGGAGAATGACCTGAACCCCGATACTGGTAATCCGTTAACCAAGAACGAGAAGGAACTGATGCCGTGGCTGGCGGCAGAGAACTACAACCAGAACCGACGGGTGTTCTACAGGAGTGCAAAAAGGGAAAGGAAGAAGACCGTGCAGCTTCCACCTGCCCTGAAAACGCCAAAGACTTCCACGCTGTTAGATACACCTGTGGAAGTCTCAGCTGCGCCATTGGCTACTTTGGATCCCGCCCCTGCTGAGGCAGCACCAGCTATCGCTCCAGCAGTAGCACCGGTAGCCCCAGCCGTCGCCCCCGTACCGGCACCGGTAGCCCCAGCCGTCACTCCAGCACCAGCACCGGTAGCCCCAGCCGTCGCCCCCGTACCAGTACAGGTAGCCCCGGCCGTCACTCCAGCACCAGCACCGGTAGCCCCAGCCGTCGCCCCAGCAGTTGCCCCAGCAGCAGGTGTAGCGCCCGCGGCTGCGACCCCAGCTGCAGCTCAAATGGGCTCGCAACAGCTGATGAGCTTGTTCCAGAGCATGTTCCAGACCATGCCGCGAGACACACAAGCGGCGTTGTTTCAAAGCATGGCTAATGGTCCGGCCCAGGCCCCCAATGCGTAAAATAAGACACCAACACTCCTTTACTGATGCAGGCCGTTTTCTACAGTCGTTACATAGTCCTATAAGTGCATCCTGTATTATCTAGTGGAAGCAAGCTCTGGAAGACCGTTAGACTTCACACAGTTAAGCTATACCATCAAATTTGATAGAAAGCAGCGACTGCGTGATCTTCCTTCTACAATTCATAATCTATGTCTATCCTACCACCGTTAGTAGGGTCTTGGATTACGCTAAGCGGCATATTAGGAGTAGGTAAAGGAGAACGATAAGGCTTACGTCGAAGCACTAAGTAGACCAGTTCAAACTGAAGCCAAGATCTAAACGAAGACTATAAATAGTATCTTTAAATGGACAAACAACGTATGCTGATATTGGTTTCTAAAAACAGCGCTGAAGCAAGGTCGTTGGGAAAGTGGGTACTAGCACCCAATTGGCAGTCAAAGACCATAGTTAGATCCTTTGCTAATTGAACCTGTGAAATAAGTAATACAAAATCCGAAAAGTGCCTACGATTCAAACACCATAATGCTGGACATGAACCGACTCAACGCCCGCTGGGGCCATTCTATCAATGAGTATACAGAGCGTTTCTGGTCAAGGAACAAGGATGGCCGCTACACAGTCGCTTCCTACACTCCCAAAGCAGTCTTGGTCGAGTTGGCCCACCCTCAATCCCCTGGTCATCCATCGGAGCTCCCTCTTGAAAACGATCTGACTCTCCTAGAGGGCACACCAGGTCCAGGGCCACTCAATCCGAGCCAGTCTGATGAAGAGAATTTCATTGCTCAGCTGAAGTCATTCGCCGATGCTCTTACGCGACGAGTCCCCCTCCAGAAAGAGATAATGAGTTATGCAAAACTTGATCATCTGCAAAATAAAGATACGGCACGCCGCAAAAACATGTCATCATACGTTGAGCGAGTGGCATCTTTCCTGAAACAGGCCGACAAGCAGGATAGGTACATCCATAACAGCCAATCAATTCAAGAGCTGGCAGAAGCTGGGCTCTTTAGCCAATCGGTTGACGCTACGCCTTTTACGAGCCCACCACTTCTGATATGTTTCGCGTGTGGATTTGGGGTGAGCGGCATGGAAAAAGACCCTATCGAACGACACCTCTCGAGTAAAGAGAGTGCCTGCCCCTTTAAAGTCGGGTACAGTCATAGACGAAAAGTGCAGGAACAGGCGGGAAACGAAGAGCACGAAGAATTTATGAAGCAGAATCGGAATGGTAAGTAAGGTTTAATGCTTCAACATAATCACGCTGACAAGGATTGCTCCAGGCCTACGACTGAAAACATCCCAATCGGAGGATCACGAAATACTTGACAAGCAACTTAAAGAACTTCGAAGATTAAGAGATACATTGATGGATGAGCTAAAAAAGGGTCAGGGAAAGCAAGCCGACTCGAAGAAAGTGGAGGCGGCAGTGAAAGTGGATGATATAGGCGCCGAATCCATTCCGGGAGACGTGATACGAACCAATGAAGAGGAGGAAGTCCTGTATACGGGAGAATTGGAGGAAGGCGAGATTCAGGAGCCTTCTCTAATGCTGGGACAAGGCGCCGTCCGGGAAGAACGTTGCTGACTCCACTTCCTTCGCTAGTCTACGGTCAATCAAAGTCTGATATGGCATGAGCATAACCCATATACTACGTACCAACGAAGGCCTTAGAGTGGTTTCAAATAGACAGGAAGTCTTGTCGATGTCGTAGAACAAAGTTTACTAGGTGAAAGTAGGTGTTGTTCTTTCATCAATGTATTGTCACTTGAGTTCATGCGACCGAGGCTTGGCAATTTATATTGGCCGCAGGCTTCGTGGATAGTAACATCTTTGTTTGATTCATATCCACGTATCCACGTCCTTGTTTGTGCCATATAGGTTCTTAACATAGATCTAAGCCTAGAGTACACCGCTCTTAGCGACAACGACGTGCCGTCTATAAGTACCTCGAAAAGGTTAGGTTTGCTATCCTAGAACTATTCACGCTATCGTAGAGGACTATTAAGCTGATATGTATATACGATGGCTATTCTCGTACCATATTAGATCTTGGAGTCCCTGCTTGGGCTACGTTAGCGCTGCCCCGGCCGTCTATATATGTCGCAGCATCCTCTTTCCATAACCAAAGCTCAACTCGAGATGCCAGCGGAGATATCCCACGCAGCCTGGCTTGTAGCTAGCCTATGCAGTCTTTGCTTTGCTTATTGCTGTATTTATAGATTACATCTCACACCTCTTGCGGAGTTCCCCGGACCAACAATGGCCAAACTAACGGGATGGTACGAAGTCTGGTACGACCTCGCGCGTGGTGGGCGATTCCCGTGGAAAATTGCGGAACTCCACAAGCAATACGGTTAGAACATCGCTCACTTTCGATCGTACCGAGAAAGGAACTGATATCGCTCAGGTCCAATCATACGTATAGGCCCAAATCAGCTAGACATCGACGACCCCGAGTACGCACGCATCCACTTCAGCTCTAGCCCCATTAGCCGGCGGGATAAATACAGGTCCCATGGAAAGGCCCTCGGCATGCCAGGAGCGTGTATCAATACGGCAGATCACAATCTTCACGAGATTCGGCGCGCTCCACTGGATGTTTTTCTCTCCAGGAAACGGGTTGGAGCATTCAAAAGTACTCTATCTCAGAAGGTCGAGCTTATGTGCAATCGACTCAGCGAATTCCAACACTCCGGTAAGCTTCTTGACCTGCGCCTTTTGTTCACTTGCTTCGCTACGGATGTTGTGACGGCCTACGTGCTCCCCCAGTCTTATGAACTCCTCTTAACCCATGATCTATCTCCGTCCTGGCGTAGGAATCTGTCTACTTGGCTGCTTAACTATCATTGGTTCAAGCATTTCCCTTTCTTATGGTACATTGTTCGTGCCATTCCGAACATGGTTATGACTGCACGCTCTGCGGACATGAAAATAGGACTTGGCTTCAAGGCGAGCAACCAGAGATCCATTCAGCAGGCGATAGAATCTCCCAATACTACGGGTACTACGGTCTTCCATGAGATTATCCGCAGCCCACTTCCTGCCGGAGAGAAACGTGTCGACAGAATATGGCAGGAGGCCCAGTCGCTGCTCGTTCTGGGCGCCGAAACAGTTTCAAACACACTCACGGTCACGATCTATAGATTGATCGAGACGCCAACGAAGATGGCTCGATTGAAGAGTGAGCTCGATACTTTGCCAGACCCCGCTCATACTTCACACCAGCAGCTCGAGAACCTCGAATTTCTGACCGCTGTGATACAAGAAGGCTTGCGAATGTCTGGAGGCAACACCTCCCGTCATATCCGCATTGCACAGGACCAAGACTTGCTCTATCGAGGACAAGCGATCCCAGCCGGAACCGCCGTTGGTATGAGCAGTTCAGCCTTCAACAGAAACGGCGAGCTCTTCCCAGAACCGGATACATTCCTTCCGGAACGCTGGCTGGGACGAGCAGATTGCCCTGAATCGCTCGCATTTTCGAGGGGATCAAGAGCCTGTGTTGGCGCGAAGTAGGTTGGCAACATCGGAAACCCCTGCTGGCCTTGCTGACAGGTCTCATAGCTTGGCCTATGCAGAACTTTACCTTGTCTTGGCAGCAATATTACGACGCTTCGATTTCACTCTGGTTGGGACCACTAGAGAAGATGTTGAGGCTGTTCGTGATGCCTTCGTACCTATGCCGAAAAAAAGCTCCAAGGGTGTTAGAGTTCAAGTACATAATAGCATTCCAGTTTAGAGCTGCACCGATCCACTACATATAAGAGACGACGTGGTAGACTATTTCCTTCGCCACTAAGTCGTCGCTCAGTGGGACCCAGAAATTCATCTCATTTCAACCTGCACTTGAGCCCAATGGTCCCTGATTGTACCATCGAAGCTTTGCCGGAGCCTCCCCTGACTGTATGGCTGTAGTACCTGTAGACTTCCGAGCTTCTCGTTAGAACTTTCTCCGACTCTGTTAAATACGTCTATTGGTGTCCTTCCCTCGGTGTCCGCCATGCTTAGATCAGCGCCGTGGTCAAGGAGTGCTTCTAGGACCCCGTGCTTTGTCTCAGCGCGGCCACAACCAGGTGACGTGATGGCTGCAATCAGAGGCGTCGTGCCATAACTACAGTGCCTATTGGGGTTGGCCCCAAAATGCAGCAACAAATGGAGTATAGGGAGCTTTGTCTCAGATTTGAGAACGCTCGCCATGCAGCTTTCGAGAGTTGTGCAACCGCCTGCAAAGGTTCTCTCTACGTCTGCACCTGCTTGCAAAAGCATGTGCACGATGCCCAAGTCGTTGCGATCAATTGCAAGAAGTAAGGGTGAAACTTTCTGCCCAGCACAGTTGACATCGGCGCCGTATTCAAGGAGCACCTGAACTGTGCCATTGCGACTTTCGTTGGAGCGAAAGGTATTCGAATACTGCCCGCTCACGGCACGACTTAAAGCGCTATAGCTACACATGTCCCTTGTTGAATACTCCGGACTGATATAGTTGACGTCTAGAATGTGCTTCTCCAGAAGCATTCGGGTCGCGGCAGAATGGCTACCTAAGCTTGTCCTTTGAAGCAGATTTAAACCCTTATAGAGAGCTCTTCCCAGTCTAGGTTCTACGTCGAGTAGGTATTGCAACACTTCGGTGTAGCCACGATCAGCTGCGCAGTGAAGGACGGTCTCGTCAAATTCACCTCTCGCCATCAAGTCTGCGTGATAATCAAGGAGCAGGCGGATCTTTGCGAGCATATTAGCAATGTGAGTCGCCTTGTCCTCATCGCACCGTGGCAGTGAGCGAACGACACCGAAGAGGGCCGTCCGTCCATGATCAAACGATACGGAATTTGGAGAAGCTCCGTGCTGCAGTAGTAGCCGCATCGTCTTCTCGCTTCCCCACTGTGCGCTTGCATATAACGGTGTGACCCAAGCAGCTGCCGGAAACTGTAAAAAGTCGCTATCGGTCACGACGTCCAGATTTCCTTCCTGTGAGAAATACCGAAGCTTTTCGAAGCAATGGTCAAGAGGGACCGAGGGGGAGGTGCCCTGTATATCCACTCCCTGTTCCACAAAGAATTCTACCATGGCGTGATTGTTCTGGGCTGCTGCAACGCACAATGCTTCCACTTGCAAAGGACGGTGAAGTTGGGGGCAGAGCCGCTCCATCGGGCAGACCCCCTCGTCACTCGTCATGGGTCTGGTCATTCTGCAATAGATCTTTCCGAGCAGATAAGCTTTGGCGGAACCGTACGCGAGTTTTGTTGCAAATAAGTTTCCTTGGGCCGAGGCATGTTCGAATCTTGCTCCAAACTTTGAGCTTGGCCATGTTTCCATTTCTTTAATCATCGAGTACTCTATAATAGATCGCCACTGACCTGCGGTTCTGTGTCTTAGCAGGGATCTTTGCCATGATTAGGCCAACTCACTGTTGACCCGATGGTACTGGTACACTCGGGTTGAAGGGTCCGGCTCTCCCCGTGAACCTCCATAGACGCTCAACTCCAATACCTCGAAGTCTGACCATTCGTAAACAGTATACGAGCATATCTGGGTCAGGATCTCCGTTGATAGCATTAGGCAGTCCATCCTTGGATGTTCGCGATATTTCCGACGGTATGAGGTTGGCTAACATCAAAGTACCGCAACCACAGGGACCAGAGAAAGGTTGAAGAGGTAGGAGGTCTAATAATCTTCGCGGGATTACATATACGTAATCACCGTCACTAAATCGTACTGCTTTTGTCTAAAATAAGAAACAATTCGTAATACCTCGATAGTCCAAGAAAAGAAACGCGTTTCCTAGAATAAGACCGTGCACTCGGCATTGGCTTTAGGCCTCAACGTCGTCCAAACATCTCATTCCAATCAGATCTGGAACGTTATCCGGCATCCTGCCCCTTACCATAATACCCGCAAACGCCAAACCCGTTCCTTGGAGCATGGCCGAGGATCCAATAACGACTACCGCAGCCTCGATGACGTGCTCAAGATCTTGTGTCACTGTCATTGCAGCGATCGTCGCCTCAGCCATTCTCAGTTGCATTCTCGGCACAGCATTTTACTATGTTCGAGCCCGCGCCAAAGCGAGGGAGCGTGAACGGAAGCTGGATAACATGGAGAAGGCTCAGCTAGCGCAGACCATCCGTGAGACACTCTCGCGAAACTGGAGCCGAAGTATCAATAGTCTTGACGAGGAAGAAAGTATTATGGGGGTTCAGCCACCGCAATCACAATTTTGAGACATCAGCAGGCTTCTCCGGGGACGGCCACGGAGTACATTCAAATTAAATGTCAGACATGATCATGTTTGCCATTGTCCATACCTGATCCAATACGATCTATAATCATATCATTCCTTGTTATCCTGAAGTACAGCTAGCGACTATGCTCGGAAGAGATGCTATTGCGAGAGATCTTTTGACATCCTGAACGCCAAATGACACTGAAGCGCCTGCTTGATCATTTTGAAGGAATCAAAAAGTGCTTCAGAGCAGAGATTGCGTCTATTCTCGTCGTGAAGGTTACATTCTCCGTGAGCCCCGGCCCCGATTTGAGATAGCAATAATTATTCACCCACGAGACACCTTCGCAGCCCACATAAGTTGATGGTGGATTTTCGTTCGCTTCGTTGTACTGGGCGCACTTTTGAACACAGGCCGTGAAGTTTACGGTATTGGACACCGTTTGCAGGTCATAGATGTTGCCACTGCTCAGCTTGACAAAGTCCGCGTTGTAGTGAATGCTAAAGGCCATAATGGACTTGTCATACATGGTGAAGAGATCCGTAATGTTCTGTTGCCAGGGATTCTGAGATTTCGTTGGTATGAAGAAAGTCGAGCCCTCCCCAAGATCATTAGAAATCACGGCCGACGTAGCGATCGTGGAGGGGCTTGAGGTTGTGCTAGAAATATCTTGCCTCTCGGCCAGTGTTTCATACTTATGATAGTGTTTCTCCTGGCCGAATGCCCAACCACTACCATCTAGGCCCCCTCTGTTTGACCACTTTAGTAGATTCAGAGTACCGGAGACGATTCAGGTGAGTACTTACTTCGAGACAATGGTCGTCGCTGTATCGGTGCTTGCGCTCAACGCAAGGTGAGGGATGAACGCCAACATGGAGGACATCAAACGGAAGGTAAACATCCTTTCGAATGACCGGAACAGTACGGGAGGAGAAGGCTATAAAGTGGTTGTAACTGATGGAGTTGCAGGCTAGCAGACGACCAGGTACTCTATTGATGGAAAACTGGACGTGACATGTCGAGAGAGCTTCCAGAATATATAGAAGCTTCCTCTTGGTCGGTCCTATGAATAAATACTGCCGAGGGGCGCACAGAACAGCCGGGGGTCTGTATTAAGGGGACAGCATCAGGATGTTGAGGCAGCGTCACAATGCTGCATTCGTGGGAATTTCAGAAGGCATCAGGCAGAGAGCCTTTTAGCCAGCTCAGACAGCCCCCCACACGATTGCACGCAAGAGATCACTGACCATGGAACATCAGCCAGCATCGGCTATCTTCAGCGCTAAAGCGCAACATACCCAAGGAAGATCACTGCAATCTTTTCTCGCTTCTCTCGCTGTGGCAGGCGGCATTTTCGTGGGGGAGATTCTCTTGTTCCTACTTCTCAGAGCGCGACTTCCCCGAATTTAGTAGGTACATGACGATGGAACTGATCGAACAAGTTGACAGATCTAGCGTATCTAGGGCGCGAGACGATCGGAACCTCAACCTCAGCCTTACTGATATTGATGTGATTGAAAGGTGTGGCCTGGACGCTTACTTATTCTTACGGTATCTCAAGACACTACTACGCATCTTTGTGCCTTTAGCCATCGTTGTGTTGCCCGTATTGATCCCTATCAACCTTTATGGGGGCCGCGGTCCACGGAACGGAGTGGGTGGCCTAGATCGGATGTCCTGGACAAACATTGCCCCGAGCCAAACCAATCGGTACTGGGCACATCTATGTCTTTCACTCCTGGTAGTGTCGTGGGTTTGTCGCATCTTCTGGTATGAGCTGGATAGTTACACGCGCTTACGGCAGAACCGGCTCCTATCTCAAGCGCCGGGCACTACAGTCTTAGTGACCGACATACCCCAAGACTTGATATCAACTGAGGGACTCCAGCGCCTGTATAGCGTTTATCCGGGAGGAGTACGAAAAGTGTGGTTGCAGCGCAACTACAGCAAACTTGCCGACAAGGTCCAGGAACGGGACGTCTGGGCTTTGACACTGGAGGCGGCAGAGACGAGACTAATTCAGAAAGCCCTCTTGTCACATAAAGCCTCCCGAAGTAAAGCCCGTGTTATCACGCCGGGCGAACCGCTTTGGACGGAATATCTCACAAACAAAGATCGCGAGTTTTATACGTTACCAATGTCAGGGATATCCTACTTTCCTTCTTTGCCGTACCTCGGAAAGAGGGTCGATCTCATCGAGCACTGTCGAAAAAGGGTCGCTACACTTAACCAGATAATTGCAGAGGACCAGAAGACGCTGGAAGACTTCAAACCTCGCAACTCTGCGCTGATCCAATTCAGTCGACCTGTGGGTGCCCACATGGCATGTCGGTCAACTCAACACCCTTGGCCACATGTGATGACCGCGAGGCTGGTAGCGGAAAACGCCGTCATCTGGAGAAACATATCCATCGGATGGTGGCAAAAATACATACGTACGTGCCTGGCAGGAGGGCTAATCGTCTTTCTTTGTGTGCTGTGCGTTATGCCTGTGGCATTGACTGGGTTACTTTCGCAGCTTGATTACCTTGCTAGCATATGGCCCTGGCTCCATTGGCTGAAGGAAATACCTACGCCGGTTCAGGGTATCCTCCAAGGCGTTCTGCCGCCTGCTCTTCTGGCGGCGATCACTTTCTTCCTACCGATAATTCTCGAGCGTCTAATCTTGGAGCAAGGAGTCTATACCGACATTGATGCTGAGCTATTGCTACAAGACTGCTACTTTGGATTTCTGTTCCTTCAAGTCTTTCTTGTGGTCTCGATATCATCAAGTGTCGCGGCTGTACTGAACGGCCTAGGCCAAGATTTGGAGTCACTCGCGGGCTTGATAGCCCAGAACTTACCGAAGGCCGGCAATTACTTTTTCTCGTATATGCTACTTCAAGGACTCTCAGTCAGCGCTGGTGCACTCCTTCAAATGTCCCGCCTTCTTGGATTCATCATATCCCCTATCTGGGACAACACTGCGAGACAAAAATGGGAACGGCAGAGGGAGCCTGTGATGAAATGGGGGACCTTTTTCCCGGTTTACACGAACCTTGCCGCTATAGGTTTGGTATATTCGGTAGTGTCGCCACTTATCCTCGTGTTCAATATTATCACTTTCGGTCTCTTCCTAGTCGTCCAACAATACAACATCTTGACCGTGTCCCGATTCGACACGGATACTGGGGGCCTAATATATCCTAAGGCTATCAAGCAACTCTTTACCGGGTTATATGTCATGGAATTGTATCTCGTTGGTCTTTTCTTCCTCGTTCGTGACACGCAGAATAGGCCGGCGTGTATCGGTCAGGCAACGATCATGATAGTTGTATTCTTCCTTACGTTGGTGTACCAGCTACTACTCACGCAGGCATACGAACCGCTCCTCCAAAGCCTTCCGGTCATGCTGAGCTCAGACATAGGATCCGAAAATTTTGAACGATTTACTGCGAGAGGGTCTACCTCTTTTCCATTCCTCCATAGAGTCTTGGACATATGTCTCGGTCGAACCGATAGCAAAGCTTTCATGATGTCTATGGGAAGGCAAGCTCATGTGACCGACATGGACCCAGCTGAACCCAATGATGGATCCGGCGAATTAAGAGACCACGCCACGACAGCTCAGCAACCAATGATATGGCTCCCACGCGACGAACTAGGAATCTGCGATGACGAGATCGAACGAATGAGAAAGTTTAGTAGCTCTATTAGGGTCGATAATCGAAACGCGAATTTAGACAGCAATGGGAAGGTTGAAATTTACGGGCCACCACCCTCAGATGAGGATTCTTCAGGAGTTGACGGTGAGTATTTCTAGGACAACTGTATATTAAGGACCTTAGCCATTACGCGCACTGAATCATTGTCTCCCTTGATAGCGTTTTAGACTACCTGAATAGGTCGCTTATGGTAGGTACTGGCGTTGCCGACGCTTGATAGAATTGATATCGTAATGCTAGATCCAATCACTCCAACGGTCCCTTTCCTACTGACCTCGGTGGACGCAGTGTGGAGTCTGAAAAGTGGATCGTGCTAGAATTACTGCGGTAGGAGATAGAACATTGGTCAGTACCCCTGTAAAGGTCGTTAGGCGGAAGCTGACCCCACCCATATAACGATCTCTCTAGAGTGAAAGCAGAGAATGGTACGCTACTGCTGGAAGACTGGAGTCGCGTGATTGGATGAGAACTATCTATTGTTCCAGGTCCTTCCGAAGCGACTCATTACGATGATCGAGGGAAGCGCGGTAGATGAAACGAACATTAGGAGGGACGTGAGAAGAAAGCCATTTTGATCTATGCCTTCAAGCTCTCTCAAACATTACATACGTCTTCTTAGGTGCGATTCCTGTAGCGCGAGGTCTCTGGTGAGGTCCGGCCGCAGCCAAACGTGTCTTATACGTAGAGTAAACGGCGGCCAGAAGCGCTTTGATCTCGAACATCGCAAAGTTCCGTGCGACACAGGTTCTATCGCCCCCACCGAAGGCCAGAAAGCTTCTTCCAGCCTCTCCACATCGTTCAGGAGAACCCAGGCCCAGGTCACTTAGCCACCTAGAAGGATCCCAATCATCCGGAGATGGGAATACTCGTGGGTCACGGTGTATAACGTGGGAGTATACGGTCAGCCTTGTGCCCTGTGGAATGTTTGAACAGCCAGCAATGGAGGCGATTCTTTGTGGCGCTTGGCGAGGGAATGGACCTGGATCTCGGTGACGAAGAGTTTCGATCACAATGGCGTGAAGCAGCGGCAATCGGCCAAGTTCCACAGGTCTCATGGGCTGTTTCGCGGAGGACAAATGTGAGCGCAGTTCAGCTCGAAGGTTGTCCTGCAAGAACGGTCGCCGGGACAAAGCTAGCATAGCATTTGTGATCACCTGGCCTGTCGTCTCGGCTCCGGCTACACCATGGTCATGGGCTTCGGAGACCACAGCAAGATCAACGTTCCAGATTCTAGACTGTCGCGCCATATTAGGGGATCTTTGAAGATGATCTACTAGAACCGGCCGAGTACCATTATCCTCCTTGCGAAGATTCGCCTGAGATAAATCAAAAGCGTGGGAAAACCAATCTTGCATCCATCTTGCCGACTTGGTCGTCACATCAAACCCTAGTCGCTTGACAAGACTGACGAGGAAGGGCAACTCATGTTTCCAGAATCCTTGTGACCGCTCCCTGTAGTGGTGTCCTAGGAACGTTCGCCGAAAGGAAGCATTCTCAAGGAGATTGGTGCCAGACGAGACGCCATAGATATAGCTCGTAACAAAGTCAAACGCAACGGCATTGTTAATCTCGCTTATGTCGAGAGGCGTCTTTCTATCGGCGTGGTGTCGAACGATGGACAAGTAGCGCCCAAGCAAGATGACGTCAACGAGAGACTGGATGTCTTGGTTATTCTGCAAGAAAGACTGGGTGAAAACGCCCATAACCGCTCGTCGTCGCTGGAAGTGCGATTTATGGTCTAAGAAGGTAAACAAGCTCGGCGTTCTTAATAAATTAGCGTCGCCTGCAGGTATTATGTTCGACTGACCCGTTGTAATTACAGAATCTTTCATACCAAACAGACTTTTCGAACAGACGCTCCATGACAATGTTACAACCATGTTCAACGCAAGCAAGGCTCAGCTCGTTCGGACCCAAGCGCAGGAGCGGACCGTGCTTCTCGTGGAGCTTGCGGATGACTCCATGTTCTATTCCACGGTATCTGATACACAGTATCCATAGGGAACAGAATGGGCTCGTAAAGTGAGCATTCTTTACTGTGTTTAGTGGAGACTTCCATATGGATCTCAAGATCAAGTAGACGAGATATATGGCTGAGATACATAGACCCAGCATTAATGCTAGCATGATTACTTCCTTCATCTTATTACTATAGCAGGGTCTAGCTATATATCAGGCTGGACCGGCGTTAGAATCAACGCCTTGCGCTTGCCTCGATAGAGAAGAAAGAAAAATAGCACATCAACTCCCACGAACGTATTTATAGCGATCCACGTAATATGCGACAAAGTACAACAGAGTACTAATTGAATTCGGAACGTCTAGAGTTCTATACCAGGTTCAACGCTCCATTTCCTGTAGAATGGACCAAATACGGACTGCACCCCAAGAGACAACGGAGAAAATCCCGCTAGCCAGTGAGCCAAAGAAGCTGCTACCCATCGCTCCATTCTTCTCCATGAACCAAAGCAGCAATCCTCCAATGAAGGTAAAAATAGATAGCGCGAGAGTGACCAAAGGCGTCAAAGCCAGCGTGAAATCCCTCCGAGTCAATGTCTCGTATCCCTCAAAACCGAATAAGAGCATTGTACCGAGTAGGACAGAACTGATGCTGACTATAATTGAACCAATCAGAAGACCCTCCGCGAGCCGGGACCTGTGCGAGTTGGTAGGATGGAACTCGCTGAACGTCAGTAAGGCCAGGGATAGCCCGCTGATTAGAGCTGATATGACGCTAAAAGTGTTGTAAAATCGTTGCAGGCGGAGAAAGATCTTGAGAGATTGCGGAGTGAGCCGTTTTCCTAGTCGCAGGTTAGCTTCGGTCGGCGATATCTGTAGCACATGAGTTCTACTTTGACCTGTTGGCATGGGTGCCATTGTGTTTATCCCCTCCTAGATATCTCTGTAGACCTGGTGGGAAACCCTATATATAAACTCTGATGAGGGGTGGTCAATTCGCTACCCGCAAGAACAGCCACTAAGCGATGTCGTATACCCACACGTATATCGTATTAGGAAACTTTTTCCAAAAATAGCTGAATCGCTAAGAATAGGCTCCACTCTTTACTTTATATCTACAGCCTAAATCCCCGATTTCGTCAGATTAGACTTGTCAATATGTGCATGTTTGCCTGGCTTCGTCCGAAGATCTCCATCTCCGTCCACTCTGGCACAAACAACCAACCATCGCCTCCTCTAATTAGGCCCGAACTTCAACGCCCTCGAGATGAGCCTAAATCTTCGCTTCCTCAAGCTAAGCCTGAACCTCCCCAACCTCAAGTCGAGACTGAACCTCCCCGTCCCGATCTTACTCCTGCAAGAAGTCCTCGTCTATATCTGCCGACAGCCTAATGAAGAACAAACTCCGTCATGGGATTGGGAAGGTTGAAAGTGCAACTTCATGATCGGGACATATCGTCTAAAGCGCCGAGAACGGGGGATAGGGGACAATACTAGATAGTGCGCTAGGATGTTAATAATTTCAATGAAAGTATCATGCATTTGCCATCGCTGAAATAGTTGGATTTGTGAGAACTAAATCTTTATTTACTACATCCCATAAACCACTGGACGCTTAGAATCACTATCAGTCAGATGTATGTTACCTACTTCGTTGGCGTCTTGCCAGCAAAGTACCTGAACCCAAGAAGAAAGACACTGCGAAAGTAGGAGACACGTGAACTCATCATTCCTCGCCCAGAGTGGAAGGCTCAGATCTTTGAAAAGGATCACATTTGTACGATTTTAGAAGATCAATTCCACGACAGCGCCTAGGCGACGGAAAAAGTCGAACCTATCGCCGTCCATCCGAAAGAAGACCTGAAATTCTTGCGAATCTACGGTCTGAGAGAGGAAGCCCTGTAAGCTGTCTACTTCTGGGATTGCGTTGAGATAAGCACAGCGAAGGCAGCGTACTCTGTAGGTTCGTCTGCTCCTTGCTGATGTAGCCTGACCTGCAGCTCGGCCATAGCTCAAGGGTTAGGATCATGTAATAAGCGCTGGGTGCATCTTTGCTAGCTGTCTAAGGCACCAATTTTACGCGTGCGGAAAAGCCAGGTACCATGGGAGACGAAGATACCGCCTTCGATAACGATGCTATACGCAACACATGATTAGCGCAACCTTAGCTATTCGAGGATCAATATCAAGCTGTTGTAGGGAGTCACGTCTTTACCAAGTAATACATAAACACCCACCCAGCGGGTCGAACGTTTCCTGTGCCACGATCCCCATTAATGAAAAGCAGGCACCCAACCAATCCATGGCCAGGAACCCAAAGTTGATCCCTATCACCCTTCCCTTCCTCTTCCATAGCTCAAAATACGGTGGTAGAAGGCCGGCCGCCAGTAAAATTGCCGCAGAGACTCCAACCACTATGATCGGCCATGCTGTACCTCTATCGCATAAAGGTCTTAACATCAACACCAGTAGTACCTCCATCCCTCCGAAAGCCGCCCCTATAGCCATCGCTAATATACCAGCCTTCCAAGGAATGTAATCGTTGTTGTAGACCAGAACCTGCGCCCAGCTAACGAGGGAGAGCGTGCAGAATACTTGTGGTTGGATTTGGATAGGGATGTTAAAATTCTGGACGATGGCGTAGACACCGAAGGGGACGGCGGAAATAGCCCAAAGGAACATCATTAGGCCTGGCAGGCCGTTGGTGCTTTTTCGGATGTGGTTATAGTATATCTGGGGAAGGAGTTGAATACACCAGAATATGGTGCCGATTGTGCTGAGAATGTTAGCGGCAAGTGGAATGGTTCTTTGGGGGGTCATGGTAGGTGAGTTGAGAGATTGGAGTAGCGAATATACGGAATGTGAGGGGTTTCCAGGCGCGGAATGGTACAATGATTGAGGTCTATGTTCGTACTCGATGCTCCCAAGGACTATGTTCGAAATGCGTAAATATGAGACATCATGGGGCCTAGATCTTGAAAATGCCAAGGAATCCGCTTATATACGACCGCTTTGATGGACGCTGACGCGCCGTCGAACCATCGTCTCCTATCTCTTGATTATCCAGGCCGATCTTTATTGACATGGGATCGTGTGCAACGCTACGATGATTCTGGTGGCTCAGCAGTGCCGCGAACGAAGATCATGCCGCCTTTTGAGATTTGGCCTCTTCACCTATCTTGCGCCGGATGCAGCGATCCGAAATCTGGGAATAGGCACTCTGCAATGGTATGCTCCTACAGGAATGTTGACGTTATGGGGCCCGGATCCTGAGTTTCGTCGTTGCCGATCTTAGGGGGTCGGCCGGGGTGTAGCATCCACTGACCACGATCCCGATAGAGATCGATACTAACGTGCCGCAAGCGGGGGAAATCGCGTACACATTGCTATATCTCCGTCTTCCTTCTCGTATCCCAACCATTGCCAGATGATGCCCGGTGGCCGAGCACGGGAGATGTTCGGGAAATCCCGTGAGCATACTGATACCGTTGGAGCTGAACGTATGGCTGGTGTAAGGGATATGTCGCGCGTCGTCGTAGGCCCTACGTAAAACAAGCAGGAATCGTAGGTCAAGGCGGTAAAGGACACGGAGCAATCTCGCTGATATATCACCGCAGAAACACCAGCCGTCATCGTGCTGGGCATGTAGGCTTCCATATGCTGTAGTATAAAACAGACCATTCAACTTTGACCATCTCCCTCGGTCTAGGCATAGTGGCTTAAAATATGACTGGAATCGCAGCATTGGGTGCTGTAGGTCTTGGGGAACGATGTGAGGTCATCGCCACTCGGGAATGTCGTTGCCTGGATAAGGGGATCCACGCCTTGCCGCACCTGGCGCCTGATTCGAAATCCATTTTGTACTTGGATAAGGTAATCATGGCCTTGATGTTTGTTCATGAAGAGGAGAAAGGCGAAGGATGCCAAAGGAGAGAGGCGCAGCACTAATCAGCATGGACCCCTGTCTTTTAAATACGCATCCTGAGGCATCGTAAAAGACAGGGTCCCAAAAGTCTGGGCGTGCATAAGCGGAGCAATATCAGATGAATTGGCTTTACCGTCTGTCATAGAACATGCATGCTCTTCCTGTTTAAGATCCAGCGTACAGTTCACCCACTTCCCCGCCTGTTCCGTTCCATATAACATACTGTAATCTCCACCATGGGTGAAGAACGCAGGCTATGGAAGTCAAGGCAGTCAAGCCACATTTCCGAAAGCGAGAAGATCAACGGTACTCGTCCCTTATCTGATGGAGAATCGAGCTCCTCTTGGCTGCTACGGACTAGGAGAGAATCTGCAAGTATATTATGTGCATGCATCTATGGACAGTTCCTCCAGGAAATATCAGTCCTGTTGCCTCATTTTTGCTCTGGACCAATTTACTACATTGTTTCTGCCGTACTTGCCTTGTTAACCTGGCCTCGTCTTCAGCAGTCGCAGCTGCAAGCCTATACCGCACTTTTTTCTCAGGATGGACAGCACCCTATCGATCGCTGATCTCATCATTCTCGCTTTTCTTGCCGTTGCTACGCTTACAACTTTTGCTCTACGATCCTGCATTATCCCGAGTTTCTCTCATCCAATCCTGATGTTACGGCGCCTTCCGCCGAGTCGGCCCGAACTTGCTTACCGTTCCTCCGTCTGTAATCAAGTAGTACCCAGCACCTCAAGGTCGCCAGCGTACCACCTCAGCAGCCGCAGACACGATAAGACATGCCCTGACCCCGATCGTGTAGAGGCTTCCGATGCGAACGCCCATCTTCGAGAGAGGCATCTCGAACCTTTAGAATTGAACGGACAGGCCGATAGTGATGTCAGGAGTGAAGAAGAATAAGTTGACTCGAGAACAGTGAAGGCTGCAAAGCGCAAGCGCGGGTTTCATGCATGGTTGTGTCGGCTTAGATCTCGATAGCTTCCATTTGAGCGTAATAATTATTATCAATTACGCAAAGCCCTCTATTCACGGCCATGCGACCCTCGCGCCAGATGTTCGTTGTAGCCAGTAGAATGCTGGCTTCTGCTGGGTTGGTGGAGACAACCTGCCGTTCTTGGCACATTTATTGTCGTTGCGATCTCACCTTGCCGGCTAGGAATGGGTGGTTGAGCAATTGGGTCGTTGAATTTCGCGCTTCCGGGTCTCGTTGTAGCATTGAGCGAAGAAATGATGTGAGAAGCTCCAAGATTTTGTTGCCGTAGTCAGATGGCAGCCTCCGACTCAGATAGGCCCTGAAACCGCCCTGCATTGGGTTTTCATCTTCGAGTATCTTGCGTATCAGAAGCTCATGCTCTTCGTTGATCTGTTGAGCTGTAGAACCGAAAGAGCGCACGGGGAAGAGAGGCTCGTTCGTTGCTAATTGAAAAATCTATCAAGAATAATTAGATAGTGCGAGAGCCAGGGTTCGATGCACCAGGGAGAAGCCACCAGACAGCCCAAAGCCCAAACATCGATACTAGAATCCCAGAGGTCTCGGTGGATAAGCTCAGGAGCACGGAGGGCTATCGGAGTCACCGGCCATTTATCACGTTGTACGTTCCACATAGCTATCGTAACGAGTTAGTAATTAGCGGCAATAAGCTATAAATAGCGGTGTAGACGAAATGCTACATTACCTCCGCCCATGTCGCCTATCTTGACCAACAGTGTGGAAAAGTCTACATTACCTAGCGCCCCGCGCAATCTTTGTGAAGTCATCAAATACCGCGGGGCAGTATCGTTGACTTCTACTCCTTCAAGCCACTCAACAGGACTATACTCGGGCGGTTGTAACGTGATATTACAGGATATATCCCCGATCACGGTAAATATAATATTCGCTGGCTGTAAATCTATAGCACCTTAGCATGTCACTACCGGTCATATTGCCATAGCTTACTCACCCCCGTGGATAATGCCTAGTCCATGGAGGAAATCCAAGCCCAGCAGGATTTGTTTCGAGACAGCTCGAACATAAGGTGGTTGACGTTCGTTCTCTCCGACAGTTATTGCTTCGCCATCAGACATCATTGCCGGCAACACAAGACAAAGGTGGGTCCCGTTTGGGCCATCATACTCGAAATGATCCAACAATTCCAATACATGCCGCTTTCCCGGGTGCTCAAGGCCTGCATTCGATAAGTGGAGAAGAATAGCAAGCTCTTTGCTGTGATTTGAGGAATCTGCTTTAAGGACTTTTAACGCAACATGTCTTTGAAGCCTGGGAAAGGTAAAGAATCAGAATGTCAGTTTTTCGGCGTAACTGTCTGAACCAGGGATTCTTTGGAACATGAAATTTACCATTGGTCATTTGCGAGCCAGACGGTGGAAGATTGGCCATATGCTAATTTCCCGATAACCTCATATCTCTGATTGAAAATATCATGCAGATGCACTGGATGGTAGCCTCCCGCACGATATTCCTCGATAGGTTCTACAACGTCATAAATTCTCTCAAATCGGCGCATCTCCTATACTCAAGGAGGGAATCTAGACAATAGAGATGGAAAACCCTTCAAACAGTGACAAAGTTGTGGAGTAAGAAGAGATTGAGGCTCATTTGGTTGGCGAAACAGCTGATGGACGTGGTCAGGGGAAGGATTTGGGAGATCGAATTTTTTTGCAGGAGGAAGTTAGAATACGTGAGCAGAATAATTCGGACACTTTTAGCCGAGGTCGCTCCCAAAGTCTCCGAATTATTTTGCTCACCAAACGCCCAAATCTAAAGATATCAGAACAGCAGGGACGTTCAGCTATGCTATATTTACCCGTAGTTGAGAACTCGAGGCGATAATTCCATTTGTCGCAATCAATTATCATCTAATGGATTCCCCCGCGTTTATCCTTCACCCATATGTATTTATATCGAGCTGTTGAATCTACTAATCGATCTTGTCACCAGTCGTACCTCTGAAATGCTGCGGAGAATATAAATACTCTCGCAGTCCCAGCTTTCTTTCCTTTGCAGACCTCTTATCACTGAACAATCCCCTCTTTATCAAACGTTTGATTCAAAGCAAATATCTATTGCCTGCCATGGTCCTACGTGTCGAATTCAAGCCGCCCAACATGTACTCCACGGAATCGAATACTAGAGCTGAGATCGAAAAGCTCACCCGTGAACATTATCAAACCAAACTATTGGGAAAAGATGGAAAGATATATGATAAAGCAGTCGTGATGTGAGCGCGTTCTCCCAGAGTTTGCTTTGATTTTGCTGATTATTGCCAAGCTGTAACTTCCATACTAGTGGCGATCCAAAGGAGCGTTGTACCGTGGAGTACCATGTCGGAAGTTTTGTGAAGACTCAGCATCTGTACCGCAGCTAGAGGTTGTCCGCCATCGCAATTTGAGCCATTTCGCTTCTGCATTACCGTCCAATCACCTCCAAGTGATTGATTCCTCGCCTTTACCCACAAGATACAACCTAGCGCTCCGCAATTCCTCACAAATCTTTATGTACTATTTTTCTTTTGAAGCATATGTTATGTACTGGCATGCGTTATGTACTTTTTAGTTGGATCATACTGGATATACTAGCTATGGGGCGCGCAATGCTGATGCGCCCAACCCAGAAAGCATATGATAAATAAATTGACGTCTCTTTGGAAGCCCCACTCGTCTCGCTCATGACGGTCCTCCACCAACTTCGTTGTAGATGAATATTGTAATAGTCTGGGACTTGAGGCCGTACAAGGGTTCAGGGAGAGGGGGGCTATGATCTATTTCCGGTGTGATTATTAATGAATGTCCAGAGGTGTGTAGGCTTTTTTGTCGTCCAAACACCCTGCCTGTGTGCCTAAAGCAAATGTTTGGCCTTTTCGAAAGTTCACCCCTTTGAAATGTCCAGACCACGCAAGTGGCCACACAAAGCCAATGTTTACAATCGTCAGAAGTCTGACCGTACCAGCTGTTTACCCATCGGACTGCACAGACAGAAAATTTTCTCAGGGTCCCGCCGGACGCCACACTACCCCTGATCAACTTCGTACTAGCCTCCGCTAGCGCTCACACAGCCACAGACTTGGCAAATTGCGGGCGACCTTTCGACGTTTGTATCTATTCGATCTGTACTTTGCACTTGTGAAGACTTCATGAAGACTTCATTCTCTCATTGATCTTTTTCACATGGGCTTTTGTACTGCTCAGCAGCTGGCGTTGATAATCAGCGCTAGACGTGTCGACGCTTTGGAGGTCGTAATGAAAAGGTCAAGGACGAATCCGAGCGTGATTGCTTGAAAAAGAGAGACTTGGGCTACTTTTGCGACATAAGGACCCAGACCTGAGATTGGCATGTCATATTAAGTTGCTTTTACGGCTTTTATCCCGCTTATCCTTCTATGTACTAACTACTGGTCAGGTCTCGCGCCTCTACGCCATGTGCCCAGCTCACATTGCCTTTTCCACCCCCAAGAAACCGAGATTCCTATGGACAGACTCTTTTGAGGACGTTGGAACTGCCGAGCTAGAGGAACTTCTTGTCGAGTGCCGCAACGCGCTGCATTCAATTGATGCAGAACTTGCGGCTAGATCGGACCCTCAAGTGGATACCAACCTCACAAATTGCTATGCGAAACTCCAAGCAAAAGCTCTGAGCATCAACCGTCTGGGAGCTCTGAGCGACCAGGACAGAACGTCCTTGGAGAAAGCGCGTACGTTCTTAGGGGCGCTCAAAAGTGGCAATATCAGGTACTCTCAGACTCGCGAGACTCGTAAAGGTTATGGCAATTTCGAGCGGCTAGTGTGGTTGACTTCAAGAGTGGCTGGCCCTGCATTTGCATTGCTCCTCATATGCAGTCTAGAAAAACGTACGTTGGACAGGTTGACCTCATCTCGAAGTACAATCCTTTTAAAACATGTGGTGCAAAACTGTGACTCGCTCTCTAGTCGTGTACTAGAGGAGAAGGCAATTGAATTTGGTCTCAGTACGGGATCTATCCGTTATTGCCTTACTTCATGACTGACTGATACAGATACTGATGCAACCTCCCTACTTGAAGTCGCCCCTGGAACGCGCTGCCAAATTGAGCATACGGCTCAATCAATTGCGTGGACCTGTCCTGTATTCTCTGAAGACAGGAGCAAGGTCTGCGACAAATCTCGACAAATGGAGCAAGCAGGAGCAACCGTGCTTGCCTCTTACCACCCTAGCAAAGGCGACGGCTTGAGTCCGCTCGAGACGGGCTTCAGCAGCGGTATCCTCATTCCCGTTTCCGATACAGCCAATGACAACGATACAAACGGCCATTCAACTCTACCAGGCAGCGTTATCGATTGCGACGCACTTGAGCCTCAGAACCAGGTTGCGGCGTTCTACCGGCCATCATTGGGGTCACACAATCTTTCGCCTGATAGCAACTGGTCTTTACGCAGCGAAGGCATCTTAAAGGCTACTAGATATTCATCCATCCGTGAAGATGCAAATGATAACTTTGACGGTGAATTTCTTGCCACACCTGTCCTTGATTTAAGTGCATCAACCACCCAGATGGAGAACCTCCCGAACGCCGACATTCCTCCTATCCTCCAGGGCAGTGGCATAAGCAACATGAAACTCAGTGAGCTATAAAGGTGAAAGCTCCGATACCGAGTTAAAGCTAAACTAAATGGCAGGAATTAGCGGTGACACCATGATGGACAACAGCGGTCACCTGAATCCGCGACCAATGTTAAAGTTGGCCCAAGATGGCCTCATTAAGATTAAATCGAGCTCCTTGTCGGGTAGCCTCGGAAATCTACAGGACTTTTGTAAGTCGGGCGTTTATGGTCCACTGCTGAGTTGACGTTCTTTTAGACGTGCACTCCATTTGTGCCGGTCGAACGCTTCTCAAAGATAATGCTTACCTCCAGGAAGTCCTGCCAATCGTAACTGTCGATGCGGCTACAAAATACGCCATGATAGCTCTAACTTCGTCCTACTATAAGGAGTATCTGCGAGATGGAAGTGTCGAGAGGGAGAAGATGAAAAACCTGGAGATCGAAGCTATTACGCAAACCATGACATCTTTGAAACGGAATGCGTTAGAAGGCCATGTCTACTCTGGAGACGCTGCAAGAATGCTTCTCATTCACCACGCAATTTTAAACCAGAGCGCACATGCCGAACACTGGACCAAGTACTTGTACCAATTACAGGATTTCCCTGGCCAGCAGTCAAACTTGGTTATGGCGAGGCATTCTATATGGCTAATGACTCTTCTGCCTCTGAATGAGAAATACCCATTACAGACTTTCAACTACGATTGGATTGGCTGTGGTGAGGAGCACAGCTTGACAAAGGTGAACGGCATCCTGGGCACGTCACGGAAAATGCTGTATTTTCAATACCTTATTACGACCGCCGCTAAAGTAATATCACCAGAACAGATCAAACAATAGCTGACATTCTCAGTTCCCAAATACAATACATCACGAAAAGCTTCTGTATGAGATTGAACAGTCCTATCAGTGGTTGGATAAGACAGAAACAGAGATGGCGACGCGGATCGCTTTGAAGACGGCGGAGACGTATAAGTTGGCAACGAAACTGTACGCGTTAGCTCGGCTGTGCAGGTAATGCTCCGCCCTGCTTATCCAAACAGCCTTCTCTTATTCCCACAGGGTTACTCCAAGTCATCCTAGCGTAAGAGCAACTTGCAATAGACTCACGCGCGAGCTTTACAAGTTGCCAGCAAGTGGAGCGGAGTATTCGGGCCTTCACCCCGCGTGGTGCTTCCCAATTGCCTGCGCCTGCATCGAGGATCCGGAGGAATTCGCGAAAATGGACAGGATACTGGAATACATTGGCAATGCCAATAAATCGGTGAGATTTTCGTCCTTTCTTCAGGACCCAAACTCACTATTGCTATAGAACGTGTCAGATTTGTTAAGGCTAGTTAGATGGATATGGCAATGGAAACGTGGTCGCTATTTGAGCGGAGACTGGTGGGAAGATTTGACAGGGTATCTCGACTTGACCATGAATGGGAGTTTAATCTGTGTGAGCTGACTGTACTGACATCTTAGTACGGTAGACGAGATTAAATATTCGCCTTGGACTCCAACTGATCTAAAGCTTCGGTATCACACTCTTGTGTATTGCTATAGTTTCCTCTGATCTTTCCCAACCCCATCTCTTCAAAAGTCTGTCTTCCAGCGTATCAGAGTCGTTCTGTCCACGAAGGCGTCGGACTACCATATCGCCAAAAATGGGCAGAAATTTGAATGAATGGTAAGAGCCGCCTGTTGCGAGATAGAGCTGTCGAGTCTTGGGTGCCTGGTCGACGAGGGGATGTTGATAAGGGGTCATAAGGTCTCTATTACAGGGTTAGACGATGGTACCCAGCGAAGATTCGAGCTTACATACGGGCAGATCCAGGAGTCTAACGGTCTTCCAGCAAATTGGGGCAGCATTTTTTCTAAGACGGCACGATTTAACTCAATGTTTGCGGGTCTGTCTATATTGTTCGGCTTGTCCGGGTTTTCAACCTGGAATGTACCAGTTGTGGTTATTTTCAAGACCTTGTGCTTTATAGATGGCATGATATCTCCTATACATGGGTAAGCTGCGACAAAGTTTGGTACACGAAACAGAACATACCACTCTCGGTGACGAGGATCGGCATGGATTTCATTTCACTGAACTCTGTCTCATGGAGAAGCATCGTGGCCACCCCAACGCCAGCGATGGTGAAGAAATCTTTCGGAATCTCAACCTTCGAGCTTTCGAGTAGACAAGGAGTCCATGGACCAGCGGCTATGATGGTCTTTCCAGCGCTGACTCTGCGATAATTTGATTCAAAACCTGTGCAGATACCATCTTCGATGACGAGCGTTGAGACATCTTTCAGTACTCTTAAAACACCAAGTTTTGATGCTTCTTTGGCTACTGCTTCAACAGCTGAGGCTGAATCGACATAACCAATGTCCTCATTGAGCCAAAGGTCCTCGTCAGCATCGAGCTTGGGGCTTTCGTGTGATCCTACCATCTGGCAGAGCTCTTGGGTTGATATTAATCGATCTTTGGGCCCCTTCATCCTACTCCTGTGACTATTCTCGCTAATCGTTTGAATCCAAGCCGTCCGGTGGAAGAAATCGCAATAAGGAGCGACTTCTTCCCACGTTTTCATTGCTCGCTCGGCAAAAGCAACGTAGTCTTTGTCCGGGTAAGGCGTACGGATGATCTTGTTAATGTCTTTTGAGGCTGTATGTGAGGCGCTGCCCTCGAACCATACAATTCGTGCGTCCGGCCACTCACGAATCAGTGCAAGCGCAGTTGAAGCGCCGAAACAACCTCCCCCGACGATACCATAATCAAAGTGAGTATCTTGATCCCCGATTGAAGTTGACATGATTAAGTCGACAAATGTTAGGCAACAACACTGGAGTATCCCTAATCCTTCATCATAAACGGGTGGCGTCCTCGGTATTAGTGCAACAGAAAATACTTCATGACGCAATTTGTAGATCACACGACATCATTCCCCGCAGTAACCTTGAGACATCCTTGCCACCGCAACAGTTGTTTATGACCGTGCTTTGCAGGTATATGTCGACGGTAGCCCATAAGCTTAAGGTTCTTAGATGTCAGATAGCTAGGCATACGCATAGCTACGCTTTCTTTGGGATCGGATGGGAGTGTATCAAAGGTGAGTTAAAAGTGGCTGGACGAGCACAAGTGAGAAAACAATACAGTGGAGGGCTTGTAGCAGATTATATATACCATAGACCTTTACTTTAACGGCAGGCTTTTTGGCACAAATTAGTGGAAGGTGTCTTATTAGATTTACCAAATCTTCCTTGGCTAATGGTTACTGGCCTCAAGTCCTGGCGATAGAAGAAGAAGCATAAGGGTGTCTTTTATTGCATGTTCACCTTCTACAGGTGGCCGGACAGCGTACTATGTAATAGCTTCCACCATTCGGTGAAATTCTTAAATGGTCTCATGGTCAATAAGCAACTATTTCTGGAGGTTGCACAGCTTATTGCCAATAGTATGGTTGCTTCAAGCTTTTCCCTTGGGTTTCTTGAACACAGGCTCAGATGCCTGAGATGACGGAAGCACCGGCATTGTCTGTTGTGAGTCCGAGGTGGTCAATTGGCTGTCGTTCTGTTAGAAGGACTCGAGGTTTGATTGCTGGGAGAAGAACTCTACAGCGAAATCTTCCGGATTGGGTAGCTGGTCAACCGCGGAACAGATTCTTTTGTGATGGATTGGAACGAATGTGTCGTAGACGTTCCTCGTGAATTTGCAGGCCGTCCACTTCTCTTTACCATCCTCGCTGGTGAAATCAAACTTCTTGATGTGATGGCGGTAGAAGGATGTATCCTTTCCATTGATCAAAGCGTAATGTCCGTAGATCCTAACAGCCTCATTGTCGTGTGAAATTGAAAATGTAAGGATTTTCTGGTTGAGCTCGTCTTGACGCGACACCAACCTATACAACTCGACGACAGCATTTGCCGCAACGGCGGCGCTATGAGCGTTCTGCCGATCCGCGATATTGAGTGCTTCGTTGCCACATTTCACCTCCGCTGTCAGGAACGGGAAATACATCTCATCTGTCGCCACCAGACGAGATGTAGTCTGCCAATCACCAATAGAAGGTTGCAACTTCTTCAGCTGGTCAGAGGTGAATGCAGACGATTTGACCCCGACTGCAAAGTCGGGCTGCGGGCGAGGACCTTTGACGAGGGGGATCGATTTGATCCAGCTCTCATCAACGGTTTCGATCAAGTGCTTGAGGTGTGTAGCACCAAACATCGTTAAAGTTTCTGGAGAAGGCACTAGCAATCGACCTATATCTTGAATGACTCTAGCCTCGTTTTTGTTTCTTATGTTGTCGCAAGCCGTTTCGAACAGGTCATATCGAAAGATTGTGTCCTTAGGAGTGGATTGCTCAGTATGAAGCAAGGCCTGGCAGAGGCTTTTGCACTCATTCGTAGGGGGCATCTCAGGCTTGCCCATAGAGATTCCAGCAGATGCAAGAATCGTCTCATAGCGTCGACTCTTGACGGCAGGATTTTTTCCCTCTCTCAACGAGACGCCACTAATATCTGATTCATGCTTGCTGAGAGACGGAGTCGACCTTTTGCGGGTGACCGATTGGCTCATCTTAATATCTTGCTCTAAAGTTCCACCGGCCCAGCTTCCTTTTTCTATCCAACGCTGGATTGGATCGAGGTCGCTGCTCTTCGCGTCAACGCTTAGATCTGGATGTATTGCGCCTCCAACAATACGGCTTGCAGATGACGGTCGCTGCCGTTTTCGACTGGGTTGTTCCTTGCCCTGGGAACGTGGACGGTCAACTTCTTGTGCCTTGACGTTTTGATTCGGTCCGAGCTCTTCACTTCGCTTTCGCTTTCGATCTGGATGGGAAGGTCTGACTGAGGCAGATGGACCGTGCGGATGCTTAGGCTGGAGTCAGCGGTCATATTGTAAATTGAAGGACCGTAGAACGTACCCCTTTGTCAGGAGTGATACTTGTTGGTGAAGGGAGTTGAAGGAGTTGCTCTTGCATCTTGGGTTGCTCATGGAGAGGTGTGTTCTTTTGTAGGCGTACGCTCTTACGAACGGGTGTAAGCGCCTCCTTTCTTCTAATACCGCTTGAGTGTGCTGCTACTGGCTGTCAACAGAAGAAAACTTGGGTCATGGGTGAAAGCCGTATTACCTTGGCTATTCAAGTTGCCCCGCGCTAAAGTTTGCCGCCCGGATCTTTTGACATTTAATTTCACTCGTGATGGAGACATGATGATTGCAAATGATAGGAGGGAAGGCACACTTCTTTATTGCCGCTAGGATGCCGAAGAACGGTGTTATGAACAACCCAACAGAAGATGTGGTGGTTGGCGAGCAATGACGCCTTGACGGCGGCACAAATTCAGGGCTGCAATATTAGCTTTGATTGGTCCAACGAATTTCCTCCAGCAAGGTGAGTCACCGGGATGATCCGCCCGCGGCTTGAAACGCGCCCCTACTTTTCGATTAGATGGGGTTCAACCAATTAGGAGTCAGGACTCCCAGGGCCTATGTCTGGTCGCTGGTGATCAAACCAAGCCCATCTGCCCCCACAGGCTGCCGTGCAACTCACACCTCTACGAGGACTATGCGATGAAGGTGTTTCGAAGGATGGCTTCCACTTCACCTATACAGAGGCTTTGCACCATCCCGCCCTGTCAAGTAACAGAATCATCCAGAAAGTGGACTTGAAGAAGACAGTCACAAAGGGTAGTCAAGCGGTGAGGCTCTCCGCCGCAACGGTATCCGAACGTTGGACAAGACCAGCGTTCGCCCTGCAGACCAGTAAAGATGGCTTCACCAAGGCTGTACAGAATGCGAAGAAACCTTTGCCGAGAGGAAATACAGAAATCGCCATGAGGTAAGTGTTTGTCTTTTAATCTGACCAGCAATTCGCTAATAGATATCTCGAACCTAGGGAAGCCGATCATACAAGTGACAACGACAAGCGTGCCCATTATAGCGGAGTATGCTATGATGAAAAGGGCAATCCACTCGGAACCGAGCACTTTCCCCGAAGGTAGCCGCAAAATCTAGTGACTGGCCCCCGAATTCAAGGGAAGATGTAGAGGGCTTGTCCCGGTGTTTCTCCAGGTTTGAGGTTACAGCCATTTCACGCATTGCTATCGTCGGGCTCAGAAAACACACCAGTTGATTAGGGGAAATATGGTCAAGGGAATTCAATAGTTTGGACTGGATATGCGAAACGCTTCTAATCACTACTGCATTGGTTATCAGTCGTCTTTCTATCACGATGAGATCCTGTATCTACTCAAGAGGATGTTCTATATTGTCGCGACGTCGTCAAACCCGGTCTCATATATACAATTCATCCCGCGTAACTCCTGTCAATTACCACAATTAATGCATCATAATCCCTTATGCCGCTTAAGCCACTGACTACACAGCAAATCCTCCAGGTCCCACTCAGCTTCTGAAGTCGTCATGGAAGGCAGTTACAATGCGTTAATCAGGAGGTGGTATAAACGTCCAGTCGGCGTCTGCGTTCCAGCCACTCTTCACTATCGGTTTCATACACTTCAAAAGCGCGTCAATAACTTCCACGGAAGCTCTGTCGTGGTCGTGCCCGCGGACTTTTTTGTCGCAATACTGATCTTCCATCGGTCCCAGGAATGTTGCTTCTTCTCCGTCTAGGACTTCCGCCAGAAGTCGAACTATTTCTTTGCTGGTATCGAGGTGATCGAGGGTGTTGAGCACCCGCACGAGTGACAAGATCATTTGTTCAAAGACCGCGCGCCTGTTGCTGGTATCGTCACCCTTTAGGATAGCATCGAAGTCTGCCAAGTAGCTATCCCGAATAGCGTGAACCGTGTCGTCCATATTATATGGAAGCAACCGCTCACGGCACAACAATGCGGCTAGCGTCAGCGCAAAGTTTTCCGGTGTTTGCTGAAGCCGAAGGTCTCCAATCAATCGTTGGTATAGCTTCATGCTCTCTTGCGTTTTTATCCAATCGCTCAGCACCTCGAGGGTCTGACCATGAAATGTAGGACTCCAACCAAGAAGCAAGAGTATGTTGTTCTCACTCTTCCGAAGGGACGGAAGTTGGCAGTAGGTGTGCTCACTGTCTTATCAGCGTTGTTTCTTCGCCTTTCGTGAGGTTGTAACTTACAAGTAGCACTGGATTGTCTCGACTTGTCGTGCACCAAATCCGCACAGCAATTGCGAGGGGAGATTCTGAGCTATTGTCAGCGAGCACCAGTCTCAACATGGATGGCAGCATACAAGGAAGTCTTCTGGAAAACCAACAGGTACGAGCGCCATCATACGAAGACTCCATTCAAATGGATCCGGAACCTCGTCGGACCCTTCGGTGAAAAGCCTTGACTTGGAAAGCGCGCGCTGCATTTCTCCCGGGTCGAAATGTCCAAATTGACGTGTACCCGAGACGCCCAAGTACTCAGCGCAGAGGTTCGCGTTTTGGGTGGTCGTATAACCGACTCCGAAATCGTGCCGTCGACAATCCACAGTACCACCGGATAATTCGAGGAAACCGCGGAACAGTAAGATTGCCTGTTTCAATTCTTCTCGCTTCTCGCTGGGGAAGTTCGCCGTCAAATAGCGTTGGAGCCAATCTTCCTCATTATGCCCCAGGACTTCAACAGCAGTGGAGCTGTCGTAATGGTCACAACGACCCAGACAAAAGAACAACAGATTTCGTGCGAACTGCTTGAAGGTCTCATATTTGGAATGCTAGGCATAATAAGCAGGCAGTCTGGAGGATAGGAATACAGAAAGCTTACTTGAATGTCCCAGTTCAAGATCGCTCTCTCGAACTCCAACTCGAGGCCAGCTTTTCTGATAACTACCTGAAAATATTCGACCGGTCCATCACCCCATCTCATGCGGGTCGCATGTACAGCGATACCGAGCGTGAAATTTCGAGCTCTTTCCTCGGCCTTCCAGATCCCGTGGATACGTTTATCCTCTTCACTTGGCTCAAGCGGATTGTAATCGATGACTAACTCGCTACTATAAAATATCCTTGAGAGCAGGTTAAGACATGGCATGGCAACAATAAGTATATAAGAACAAGGGTCGTGTTTTTCAATGAACGGAACCATATTGATCGTGATACCCGCCTCCAGTAGGATTTGATCCCAATCGAAGTCCGTTGGCAGAATCCCATTGATGATTAAAAGAGCACAAGTCCATGGCCAGCCGCTGATATCGGGACGTGATTCTTTGAGCGGGCGTGGAAGTGGTTTTGGTGCCTATGAAAGATTGCAAGTGTTTGCATAAGGCTTTCCAATTCAAGAGTATGAAGCACATACCTCTCTGCCAATTCTCTTCGAGCTGCAAGTTGTTTCGACTGACCTGCTGACCTGGATACCCTGGAAACCGGACCAAGGGGAATCTGTCTCCAACGAAAATGATAATGTATTCTCCATCACGGCGAGTGTAGGGCGATTTAGACGAATCTAACGGGAGAGAAGGCAATGAGAACAGCAAAAAGGGCTTTAAAAAGAGGCACGTACTTTGGTAGATTGGTCCAGGGACATGCAACTTCGGACTGAGCGTATTTAGCTGCGCACGACATCGTGCTCTAAGTCAGCCAGATAGGGGAGTGTAAGGGTCTCCTCGTCCCATTTGAACATGGAAGCGATGTGATACGCCGCGCCATTTCCAACAGCTTCCGCGTGGGTCAGGCTAAGCCTTTCAAGACGCTAAAATTCCTTAGCCGTTTGTCGCACGGTTCATTATCTGTCAGACGGTCTGTCACCTGTCGGACGGTCTGTTACTGTACTACCACCTTTTGGGAACTTGGTTGAACACGCTCTCGGCTGTCTTCGATGACCCCATTTTGCCATATCCTACGACCGAGACCTGGTTGGCCCGTACGTGTGATTGCCCCATGCACCTGCATGAACCTGATCTCCTTCATTATGATATCATCTCAGGGAGATTGAACCGTCTTCTAATACGCAAATGATTCCACGACGATCAACGTTGATGGTGGAGGAATTTGGCGTCGACTAGATGGGACGGAGCGGTTAGTACGTGATAATCACAGGTTGCGTTGCGATCCCATCCAACGCGCACCCCTTATGATCGTACTTGCCTGACTTCACTCTTGTCTCTTCATACCAATGCTTTGACGGTCAGCGAATCCTCTCATTGTTTGTGCCTGTTGAGCGCGCATGACCATTACATCCTTCCCGGACATGAGCTCGGTAATTTTGGGCGCTGCGGGCTACGACTCTTCGGCATGACGTCCTTCGAGCCCTCAAGCTCTCCTCACGTGTGGTCGACGGCAAAGTCGAGCTCCTCCTCGAACATTCACGATATCCTCTATACTAGTCAATCGACCACTTCCGGTGAAGCCTTTCAACGAGAAAGTGAACAGTATCGTCTCAACCGCCCACCATGTTGCAAATTGCCCCCAGTGGATGGGATGGATTTACGTCCTCGACAAGCTCAGACTGAAATGTTCACCAATGGGTCCAGCCAAAAGCCATGTTCTCAGGTGACATCTCTGCACGCGGCGTCTTTAGGTCAAAACAGTATCCCAAAGACCGCCCAAGCTCAGCAATCACTGTCCACCGTCAACGAGGTCAATACAATGGAACCCAGACCCTTCCGTTTGCCTCCTGTTTCCACCGTAGAGGCTCCACGCTCAGCAAACTCACATATTGGAAATCGGTATACCACACAACCTCCTTCCGATCACAATAGTCACGTCTCAGTTACCCCTCGTCACCGCGTTCTAGCACCCTCACAGTTCTCAATAACCTCCCAGGCTTCAACTCATTCCGCGTCATTTCCAGCATCCGTCGCACCGATAGCATCTCATGGCGCCTTCGGCTCGCAACTGCAGAGCGACTACTCCTTTCAGACTCCCAACGACCTCATACAGATACCTGTAGATTTGAAGTCTGGTTCGAAAGCGAGCGATAAGAAACGGCAGAGCAACTCAGTTGCTTCAGCAAAGTTCCGGAAGCGCCGAAAGGTCAGGGAAGCTGAGACAGGAGAAAAGGTCAAGGAACTTGAGAAAGAGGTTCATCAATTGAAAAAAACCTGTGAACTCTACCGCGAAGAACGAGACTATTACTATAATTGTTGGACGCATTCAGGTGTATATCCACGGACAGGAGGCCTGCGGACGCCATCTTCTGGCCTCAGATAATCTGTAGTGTATTTTTAATACCGAATTGTTCAGTCGTGCAGAACATCTCTCTCTGAAGGTTTCATTAAGTGGCAATATTTTGAGATGAACTCTTCATGTCCAAGCTTGAAGGGCCGTCTTTTCGTCGAGCGCTCCTGCTAAAGGCCGTGATAGCACGTATAAAGATTGTAAGAAAATTTTGTGTTTCATTCTGTTGGGAGCAAACACACGGTCGATGATCTGCAAAGTAGATGCATTGGCTAAGCAGGATCTGGTGACTTGTTCATCCTTGCCTTTGACCAGAGAATCGCTTGAGATTATATATCCTGTGGTACGTGCTGCCGTTGCGATTTTAGCTTTCCGTCTTTGTTGCCGGCGTGGCAATTTTCTCTCCTTCAGTGCCATACATTGACATATCACTTTAACAGTTCATATCATGATTCAATGGCCCAAACCTGTTGAGCCGTTGATATTTATTCCTTTCCACGGGGTTTCGCCCTTCCCGTTTTTGTTGTGCTCGAAGTGCTGCACCGTCGTCGTCTTCAGTCACTACTCGGCGCTTTCGTGCTCGATACTGATTCTCTCCACCAATCTGTGTGTCCTCGTGTTCTTTGACCTCCTGCCCAGCCTCTTGGGTTTCGTACGCTTGCCTATGATCTTGGATTATATCATTATGTGCTCCACCCCCAGGTCCTCCATCCTCTCCGGTTTGGCGCTCTTCTCCCGTTTCTTGTACTCCATGCTCTTTGCCCCTTTTTTGCGCTCTGATTTCGTTTCCTTCATTCTCCTGGGTCTCAGCCTCACATAAGTTATCCTCCTGGGCCTCCTTATTTTGCCTACCCTCTTGGACCTGCTCTTGCGTCCCATCCTGTTGTGGTCCATCATCATCTCTGGGTGCTGGTACTGCCATTTGGGTACCACCCTTCTCGACTGCTACTGAATATGTCTCCACTTGTACTTCATGTGGGTTTCGATTGACATACACTCCTCTATGCTCGAGCTCTAAGGGAGGTGACGATTCGAGATCTGCTTGCTCATCTTGACCCTGTCTTTGTAAATTCCCAATATCTTGCTCCTCTCGCTCCTGGGCTATCTCTGATTCATCCTGCTTACTCCCTAGTCCAATTTGCGCCACGCTTTTTTGCCCTCGTTTCTGCTTTAACTTATCCCTTCTTTCCTTTCTTTGGCGTTTGTCTGGTTTGTTCGTCGCGTTTCTATCCGCTATAAGCTTTTGTAATTGTTGGTTATGTCTTGTTCCTTGATTCTTGAGATCGCTTGCGTACTTTAGTCGCTGGTCTTCTTGCCTTTGATCTTGGCTCACGATCTCACCCGCAAGTTGTTCCTCCTGCGTTTGTTTCCAAATCACTAGCCTTGTTTCGTCCGTTGCAAGAGATTGACGCTGATTTCCTCGTCCTTGCTCTTGTTCTCTGAGGGCATTGGCTTCCATAGTAAGCTTTTGATACATTTGCCGTTGCTCCTGCTCTTCTAGCGTGACTGCATTGGAGATAAGCTTTTGCCTTCGGCGCTCTTGTGCTTGCTCCTGCTTCTCAAGCGTGCTTATATCACACAATAGCTTCTGGCTTTGCTGTTCTTGTTCTTGCCCTTCTTCCCTTGGTGTGCCTGCGTACCATTCAAGCTTCTTTTGGCACTCCTGCTCTCGCATTTCAAGCGCGCTAGATTCTGACAACAGCTTCTGTCGTCGCCGTTCTTGTTGTTGCTCTTGCTCTTTGAAGGCGGTTGCGTCCTTTGTAAGCTTCTGCCGGTACTGTTCGTGTTCTTGCTCTTGACTTCTAAGCATACTAGCATCGTATAGGAGCTTTCGTCGTTGCTGTTCTTGCTTTTGCTCTTGTTCCCTGAGTGCGCTTGCGTCCCGTTGAAGATTTAGCTGGGTTTCATTATGTTCTTGTTGCTCTTGCTCTTTGAAGGCGGTTGCGTCCCTTGCAAGCTTCTGCCGGTACTGTTCGTGTTCTTGCTCTTGACTTCTGAGCATACTAGCATCGTACAGGAGCTTTCGTCGTTGCTGTTCTTGCTTTTGCTCTTGTTCCCTGAGTGCGCTTGCGTCCCGTAGAAGATTCAGCTGGTTTTCATTCTGTTCTTGTGTCTGCTGTTCAAGCGTACTTGAGTCGGATACGGATTCTTGTAGTTGCTGTTCTTGTATAATTGTATCTTGCGTAAGGATACCTTGGACTTGCAATAAAGGTCTTTGTTCCTCCTTTCCCCATTCTTGCATTACTGTGCCCTCTATTTGTTTGCGTTCGTCTTCTCGGACGTTAAAATCCCTGTGCTCAGGCTCCTGTATTGGCGGATGATCTGATGGAACTATATGAGAAACCTCATATACTGCTTCTCCTGTTGCGGGTATAAGGTGTTGTTGTGGACTTGAATGATCTCTTAAGCTAAGAGCTTGGCATGGCATACCATAGAAGTTAATATACACTGATCTTAGTCGGAAGAAGGAGGTGATCCCCTCGGATTGTTCATCCCTATCGTCATGTAAATGGGTTATGAATAGGCAGTTGCGGTCGTTCCTGTAACTTTGAATATGAGGCATCCCGCATCTCTGTTCTCGTGGTTCACCAGGCCCAGCTGTGACAAGGATAGGCCTACTGTTTTCTGTTACCGCATTCAAGTCTGCGGAGCTCGGATACTGCTTCAAAGCTGTGATATCAGATGACTCAAACCCTAACCGATTGGCAAGATCAGCCATCTCGCGCAGCTTCGTTGTGTCTATAATGGCCATTGGTCTTGCTAGGAGGTTTTTGCCGCTGGGCTTCTTAGGGATTTCCCGGTGGTAGCGCATGGCAAACGCTTGTAGTTGCCGACATCCCAAGTCCATTCGATATACCAGATTAGCTTGCACGGGCATAAACGTGGTCTCTGTTTCTTGTACTAAAGCCGTGCCTGTGTCCTGATTTACACCAGTATAGATCTTTTTCAGAGCCGTGGATACTGTCTCCCGAGGGCCAGGGCGTATTACCCACTTCAAGCAATCGGCCAAGGCTTCGAGTAACTTGACATCTTCAAAGAAGCCGTATAGCGAAGGTACTAGACCCTTGAATGAATGTAGTCTGATCCAGATCTCTTCACGGTCCCTTTGGTTAAAAGCGCGGAAGACTTCTCCGCCCAGTACTTTACCACGTAGGATCTGAGCGTCTACTGTTGAAGCCCACGGTGCTGTGAGCTCTAATGCTTTAACCGTAGTTCCATCTACCCTTTCCATTGCGGTTTTATTGTGTTGCAGTAAGCAGGACCAAAACTCTTTGATGCTACGAAGATAGCGCAGAATTTCCTGGCAATCAATCAGCATACCAAAGCGGCCCGGTGAGCGTATCTACCTCGTCGCATCTCGTTGCAAACATCTTATGCAGCGTGCTAATCCTTATCCCCTCTAATAGCGCAGGTATCTCCAGAAGAGAATCGAACGCAGCGGTAATGTCTTCATGCCGGAAAAGTTGTTTCAGATTTGTGGCTCTATGTGATGACAGACGGGTCCACCATCGTGTTTCTAAGCTGGACTGCTTTAGGAAATGGTACTCACGTATCTTACAATACGTCTCACCATCAGAGGGCTGCCCCTCATTCGCATACTCTTCGGTCAGGGCTGTTTTTAGCTCGCTACTGATGTCTAATGGTTGGGTCA
>JAABUX010001287.1_pt1 | contig 38398 bp, 40 predicted proteins | sample 5561851 | NCBI WGS metagenome assembly JAABUX01 (sample SAMN10711883, study PRJNA513361) | rock metagenome | isolation source: Antarctica rocks | place: Antarctica: Victoria Land, Richard Nunatak red sandstone | collected 2016-01-03 | reverse complement strand
TGTTGCGCACCTCAAGACCTGGAAGATCCTCTTCACCGATTACCGGCGGCCGCTCAGCACGTTCCTCGACTCCTTCCGCGCAGCCATCGGCCTCTACTTCTTCGAATTGAGTTTCTGATAACCCTCCCGGACGCAGACAGCGTGACTGTTGATGCTGCATACGGTGCCGAGCGCGGCTCACTTGCCTCTGTCGGCTATCGGTATGGCCGCCATTAAGGCGAGCTAAACCACGCTCCGGAGCTGTTACAGTGCTGATCTGCAAGGCCGCCGATTAACTGGCGTTTTAACCATTTCTGCTCAATTGGCAAATTGGCCAGCGGCGGCATATCGGGATCTTGGGCGATAGAGCGCGATGCCGTCCGGATAGGGCTGGGATCACAGGAGCCCCAGCTGTGCCAGCCGCGTGTCTGAGTCGCGCGGCGGAGAACTGCCCCCGAAGTCGGGCACGGCGGCGCGGGCGGATACTGGAGTAGTGCGAACCTACGTGCAGGCTGCCGCTGATTCCGTCCGGTCCCGCATCGGCGCGTCGATATTCGAGCGCGTGGCGGGATCCGAGGGACCGGAGAAGCGCCGGTCGATCCACGATCCGGCGGGGGAGCGGTGGTTCGCCGAGGACCGCCCGATTCGCCGGGTGCACGGTGACTCGTCCATGTTCGTCGGCGGTATCCGGGCGCTGCTGCTGCAGTCCCTGCACCCGCTGGCCATGGCAGGAGTAGCCGGCCATTCGGGCTACAAGGGCGACCCGTGGGGGCGGCTGCAGCGGACCAGCTATTTCCTCGCGGTTACGACGTTCGGCCTGAGCGACGATGCGCAGGCGGCCATCAGCAGGGTGCGGGGGATTCACCAGCGGGTGAGCGGGACCGCGCCGGACGGCCGGCCCTACGCGGCCTCAGACCCGCATCTGCTTAGCTGGGTACATATCGCCGAAGCGGACAGCTTCTTGCGCGCGCATACCCGGTTCGGCGCCAAGCCGCTTGACCAGGCCGGGCGTGACGGTTATGTCGCTGATGTCGCCCGGATTGCCGTCGCGCTGGGAGTCGCCGAGCCGCCGCGCACCGAAGCGGAACTTGCCGACCAGATCGGCCAGTACCGCGCCGAACTGCAGAGCACCGCCGAAGCCCGCGCCGCTGCCCGCTTCCTGCTCCTCAACCCGCCGCTCCCGATTATCGCCAGAGCGCCGTACGGGGTGCTCGCCGCGGCGGCGACATCCATGCTGCCGAGCTGGGCCCGGCGGCCGCTACGGCTGCCTTACCTGCCGGTCGCCGAGTCTGCCCTGGTCCGCCCCGCCGGGCATGCCATGGTGCAGGCTATCCGCTGGGCTATCGCGCCGCCGGGCGAAGCCCGGCAGGCTAGCTGACTGCCGGCCAGGGAAACAATTCCGGTGATCGCCGCGCAGGCCCTGCTCGCTACCCTCACTGGCGCAGGCGTCGAAGTGTGCTTCATGAACCCGGGTACCTCGGAAATGCAGTTCGTGCATGCGCTGGATTCTGCCGCGGCGATGCGCGGGGTCCTGACGCTGTTCGAAGGAGTCGCGACGGGCGCGGCCGACGGCTACGCGCGTATCTCCGGCCGCCCGGCCGCCGTCCTGCTGCATCTGGGGCCCGGACTGGGTAACGGACTGGCTAACCTGCACAACGCGCGCCGGGCGCGCAGCCCGGTTGTCTGCATCGTCGGGGCGCACGCGACGGGTCATGCCCGGTACGACGCGCCGCTGCAGTCCGACGTCGAGGCGCTTGCGCGGACCGTTTCCGGTTGGGTGCACACGTCGGGAACTGGCCGCGAGCTGGCGGGTGACGCGGCCCGCGCGGTAGCCGCCACCAGCCGCGACGGCGGCCAGGTCGCCACCTTGATCATTCCGGCGGATGTGTCCTGGAGTTCCGGCGGCCCGCCGGCGCCCCCTCGTCCGGCTGCGCGCTCCGAGCCGGCCGCCGCCGCCGCGCTTGAGGCGGCCGCCGCCCTGCTGACTGTGAATGAGCCGGCGGCGATGCTGCTGGGCGGTAAGGCACTCACCGAGCGGGGTCTGCGGGCGGCCAGCCGGATTGCCGCCGCGACTGGTGCCCGGCTGCTGGCGGAGACCTTCCCGGCCGCGATGGAGTGCGGCGCCGGAGTCCCCGCCGTGCCGCGCATTGCCTACCTGCCCGAGCAGGCGGACCAGCAGCTAGCGGGCCTGAGCCAGCTCATACTGGCCGGCGCCCGCGCGCCAGTATCGTTCTTCGCCTATCCGGGGCGACCGGGCGATCTCGTGCCCGGTGGCTGCTCAGTCACCGAGCTAGCCGACCCTGGTCAGGATGCCGAGGCTGCCCTGGAACGGCTAGCAGAGCGGCTCGCCGGCGGCCCGGATTCCCGCCCGCCGCCCGCAGTTCCGGCGCCGGCAGCCGCACCGCCTTCCGCCCGGGCGCTCCCGCCGGGTCCGCTGACCGCGGTGAGCATGGCGGCGGTCATCGCCGCGTCGCTGCCGGACCGGGCGATCGTCGTCGATGAGGCGATCACCTCGGGCTTCGCGCTGCCGCAGGCCCTGGCGGCTGCCGCCCGGCATACGCTGCTGACGCTGACCGGGGGAGCGATCGGGCAGGGGCTGCCCGTCGCGACCGGGGCGGCGATCGCCGCCCCGGACCGCCCGGTGCTGGCGGTGGAGGCTGACGGGAGCGCCCTGTATACGATTCAGGCGCTGTGGACCCAGGCTCGCGAGCAGCTGAACGTCACCACCGTGCTGATCAACAACGCTGCCTATGCGATCTTGCGGCTGGAGCTGGCCCGCACCGGCGCAGCGGCGGCTGGCCCGCGAGCGGCGCGGATGCTGGATCTCTCGGACCCGACGGTGAAGTTCACGCAGGTTGCCGCCGGATTCGGGGTGCCCGGCACCCGTGTTAGCACCGCCGCCGAACTCGACGCTGCCCTCCGTCGCGCCTACGGCGAGCCGGGACCGCACCTGATCGAGGCGATGATCCCGCCGGCGGCCTGATCTGCTGCCGGGATGACGTCAGGCCGGCGGCAGGGTCCGCAGCCGGATGGTGATGTCCAGGTCGCGCAGGCCGGCCAGCATGTCGCCGGTGTACTCGGTGCCGATGTCGGTGAGGACGTAACCCAGGTCGTCGCGGGTGCCGAGTAGCTGGCCTTCGATGTTGGCGTGGTGGCGGGCCAGCAGCTGGCCGATGGTGGCCAGGACGCCGGGGACGTTGCGGTGCAGGTGCACGAGGCGGTGCGTTCCGGGCGCGCGCGGCAGTGCTACCTCGGGCAGGTTGACGCTGAGGGCGGTCGAGCCGGAAGCCAGGTAAGCGTGCAGCTTCCCGGCGACGAACTCGCCGATGTCCTGCTGCGCTTCCTCGGTGGACCCGCCGACGTGCGGCGTGAGGATCACGTTCGGCAGCCCGCGCAGCTCGGAGGCGAACTCCTCGCCGCGGCCGCGCGGCTCCTGGTGAAAGACGTCCACGGCAGCACCGGCCAGGTGCCCGGACTCGACGGCGCGCCGCAGTGCGCCATGATCGACGACGAAGCCGCGGGAGAGATTGAGGAACAGCCCGCCGGACCGCATCGCCGCGAACTGCTCGGCCCCGAACAGCCCGCTGTTGCCGGGGCGTCCGTCCACGTGCAGGGTAACCACGTCGGAGATCTCCAGCAGCTCTTCCAGCGAGCCGCACCGCCGGGCGTTGCCCAGCGCCAGCTTGTCGGCGTTGTCGTAGAAGGACACCGCCATGCCCAGGCTTTCGGCCAGCACGGACAGCTGGCCGCCGATGTTGCCGTAGCCGACGATGCCGAGCCGCCGGCCGCGTACCTCGTGGCTGCCTGTCGCGGCCTTGTCCCACACGCCGGCGTGCATCTGGGCGTTCTTCCCGGTGAGCTGCCGCGTCAGCGCGATAATCTCGGCCAGGGCCAGCTCGACCACGCTGCGGGTGTTGGAAAACGGCGCGTTGAACACCGCGACCCCGCGCCGCGAGGCTGCCGCGAGATCAACCTGATTCACCCCGATGCAAAACGCGCCGATCCCGAGCAGCTCACTTCCCGCCGCGAGCACGCGCTCGGTGACCTGCGTGCCGGACCGGATGCCGAGGAGGTGCACGCCGCTGATCGCATCGATCAGCTCAGCCTCGTCCAGCGCGCGGGCAGACGTCTCGACCTCGTACCCGTCCTTGAGCAGCCGGGCTGCCGCGCCAGGATGAATGTTCTCCAGCAGCAGGACACGAATCGGCTCGTCGGTGCCGTCCAGCATGAACGCCCTCCCCTGTAAGCGGCCCTGTCAGCGGCCACCATGCCACGTTACGCGCCCCGGCTGACCGGTCGGCGCACGGCAGCGCGCTACGGTGCGCGACGGTGCAGGCCGGCCACCGGGCGCCCCGGCCGGGGGGGTGGCCAGGGCGCCCGCTCAGCATCCGGGCCGGGGGGTGGCCGGGACGCCGACAGCCCGGCGTCCCGGCTGGGGGGTGACGGAGACGCCGACAGTACTGCGCCCCTGCCGGAGGAGGGCAGCGGCGGCTGTTTGTACCGTCAATGTACCGTCACATCGCCCATGTGCAAAGTTGTCCGACGACATGCGCGGGTATCGCGACAACGTCGCAGCAGCCGGGAAGTCACTGGCCGCGCTCGCCCGGCTCGGGCCCGGATCGCCTGCGGGCACGACACCGCCTGCCCAGCGCGTCGCCTCCCGTGCTGGCCCCGGCAGAACAGACTCGGAGCCCCGGCCGTCCCCCTCGGTACCGGCCGGAGCTCCAGTCGTTATTCGCGGCAGCCGCCCGGCCGGATGGGTGCCGGTTGGCAATACTTTGCCGGCCACAATGAAGGCCATGGCGGCTGATCCTGGACACGAGCCCGGCCCCGCGGGGCCCGCAGCGGTGAGCCGCCGATGGTGACGCGGATCGGCACCTCGGGCTGGAGCTACGACCACTGGGAGCCCGAGCTGTACCCGCCCGGCCTGCCGCGGGGGGACCGCCTCGCCCGGTACACCGCGCGGTTTGACACCGTCGAGCTCAACGCCAGCTTCTACCGCTGGCCGTCGCCCGCGACGTTCCGCGGCTGGCAGCGCCGGCTGCCGGACGGCTTCGAGCTGTCGGTAAAGGCACCCCGGGGGCTCACGCACGCGAAGAAGCTCACCGCACCCAAAGACTGGGTAGAGCGGATCTCGGCCGGCTGGCACGAGCTGGCTGGCCGGCGCGCGGTCCTGCTGGTCCAGCTGGCACCGGGGCTGGCCAGGGATGACGGTCGGCTGGATTATTTTTTGCGGCTCATTCCTGACTGGATGCCGGCGGCAGTGGAATTCCGGCATCCCAGCTGGAACCATGACGACGTATTTGCGCTGCTCGAAGCCCGCGGCGCCGCCTACTGCGTGCTGAGCGGGGCCGGGCTGCCGTGCGTTCTGCGGGCAACCGCGTCATTCGTGTACGTCCGCATGCACGGCCCGGACCACAATTACCTTTACGCCGGTTCCTATTCGGACGATGATCTTTCCTGGTGGGCGGATCGCATCCGGGAATGGGAAAATATGGGCAAAAATATATTCGTCTACTTCAACAATGACGGTAACGCCAACGCCGTCCGCAATGCCACTACGCTGCGCGCCATGCTCGGCCAAGTCTAGCCAGCGCGCCCGCGAGCCGCTAGCAGCTGTGCCTACAGCCTGCGCAAGAACGCGTTGGCGATCGGGGCCGCGCTGCTGGCACCGGTGCCGCCGCCCTCGACGAGCACGGCGAAGGCCACGTCCGCGCGGTAGCCGATGAACCACGCGTGCGACGGCGGGTTGGCGCCGGACCCGTATTCTGCCGTGCCGGTTTTCCCGTGCACCCCGGCGGGCAAGCCGACGCCTCGGGCAGTGCCGCTGGTGACCACCGCGGCCATCATCGGGCGCAGCGCCGCGAGGACCGCCGCGCTCAGCGGCCGCGGCGCGGCGCTCTGCCGCGGCGCCGGGCTGGTGACCAGCACTGGCGGCCGCCAGGTGCCGCTGCCGATCGCGGCGGCCTCCGCTGCCTGACTCAGCGGGCTAACCAGATCAGTTCCCTGCCCGAACGCGTCTGCCGCCAGGTCCACGCTCTGGCCGGGCGTGGTGAACTGGCCGAGCACGGCGGCGACGCCGAGGGCGGGGGCGGCGTTAAAGCCGAACTGCACGGCCGCCGACGCCAGCGCGGTGCCGCTCAGCCGCTGGGTAGCCTGCAGCGCGAACGTGGTATTGCACGACACCGCGAAAGCCGTCTGCAGGCTGGTCGCGCCGAGCTGCTCGTTGTTGTCGTTGTGAAAGACCCGGCCGCCGATGTCGGCCGCGGCAGGACACTGCACCGGGCTGGCCGGCCCCAGCCCGGCCCGGGCCAGCGCCGACGCGGTCACCACCTTGAAGGTGGAGCCCGGCGGGAACTCGCCGTCGAGCGCCCGGTCGAAGCCGCCCGGCCGCTCCACCACCGCGAGCACCCGCCCGGTGGACGGCTGGATCACCACCACGTCGACCGGCCGGGCAGTAGCCGCCGCCTGGACGGCGCGGGACGCGGCGAGCTGGTAGCGCATCTCGATGCTGGTCCGCACCGGGGTGCCCGGCTGCGCGCCGAACCGGGCGGCGACCCCGCCGGCCCGCCGGCCCGGGCCGGTGATGGTGATGATCAGCGACGGGCGCCCGGCCAGCTGCGCCTGGTACGCCTGCTCGATCCCGCCGACGCCGAACAGGTCCCCGGCCCGGTACGGCGGTCCGAGTTTCCTGGCCTGGGCCGCGGTTGCGGTGGCCACGTTGCCGGTCAGCAGTGCCAGCGAACCGGACTGGGCGATCGCCTGATCGGAGCTGAGCAGGCTGCCGTCGGCGCCCAGGATCGGCGCCCGGGCCGGCCACGCGGCGCTGAGCGCGAACCTCTCACCGGCCCGCAGCGCCGGGTAGATCGCGGCCGGGCTCCAGTTCACCAGCCACCGGCGGTTGCGCCGGACCAGCTGAAGGCGGCCCTGGTAGGTCCAGGTATGACCGCCGCCGAGCTCGGCGCTGGCGGTGAAGCGGGCCAGCGCCGAGCCGCCATTGACCGTGACCTGCCGCAAGGTCAGCCGGAGCCGGCGGACGCCCAGGTCCGCCCCGGCCTGGCGGAGGGGGCCGCTTACGCCGCCGGGCGGCTGGCCGGCGCTCACCGCGTCCATGGCCGGGTAACGGCCGAGCTGCCAGCTGCGCAGATAGCTAGCGGCTGTCTGGCCGGGGCTGCCCTTGGTGCGCAGCAGCAGGTAACTGCCCGCGGCGCCGGCCAGCGCGAGCGCTAGCACGGCGGCGCAGATCACGGCCGTCACCAGCCCGCGGGAGCGCCGCTGCCGGCCTCGCTGCCCGTTTCGCTGCCCGTGACCGCGGCTGCTGCGCTGCCCCATAAACCGTCCTTCCTGCTGGCTCGCTGATGCCGGGCTCGGCCGGGGAGCACCTGCCGAGGGAGCACCCTGCCGGGGAGCACTGCCGGGGGACGCTGCCGGCCGTGACCGCATGCCAGGATGGTGGCCGGGATTGGCGCCGACTGCAGAGGTGAGAGATTACTACGCATAACGGGGGTTCGGGCCCGGACGCGGCCGCCCGGCCAGGCAACGCCGGGGCTGAGTCCGAACCAGACGCCCGGTTCACGTTTGCCAACGAGCGCACGTTCCTGGCCTGGAGCCGGACGTCGCTCGCACTCGTAGTGGCCGGCCTGGGAATCGTCCAGCTGCTGGCGCCGTTTCCCGGTATCCCCTGGGGCCGCCGGGTGATCGGCACGCCGCTCATCCTGCTCGGCTCGGCCGTGTCGGCGATCAGCTATTTCGAGTGGCGGCGTAACCAGCGCGCGCTGCGGCGCGGCGAGCCGCTGCCCCGGTCCAGGCTGCCCGCCGTGCTCGCGGTGACGATCGCAGTTGTCGCGGTGCTCGCCGTCGCGCTCTCCCTGTACTCGGCGCCAGGCGGATGACCGGCTCGGGCGAAACGGGCCTCCCCGGCGGCACGCCAGACCGCAGGGGCGCCGATCCTGGCCTGGCCCGGCAGCGCACTGCACTGGCATGGACGCGGACCGCTGTGTCCTTCGCCGCACTGGGCGCGGCTGTCCTGAAAGCCCGGCCGGTTCCCGGACTGGCCATCCTTGCCGTCAGTGCGCTGGTGTACCCGTTCGGCCGGTACGGCGGGCCGCAGGATGCGGCCGACCGGCAGCACCGCCGGGTGCTGATTACCGCGATCGCCGTCACCGGGGTGTCGGTCGCCGCCCTGATCATCTCGCTGCTGGCCGGCAGCTGACCCGGCGCCTTACCTAGCGCCTTAGCCTGCGGATGTACCCGCCTTGATGTCATCGAGGGGGCCGGGATACGCGCGCTCGGCTACCTCCTCGAGGCGGCGGAGGTTCCGGCGCAGGTAGAAGAAGAGCGCGATGAGAGCCACCACGGCGATGCCGCCGCCCACGAAGGTCACCACCGTGCTGACCCGGTGGACAGCCGTGCCCAGGTAATAAGAGCCGGTGCAGACCACCACGGCCCACAGGATTCCGCCGCTGGCGTTATAGGCGAGGAAACGCCGCCAGTTCATCAGATTGACGCCCGCGAGAAAGGAGACATACGTGCGCAGGACCGAAATGAACCGGCCGATGAAGACGACTTTACCGCCATGGCGGTCGAAAAGGTAATGACCCACCTTGAGCTTGGGTTCGTCCACCCGGATGTACCGGCCGTAGCGGCGCAGCAGCCGGTACCCGCCGGACCGCCCGATCAGGTAGCCGATGTTGTCACCCACGATCGCGGCCACGATGGTCACGAGTATCAGCGGCACCAGGCTAAGCCGGTGCGTGGTGCCGGCGTACAGGCCGGCGGCGATCAGCGTGGTCTCGCCGGGGATGGGAACGCCGATAGCCTCAAGACCGACCGCGAGGAAAACCGCCAGGTAGCCGTACGTCTGCAGCGACTGCGAAAGTGCCACGAGCGTCAATGTGTCTCCAGCTGCGAAAGAAACAGCCAGCCGCGATTGCTGGCCGCCGACGTACCGGCGGGGCCGCCGGGACCCGGCATTGTGTGCACAGGAGCATACGGGCGCCGCAGTGTTTTGTTAGCCAGAATACGTGCCGCGCGGTAGTGGCCGGCCCGGCGCCGCAGCCCGGTTGCGACCGCCGGCAGCGCTGGTCGCGGAGCGTCCCGCAGCGCTGGTCGCGGCAGCCCGCAGCGCCGGTCGCGGAACGTCCCGGTCCCGGTGCCGGCGGCCAGTAGGATCTGCTGACCTGAGCGGACTCGCCGCGCGCGGTCAGGTCGCGTTGCCGCCGAGAGGACACCATCGCATGAGCCCTGCGCGCCAGCCGCGCCAGCCGCGCCAGCCTGATCAGCCGGGTCAGCCTGAGCCGGGTGGCCGGCGCATGATCTGGGCGGTCACCGCGTCGATGGTGGTCAGCGTGGGCCTAATGGTCGCTGTCGGGATTCTCGGGCCGTCCGCGGCGGTGCCCGCGTTCCCGTCCGCCGCGCCGTGGCCGCCCTATTTCACCGCGGCCGGCCCCGCCGAGTCCGTGGCGGCCATCGCGGCGTGGCTAGGCGTCGCCCTCGGCGGCGCGGGACTGGTGGCGGCGCTGCTCGCTGCCCGCCGGGGCTGGCGGCCGCAGCCGCGACGGCTGCTGGGCGGCTGCCTGCTCGCCGTTGTCGCGCTGCTGCTGATACCGCCGACCGGGTCAACCGACATGCTCGACTACGCGGTTTACGGCCGGATTGCCGTACTCGGGCACAGCCCTTATCAGCTCACCCCCGCCCGGCTCGCGCAGACAGGCGATCCGGTCGGCGCCGTCGCGCCGCGCCCGTGGCGGTTCGCGCACTCCGTCTACGGCCCGGTGGCCACCGTGACCGAGCAGGCAGCCTCGGCGCTGGCGGGTCCGTCGGCAGCACGGACGGTGTTCTGGCTGAAACTGTGGAACGCGCTCGCCTATCTCGCAGTCGCGCTCGCGCTGGACCGGCTGCTGCGCTCGGACCCAGCTGCCCGGACCCGGGCGCACCTGATGTGGTCAGTGAACCCCCTGATGCTGTGGGCAGTGCTGGCCGGCGGTCATATCGACGGGCTAGCCGCCGCAGCGGGCTTCCTGGGGCTGCTGTGCCTGCGCCGCGCGGGCGCCGGCCGCGGCGCGGCCCCGGGGCTGCTGCTCGGTGCCGCGATCGCGGTCAAGGCGCCGTTCGTGCTCTTCCTGCCGGGCGCTGCCTGGGCCGCTCGCCGGTCACCGCGGACGCTAGCCGGAGCCGCGCTGGGAGTGGTCGCGGTGCTGGTGCCCGCCTACTTGCTGGCCGGCCGGGCTGCCATCAACGCCCTGGCATCGCGGGCCGCCGGCGGCCCGGATCTGTACCAGCCCTGGCAACTGCTCACCAGGACCCTGGGCATTCACCATCCGACGCGCTTCACCGATATCGCCGCGCTGCTCACGTCCGCCGTGCTCGCGGTACTGCTGGTGCGGCGGCTGCCGCGGCTCGCCGGGCCCGGTGAGCCGGCCGGGCGGCAACCGGATTCCGGCTGGCAGGGGGCGCCTTCGCTGGCATGGTCACGTCAGCTACCGGTCAGCCAGGCGGCCTGGATCACCATGGCCCTGTCGCTCGCCTGGCTGGTCTGCTCGCCGCAGCAGCGCCCCTGGTACGACGCCATGATCTTCCCGCTGCTGGCGCTCCTCCCGGCCACCCGGCTGGACTGGATCGTCGTCGCCCGCGCGCTGGCAGCAGCGCTGGCGGAGATTCCCGGCGTTATCTTCTACGCCGGCCTGCGGCCGCACTGGCTCGCGGTAGCCGCCGACCTGATCGCCCGCGGGCTGGCGCCGCTGACCCTCGTACTGGCGGCAGTTACGCTGGTATGGCTATGTATGACCGGGCAGTGGCTGCCTCCCCGTCGTGCAGGTGCGGCCCGGGTTGATCCGGCGGGCGGCTTGTCATCGCCCGGCACGTCCGGCGGGCAGGGCAGCCCGGCGGGCACGGCGGCTAGCGCCCTGCGGCCGGGTCCGGACCAGGCTTTACCGCGCGGGAGTGCTGGAACTCGAGGGCTTCCCGGTCGAGGAAATCAGCGATCACCTGCGGGATGAGTCGGTCGTTGTCTGGCTGGATCTGCGGCACCCCGATCGCACGGACCTGTCGGTGCTGAGCTCAGAATTCGGCCTGCATCCGCTGGCCATCGAGGATGCGGTCGCGGATCACGAGCGGCCCAAACTGGACCGCTATCACAGTCATCTTTTCCTGACGGCTTACGCGGTGCACCTGGACTGCGACTCAGGCGGCCTGAAAACCAGCGAGCTGGCAGCATTCATCACCGCCCGGGCGCTGATCACCGTCCGCAAAGACGACGGCCTCGACATCGGCGCGGTAACGGACTACTGGGACGCGAGCCCGGACCTTGCCAAGTTCGGCGTCAGCTACCTGCTGCACGGCCTGCTGGACAGCATCGTCGACGGTTACTTCGCCGCTGTGCAGGCGCTCGACGATGCCATCGAGGACATCGAGGACGAGCTTTTCGCCGACCTGCCGCAGGACCGCAACGTGCAGCAGCGCAGCTTCGCGCTCCGCAAGAGCCTGGTGCTGCTGCGGCGCGTGGTGCTGCCGATGCGCGAGGTAGTCAATGCCCTGATGCGCCGCGACCTGCACATCATCAGCGATTCCATCCAGCCCTACTACCAGGACGTTTACGATCACGTGCTCCGGGCCACCGAGTGGACGGAGAGCCTCCGGGATCTGGTAACCACTATCCGGGAAACCAATCTGACTATTCAGAGTAATCGCATGAACGTTATTACCAAAAAGGTGACCAGCTGGGCGGCCATCGTCGCCGTGCCGACATTCATCACCGGCTTTTACGGCATGAACGTGCCCTACCCGGGTTTCGGCAACCACTTCGGCCTGGCCGTCTCGGTGACTGTCATGATCGTCGCGGCGACCGTGCTGTACGTCGTCTTCAAGCGCACGGACTGGCTGTAGCTGCTGCCGGATCCCGGCCGCCGAGCGCGGGGCTTACCGCTTCCGCCGCGCGACCCGCGGCGTCGAGCGCTCGCATGGCGTGGGCAGCGGTGTTACGCAGCTGATCCACGTTGGTACCGGCTCGATGCATGACGGCCAGTGCCTGGGCGACGGTGACGATGTATGCCGCGAGCGATTCGGGGTCCTTAAGGTCGGGCCGGTTCGCCCGGAGCAGCAGCGACATCTGCCGGATCTGCTCGTCGAGGATGCGCCCGATTTCGGCCCGGATCGGCTCCTCGAGGGCGCCGGACTCGGCGGCGGTCTGCGCAAGCAGGCAGCCGCCGGGTACGGCGGGATCGGCCATGCGATTCAGGATGGCGTCGAAGCCAGCCTGAATGCGGGCTCGGACATCGCCGGCCTCGTCGTTGAGCGCCGTGCCGGATGCGTTGCCGACTGTTTCGGTGTACCGGGCGAGGCACGCGAGGAACAGGTGCTGCTTGTCACCGAAGGTTGCGTAAAGGCTGGCCCGGCTCAGTCGTGTCGCCTGAAGAAGGTCACTCACGCTCGCGGCGGCGTAGCCCTTCTCCCAGAACACCCGTACGGCCGCGTCGAGGGCGTCTATCGGGTCGAACTGCTTGCGTCCGGACACGCTCGTTGCCTCCCTGCGATCATGCCGAGCCGGTGCTGATGCTGGTCGTGCTGCCGTGCTTGGCAGGCGCGCCCAGCCGGGCGCGCAGGCTCGGGGGCTGCGACCCGTCGGTGTCGGTGATGCCGTAGCGGACGGCGGCCTCGGCGCCGATGAGAGTCTCGCCGGATTGCGTGGCCAGGCCGGGATCCTGCGCGAGGGCTGCGACGACGCGGCCCGTGAACTGCGGTGACTCGAACGAGGCCATGACCTCGGTTCCGCCGGGCAGTGCGGAGATCAGTGACACTGCCATTTCGGTCGTGGTCGGACCGGGCCACAACGATACGACCGTCACTCCGAACGGCTTGAAGTCCTGTGCCATGTCCGAGGTCAGCTTGTCCAGTCCGGCTTTCGTCGCTCCGTAGGCGGGGTCAAGGTGATAGCTGACCGCGCCGTAGTAGGAAATATTGACGATCAGCCCGCGGCTGGACTCCAGCAGCAGGGGAGCTGCGTAGTAGCTGGCAACGTACGCCGAGCGCAGACCGACGGAGATCTGGTTCGCCAGCGCGATGCTCTTGCTCCAGAACGGCGGCGGGGCGATGATGTCGGCCGGAAACGTCGTCGCGTTGTTGACTAGCAGGTCCAGCCGCCCGTGCTCGCGGGCCACCTGATCGAACAGGGCCTTGATCTGCTCGTCGTCAGAATGGTCGCAGACGATGGGAATGCCGGCGCCCCCCGATGACGAGACGAGGTCAGCCGTCTCCTGGACGGAGCCGCCGAGCGGATGCGCACCCGCCGCCCGGCTGCGGCCGGTCACGTATACTGTCGCTCCGGCCGTGCCGAGCTCGGTGGCGATTCCCTTTCCGATGCCGCGGCTGCTTCCCGTGACGACAGCGACGTAGTTCTCAAGTGGACGTGCTGACATGTGACTCCCTCGTGCTGCGGAATGCGAGCGGCGCGGGCGCTGCCGGCCGGCTCGTGCCAGGGCCTGCGTCAGCCGGAGTGCTCGGCGATGAACGAGCGCAGCAATCCGGCCACCGCGGCGGGCTGCTCCTCGGGCAGGAAGTGCCCGGCACCGGCGATGGACACCGTGCGGACGTCCGTCGCTATCTCGGCGAGCACGGCGCCCATGACGGCGCCCAGTGAAGCCTCGCCGCCGATACCGAGAACGGGCAGGAGGAGCTTACCTTCCGCGGCAAGGGCGCGTTCGTTCTCGACGCTGTCAACGGTGGTCGCCGCGGCGTAGGTACGAAAGCCTGCCACCAGCGCCCCCGGCGCTGCGCCGCGCGAACGTAGAAGCCACGCGCGTCGTCGGACATCGAAGCTGGTTGCACCATGTTGTTGTCGAACAGCCAGTCAAAGTAGGTGCGTTCGTTGCCGCCGACCAGAGCGGCCGCGAGGTCAACCTGGCTGTGGAAACCCGAAGTGCCAAGGACCGAGACTAGACATCAGCTTCGTGAACAGCTGGGTCCCTGGGACGATGCCGTCCATCAAGGTGAGTGTGGCCGTGGCCGGCTGGAACTGCCGGGCATAGGCGTAGGCGACCATTGCGCCGATGTCGTGACCGACGACGTGCGCGGTACCGGCATCGGCGTCTTCCAGGACGGCCCGCAGGTCGCGGGCCATGGTGATCTTGTCATAGCCGCTGCCAGGCGCGTCGGATCCCGCGGCGCCTCGGTAGTCTGGCACCACCGCGCGGTGGTCGCGGGCAAGGTCGGCTGCGACCGCGTGCCACTCGTAGCCACTCTGCGGGTAGCCGTGGATCAGCATCACTGCTCGGTTGCGCTCTTGGTCCGGAGCGCCCGGGCTCGGCGCTCGATCAGCGCCCGGACCTGCGCTTCATCATCGGACATCTCAGTCTGAGCGGACATCTCAGTCTGAGCGGACATCGGCTTCCTTTCGGCTGCAAGGCTCTCGGGCCGGTTGGCCGAGCAGCGTCAGCTTAACACATCTTGAACCGATCGTTCCAACATAACATGAGTAAGTGATCGCTGACCTGACCGAGCGGTCGAGATAGCTACCGGCGCGCCCGCGCGCCGATGCCCCGAAGCCTTATGGCGAATGCTGGATCCTGGTTTCAGCTGCTACCGCATCAGCTGCTACCGCATCAGCTGCTACCGCATCAGCTGCTACCGCATCAGCTGCTACCGCATCAGCTGCTAACGGATCGTCTGCTACCGGATCCACCGGCGGTACTGCGGCCGGGACGCGCGCCGCCATTCCTGCCGAGCCTGATCGTGCAGCTGCAGCGCTGCGACCCGCTCGCGCTCGTGCAGCAGGCCGAAGGTAAACGCGTTGTCTCCGGCCAGGTGCGCGCTGATGCCCAGTTCCCGGTCGACCCCGCGCGCGATCACGGCGTCCTGGTGGTCCCCGAGGACGGTCTGCAGTTCCTTCATCTGCCCGGCGAACCGCTCGGCCCGGCCGCCGAGCGCGGGGCTTACCGCTTCCGCCGCGTACCGGGCTTGCTTGGCGGCCTTGCGCGCGTCATGCAGGGCGCTATCGCGATCTGGTCCTGGTTTCACCGGGGCCTTGCGCAGCCGCCGCGCGACCCGCCGGTAGCAGCGGCCGACCAGCGCGGGCAGGACTGCCGCCGCGGGCCGCGCGGCCCGCGGCGTAAGCAGCGGATCGGCGAGCAGCTCATCGAGGGAGTCGAGCAGGTCCAGGTACCGCTCCGAGTCCAGCGCGGCAAGCAGTGCCTTGCGGCCGTCCGCCGCCAGCGGCGCGAAATGCAGCCGGAGCCGCTCAGCGGGGGCGCCTAGGACCAGGTCCGCCGGAATCTCGGCCAGCTGCTGCTGCAGCCGCAGGCTCAGCACCTCCGTGTCCCGCGGCACGCCGAGCACCCCGCCGAGCCACCGCAGCTCGGCTGTCAGCTGCTCGCACCGCGGACCGCGCAGGAGCGGAGCGAAAGCCTGCAACGCCGCGCGCAGCCGCCGTGCGGCGACCCGCATCTGATGCACGGCGTCCGGCTCGTCCTGGCGCACCATCGGGTCCATCGCAGCCAGCGTTTCCGCCTGATCGCTCAGGTAACGGAGCACAACATCGCCGGCTGAAGAGCGCCGGGTCAGCCGCCTGCGAGCGGCAGCCGGCGGCAGCTGGCCAGCCAGGGCGCGCTCCAGCTTGGCCGCATTGGCGGCGCGCTGCAGGCCGCCGCGGCGCAGCCGCGCGTCCGCGGCGTCCAGCAGATCGCGGCCGCCGCCGGTAAGTTCCACTTCCACCTCGTACCAGTGCGATATCGAGGTGGAGCCGCCCAGCGTCTCGGCGGACACCTCGTCGGCGACCAGCTCGGCCAGCGAGCTCCCGGCGTTGTCCAGCAGCAGCCGCCGGCGCCGGTTCGTCCGGATGATCGCCACCGGCTGGAGTGGCTCGCGGCGGATGCGCGCGCGCACCAGCGCGGCAAGCTCAGCCGGAACCGGCGAGCTGCGGGACCCGCGGCGGGACAGCGGCAGCCGGATCTCCCGCCGAGCGGCCGGCCCGATCGGTAGCTTCAGATGCCAGCCGGCGTCACTGCCGCCACGGCGGCGCCGCAGCGTTATGCCCGCGCGCAACAGCCGAAGGTCAGCTGTGTCGTAGTACCGGGCTTCGAGGCACTGCTCGTCGGGGTCGGACTCCGCCGCAACTTCCGGCAGGCCGTCCAGCGGCGGCAGCATAGTTCCGTTCGGAACGTCATACTTCAGCTCAATTTCATCAACGCTGATCGTCATATATCACCTTCATGCCGTTCGTGCAGGCTCGGGGTGACCGCGGTTAAGCTGATGTTTACCCCGGATTCACCTTAACCGCGCGCGGGCGGCACCAAAACCTGTTCTAGAGCGCCGCCTTCACGTCGGGATGGCGGGGCGTCTCGCCCGCGTGCTCACGGGCCGCTGCGTGCTCGCGGACCGCCGTCCTCGCGCAGTTCTGCGAGACTGGACCGGAGTGTTTCGGGGTCGAAGCCCGCGGACAGCGCGCCGATCGCGGCGCCGAGGTAAAACGGCAAGTCGGCGTCGGCGCGCTCGGACCAGCGGTCATAGGCGGCGCGGCAGGCCGCCAGGGTAGCCCGGCCGACGGTCAGCGGGTACAGCGATCCGGCGGGCTCGCCGATGCGGGTAGCGGCGAACTCGCTGACCGCCCGCTCCCAGGCCGCGTAATGGACGGCGGCGCTCGACTGCAGTGCGGCCACGGAGCCGATCAGGTGCATCCGCAGCCGCAGTTCAGGCACATCCCGCGCCCGGTAGTGATTGGCGGCGACGACCGCCTGCCGGATCGCGTCCATCATCGGCACCTCGGCGGGAACGGCCGCGAGCCGGGCCGCGATGGTAGCCACCTCGTGATCGAACTCGCTCCACAGGATGTCGGACTTGGAGTTGAAGTAACGGAAGAACGTCCGCCTGCTCACCCCGGCGGCGGCGGCGATCTGGTCGATTGTGGTGGTCTCGAAGCCCTGGTCGGCGAACAGCCGTAGCGCGATTAGCTCGAGCTCACGCCGGCTGGTCCCGGGCGGCCGCCCGCGCCGGGGAACCGCCGCAGTCACGTCCGGGGTGCCCGGCCCCGCCGGGCGAGCTGGCCGGCCGGATGATGCCACTGACTGCACTGTGCTGCCTCCTGCCTGTGCTGCCTCCTGCCTGCTGCGCTGTCTTTCCGCTGCGCTGCTGCCCGCACTGGCTGCCGCGGAAACCGCGCGAAGACGCCTCCGACAAAACCGGCCGAAGATCTCGCCGTCAAGCCCTTGCCTACGGTATGCGGCGTCGTTAACGTACTAATGAATTCGTCACGCTGTGACGGAAAGATGACCAGTTATCGGCGCCGCTGGAGGGTCAGATGAGCAACCAGACCGTCACACCCCCTAAATCAGCGCGGGACCTGGCCGGCCCTGGCGCTGGTCTGCTTACCGCTCTGCTTACCACCGTGCCCGGCGCGACGGCGGCCGCTGGCACGGCGGCCGGCGCCTCCGCTGCGGATACGTCCGCTGCGGACACGTGCGCTGCGGATCTGCCCGCGGACGGGGTCCGCCCCCAGGTCGTCGTCGCGGAGATGCTGATCGAGGAAATCTCGATCGACGGCATGTGCGGTGTCTACTAATCCTGCCGCGGGAGCGGCGCGGGCGGCGTTCGACCTGGACAGTCGCTGGCAGCTGCATCCGCAGGTGTCGGTGCGGCCGGAGCGTTTTGGCGCCTTGCTTTATCACTTCGGCACCCGGCGGCTTTCCTTCCTGAAGACGCCGGCCCTCCTCGCGGTTGTCAGCTCGCTGGCGGCGCAGCCTAGCGCCCGCAGCGCCTGCGCGGAAGCCGGTGTTACCGCCGCTGAGCTGCCCGGTTACGCGGGCGCGCTGGCCGCACTGGCTGGTTCGCAGATGATCTGCGAACGGCCGCTGCCTGGCGACCAGGTGGCGGCAGGAGACGTTCTGCCCGGTATCGCTGACCAGGCCGGCACCGCTGGCCAGGCCCGCACCGCTGACCTGGAATGGGAGAGGACTGGCCGGTGACTGTGAGCGCCCCGCCGCTGCCCCTGGTCGAGCATTTCGCCGCTGGACTGGACGCGCCGATCTGCCTGACCTGGGAGCTGACCTACGCCTGCAATCTGGCGTGCGTGCACTGCCTGTCCAGTTCCGGCCGGCGCGATCCGCGCGAGCTTTCCACTGCCCAGTGCAGGGCGGTGATCGACGAGCTGGAGCGGATGCAGGTCTTCTACGTCAACATCGGCGGCGGCGAGCCGACCGTGCGGCCCGACTTCTGGGAGCTGGTCGACTACGCCACTGCTCATCATGTGGGCGTGAAATTCTCCACCAACGGGGTGAAGATCACCCCCGCCGCGGCCCGGCGGCTGGCCGGCAGCGACTACGTCGACGTCCAGATCTCGCTGGACGGGGCGACCGAGAGCGTGAACGACGCCGTGCGCGGCCGGGGCTCCTACGCCACCGCGCTGCGGGCGATGCGCAACCTTGCCGACGCGGGCTTTCGCGGCTTCAAGATCTCGGTCGTGGTTACCCGGCAGAACGCCGCGCAGCTTGACGAGTTCAAGCAGATTGCGGATCGCTATGACGCTCAGCTGCGGCTGACCCGGCTGCGCCCGTCCGGTCGCGGCGCAGACGTGTGGGACGAGCTGCACCCGACCGCCGCGCAGCAGCGGCAGCTCTACGACTGGCTGACGGACCGCGGCGAGCAGGTGCTCACCGGCGACTCGTTCTTCCACCTCGCCGGTTACGGTTCGGCGCTGCCCGGCCTCAACCTGTGCGGAGCCGGCCGGGTGGTCTGCCTGATCGACCCGGTCGGTGATGTGTACGCCTGCCCGTTCGCCATCCACGACAATTTCCTGGCCGGAAACGTGACCTCGCCCGGCGGATTCACCGGCGTCTGGCGTGAATCGGAGCTGTTCGCCGACCTGCGGCGCCCGCAAACCGGGGGCGCCTGCCAGTCCTGCTCCGCCTATGACTCGTGCCGCGGCGGCTGCATGGCCGCCAAGTTCTTCACCGGGCTGCCGCTGGACGGCCCCGACCCGGAGTGCGTCAAGGGCCACGGCGAGCTCGCGCTGGCCGCAGCCAGCTCAGGGAGCCCCGCGCCGCGGCCGGCTGGCGACCATTCCCGGCCACCGCGCGCCCCGCGGCCGGTGCCCGTGTCGATCGGCGCCCGGCCGCCGGGCCGCGGCGGCTCACCGGGCCGCGCGCTGCCGCCCGACCGGGCCTGTGATGAGAGCCCGCTGGCCGGACTGGACCTCAGCAGCCGCAAGTAACCGGACAGACGCGACGAAAGAAAGACGCACATGGCAGGCAGGCTCGAAGGCAAAGTCGCCTTCATCACCGGGTGCCGGACGCGGACAGGGACGCAGCCACGCGATCCGGCTGGCCGCCGAGGGCGCCGACATCATTGCCGTGGACATCTGCGCCCAGATCGACACCGTGCCGTATCCCTTGTCAACTCCGCAGGACCTGGCCGGCACGGTCAGCCAAGTCGAGGCGCTGGACCGGCGGATCGTCGCCAGGGAAGCGGACGTGCGTGACAGGCCGGGCTGAAAGCGGCGTTCGACGCCGGGGTCGCGGAACTCGGCCCGGTGGACATCGTGCTTGCCAACGCGGGCATAGCGCCGCTGTCGGTACATGAGGATCACGCCGCCTGGCGGGACGTCATCGACGTCAACCTGACCGGCGTTTTCAACACCGTGGAGATCGCGATCCCGTCGATGATCGAGCGCGGCCGGGGCGGGGGATCGTGCTCACCAGCTCCACCGCCGGAATCAACGGCATCGGCGGCCCGAGCCGCGGCGGCCTCGGCTACACCGCGGCCAAGCACGGCCTGGTGGGCCTGATGCGCTCCTACGCCAACAACCTGGCCCCGCACAGCATTCGGGTGAACACCGTGCACCCGACGGGCGTCAACACCCCGATGGTCGCCAACGAGGCTATGCAGGAATTCCTGGCCCAGGATCCGAGCCTGTCCAACGCGATGGCCAACGCGCTGCCGGTGGACATGCTCGAGCCGGTCGACTTATCCAACGCCATTCTCTGGCTGGTTTCCGACGAGGCCCGCTATGTCACCGGTATCACCGTGCCGGTCGACGCCGGCTTCACGAACAAGAAGTGAGGATCCGCTGATGGCAGGAAGAGTGCACGGCAAAGTCGCCTTCATCACCGGCGCCCGCGGTCAGGGCCGCAGCCACGCCATCCGGCCGAGACGGTCAAGGAAGTCGAGGCGCTGGACCGCCGGATCGTGGCCACCCAGGCCGACACTCGCGACTACGAGTCGGTCAAGGCCGCGGTCGAGGACGGCGTCGCTCAGCTGGGCCGCCTGGACATCGTCAGCGCCAACGCCGGCATCTTCTCCAGCGGCCGCGCCCACGAGCTCGGCGAGCAGGCCCGGCGGGACACCATCGACACTAACCTGACCGGGGTCTGGCACGCGGCCAAGGCGGCCATCCCGCACCTGATCGAAGGCGGCCGGGGCGGCTCGATCATCTTGACCGGCTCGGCGGCCGGACTCAAGGGGATGGAGAACATTGCTCACTACGTGTCGGCCAAGCACGGCGTGATCGGCCTGATGCGCACGCTGGCTCTCGAGCTGGCACCGCACTCCATCCGGGTCAACACGCTGAATCCGACTACGGTCAACACCGACATGATCCAAAACGAGGCGACCTGGCAGCTGTTCCGCCCGGATCTGGAGCACCCTACGGCCGACGATGCCGGCGAGTCGTTCCTGGCCATCAACGCGCTGCCGGTCAAGTGGGTCGAGGCCGTTGACATCAGCAACGCGCTGCTGTTCCTGGCCTCCGAGGAGGCCCGGTACATCACCGGGGTGGCGCTCCCTATCGACGCCGGCTTCCTGGTCAAGTGAACTAGCCCGACGAGGGTAAGCCGACGAAGGTAAGGAGAACCGAACATGGCAGGCAGAGTAGAAGGCAAGGTCGCCTTCATCACCGGCGCGGGGCGCGGCCAGGGCCGCAGTCACGCGATCCGGCTGGCGGAAGAGGGCGCCGACATCATCGCGGTGGACATCTGCCGGGATTAAGAGTCGGTCAGCTACGGGATGTCGACCGCGGCTGACCTGGCCGAGACGGTCAAGGCCGTCGAGGCACTGGACCGCCGGATCATCGCCACCCAGGCCGACGTCCGGGATGCCGCGGCGCTGAAGGCGGCCGTGGACGACGGGGTGGCGCAGCTCGGGCACCTGGACATCGTCTGCGCCAACGCGGGCATCTGCACGGTGCAGGCGTGGGACGAGGTGACCCCGCAGGTGTGGCAGGACACCCTGGCCACCAACCTGACCGGTGTCTGGAACACGATGGTGGTGTCGGCGCCGCACCTGATCGCGGCCGGCGGCGGGTCGATCATCTGCACCAGCTCGACCGCGGGCATCAAGGGACTGCCGTTCCTCGCCCCGTACGTGGCGGCCAAGCACGGCGTCGTCGGCATTGCCAAGTCCCTGGCCAACGAGCTCGCCGCGCACAAGATCCGCGTCAACACGGTGCACCCGACCGGCGTCAACACCCCGATGGTCGTCGGCCTGGGCGGCCTGGACCCGTTGCTCGGGCGCGACCCTAACCTGGGGCCGATCTTCATGAACTCCCTTCCCGTGGAGACCGTCGAGGCGCGCGACATCAGCAACGCCGTGCTGTTCCTGGCCTCCGACGAGGCGCAGTACGTCACCGGGCTGGAATTCACCGTCGACGCCGGGAACACGATCCGGTGACCGGCCGGGTTGAGGGCAAGGTCGCGTTCATCACCGGCGCCGCCCGCGGTCAGGGCCGCAGTCATGCGGTCCGGCTGGCCCAGGAGGGCGCCGACATCATCGCGGTCGACCTGTGCGCGGAGGTACCCAGCGCGGGACGCCTTTACCCCGGTGCGACAGAGGCGGACCTGGCGCAGACCGTAAGGGAAGTCGAGGCGCTGGACCGGCGGATCGTCGCGACAAAGGCGGATGTCCGGGACTACGCGGCGCTCAAGGCCGCCCTGGACGACGGGGTGGCGCAGCTGGGCCACGTCGACATCGTCAGCGCCAACGCCGGCATCTTCGTCTTCGGTGACCTGGCGCAGCTGATCAGCGAGCAGGACTGGCAGGACGTCACCGACATTAACCTGACCGGCGTGTGGCACACCTCCAAGGCGGTGATCCCGCACCTGATCAGCCAGGGCACCGGCGGCTCGATCATCTTGACCAGCTCCACGGCCGGCCTGAAGGGCACCCCGACCGTCGCGGCCTACACCGCGAGCAAGCACGCGGTCGTCGGCCTGATGCGCACCCTGGCGCTGGAGCTCGCGCCGCACCGGATCCGGGTCAACACCGTCCACCCGACCGGCGTCAACACGAATATGATCATTAACGAGGCGACGTTCCGGCTGTTCCTGCCCGACATCGAGCATCCGACTAAGGAACAGGCCGCGGAGGTGTTCGCGACCACCAACGCGCTGCCGGTGCCGTGGGTGGAGCCGGTCGACATCAGCAACGCGGTGCTGTTCCTCGCCTCCGACGAGGCCCGGTACGTCACCGGCACGGAGCTGAAGGTCGACGCCGGCTACACCATCAAGTAGCAGCTCCGCCAGCAAGCCGCAGTCCCGCCAGCACAGTCGGCTAGACAGGGGGAGAGGCAGGGTGACGGCAGCAAGCGTGGCCGGCGCCGGCCGGATCGTCGCGATCCGGGACCGGGTCAAGCGGCATCTGGTCGGCCGCGATCGTGAGCTCAACCTGGTCCTGGCAGCTGTCGCCGCAGGCCGCGACATCGTGCTGGAAGGGCCGCCGGGCACGAGCAAGAGCACGCTGCTGCGGGCGATCACGGCCGAGTGGGGGATCCCGCTGATGCTGATCGAGGGCAACGCAGACCTGACGCCGGCCAAGCTGGTCGGCCACCATAATCCGGCCCGGGTGCTGCGCGAGGATTACAGCCCGGACAACTTCGTCGACGGGCCGCTGCTCGCGGCGATGCGATCGGGGGGCTTCCTGTACATCGAGGAGTTCAACCGGGCCCCCGAAGACACCGTGAATACGCTGCTGACCGCGATGGCCGAACGGCAGATTGCCGTTCCCAGGGTCGGCTCGGTGGCCGCCGCGCCGACGTTCCGGGTGGTCGCCTCGATGAACCCCTACGACAACGTCGGCACCACCCGGCTGTCCACGTCGGTACACGACCGGATGTGCCGGCTCGCCGTCGGATACCAGGACGCTGCAGCCGAGCGGGGGATCACCGCCCTGCGGGCCCCGCTCGCTGACATCATGCCCGCGCTGGCCGAGACGCTTATCGCCGACGCGGTCGCGGTCACCCGGGCCACGCGCGAGCGCGAGGACATCCGGCAGGGCAGCAGCGTCCGCGGCGCCATCGACCTCACCCTGGTGGCCGCGCAGCTGCTCGAACTCGCCGGTATCGCCACGGCCGGCGATCAGCGCTACCCCGAGGTTGTCTTCGACGCGATGGTGCTCGCGCTGTCCGGCCGGATCTTCCTCGATGAGACGCTGGACGCGGTCCCCGAAGCGGTGCTGCGGGAGATCTGGGAAGACCATTTCCTGCTCAGGCCAGCTGCCGCGGCCCCTGGTTGAAGAGCTGTCGAGGCGGACTCGCCGCTGCGCCGCCGGACCGGTTCGGCGCCGGCCCGGCTGCGGCCGCTGCGCCGCCGGCCGAAAGCGCTCGCGCTCGACGAGCAGCCTGCCCTGCTGGAACCCGGCCGCGGCGGCGCCGGCTTCGTGCTGGCCGGCCGCGGCGGCCGCCCGGCCGCGACCGGCGAGGAAGGCACCCTGCTGGCCGGCGTGCCGCGGGAGGCGCCGGCCGACCCGGAGGTGCTGCGCCGCGCCCGGCAGATCGCCGCCAGGCTCGCGGTGCCGACGCCGCGGCGGGACGTGAGCGACCGCCGTGGGGCCGGCGAGCTGGCCAGCGTCCGGTACCGGGGCGGCTCGGATGACATCGACCTGGACCGGACTGTCGAGCAGCTAGTCGAGCACCCGGTGCCGGAAGACGAGGACATCATCGTGCGCGAGCGGGTGCGCACCCGGCGCAGCGTCGCGCTGCTGGTCGACGTGTCCGGGTCCATGCGCGGCGAACGGGCGGCGACGGCTGCCGCGACGGTGGGCGCGCTGGCCGCCGAGCTGGCTCGCGACGACCTGGCGGTTGTGGCATTCTGGTCCGACGCCGCGGTGCTCAGTCAGCTGGGGCAGTACGCGGCGGCGCAGCGGCTGCTCGACACTATGCTGCGCATCCCGGCCAAGGGGCTGACCAATATCGCCTTCCCGCTGCAGGTTGCCGCAGCGCAGCTCAGCCGGGTGCCCGCCAGGGACGCCCGGGTGCTGCTGCTGTCCGACTGCGTGCACAACGCCGGCCCGGACCCCAGGCCGTTTGCCGCGCGGCTGCCGCGGCTGGACGTCCTGCTGGACACCTCCGGTGAGCAGGACGAGGAGCTGGCCCGCGACCTCGCCCGGCTGGGCCGGGGCAGGCTCCGTAAGATCCGTTCCTACCATGATGTAGCACCCGCCCTGACCGCTCTGTTCAGCTGAGCCTGAGCAAGCGGCTGACCGCCAGCAAGGAGCACTCATGCCCCTCATCATCGTCGCTACCATCGTGCCGCTGCCCGCGCACCGTGACGAGGTGCTGGCCGCGCTGACGACCGCGGTGCAGGACGTGCACACCGAGGACGGCTGCGAGCTGTACGCACTGCACCAGAACGCCGACCGGCTGGTGATGATCGAGCGCTGGTCTGACCCTGGCGCGTTCCGCGCTCACGGCCGCAGCCCCGCGCTGGCCCTGCTCACCGCCGCGCTGGACGGGCTGCTGGAAGGCCCCCTTGACGTCGTCGTGCTCGAGCCGGTTCCGGCCGGTGATCCGGCTAAGGGGCAGCTGCGGCCGTGACCGAGCTGACCGAGCTGACCGAGCTGACCGAGCTGACGGAGCTGGCCGGGCTGGCAACACCGGAAGCTTGCCGCCTTGCCGGCGCTGGCGCGCTGGTGCCGGGTGGCGCCGGGGGCGAGCATCAGGGCTTCGCCGGGACGCTGCCGATCGGTCGGCAGGCACTGGAGCTGATGCTCGGCGTGCCGTGCCGGTAGCACTGGTCACCGGCGCGGCCCGGGGGATCGGCGCCGCTACGGTGCTCGCCCTTGCGGCCGGCGGCTGGCGGGTCGTCGCGGTCGACCGGTGCGCCGACGACCCCGCACTGCCCTACTCGCTGGGCACGCGCGGCGAACTCGATGCGGTGGTCGCGGCGGCTGGCGGTGACGTGATCGCGGCCGAGGCGGACACCCGCGACCATGCCGCGCTCGCCGCGGCTGTCGGCCGGGCCGAGCAGCTGTGGGGCGGCCTGGACGCGGCGATCGCTGTCGCCGGCGTCATCGCCGGCGGCCGCCCGGCCTGGGAGGTCCCGCTGGAGCAGCAGCAGGCCGTGCTGGACATCGACCTGGGCGGCGTGCTGGCGCTGGCGCGGGCGACGGTGCCGGCGCTGCTGCGCCGCCCGCCGCCGCGCTCCGGCCGGTTCGTCGCGGTCGCTTCCGCTGCCGCCAGCCGGGGCCTGCCGATGCTGGCTGCGTACTGCGCGGCGAAAGCCGGGGTAGCCGGCTTCATCCGGGCGCTGGCGGCGGAGCTCGGCGGTACCGGCGTCACTGCGAACGCGGTCAGTCCCGGCTCGACCCAGACGGCCATCCTGGACGAGAGCGCGCGGCTGTATGAGCTGCCCGGCGCCGCGTCCTTCGCTGACCAGCAGCCGCTGCGGCGGCTGCTGCTTCCGGCGGAGGTCGCCGCGGTGCTGGCCTTCCTGGCCGGTGACGGCAGCAGCGGCATGACCGGCGCGGTAGTCCCGGTCGACGCCGGCCTGACTTTGTGACCGCGATGACAGGGCCGCAAGTCCACTGGCCCGCCGAGGCCGGAGTGCGGGCCGACGCGGATATCCCGCCCGGAACCCTGATCGACCTAGACCCCGGTACCCGGCAGCTCGCTCCCGGCGTGCTGTTCGGCGGATCGCCGGCCAGGCTGCTGCGGCTGACCGCAGCCGGAGCTCGCGCGCTTGGCGAGCTACGCGCGGGCACAGTCAGCTCGGCCGCCGGGGCTGCCCTCGCCCGGCAGCTGACAGCAGCGGGCCTGGCTCACCCGCGGCCAGGCCCGCTCCCGGCCGCGCTGGATGTCACCGTAGTGATACCCGTCCGGGACCGGGTAGCCGAGCTGGATCGCTGCCTGACGGCGGCCGGCTCGCGCTATCCGGTTCTCGTGGTGGATGACGGCTCCGCCGACCCGGCCGCGCTGGCGGCGGTATGTGCCGCCCGCGGCGCCCGGCTGGTACGCCGCCCGGTCAACGGCGGCCCGGCCGCGGCGCGGAACACCGCTTTGCGCCGGACCGGACCGGACCGGGCCGGCTCGCGCCTGATCGCGTTCCTGGACAGTGACTGCATCCCGCCGCCGGACTGGATTAACGCACTGGCCGGTCATTTTGCTGACCCGCTCGTTGCCGCGGTGGCGCCGCGCATCGTCGGTGCCGGGCCCGGCCGCGGCTCGGCGCTTGATCTCGGTGACCGCCGCGGCCGGGTGGCGCCGCTGACCCGCATTGCCTACGTGCCGGCCGCCGCGCTGCTCGTCCGGCGGGCAGCTATCAGCAGCGGCTTCGATGAGTCGCTGCGGTACGGCGAGGACGTGGACCTGATCTGGCGGCTGGTCGAGGCAGGCTGGCAGGTCCGCTACGAGCCGTCGGTGCAGGTTCCGCACTGTGAACCGCCGTCACGGCCGGCCCGGCTGCGCCGCCGGTTTCACTACGGCACGTCGGCCGCGCCCCTCACCCGGCGCCATCCCGGCTCGGTGGCCCCGCTGGTACTCCAGCCCTGGCCGGCGGTCACCATGGCCGCGCTGCTGGGTCGCCGGCCGCTCGTCGCCGCCGCCGCGTTCGCCGCGTCGGCCGCGCTGCTGGCGCGGCGGCTGAACGCCGCTGACCTCCCTGCTCGCGGCCTGCTGCGGCCGCTGGCCGGCGGCGTCTGGCAGACGTGGCTGGGCACCGGCCGCTGGTGCGGGCAGTACGCCTGGCCTGCCGTGCTGCTCGTGCTGGCGTACCCCGGCGGCCGCACCCGCCAGGACCGCCGGGGACGCCGGCTGGCCGCGGCCTCGCTGCTGACCGGGCCGCCGCTGGCGCTGTGGGCGCGCGATCGTGATGTAAGCCCCGTGCTGGCCGTCGCCGACGCACTTGCCGACGCGGCCGCCTACGGCGCCGGCGTGTACGCCGGCTGCCTGCGTGAGCGGCTCATCTCGCCGGTTCTCCCCGCCGTCGCCGGCAAGTCGCTGCACCGCCGCCCGCACCGCCGTCCCCAGCGCGACCCCAGCCCAGCGCGACCCCGCGACAGGACCGTGCGCCCGGATCACCGGGTGTTAGCAAGCGACGCCCGTTGCGGTCGCTGAGATAGCCGGTCCTGCCGGAGACGGGACAGCGCCGCCGCGGGCCCGCTCAGGGCACGGGAAGGTCTTTCGCGGGCAGCTTGCTGACGGCGTAGTCGTACGAGGCATCGACGGCCTCCAGCAGCTCGTCGTCGGGGATGGCGCCCCCGGCCTGCAAGCTGTTCCAGCCCGAGCGGCCGAGGTACGGCATTACCATGGCGTCACCGGGATAGCGCAGCAGCCATTCGTCGGCAGACTCCCTGCCCGGGCCGCACTTCAGCCCGACTGCTGGACGGCCGCCGGCTCCCGGACCCGGTTCCGCGCTCAGGAACGCGAAAATCTTGCCGCCTACTTTCGTCACTATGTCGCCGCCCCACGGGTCGTCCTGCCACGCACCGGGTTTTGCCAGGCAGTAGCGGAGCAGCTCAGCGCGCGTCATGGAGTCTCCCCGGGCTGCCCGCACAGCAGCAGGCGCAGGCTCCGGTCCAGGCGCCAGGCGCCAGGCGCCAGGACCGGAGCCGCCGTTTCGACCGCAAGATTCGGCCGACTGTGATTGCCTGCCACAGTACCGGGCAGCTGTCACCGGGCAGCTGTCACCGGAACCTGCCGTCACAGCGGGACCGGCGTCACAGCGGGACCGGCGTCACTGCGGGGCCGGCGCCGCGCGTCCCCGCGCGAGCCGCCACGTCGCGGGCAGTATGAAGAGGAAGAACGAGCCGACACTTCGCGGCCAGCATGAAGAGGAAGGCTGACATGCACAAGGTTTCACTGAACGGGCTCGAAGTTTCCGCGCAGGGACTCGGCTGCATGGGCATGAGCGAGTGGTACGGCATGGCGGACTGGGACGAGTCGGTCGCGACAATCCGCCGCGCCCTCGACCTGGGCGTGACGATGCTGGACACCGCGGACGCGTACGGGGCCGGTCATAACGAGGTTCTCGTCGGCCGGGCGATAGCCGGCCGCCGGGATGAGGCGCAGATCGCGACGAAGTTCGGCATCGACAGGTCCGGCGGCGACGACAAGCGGGTCATCCGCGGCGAGCGCGGTTATGTCAAGAGGTCGTGCGAGTCGTCGCTGCTGCGCCTCGGCGTGGAAGTTATCGACTTGTATTACCTGCACCGGCCGCCGCAGACGGCGCAGATCGAGGAGACCGTCGGCGCGATGGCCGAGCTCGTGGCCGAGGGCAAGGTGCGCCAGCTCGGCCTATCAGAGGTCAACAGCGACCTGCTGCGCCGGGCCAGCGCGGTGCACCCGATCGCGGCAGTGCAGAGTGAGTACTCGCTGTGGGCCCGCGACCCCGAAACCAGCGTGCTGGCCGCGTTGCGCGAACTGGATGTGGCCCTGGTCGCCTATTCCCCGCTGGGACGAGGCTTCCTGACCGGCACGGTCGACATCAGCGCCCTGGACACGAAGGACTTCCGGACCAGCAACCCGCGCTTCGCCGGGAGCGCCGGGGTGGCTAACCAGTCGATCGCCGACGCGGTCCGCCAGATCGCGGATGCCCGGGACGTCACGCCTGCCCAGCTGGCACTCGCCTGGGTGCACGGGCAGAGTGGCCGGCTGGGCGTGCCGGTCGTCCCGATCCCCGGTACCAAGCGGGTGCGGTGGCTGGAGCAGAACGTCGCTGCCCTCGGTATCACCCTGACCGACGACGAGCTGGCCGTCCTCGACACCCTCGGTGACCGGGTTGCCGGTACCCGGTACTGATTCGGCGAGGTCACCTCGGGAGCAGCCGCGGCGGTACTAGTCTCGTCATTCATGAGTCCAGTGACAACTTCCTGCCTGGTCATTACTACCGGGACTGCCGCATTTCGCCCGGCAGACCATAATGGCGGCTATCAGCTCAGTTCGCTGCTAGCGGTGCTTAACTCGCAAGACCGGCGGTCACCGGGCAAGGACCGGGCAAAACCGGTCCGCGGCTATTTTCATGAGCCAGTCTTTAACAACTGATTAGTATACCGGGGAATAAGATCCCTTAGCATAAGGTCAATGCCGTGACTATCTATCCGGCTCGGCGCAAAGCGACAGGTAGGCATGTCCAGATCCAGGATGAGCCGCCGCGGCGGCCACGCCCCGGGCCCCGGCCCCTCCCGCGGTGGCCTCGACCCCGCACGCGGGGGCGCCGGCCCCTCCAGCGGCGGTCGCCCCGGCCGGCGGCAGCCGCACTGGCGGCTGCCGCGGGGCGCTCCGGGGCAGCCGCGCCGGCCGCTTGGCTGGCGCGTTGCCGCCGGAGTCGCCGTCGCCGTGGTTCTCGCGGTCACCGCTGGCTCCCTGTACGTCTACGTTCAGTACCGCAGCGTCTGGGGCAGCATCCACCGGATCGGCGTCGCTGACCTGGGCAAGCGGCCGCCGCAGTACAACGATGCGCTGAACATCCTGGTCTTCGGGACCGACAGCCGGGCGGGCCTCAGCGCTTACCAGCAGGTTAAGCTGCACGTCGGTCCAGCACAGGGCGCGCAGAACACCGACACGATCATGCTCGTGCACCTTGCGCCCGGCCGTCACGGGGTGACGGTCATCAGCTTGCCGCGCGATACCCAGGTGCCGTATTACGCCTGCCCCGCTGCCGGGAACGGCGAGCCGGGCCAGCAGCGGAACATGGCCGCGACCGAGCGGATTAACGCAGTGCTGGCCGCGGGCGGTGAGTCCTGCCTGTGGAAGACCGTCGAGCAGCAGACCGGAGTCCGCATTGATCATTTCGTTGAGCTGCATTTCACCGGGTTCGTGAATGTGGTCAATGACCTCGGCGGCGTTAATGTCTGCGTCCGCCAGCCCGTCAACGACGCAGTCTCGGGTCTTCAGCTGCATCGCGGCTATAACCACCTTTACGGAGTCGCGGCGCTGAAGTTCTGGCGAACCCGCGAAGGTGTCGGAAACGGCGACGATCCGCAGCGGATCATCCGGGATCAGTTCCTGATGGCCTCATTGCTGCAGAAAATCAAGCACGACGGCCTGCTCGGGGACCCGGCCCGGACACTGGCGGTAGTCAAGGATGTCGCCAGCTCGATGACCGTGGATCAGGGCATGACCGAAACCGACCTGCTGCACATTGCCGAGAGCCTGCGGGGACTGTCTGCCGGGTCAGTGCAGTTCATCACGGCGCCGTTCATGCCGGACCCGGCCAACGCCAACGTGGTGGACTTCGCGCAGCCCCAGGCCGGCAGCTTGTTCGCCGCGCTGGCACACGACCGCAAGCTGCCGAGAGCCCGCGGGAAGGGCAGGCACCGGACCGCGGCCGGGGGGACCACCCTGGCGCGCAGGGCCGCCCGGCCGGCCTCGGTCAGCGTGCAGGTGCTTAACGGCTCAGGCGCCGCTGGCCGGGCCAGCGCGGTGGCAGCCGGCCTGGCCAGCCGGGGCTTTCATGTGGTGGGTACCGGCGACGGTCCCAATTTCGGCTACACCACCTCAGTCGTCGAGTACGCCGGCGCGGCCGACCTGCCCGCGGCCAGGGCCGTGCAGGAGCAGCTGGGCTCGGCCACCCTCGTCCGGGACAGCAGCCTGACGCCGGGCACGCTCAGCCTGATCGTCGGCTCCAGCTTTACCGCGCTGGCGCCGTTGGCCGCAACGCCGTCCCCGGCTGCCGCCGGATCGCCGGCCGCCGGATCGCCGGTCGGCCCTGCTTCCGCCGCGCCGTCGCCTGCACGATCGGCTGCGCCGGTGGAAAACGTGCGCGGTCTCGGCAAGAAGTACCACGGCATTACCGGGAGTGCGCCGGCCTGCGGCGTTCAGTCGTCCTTCAGCGGCTCACTCGGCTACTGACCAGTTGACTGATCACGGTGGATTGCTGTTGCCCTGACAACACCAATCCACCGTGATCATGAGGGTGACCCACGGCCCAGGTTCGGAACAGAGGAAGGGGCGCCTCGGGTGCCCCGGTGCCCCGGGCGGCTGCCCCGGCTGGCCGGCCCCGGACGGCTGCCCGGGCGGCCGGGCCCGGCTCTCCCCGGCCCGGGCGCTAGCCCAGGAATGACACGCGCACGTGCCGGTCCTGGTTGTCGACATTGAGGTCTACCAGGGCAACCGACTGCCAGGTGCCGAGCGCCAGTGACCCGCCCAGCACCGGCAGCGTCAGCTGCGGCGCGAGAAAAGCGGGCAGGACGTGCGAGCGGCCGTGGCCGCGGGATCCGTGCGCGTGCCGCCACCGGTCGTCGGCGGGGAGCAGCTCGGCCAGCGCGGCGAGCAGGTCGGCGTCGCTGCCCGAGCCCAGCTCAATCAGCGCCAGGCCGGCAGTGGCGTGCGGCACGAACACGTGCAGCAGCCCGTCGCCGTCGCCGGCAGCCTCGCGGGCGAACTGCGCGCACTGGCCGGTGAGGTCGAGCACGGTCTCGCGGCTGCCCGAGCGGACCGGGAATGTAGTTGTCTGCATGCAGCTGAACTGTCCGGCCGATGGCGGCCCGACACCCTTTCTGGCGGCCTAAATTGCGCGGTCAGCCGGGGCCGGGGTCACGATGCCGTACTCGTGGATCTTCCGGTAGATGGTGGCGCGCGACATTCCCAGCGACTCAGCGGCTTTGACCTTGTTCCCGTCGTTGTCCAGCAGGCCGGACACGATGGCGTCGCGTTCCATCGCCTCCAGCGGGCTGAGCAGCCGCCGGCTCACCGCCCAGCATTCCGGCGGCAGGTCGCCGGGGTTGATGACGCCGGTGCGGCGCCGGTGCACTACCCGGCGCAGCACCTGCCACAGCTGCTCGGCGTTTCCCGGCCAGTTAGACCGCAGCAGCAGCTGCATGGCCTGGGGCGAGCAGGTCAGCGGGCCCTGGTGATTCAGCTTGGACAAGAAGAGAGGCACTAGCTCGTGCAGGTCTTCGATGTGGTGGCGCAGCGGCGGCAGCTCGACGGTACGCGGGAAGAACTGCAGCAGGTCCGCCAGGTCACCGCGTGATGGCCGGCTGCCGAGGGTTACCGCGACCCAGTGCGACGGCGGCCGGCCGGCGGCCCGCGCCGCTTCCAGTGCCGTCCACAGCGCGTGCAGCCGTCGCGGGCTAAGCCGGTCGACGTGCTGGATGACCAGGGTGCCGTCGCCCTCATCCAGCTCGGCCCTGAGTTGCACCAGCCAGTCGTGGTCGCCGGCGTCGGCCGCGTCCAGCACGTGAAACGGCCCGGCCGGATTACGCTGCCGGTGCACCGAGCGCAGCAGTGCCAGTTTGCCGACGCCCGGCTCGCCTTCCAGTGCCAGCCACTCACCTGCCACGTAGGCCGCGTCGACCTGGTGACAGCCCCGCACCCACAGCGGCCCGCTGCCTACGAGCCCGGCTGCGATCCGGCGCGGCTGCTGCGGACCCGCGGCCTGCTCCGCGGCCGGCTTGGCGGCCAGCTCGATGACCTTTGCGTGCACCACGCCGCCGGCCTGCCGGCGCCTGCCCTTGCGGCGCAGCGGGCGGCAGAACATCCGGATCCGGGCGCCGGTCGGCAGCTCTACCTCCAGCTGGCCGACGTGATCGGCGGCGAGTGCGTCGGCCGCGTAGCCGAGCAGCGCCACCTGGTCACCGGGGTCCAGCACGTGCCGGGCGTAGTCGTTCATCATGACCATGTCGTTGTTCAGCGCCAGCACGATACCAGCCGACCGGCGGCAGGCGCGCAGGTACTCCTGCAGCAGCTCGTATTCCTGGGCGCCGGCGGCGGCCAGCACTTCCTGGGTGATCTGTGCGGCAGCGGTCTTGGCCAGCGCGAGCAGCAGCTGGTCGGCGTCCTTGCGCCAGCAGGTCAGGTCGACCACGCCGATGGTCTTGCCGGAGATCGGATGCCGGATCGGCACGGCGGCGCAGGCCAGGCTTTCCAGATGCTCGGCATAGTGCTCGTGGCCGAACACGTGCATCGGCTGGCCGCCCTCCAGCGCGGTGCCGATCCCGTTGGTGCCGACGAACTCCTCCGCGTAACTGAATCCCGGTGCCAGGTTGACGGCGTCCAGGTAACGGTCGAGATCGGGATCAGCGGTCTGCCGGGACAGCACGACCCCGCGGGCGTCGGTCAGGATGACGCTGATCGGCTGGCCCTCCAGGTTTTCCCGCAGGCTACGCAGCACCGAAGTGGCGCTGCGGGTCAGCGGCGTGTCGATGTCGGGGTCACTGACATAGGAAAGGTCAATCCGGTCGGCAGCGACATTGAGCCGCCGGGACCGCCACCAGGACGCCAGGATCGGCTCGCGCACGTGCCGGGCCTCGACCGTTTCCGCGGTGAGGAACCGCTCCCGGGCGACGGCCAGGGAGGTGTCGTCCGGGCCAGACCGGAATGCTGATCCGCGCGACATGCTGCCTCCTGCCTGCCGTACCGAGGCTGCGGGGCGACCAGGCCCGCTTGGCACCGGAGGTACGCGGTTGTTTCAACAATGTAACCCCGGTCGGCCCTCGCTCTGTCTCAAGTTGAGACCGCATTTCGCGGCCGTCCGCATTCTGATGCCGTTAGCGCGCGGGCAGGCCAGCCGCCGGAGCTTGAGAGGAGCCGTGAAATGGACCGACCGCAGCAGCCGGCGGCGACGACCCGCCAGCCCGAAACCGGGGACGCGGCGACGCGGCAGCAAGGTAACCCGCACCCCGATACCTACAACCCGTGGAGCATCGTCAGCCTGGTGTTCCATCACCTGGCTGACGCTGGCCTGGAGCCGCGGCTGGGCGACAGCGGGGATCCTGGCGCCCCGGCGGCCGCGCTGCTGCGGACCCTGGGAATCGAGCCGGCCGCGGAAGGAAACCGGAAGGTCGCGGCGGGTGTCCGCGACCACCTGGCCGAGATCCGCGCCGCCTTCGAGGACGGCCGCAGCCAGCCCCAGTAACGCTGCCCAGTGAGCCAGCCCCAGTGAGCCAGCCCCAGTGAGCCAGCCCCAGTGAGCCAGCCCCAGTGAGCCAGCCGCTGTGAGCTGTGTCTCATCTTGAGAACCCACGAGCCGCCGGGAGGGGATGTGATGCGAGGAATGAGGCGTTGCGGGCCCGCGCCGCCGCGACGGGTGGCAGAGCGCGGTGGTCAGGGCGCAGGTGCCCGCGCAAACGATCATGGCTGCAGGCAGGGCGTCGCAGCCGACGCTAGGGAAGGGCGAGGGGTGACATGAGTCGCCAGAGTGTGGCCAAGGCGCATCAGAAGATCCAGGAGCTGTCCTGGGAACCGCAGTATCACGAGCCGGTCTCGCAGTACGGAACCGACTACACATTCCAGAAGGCACAGAAGAAGGACCCGCTGAAGCAGGTCCTGCGGTCGTACTTCCCGATGCAGGAAGAAAAGGACCACCGGGTCTACGGGGCCTCCGACGGCGCCATCCGCGGCAACATGTTCCGCCAGGTGCAGGAGCGCTGGCTGGAATGGCAGAAGCTTTTCCTGTCGATTATCCCGCTGCCGGAGATCTCCGCGGCGCGGGCGATGCCGCTGCTGTTCAACACGGTGCCGAACCCGGAGCTGCATAACGGCCAGGCGATCCAGATGATCGACGAGGTCCGGCACTCCACGATCCAGCAAAACCTCAAGCGCCTGTACATGAACAACTACATCGACCCCGCGGGCTTCAACAACAGCCTGCGGAACTTCCAGAACGACTACTGCGGCACCATCGGCCGTCAGTTCGCCGAGGGCTTCATCACCGGTGACGCGATCACCGCGGCGAGCATCTACCTGACGATCGTGGCGGAGACGGCGTTCACCAACACGCTGTTCGTGGCCATGCCCGCGGAGGCGGCCGCCAACGGCGACTACCTGCTGCCGACGGTGTTCCACTCGGTGCAGTCGGACGAGTCCCGGCACATTAGCAACGGCTACGCGACGCTGCTGATGGCCCTGTCGGACGAGGGCAACCACCAGCTGCTCGAGCGCGACCTGCGCTACGCCTGGTGGAACAACCACCGGGTGGTGGACGCGGCCATCGGCACGTTCATCGAGTACGGCACCAAAGACCGGCGCAAGGACCGCGAGTCCTACGCGGAGATGTGGCGGCGCTGGATCTACGACGACTACTACCGCAGCTACCTCGTGCCGCTGGAGAAGTACGGCCTGGTCATCCCGCATGACCTGATCGAGGAAGCGTGGAACCAGATCTGGAACAAGGGCTACGTGCATGAGGTAGCCCAGTTCTTCGCCACCGGCTGGCTGGCGAACTACTGGCGGATCGACCCGATGACCGACAAGGACTTCGAGTGGTTCGAGTACAAGTACCCGGGCTGGTATGACCGGTACGGCAAGTGGTGGGAGAACTACAACCGGCTGTCCATGCCGAACGGGCACCACCCGATCGTGGCCGAGGACGTCGACTACGTGTACCCGCACCGCTGCTGGACCTGCATGGTCCCGTGCCTGGTCCGCGAGGACATGGTGATGGACGAGGTCGACGGCCAGGTCCGCACCTACTGCCACGAGGCCTGCCACTGGACCGACGCCACCGCGTTCCGGCCCACCTACCAGGGCCGCCAGACCCCGAACATGGGCCAGCTGATCGGCAAGCGCGAGTGGGAGACCCTCTACCACGGCTGGAACTGGGCCGACGTGGTGTCGGACATGGGCTACGTGCGGGACGACGGCAAGACCCTGGTCGCCCAGCCGCACCTGAACCTGGACCCGAGCAAGATGTGGACGCTCGATCACCTGCGCCGGATGGGCGAGGTACAGAGCCCGAACGTGCTGCTCAACGAGATGTCGCCGGAGCAGCGCCAGGCGTTCCACGCCGATTACGTGCGGCAGGGCCCGGCGGGCCGCCCGGCGCCCGCGAACGCCTAGCGGCGGGTAGCGCCGGGCGAATCGGTTAACGCCCGGCGCGGCAGCAGGCGAGGCGGCGGGCCGGCCAGCACCGGCCCGCCGCCTTCCGGCCCCGGAACTGACCACCCCGTCTGATCTTTCTGGAGGGAGCACATGGCCGGCAAGCATGCCGTTCGGTTCGAGCCGGTGGGCATCGAGATCGATGTCGACGAGGACCAGAACATCCTGCGCGCGGCTTCCGAGCAGGGGATCATGCTGATGCACGGCTGCAAGGAAGGCCAGTGCTCGGCCTGCAAATCCTTCGTCCTGGAGGGCGAGGACATCGAGCTGGACAAGTACTCCACCTTCGCGCTGCCCGACTCCGAGAAGGAGGAAGGCTTCACGCTGCTGTGCCGGGCGCACCCGTACGAGGACCTGACGATCGAGCTTCTCAACTACGACGAGGACATGATCCGGTCCGGGCTGCCGATCCAGCAGGCTGTCGCCGAGGTGGTTTCCAAGGACGCGGTCACGCATGACCTGCGGCATCTGGTGCTGCGGCTGCTCGAGCCGCAGGAGCTGAATTTCTTCCCCGGCCAGTACGTCGATATTACGATTCCCGGCTCTGAGGCGAGCCGGTCGTTCTCGATGGCGAACACCTCGAGCAAGGAAAGCGGGCTGCTGGAGTTCGTCATCAAGGTCTACCCGGGCGGATTGTTCTCCGAGTTCCTGGACGAGCGGCTGGAGGTAGGCGACCGGCTGGACGTGACCGGGCCGTTCGGCGTGTTCACCCTGCGCGAGGGCTACGAGAGCGACCTGGTGTTCGTCGGCGGCGGCGCCGGGATGGCGCCGATCTTGTCGCTGCTGCGGTCGATGGCGGAGAAGGGCATCGAGCGGAGGGCCACCTTCTACTACGGCGCGCGCGGCCGCAGGGACCTGTGCTTCGAGGACGAGCTGCGCGCGATGGAGGGAACCCTGCCGGGTTTCCGCTACGTGCCCGCGCTGTCCGAGCCCGCCGACGAGGACGCCTGGGACGGCGAGGCGGGCTTCATCACCGACGTGGTGCAGCGGCAGGAAGCCAGCCTCAAAGGCACGCACGCCTATATCTGCGGGCCGCCGCCGATGGTCGAGGCCGCTATGCCGCTGTTGTCCACGCTGGGCGTCGAGAACAAGCGCTTGTATTACGACAAGTTCACTACCACGGGTGATGCCGAGAAGACGTAAGAGAAATTAGATTCATAAATCCAGCTTCGCTGGAGCGGACGCCAGTCGCCACGGCAAGTTTCACCGCATGGCTGGCATTCAGCAGTAACGCCGGCTGGCCGGAGAATACGGCCAGACTCTTCGAAGGTGAAGGAATCACTATGACGACCGCCCCAGAACGTGACCTACCAAGGCCCGTCTTTACCGACGCCGAGGCCGGTGCCAAGGAATTCCCGGACTCCACTGCCCGCCGGTTCAACTATTACACCCCGGCCAAGCGCAAGCAGACGCACTACGAGGACGTTACCGTCGAAGTGCAGCCCGACCCCCGGCACTACCTTTCCCAGGGCTGGCTGTACGGGTTCTCTGACGGCCGCGGCGGCTACCCGCTGGACTGGACGGTGCTCAAGGCGTGGGGCAGTGACCGGCCGGAGCCCGAGCGCTTCCCCGGCTCCGGCGGCAAGGGCTACGACTGGCCGGCGCACGGCTGGCACGAGTTCCGGGACCCGAATGAGGAGTGGGAGCTCACGCTCTACCGGTACAACTCCAACGTAGTCAGGCAGCTCTCCCAGAATATCGAGGCCGCTAAGCAGGCGAAGGCCTTCGAGCAGTGGAACCGCAACTGGGTCCGCTTCGTCGAGCACCACGTCGGCGCCTGGATGCACGTGGACCACGGCCTGGGCCTGTACCTATTCGCGAACGCCAATCGGCGGGCGCCGACGAACATGCACAACAACGCGATCTCGGTCAACAGCATGCACCGCATCCGCGCGGCGCAGGATCTGGCGCTGTACAACCTGACGCTGACCGAGGAAATCGAGGGCTTCGACGGCTCGGCGCATCTGGAAGCCTGGAACGAGGACCCGGCCTGGCAGGGAGTCAGGAAGACCGCCGAGCAGCTCACGGCCATTGACGACTGGTGCGAGGCCATTTTCGCGGCCAACGTGGTTTTCGAGCCGCTGGTCGGGGAGCTCTTCCGCAGCCAGCTCGTCCAGCACGCGGCGGCGCGCAATGGCGATTTCGTTACCCCGACGGTAGTCGGCGCGGAAGAATACGACTTCGCCGAGCGCGACCTGCGCTACACCCGGGCGATGTTTGAGCTGCTCACCGCCGACCGCGAGTTCGCCGATCACAACAAGGCGATCATGACTCAATGGCTGTCGGCCTGTAGCTATTCACCAAGCGTCAGCGGCGTGACGTGATCCTGAGCGGGTTTCGGTCAGGCTGGTTCAAGGTTCAAGTGCTGGCGGTAGCCAGGCGTGGCCGCTGAAGAGGCTGCGGAGTGCGTCGAGT
>JAABUX010001286.1_pt1 | contig 38399 bp, 31 predicted proteins | sample 5561851 | NCBI WGS metagenome assembly JAABUX01 (sample SAMN10711883, study PRJNA513361) | rock metagenome | isolation source: Antarctica rocks | place: Antarctica: Victoria Land, Richard Nunatak red sandstone | collected 2016-01-03 | reverse complement strand
GGCGACGCGATGAGGAAGTCGATGTAGTCGATGTCCTGACACTTGGGATGGCTCATGGCTTCATCGTAGAAGCAAAGTCGCCGATGCGAAACGTGGACAAAATTCAATCAACTGCGTAACTCCTATTGCAGATCGCAGAATCGCAAATGGCAAATAATCCAGAAACCAAGATTTTTCCTCCTTTGCGATCTGCAATTCTGCGATGTGCAATTCTTGATTCCGAAGAATCTCCAGATTCGAAAGCTATACTCATCGAAATCAAAGGCGCCGCTTCCTCCCGACGGACACAACCCTAGTCCGGAAGCAAAACAGCCCAAGCGAGCGGAGGGCGACCATCGCCAGGTAGAGCGTGATGACCCACCACGCCCAGAATACCACGGCCTGGATGACCGGGTTGGCCAGGTCCAGGCACCCTTTCCACAAGGCGGTGACGACGAGGAGGGCAACCCCCGACACCACGCTCGGCCAGCAGTAACCCCAACCGGCCGACCAGATCGCCCGGAGGACGACAATCGGGTTGGCGGCGGACCAGGGAGAATCCTGGATCAAGGTCAGCACCAGCGCCGTCTGGGCATAAGCCAGTCCGGGCAAGATCAGGTCGATCAGGACGATCCGGTCGAACCAATCGACATCGCCGCACTCGACCCAGTAGAGGATGGCCGGCATCCCCCCCATCGCCCCGCCGACCACCAGCGCCCAGGCCCAGCGCAACCAGCCTCGGAGGATGTCGGACGGGCTCCAACTGGCTTGCCGGGGCAACGTGACCTCGCCGAGGCAACTCGTGACCACCACGTCGCCCAGGAACAGCAACACATGACCGAGCGCGAAGAACAAGATCACCAACTGCGGCAAGAGCAGGATCATCGCCAAAAGCGTGACCGCCGACCCCGAAAGGGCCATCGGCAGCAGGATGAACAACGGGACCGTCCCGAACCAGAGCAACGGCGGGGTCATGGCCAAAAGCCCCAGCCCCGACGCGTTCCGGAACGGATAGTCGAAGCTGCCGACGACCGACCGTTCCGGCGAGCTTGGTACCTTCACTAGGCCGTCGGCCCAGACCGTCTTCGAGGTGAGCGAGTGCCCCTTCGCCTTCGACCGACGAAACGTCCCGCCCGCCGCGTCGACCTTCGGGGGCGGCTCGGGTGCGGGTGCGGGTGCGGGTCCAGGTTCTTCGGCGATCTTCAAGAGCGAACCGCATCGGGGGCACTTGCCGACACGCCCGGGAATGGCCCCGGGCGTGTTGAGCTTCTGTCCGCATCGACAGATCAGGAGCATCGTCGCCTCGATCCGGGTTGGATTAACGACCAGAGGCGGTCGAAGCCAGGCGGGTGTCGGGGGTTGTCGCCAACGTGGGTTGCGGCGCCCGGAGCGTCCCGAGGAAGGCGACGATCGCATCTTGCTCGCTCGGCTTGAGTTCTCCGTAGCGGGCGATCACGCCGACCGATTCCCCCTTGTGAGCCAGGATCGCGTCGGCCAGGGTCGCGGCCCGACCGTCGTGGAGATAGGGGGCCGAGTCGGCCACGCCCCAGAGCGGCGGGGTCCGCCACTCATTGGCGACCGGTGGCGGCGTGCCCGAGCCTTCCGACGGGGCGGCGGGGGGTTCGCCATAATAGCCGGTGCTCGACGCCAGTTCGGTCCCCATGTCGTGGAGCAGGAGGTTCGAGTAGAACCCGGCGATCGTCCCGAGGTTGGGGGTGTGGCAATCCGCACAGCCGATCGCCTCGAAGCTCGCGGCGCCCGCTTCGACCTGGGCTCGGTGATGCTCATCGCCCGGGACCGATCGGATGGGGGCGGGCAACCCTCGGAGGTAGTCGCCGATCAACACGCACTGGGCGTCGGAGAGGTCGACCTTGGGGGAAGCGGCAACCGACCGGGCCATCGAGATGGCTTGCGGCTTGCTCGGGTTCGACAGGCCAAGTTCGTTGGCGCAGGCGGCCCTGACGAACTCGTCGAGCGTGGCGAACTCGCCTTTCCAGCCGAATCGACCGATCCGGCCATCGGCCAGGCGGGCGACTCGCCCTCGGATCGCAGGGTCGACCGCTCGGCTCAGGCCAACCATCCTGCCGACCGCCGAGTTCCGCCTCTGCTCGGCGTGGAGCGCGTCTTCGGGGATCGCGTCGAGCAGGCCGTCGCCGAAGAGCGCGGGGGTGTTCCGCTGGGTGACGGTCACGCCTGACGGCACGACCGACCTTGGCGAGTTGACCAACGTTGCTAGGGGGATCGACGCCTTGGCGGGCATCGCCGGGTGGACCTGGTGGAGCGTTTCCTGGAACTCGGGGGCGATCGCGTGGGTGTGGACGACGCCGATCCGGGGGATCTTCGCGGCGGCCACGACCGACGCCCCGGTCAACCCGTAGACGGTGACATTGTTCGCCACTGCCCCGCCGCCGCCACCCCCACCTTGGCTGTGGCATTCGACGCACGACCGGGCGTTGAAGACCGGGCCGATCCCGTCCCCCGAGGTCAGCGGGTCGTTGACGGTCCACTGGTGCTCGAACAGGTCGCGACCGGCGGCGAAAGCTTCGGCCGAGACCGGTCGGGCTCCGCCACCCGGCCAGAACATGCCCACCAGCTTGACGACGGGGGGGACGACCAGAACAAGCGCGAGCCAGTGGAAAGGTCGAAGGCGTCGAGCCGACATGGGCGGTTCTCCGAAACGAGGGTGCAAGAAAGGAATGAGTGGGAAAATCTCATAAACCACGGACTAGAAGAAGCTCTATCGATCGGCCAAGCTTTTGGTCGATATTTCCGGAAATTAATCCCCGGATCAGACGAAGTAGTGATGAAACCGGTCCAATCATGAGGGCAAACCCGATCCTCGGCGCAGCGTTGAACAACAGGGGCAATGACGGACCCTTCAAGGGATCGTCATCTCCGGTTCGGAGCGACTTGGAGATTCGGTTGGGGGGGAAAAGAGATGATCGAGGCGATCCGTCGGCCAGACTCAGCCCGAAGCGGCGAGGCTTAATGCTTCGACGACGAGGGCTCGGGTTTGTTCATCTGTTCGAGCAAGCTCCGGACTTCGCTCGCATGGCTCGGGTCGAGTTGGTGCGACTTGAGCAGGTGGAGCACCAGGAGGCCCGGCTCGCCCTGGTACAGCTTGTCGACCAGGCTTTCGACCCGGCGCTGCTGGACGTCCTTGACCGAGACCAAGGCCCGATAAGAAAACGCCTGGTCGGTCCGGTCGCTCTCGATGAGCTTGCGCGACTCGAGCCGGTCGAGCAGCGTCGCCACCGTGGCGTAGGACCAGGGGCGACCTTCTTTCTCGCCGACGTGGCCCGCCGCCTTCAAGGTCTCCAGGACGTCGCGAACCGTGGCTCGGCCACGTTCCCAGAGCACCTTGATCACGTCGAGCTCGGAGTCGGGGATCGATAAAGGCGGCTTAGCCATGTTTAATCTTCTCGCTTTTCTGTCTAAGATGGTCGCTTCAAACACCCGCGATCCGGTGAGGTCAGGTTGATTCACCCAGCCGATCCCTCTATCCTAAGACAAGTGTCATCCGCTTGTCAAGGGATCGTCAGACGTTTGTCTCAGAATCCCGATGCCAATTCCGCCGGGGACTCCAGGGAAGGATCAGTCGATGCGGCGAGGGGATCATCCGACCGATTTGCGGTGCCCCAGGTGCGGGGCGGGTTTGGTGGCGGTTTCGAGCCCGACGACGACGTTCGAAGATTCTCACGCGATGCGTTGCCCTCGGTGCGGCAACGGGTTACGGGCCAAGCCGAGGCCGCCTCGGTCGGGCGGCCGGGGTCAAGCCCCGATCGGTGAGCTGGCGCTCTTTTGCCGATCCCAATTCTTACGGATGATTTTGAAAGTCTATCGGCTTGGACTAGGGTTGGGAACGGTCGTCCTGTTGATTTTGGGCGGATTCGTGCCGGTTTTGCGGGGTTGGCTCAACGACTCGGTGTCGGGCTGGTCCGACCTGGTCGCGACCCTGGGCGGAGTCTCGATCCGCCTCGACTCCGCCGACCCCGACGCCGACTTCGGGCCGATCTTGAAGCGGTCGGAGGCGCCGCAATTGTTCGACATCCTCGCCGACCTGGCGGCCCAGCTCGATATCCGCCCGCCCGAAGAGGTCCGGCTGGCGTTCTTGCCCTGCTGCGGCGTGGTCGCCTGGCGTCGTTCGAGGGCCTTGTTGCTCGGGTTGCCGCTGCTCCCCGTCCTCGATGTCGCCGAGCTTCGGGCGATCCTGGCGCACGAACTGGCCCACCTCGCCCGAGGCGACGCCACCTGGTCGGCCCGGTTGATCCGGTCGGTCGAAATCCTGGACCGGGCGCTCGACGACCTCGACTCGCGAACCTGGGGGCCGCTCCGGTGGTGGGCATTGGGGTGCCGACGGGTCGCCCTCAACCTCCTCGGGCCGATCGCGCGAGGGCAGGAAGCCCGGGCCGATCGCTGGTCGGCGGCGGTTGCCGGCGGTCGGAATGCTTCCTCAGCCCTGGTCAAGGTCGCGCTGGTCCAGCCCTTGTTTCGCGAACTCCTCGAAGTCCTCGACATCGAGGATGCTTCGTCGAAGAACCTCTACGCAACGTTCCGGCTCTTCTGGGGGCGCCTCCCCGAGCCTCTAGTCGACGCGATGCGGATGCAGATCCTGACATCGACCGACTCCCTCGTCCAGTCGCCGCACCCGCCCCTGGCCGATCGAGTGGCGCAACTCCAATCCTATCCCGACCGCCCTTCGAATCTGGTCTTCCCGGAGTCCTCCCTGGGCCTCCTGGGCGACTTGGAGTGGATTGAGCAGATGATGCACGATCGCTTGTATAAACTCCATCCGATCGAGCCGACGATCTTTCATCACTCCGGGACTTGAAGACTTCGCGGCTGCCTCCCAGCCCTTGATTCCGCGAGGAACACAACATAGGGCGAGCGAATTGATCTCTGAGCAATAAGATGCTCGGTCGAGGAAAGTTGGGGCGACAATCCCTTGACATGGCTCCGAGCATATCCCGAGAATGAGACCCTTGTTCCCAGCGTACTCGGGCCTCGGCTCCTTGGGGCGGCCTGAAGCCAGCAAAGATGCTGACCTGAGCGAAAGATACCATGAGCGAGACCGCCCTTTTGGCGGATCACATCGATCGTCAGGTCGAAGCGATCCTCGCCGTGTGGAGGACGACCGTCAAAAACCTTGGGGACGTCCCCCAGGCCGAGCGGTTGTCGCGCGTGGACTTCCTCGACCACGTCCCCGAACTCCTCGATCGCTTGACCGACCGGCTTCGGGGCAAGGAAAGCTCGACAGTCCAGACTTCCCGAAACCACGGCGACTGCCGGTGGTTTCAGGGCTACACGATCACCGAGGTCGTCGCCGAGCTGGGCCACCTCCGATCGACCTTGATCCGCGACACGTTCACCTTCGCCCTCGAGCAAGGCTTCGACGTCAACCAGGTGGAAACCCTAGTCACGACGATCGATGGCGTGATCGACGAGTCGATCGCCGAGTCGGTCGAGCAGTATCTCGAATCGACCCAAACGCATGGCGAGGCGCTGATCACCGAGTTCGAGGTTCGCAAGAACACCGCCGAAACCGAGCGGATCAAACTCCAGAGCTTGATCGACGACCTCCCCGTCGGTGTCTGGGTTTGCCAGCGGGATGGGACGTTACTACTGGCCAACCGCGAAGCGGTCCGCTTGCAAGGGTTGGTCGCTTCGGATGAGGTGGGCCGGGTTGAGGTTCCCGACTGGACGATCGAGAACCCGTTGTCCCACCCCGAGGGCTCAGGGTACCAGTTGGGCGGATTTCCGGTCGCTCGGGCGCTTCGAGGCGAAACGGTCCTTCGCGAGGATCACTTCTGGCAGTCGAAGGACGGGGGGATCTTCGTCACGGCGAGCGCCGCGCCCCTGACGTCCACCGACGGGACGATCGCTGGGGCCGTGCTGGTGGTCCAGGACATCACCGATCGCAAGGGCCTCGAAGCCGAGCTGGCCGCTTCGGAGGCCCGGTTCCGGGTGATCGTCGACCAGTCCCCGGTGATGATCTGGCGGTCCGACCGCGACGGCCGCTGCGACTTCTTCAACGAGACCTGGCTCGAATTCCGGGGGCGGGGCTTCGACCAGGAAGCCGGGCAAGGTTGGGCCGAGGGGATTCACCCCGACGACTCGACCCGACGACTCGAAACCTTCCACCGAGCGATGGTGGCCCTCGAACCCTTCGAGATGGTTTATCGCCTCCGTCGCAACGACGGCCGATACTGCTGGCTCACCGACCGAGGCTCCCCCTTCTATGACGGGGCCGGCGGATTCCTCGGCTTCCTTGGGTCGGCGATCGACATCACGGCCCGGATCGAACTCGAAGCGAAGCTGGAGCAGCAGTCGCAGCACAAGAGCCGACTGATGGCCGCGCTCTCGCACGACGCCCGGACCCCGCTCAACGCCGTGGTCCTCTCGGCCCGCCTCCTGGAGTCGCAGGTCAAGGACCAGGACGACCCCGAGGTCAAGGAATGCCTCCGGACGATCCGGAACGCGGTCAAGAATGTCCTGGATCTCCTGTCCGACCTGCTCGACCTGAGCCGGATCGACGCCGGGGCCACCTTGCCCGAGTTGTCGCGATTCAACCTCGAAGAAACCCTGGGCGAGTGCCTGTCGAGCATCGAGCCGCAGGCCCGGGCCAAGGGCCTGGACATCCGGTTCGAGGCCGACTCGGTCCTCGACACCCGACTCAACACCGACCGGGCCAAGCTCAAGCAGATCCTCTCCAACCTGTTGTCCAACGCCCTCCGGTACACGGAATCCGGCTCGATCCGCCTGTTCGCCGACCCGACCCAGGGCCCGTTGTTGATCGGGGTCGAGGACACCGGGATCGGGATCTCCCCGCAAGACCATGAGCGGATCTTCGACGAATTCGCCGTCCTGGAGCACCCCAACCGGCTCCGGGGGGAAGGAACGGGACTGGGCCTGGCGATCTGCCGACGCCTGGCGAACCTGCTCCAAGGCGAGATCCTGCTCGAAAGCGCCCCGGGGCGAGGGAGCAAGTTCACGCTCGCGCTCCCGTCCTCGGTGATCACCCTGGAATCGGTGCCCGTGGCCCCGCCCAAGGTGATCCCCGCCGGAGATTCCTCGGGCGCGATCCTGATCGCCGAAGATCACTCCGACAGCCGGAAAACGCTGGCCAAGGTGCTCCGGAGGATGGGCTATCGCGTCTTGGAAGCGGGCAACGGCCGCGAGGTCCTCGAACTGGTCGAGACCGAGCGACCGATGGTCATCCTCATGGATGTCAACATGCCCGAACTTGACGGGGTCGAGGCGACCCTGGCCCTCCGCCGCGACCCCCGGTTCCGCGACTTGCCGGTCTTCGCCTTGACCGGCGACGTGTCGGTCGTCAACCAAAGTCGGATCGGCGAAGCGGGGGTGGACGGCTACCTCGAAAAGCCCGTCACCTGGGAAAAGCTCGAAGCCGCCCTGGCCCAGCTTTCGGGCAAGTCGCCGGGCTGATCGAGCACCAATCCTCCGAAGACATTGCAAATCGCAAAGGGTTGCGCCGATCGAGTCCCCTTTGCAATCTGCGATTTGTCATTCTTCGATGGGATTACCGAGGAGCGGCGGCCTTCGGGGCAGGCGCCGCGGCCTTGCCGGCGGCGGGGTCGGGAGCGGCCCCCTGGGTGGGCTGCGGCGCCTTGGGGAACAGGTCGGCGGGCATCGGCTTGACGTCGATCTTGGCGGTCTCCCGCATCTTGGTGACGACCCGCTCCTGGAGGTCGGTCGCGTACTCGGTCAGGATACGGGGCTTTTCTTGCTCGAAGTTGGCGGGGCTTCCCTCCTTGCGGTCGGTCACCTGGATCAAGTGGTAACCGAACGGGGTCTCGACCGGGTCGGACACGGTCCCCTTCTTGAGGGCGAAGGCGGCGGCTGTGAACGTCGAGTCGAACTGGCCTCGGCGGGTGAAGTAGCCTAGGTCGCCCCCCGACGGGCTGACCTTGTTGCCTTCATCCTCGGAATACTTGTTGGCGGCGTCGGCGAAGCTGATCTTGTTGCCGTCGATCTCGCGCTTGATCTCGGCGAGTTTGGCCTTGACCTTGGCCTTCTCTTCCTGCGGAGCGTTCGGCTCGACCCGAATGACGATATGGCTGGCGCGGACCTGGGTCCGATTGAACACGTCCTTATTGTCGTCGACGTACTTCTTGAGGACGGCGTCGGTCGCGACGTTCTTCAGGTAGTTTACCCACCGCAATTTTTTCTTCATCTCTTCGCGGACTTGAGCGGTGGTCAATCCGAACGAGGCGAGCGCGATGTTAATATCTTGCCCTTCCTTCTTCAAGGCTTCGGCCACCGTGTTGTACTCGGCGTCGATCTCCTTCTCGGAGACCGGTAGGTTTTGCTTGGTGACGAACTGGCTGACGAGCTTGAAGTTGGCCAAGCCTTCGATTCCCGTGCTAAACATATTCTCTTCGCTGACTTGCCCGGGGGGCACCCCACTTTCCCTGAGGTACTGGTACAGGTCGGCCCGGGTGATCGGCTCGCCATTGACGGTGGCGAGGACCTGGTCGAGGATGGCGGGTCGAGTCGGCGCCGTCGAGGCTTTCCCGGCAGGCGCGCCCGCTTTCTGGGCGGGAGCGGCGGCCTTCGCTTTCGGCTGGGCCGACCCCGAAGGTGCCTGGGCCGCCGCGACGCCCGCGAACGTGACGACGATCGACGCGATGAGGCCGGAACGAACGGACTGGCGCATCGGTACGCTTCCCCTTGTCCTGGGCGAGAATCCTGGAGTTTCGGTCGCGGCGCAACCAAACCAAACCCGATTCTATCGGCCCAAGGGGAACTTTTCCGCGCCAATTTCCGCCGATCCCCCGGAGGACCGACGACACCGTCACGGCTTCGCCACCGATTTGAGCTTCTGGAGGATCTCCTCGGCATACTTCTGGATCGGGACGTCGAGCGCCGGGAGGTCGAACTGGGTCGGGTCGGTCGGCCACCGCTGGATGGTCATCCAGGTCAAGTAGCTCAGGAGGGCGTACATCATCAAGGTCGTCCAAGGGCTCGGCGCCCAGAGCTTGATCGCCGTCCCGAACGCCTTGTTGACCCTCGCGCCTCGGAGGTCGACGCTGCAAATCTCGTCGAGGAGCAAATGCGAGAAGAACCCGATCGCGACCGCCACCCCCATCAACACCCGAAGCCCGTGGTACTTCGATGGGTAGTAAAGGTAGGTCAAAAGCCCCCAGACCGCGCACGTCGGCAGGCTATGGCTGATCCCCCGGTGCTTGCTCAGCCTCGACAAGACCCGACGCAAACCGTGTCGGACCAGGACATACGAGATCACGACCGCCCAAAGATGGACCTCGAACTGAGGCCGAGGGTCGGCTTTGCCCACCGAGTCCCAGACCGCCAGCGCCGCCAGCACGCCGAGGATTCCGGTGAACCCCTTGAGCTCGACCCCCGAGCTGGAATCGAGGTCGGGCAACAGGCCGCTCAGGGTCGTCAACAGGGTGGCCACGGTCCCGTAGAACCAGTGGACCCCGAGGAAGAAGAACGCCCCGGCCGAGTAGAACCCGCCCAGGAACGAGGCGAACGTGATGTGCTGGCGATAGTTGCCCATCCGCCGAAACCAAAAAGGTGTGCCGACGACTGTCCAAGGTGATTCTATCCCTCGGGGATCGCCAATGATAGCGAGCAAAGCCGAAACAAAGGGCAGAACCTAGCTTCGGGTCGGGTTATTCCTGTCGCCTGATTGACCTCGGGCGGACCGAAGTGATCGGTTGTGGCATTGGACTGATCCCTTGCCCGATCGAGAGATATCCCGCCGGGATCTCCGTCACTCGATCACATGGGCTTCTCTTGGATTTGATCAAAAGAGTCGTCGAGAGGTTGGCATCCGAGATTTGGTTGCCTTGCCAGTCGGTTCGCATATAACGTCGCGGCGGGATGCGTCGATGCGACCCGCATTTCGAGGGACTCATCAACGTCACCAAGGATCTACCCCGATGAAAAACACTGTCTTTGCGGGCATCGCCCTGCTCGCCCTCGCATCCCAATCGGCCCGGGCCGACTTTGTCTTGACGGCCACACTGGCCGGCTCGAACCAGGTCCCGCCGAACTCCTCGATGGCCACCGGCTCCGCCATCCTCACCTTCCTGACGCAGTCTCAAACGATCGCCTACGACGTCATCTATTCCGGCCTGACGGCGTCGGCACTTGAAGGGCACATCCACTTTGGTCCCTACGGCTCCAACGGACCAATCATCCTGCCGTTCGTTCCCGGTCCTACCGGCACCACGGGCGAAGTCAGGGGCGTCCTGTCGGCAGCCAACCTAATTAACCAGGCGGCCAGTGGGATCAATACGTACTCGGACATCGTCACGGCCGCCTTGGCTGACAACCTCTACGTCAACCTCCACGACTCGAACTATCCCGCCGGTGAGATCCGAGGGCAAGTCGTCCCCGAGCCGTCGAGCGTCGTGCTCGTCGGGATGGGATTGGTCGGGCTTGTCGGCTACGTCACCCGGACGGCCCGCCGCCGAGTGGCTTGAGGTTGAAGCGGGCTTCTCGAAACTTCGCGGGGTGGACGCAATTCATCCACCCCGCTCACCTTCAGACCTCGACAAGGATAGACGACGCTTCCGAGATTTGGGCGGGGGTAATGCCTCGAAGGTGATCCGGAGCAGCCGACACAAGGTTTCGCGATAGACCCACTGGTCGGCCCGATCGGTGGGGATCAAGAGATACGGCCTGATTCCCGGGAACGGTGGTTCCTGACTAACATCCGGGACGTAAGCCCGCCCATCGTCGGTCGGCTTCACGTAAAGGTGGTCGCGGCAGACCAACGCGACCGGCTTGCCGTCGAGGTAGAGGCAATACTCGCCGAACATCTTCAGGGTCGTCACCGTCCCGGCGCCCGAAAGCTGGTCGAGCAAGGCGTCGATCGTCGATTGCCTGGTCGCCATCCTGGCCTCCCTCGATTCGATGAGCGGGTCGGAACGACTCGACGGCCATGCCTCGACCGTCGAGTTTATCCAAGAGTCAGGCCACCTTGAGCCAGGTCCGAATCCTACCGAGTTCCGTGCTCCAGTCCGACCCCGTCCGGCATCGGCCGTAGGCGTCGTAGAGGAGATCCATCGTCTCGGCGAGGTGGCGGATCGCGTCGATCCGGGCTTCCTGCAAGTCCCGGCCCGACGCCCCTTCGATCTTCGGGAGCGCCGCGCCGGAGACCGCCAGGGTCTCGGCCTGCAAGGTCAGGTCGTATTGCGAGCCGTGGCGGACCAGGCTCAAACCGGCCTTGCGGGGGAGTTTGCCCGCCTGGAGCGCCCGGAACGCTTCGGGGAGGCGGGTCGGCCCTTCGGTGGTGAGTTGGTCGCGGCCGGTCTCGCCTCGGGGGCAATCGAGGGTCAAGGTCTTGGCCATCATGACCGCGATGTCCGAGCCGTCGGACAACGAGATCGTGTCGCCGTCGACCTGGAGGGTGTGCCAGAGCCAGATCAGGAACTCGTTGCCCCAGTAGTCGGGACGGTCGAAGTCCGAGTCCGACCAGGCGACCGAAGAGTGACCGTCCTCGCCGATGTAGCCGACCGGCCCCGAGCCTTCCATCATCGACTTGTGGCCTCGGGCGTCGGCGAGCGAGTGGGCCAGGCTTCCGGCGCTGATCGGTTCCAAGATCCGGTCGAAGGTCTCGCGGAACAAGGTCTGGAGCCGATCGAGGACCGACAAGCTGACCGTCCCGGCGTAGAGGATGTTCGACTGGCCGTCCCAAAGGATCGGGTAGTGGGCCATCCGGCGGAACCGGCCGTCGGCGGCCTCGGACTCGGCGCGGGCCTTGGCGGCCTCCTTGGCTTCCTGCTTCTGGGCCTTGTTGGCGAATCCCGAGGGATTCATCTTCGCCCGGGCGTCGGTCTCGATCCGGGTGTAGGCCCGGAGCAGGGCGCCCGGGATCTTGTCGGTGTCGACCCGGAGTGCCAGGTGGAGGGCGTCGTTGATGATGTTCTTCTCGGTTTCGATGGTGGTGTCGAGGACATGCTCGCCGCCCGCCCAGCCGACCGAGATCCCGTCGGTCGGCTCGCCCGAACCGTGGCGGCCGATCAGGTGTTGGCGGGCGAGTTCCACCGTCTCTTCACCCAAGGGGAGCGGGCTTGGCCCACCGACTCGATACCGCACGTAGGTCACTCGCCCATTCAAAAAACCCATAACCGGCCACTCCTGATTGTCGCCCCTCGACGGGCTCTGAGCACGCGGTCCCACGTCACCGTCGAGGCTTTGCCGAAAACCAAGATCGTCCCGGACCCCTCCGTTCCTCGACCGATTCGACCCTTGCATGCCGCCTTCCCTTGACGACGGCGCCCCTTCGCGAAGCTTTGCCGGTCAGGTAAAGTTGTTGAACTGCAAGGGGAACTCCGGCCCATTCTCTTTGAGGTAGGCGATCACGGTTTGCAACTCGTCGAGCTTCTTGCCGGTGACGCGGACCTTGCTGTCCATGATCTGCGACTGGACCTTGATCCCCATCCCCTTGATCTGCTTGACGATCTTCTTGGCATCGTCGGTCTCGATCCCGGTGTGGAGCGTGATCGCCTCGCGGACCGACTCATGCGTCGCCTCTTCGAGCTTGCCCCGTTTCAGGGCAAGGACCGCCACGCCTCGCTTGGCCATCTTCTCCTTGAGCATCTGGATCACGGTCTCGATCTGCCCCTTGTTGTCGGCGGTCAGGGTCAGCTTGTTCTCCTTCTTCTCGTACTCGATCCCGGCGTGAGTCCCCTTGAAGTCATAGCGGACGGCGATCTCATGCTGGGCCTGGACCACGGCATTGTGCATCTCGGCGGTGTTCACTTCGCTGACGATGTCGAACGAATGATTGTCGGCCACGGCAGGCGTAACTCCTCAAACAACGTTGTTGCGGACTACTTATGACGACATCTATTGGATGGTGCAGCCTATCGCACATCATAACCGAAGCTGATGGAGTCGTGATTGAACTCGATGTTGGTGACTTTTCCATGAATCAAAGGCATGTTCGTAACTACTTCTACAAGCTTGTCTTCCTTTCCTCCTGGCCGGCCCACAAAGACCGAGGCTCTGATACCACTCATCGACTGATTGGACCGGATGCGACATTCGACTCGCCCGAGCGGAACAATTGGGCCGAGTTGAACTTCACGTCCCTCATAGAAGACTCCGACGAGCCGGACGGTTTCACCCGACTTGTTGATGAACACGACTCGAACCCGCTGCGAGTCGTCGTAGATACCGAAGCCAGCCGCCACAGCTGCGATGATCAGCATCATCAAGCCGACGTTCAGCCGCAGGCGGGACCGCCATGACCGACTCGGTGGCCTCGATGCCTTCGCATCCGCCGCCGTCACAACCACCGCTCCGCGAGGGCCGCGAACATCGGTCCGAGGTCGACGTTCCCGCCCGTGATGATGATCCCGACCTTAAGCCCTCGGATGTCGACCTGGCGGTTCAGGACCGGGGCGACGGGGACCGAGCAGCTTGGCTCGATGATGATCTTGAACCGCTCCCAGACGAACCGCATCGCCTGAAGGATCTCGAGTTCGGTGGCGGTGAGGATCTGGTCGACGTGGTTCCGGATCACGCGGAAGGGCTTCTCGCCGAGCGAGGTCCGCAGGCCGTCGGCGACCGTGTGGGGGTCGCCGGAGGACTCGATCCGGCCCGAGATCAGGGACCGGAGGGCGTCGTCGGCGGACTTGGGTTCGGCCCCGATGACCCGGGTTTCGGGCGACAGGGCCTTGACCGCGAGGGCCGAGCCGGCGAGTAAACCGCCGCCGCCGACGGGGCACATCACGACGTCCAGCGGCCCAGCTTGCTCGATCAGTTCGAGGGCGGCCGTGCCTTGGCCGGCGATCACGTCCCAGTTGTCGAACGGATGCACCAGCGTGTATCCGTGCTCGGCGATCAGGGCGTTGACCGTGGACTCGCGCGCGGCCAGGTTCGGCTCGCACGAGACGACCCGGGCGCCGTAGCCTTTGGTCGCGGCCCGCTTGATGGCGGGGGCGGTGGTGGGCATGACGACGACGGTGGGGATTCCCAGCCATCGCCCCGCCTGCGCGACGGCCTGGGCGTGGTTGCCCGACGAGTGCGTGACGACGCCCACCTTACGCTGGTCTTCGGTCAGTTGGAGGAGGGCGTTGGTCGCCCCCCGGATCTTGAAGGCGCCGACCTTCTGGAAGTTCTCGCACTTGAGCACGACCGACCCGCCGGTGAGGGCGTCGAGCGTCCTTGAGGTCAGGACGGGCGTCCGGTGAATCCAAGGGGCCAACCTCGATGCGGCCCCCTGGATCTCGTCGATCCCGACGGGGATTGTCGATCGGTCTGATAGGGCGGTCGCCATCGGGTTTCCCTCGGTTCTCGGATCACTTGGTGGTGCTGTAGTCGGTCGGGTTCAAGTAGACCGACTCGATGTGGTCGACGATCTTGCCGTCGGCCTCGCTCTCGGCCCGGGCCTTCTTCCAGACGGGGTCATCCTGGAACGCTTTCCACGACTTGGCGGCGGCTTCCTTGCTCGGGTAGGCCAGGATGTAGACCAGCTTGTTGCTCTTGCCGTCCTTCTCCTCCATCGGGGTCCAGAAGCCGACCAGCTCCATCCCATGCTTCTTGAACAAGCCGGTGGTGTGCTCCTTGAACCGCTTGTTGAGGGCGGGCAAGCGGCCTTCGAGGGTGTAGTAGGTCCGCATCTCGAAGACGCGGTCTTTCGACTCGTCTGCTTGGGCGGGGGTGGATACAACCGCCATGAGCAAGCCCAGGCACGAGGCAACCAAGGCGGTCGAGGTCAAGATGGCTCGGGTCATCGGACGGAGGCTCCCGGATTCTGGGCGAGGTAGGCCAAAACGCACCCCCTCAAGATACGCCCACCGGCTCGATCGCGGCAAGCGACGACCGGAGCCGAGGGCGATCCAAAGTCGATCTCTCGATTCTGGGATGATCTGGCCGCTTCGAGGGTGGCAAAACCGTTCGAGACTGCCACCTACTCCTTGGCACTTGGTCTTGAAGTCATCGATCCGGCTGGCGTCCAAGGATCGAAGCATCTCGGCTTGCCAAACAACGACGGACATCATGCTCCCGGCCATTTCAACGCCAGTCAGGCGATTCAACCCACCGGGCAGGAGGAAATTGGATCGGGCGAGGATTTTTGCCGTCGCTGTCAACCAGAACTAGCCCGGGTTTGGACTTTTCGCCTGAGCTAATAATCTTCTTCCCGTCCCCAGCAGGCTCCCAGGTCTGAACTCGGTAGACGATCGACTTGCCATCAGGTGACCAGCAAAATTTACCGGGTGCGACATTGTCCCGCTCGGGGACGATCATTCGCCGGCCGCTGCCGTCGACGTTGACGACCCAAAGGCTGTCCACTCCCCGTTCTTGGTGAAGATAAGCCACCTGTAGGCCGTCGGGCGAGAATCGAGGGTACACATTCAAGCCGGTGCCACTGCTGATGAGATGTTGTTCGGTACCGTCGGGCCGCATGACGTAAAGTTGGTAGCCGCTGCCTTTAGGTTGCTGGCGATCGGAAACCGACACCAGTAACCGACCGTCGGGTGACCAGTCGTCGATTTCCTCGGTGTCAGCAATCGTCAACTTGGTCGCTCCCGAACCGTCGGCGTTCATCCGCCAGGTTTCGTGCGACCAACCTTCGGAAAGTTTTTTGTTCTTGGGAGACGATTTCGACACCATGATTTGCCTGCTGTCGGGCGACCATGATAAGGTCCCGCCGAAGTTGGCGATTTTTCGCTTCTCTCCCTTCCCTTCCGACTCGATGGTCCAGAGGCCAGCACCTTCTACCTCGCGGTCACCACCTGTCCAGCCCGCGCGGCTCAAGGCCACCGTCCGACCGTCAGGGGAAACACGAATGCTGAAGCCGAAGTCATCAAGCAGTTTGGTGCGAGTCGCGGTCCCAGGGTCGATGGCGAAGAGGCCATTTTGAGCCGGGTCAGTTGTCTGGCCCGTGTTGAAATTGGCCCGGACGTAGATCCTGCCGGGTCCAGGGCTCTTGGCGAGGTTGGGGCTTTGGGCCGAGGCCAGATGCAAGGTGGGCAGGCCGAATGCGGCGATGGCAAGCATGCCGAGGAGAAGGCCGTCTCGGCGGGTCGGCTCGAACCGCGCCGTCCGGGTCGAGGCGAGGAGCGACAGCCGACGCTTCCAGAACGTGTCGAGGTGGGGCGACATCCCGTCGCCCAAGGCGGAAGACCAGGGTCCGAATCGATCGAGCATAGGAGCGGTTCCTTTTACGAAGAGGATCACGGGTGGGAAAGGTCGAGTCGCGTCTTAGACGGGACGGCCCGAAGCGTCGGAGGGATGGACGTCCGGGTCACCACGTCGACCAGGGTCGAGGCGTAGGTAGCCGCGCATTGGCCGGTCAAGACCATCGCGGCCTGATCGCAGGCGAGTTCGCGTTCGAGGCGGGCGCGGAAGGCGATGTAGTGCGCCGCCGGGTGGAAGACATAAAGCACGCGGGCCACCGTCGGGACCCAGCCCCAGATCAGGTCGCGCCGCTTGAGGTGGCACAACTCGTGGAGCAGGATCGGCCGCAATGCTTCGAGGGGGAGCGATCGGGCCAGCGACCGGGGGAGGATTAGCGTCGGTCGTCTTGGGTCGCAAACGAAGGGAGAGCCCCCTTCGTCGATCAGGACGACGCGGGGGGGTTGCGCCAGCCCGATCGCCTCGGAAAGCTCTCCAAGTAGGGACAACAGGGCGGGGTCGTCGGCGAGGTTGGATCGGGACAGGAGCCGGATCAGGCGGCGACGTTGCCCGAAGATCGCGGCGACCTGGACGCTAACCAGGCAAGTCCAACCGACCATCGGCCAGACCCGCCAGTCGACCGGCTCGAATCGAGGCTTCGCCGGTTGGTTGGGATTCGCGCCGAACTCGGCCATCCGAGTCACTTGATTCGGGTCGCCCTCCCGTCCGGCCAGATTCAACCCAGATTGACCGGTCGGCAACTCTTCCGACAGTTGGCCCGGATCGCCCTTCGAGGCCATCGGCGAGACCATCGAGGCCCCCCAGAGGGGCATGATCAACAGCTTGATCGCCGCGATTTGCCAGAGCCAGGATCGGAGCGAAGGGGATGATCGCCGGATGATCCAGGCGACGACCGCGAACCCCCCCACGATGAGCAAAGCTTGCCAGCTCACCGCCCAGACGACCTCGGCCCAGGCGATCGCCAGGCTGTTGAGGGCCTTGATCGCCGGGTTCATGGCGTCCCCCCTTCGTCCTCGCCGATCTTCCGAGCAATCACGCGAAGGGCTTCCAGATCTTTGGACGAAAGCCGATCGCTGTCCGAGTTAGCTAGGTAAGCCGCCAGAGGCGCAGCCGACCCGCCGAGGACTCGCTCGACGAACCGTCGGATCAGATGCGGCAAGACCCTTCGCTCCTCCAGCGAGGCCCGGTAGAGGATCGGGCCTCGACCCGAGGCCGGGGCCGGTTCTCGGACCAAGAGCCCCTTTTCCTCCAGCCGCTGGATCGTCTTCAAGACCGTCGTCCGGGCGACCGGCCGCTCGGCTTGCATCAAGTCCGTCACCCGACGCTCCGAGCACGGTTGCTCCCGCCAGATCCAGCGCAAAACCTCGACCTCGGAATCCCCCAACGACGGGATCAATTCGTTCATCTTTCGACCCTCCGGACCAGTCTTACGGCAAGTGCCGTCTCGATGTCTCAGATTACGGCAAGTGCCGTCAATGTCAAGGGTCGCTCGGCGAAGATTCCGGAATCGCCCGGACCTTGGAGGGGCTTGATCGTTCTGCTTGACGAGGCCGGATCGAGCGACCTACGATGGGGGTGTCGCATCATCCACGCTCGGCCAATCAGGTTTCGCGGCCGTCCCGATCGATCGGGCTTCGCCGCGATATTCATCTCCCCGAAGGGTCGCCCATGCTCCGATCTTTAGGTCTCTCGGCGCTTGTGGTGGCGTTGGCGTTTCCAGACCCTTCGCAAGTTCGAGCAAGTGACGACCCCCGGTTCGCCGAAGGGTTCGCCGAGGGGCTCCGGGGCCGAGGGTACTACGACCTCGCCCTCGAATACCTCGGCGAGCTTCGGAAGTCGCCCGACATCTCGGCCGACTTCCGGACGACCTTAAATTACCAGGAAGCACGGGTCTTGATCGAGGCGGCGAGCCGGGACAACGACCCCGAAGCGGGCCGCGACAAGCTCGACAAGGCCAGGATCAAGATCGAAGCGTTCGTCCGAGACAACCCCGACCGCCCCGAGACCACCGAGGCCATCGTCGCCCTGGCCAACCTGCTCTACGAGCGAGGCAGGACCGAGGTGATCTTCTCCGGCGAGGGGAAGTCGGGCACCGAGAAGGACAACCGGCTCGCCTCGGCCCGGGCCTACTTCGGCAACGCCCGGGAAGCCTTCGGCAAGGCGATCGAACGGCTCAACACCAAGTTCACCGCCTACCCCAAGTTCATCCCCAACGACGACCCGAGGCGGGCCGAGCGCGAGAAGGTCCGGGGGACGATGATCCAGGCCGAACTCCAGCGCGAGATCGTCTCCTACGACGAGGCCCAGACCGAGCCGGTCGGCTCCCCGAGGCGCGAGGAACTGCTCGGCAAGGCCCTCACCGCGTTCGAGGACCTTTACAAGCGATACCGGACCCAAATGGCCGGCTTGACCGCCCGGATGTGGCAAGGGAAGGTCTTCGAGGAGCAAGGCAAGCTCGGCGAGTCGATGGGGATCTACAAGGAACTCCTCGACCACCCAGACCCCTCGCTCCGGACCCTCCAGCGCCAGGTGGATTACTTCCGGATCATCGTGATGACGAAGCGGAAGGAGTTCGCGCTGGCGGCCGATGAGTGCAACCGGTGGCTCGCCATGTTCCCCAAGGATCGCCGGTCGTTCGAGGCCCTGGGTGTGCAGACCGAGTTGGCCAAGAACATCCTGGCCCAACTGCCCGAGCTGACCGACGCCGACCAGACCAAGGCGATCCGGGTCGCCACCGACGCCCTGGCTGATGTGGTCCGGGTGGTCTCGCCGTTCAAGCCCGAAGCCCTGGCTCTCTTGCAGAAGTACCGCCCCAACGCCGCCCTGAGCGCCGCCGACGCGGCCAAATTGACCTTCGACGAGGCCCTGACCGAGGCCAACCAGGCGATCTCGAACGAGGATTACAAGCGGGCCATCAGCTTGCTCCGGCTCGCCGCCCGCAAGGTTGATCCAGGCAAGGAACTGGTCAAGGCCAACCGAGGGCGGGTGTCGCTCGGCTACGCCCTGTTCAAGAGCGGTCGGTTCGAGGAGGCGGCGGTGGTCGACGAGCACATCGCCCGCAACGACCCCTCCGGCGAGTGGTCGGCCAAGGCCGCCGAGGTCGCCCTGTTCGCACTCCTGAGCGCCCAGAACGCTTCCGGTGGCCGTGCGGGAGAGCGCGACCACTTGATCGACTTCGCCCGGTTCGTCGTCGCCACCTGGCCCGACGTCGAGCAAGGCGACACCGCCCGCCTCGCCATCGGAGAGCTTGCCGCCGACCGAGGACAGTTCGCCGAGGCGATCGCGTCGTTCGACTCGGTCCGCCCCGCATCCCCCCGGAAGTTCGATGCCGAGTCCGCCTCCGGCTCGGCGCACTGGAGGCAGAGCCTTGCCTTCCGCGAAGCCGGAAACACGGCGGGGGCCGACGCCGAGGTGACCCAGGCGATCAAGGGGTTCCAGACCTCGCTCAAGGGCCGGAAGGATGCCAACGTCGCCATCACCGAGCCGGGCTACGTCGCCACGGCCTGCGAACTGGCCACCGTCGAGGTCGCCACCGACAAGGCCAACGACGCCGTTGCCATGCTGGAGCCGGTCGTCGCCAAGCTCGGACCGGGCGGGAAGGCCCCCAACCCGACCGCCACCCGCGCCATCACCGCCTTGCTCCGGGCGCACGTCGCCGCAGGCAAGGTCGACCAGGCGATGAACGACATGAAGTCCCTGGAAGCCTCGGGAGGCACGGGGACCAACTCGGCGCAGCTCTACTTCGAGCTGGGCCGCCTCCTCGAACGCGAGACCGAGGCCCTCCGCAAGCGGAATGACCTGGCCCGCTTGAACCGGACCGAGCAGGCGTACCAGAAGTTCCTCAAGGCGTTGGTGGCCAACAAGACGGGGCAGACTTTCCAGTCGCTCCGGTGGGCGGCGGACAATCTGCTCAAGCTCGGCGCGGCCGAGGAGGCGTCCAAGGTCTACGCCAACCTGGTCGAGTTCTACGCCAAGGACCCCGAGTTCTTGAAGTCCCCCAACGCGAATAATCTCATTCTCACCACCCGGATCAAGCAGGTCGCCGCGCTCCGGCTCACCGGCCAGCTCAACGAGGCGGAACTGGCCCTCAACGAGATCATCGACCAGAACAAGCGGCTCCTGGAACCCCAGGTCGAGAAGGGGAACATCCTCGACGCCAAGGCCGCCGCCAAGGTCGCGACGTGGGGGGAAGCCTACACCTATTGGAAGGGCCTGGCGGTCAAGCTCAACTCGATGAACCCCAAGCCCAACGACTACTACGACGCCTGGTACCACGCCGCCGCCGCCCTCCAGAAACAAGGCAAGCCGGACCTCGCCCGGTCCACCGTCGCTAGCGTGATGCGGCTCTCGCCGACCGTCGGTTCACCCGAAATGAAGACCAAGTATCAAGACCTGCTCAAGCAACTGACCAAGTGACCCGAACGCCCCACGACCCGATCGTCCACCGAGGTGGCATCCCCATGAAGCGGTCCCTTATGCTTCGACGAGCCTTGTCCACCTTGGTTGCCGCGACGGCGACGATCGCCGCGACGGCGGCCCTGGGCGACGTGGTGACATTGACCCCCGACGCCACCACCAAGGGGGCGTCGGGCGGCGTGGTCCGGGGGGTCGTGACGTCGGAGTCACCGACAAAGGTCGAGATTAAGCTCGGCAACAACGTCACGGCGATCCCGACCGCCGAGGTCGCCTCGATTATCTACGACGGCCACCCGGCATCGCTGGAGCAAGCCCAGGCCAAGGACTCCGCTAACGCCTTCGCCGAGGCCGCCGAGTTGTACAAGAAGGCGGCGGGGGAAGCGTCGAGCAAGCCGTTCATCGCCGAGGACGCCGCGTTCGGCCAGGCTCGGGCCACGGCGGATCTGGCGCAGAACGACCCGGGCAAGGTTGCCGACGCGATCAGCTTGCTCGATGCGTTCTCGAGGACCTACAAGGCCGGTCGCCACGTCGGACCCGCGCTGGAGTCGTTGGCCCAACTCCAGATCGCCCGAGAGAACTTCGCGGGGGCCGAGGCGACGTTGGCCTCGATCTCCAAGCTCCCCAAGGGGGACGAGCGGTCGGCGTCGCTCCGGATCAAGATGCTCAGCAAGAAGGGGCAGACGGCGCAGGCGATCGAGGAGATCGACAAGATGATCGCCGCCAACCCCGAAGGCTCGGTCCGGAAGCGCGACGCGACCCTGGCGAAGGCCGAAGCCCTGGTCACGCTCAAGAAGTTCCCCGAAGCCGAGGCGATCGTCCGATCCGTCATCAAGGCCGCCCCGCCCGAAGATGCCACCACCCAGGCCATCGCCCACAACACCCTCGGAGACTGCCTCCGGGCCGCCGGCAAGAGCAAGGAAGCGCTCTATGCCTACCTCCACACCGACCTGCTGTTCAGCAAGGAAAAGGAAGAACACGCCCGAGCCTTGGGCCAGATCGCCCAACTCTGGCGCGAGCTGAAACGCCCCGACCGAGCCGACGAGGCCGCTGAACGCCTCAAGCAAGAATATCCCCGCAGCCCTTACGCCCAAGCCGGCAACCAGTAGGAAAAATTTCTTAGCCACGGATTGAACACGGATGAAACACGGATAAGAAATATTTTAATTTTTTTATTCGTGTTTCATTCGCGGCTAAGAATCATTGAAGCAGAAGTTGATCCATACCTGATAGGCCGATGGGCTCGCGGCTGGCGAAGGGTTCGGCGTGGAGGACTCCGATGGAGTTCCCCCAGAACCGGGTCCGGTCGGCGACGGCGTCGATCACTCCGGGTCGGCCCTGAGGCTGGTTGTCGACCAGTTGCGAGCGGTAGGCTCGGAGCGAGGCGAGCTTGGCATCGTTCTGGGCGGAGATGTCCATCAGGAAGCTGGGCCGCTCGATGATCTTCAGGTGGACGCTGAAGTAGTAGAGGATGCGGGACGGGTGGAACGGGTCGCCGCCCAGGTCGCTCTTGGAGAGCTTGCTCCAAAACCGGGCGTCTTCGACGAGCTTGGTCGCGGCGAGGTGGTCGGGGTGTGCGTCTTCCCAAAAGGGGGCGAACAGGAGGCGGGGGCGGACCCTTCGGAACACCTCGGCCAAGGTCCGGCGGTGGATGAGGGTCGGTTCCAAGGCCCTGTTGGGTAAACCAAGATTTTCTCGCCAGGAAACCCCGAGCGCCCGGGTCGCCTCGGCGGTTTCGAGCTTCCGGGTTTCCAAAGATCCCAAGGGGGTCGGCTCGCCCGAAGTCAGGTCGAGGATGCCGACCTTCCAGCCCCCTTGGAGCAGCCGGACGATCGTGCCGCCCATGCCGATCTCGGCGTCGTCGGGGTGCGGGGCGATCACCAAGGCGTCAAGCATCTAGACCAATCTCAAAAAATTAAGCCACGGACTGACACTTATGGGACACAGATAAGATTGGTTAAATTTATTCTATCCGTGTCCATCCGTGGCTAAAGCCTTTATTCTTCGGGTCGGGTGCCTGGCGTCATGTTCGAGGTCGAGGCTCGTGCCAGAACTCGGATCGACAGGTCGTCTTCGACTCGGACCTGGCAGGAGAGCCGGATGTCGGGGCCGAACGACGCATCCTGGAGCAATCGATTCTTCTCCAGGTCGAGCATCGGCCCGGCGTCGCCACCCAGGACCTGGACTCGGCAGGTGGTGCATTTGGCCACCCCTCCGCAACGGTGGAGGATGTCGATCCCGGCATCCTCGATCCCCAGGACCAGCTTCCGGCCATTCTCGACTTCGATCGACTTTTCGCCTTCAACCATCACCGTCGCCATGAGCAACCGACTCCTCAGTGGGTTCAATTCAACAAGTTGTTTGGTTTGCGATCAGTCGCGGGCATGGTGGTAGATCAGGTCCATCACCTTTTGCGGGTCTTTGACACCGGCGATGAAAAGCGTCGGCGTCCCCTGGACGTTCGAGGTGACGACCACGGTCCCGACCTTGAACATGTGGTCGAGGAATGTCTGCTGCTGGAGGGAAACTTCCTTGAGGTGGGTCAGTTCCATCATGTCCCTCCGGCGTCGGAAGATTCCCAGGCTGACGAACAAGCGGTGCGACGTCAGTTGATAGTGGTGGCTGAAGCGGGCGCGGACGATCCGGAACGCGAGCCAGAGCCAGAACAGCGTGGTGACGGCCCCGAGCAAGATCGTCAAGGGCCGGAATATCCGGTGGTTCTCGGCGTAGGAGTCGATCGCCAGGATGGCGCACCCGATGATCAGACCAAAGCCGATAATGAACCGCCCGACGAAGTTCTCGAAAGCGTAGCGGTCTTCCCAGATCTCCATTTCCTGGGTCGCGCTCGACTCAGGCCGGGGGGACGACGCCTCGGAAGTCCCCGAGGGGATCGAGCCTTGCGAAGCGGCCGGGTCGCCCACGGCGCTGGGGTTGCCCGCGACGCTCCGGGCGACTCCGACGGCCTGATCGCCCCCGGCCTGGGGATTCCCCGCCGCCTGGGAGTTCGCCGCGACGTGCGCGGCTCCGTGGGGGTTCATGGATTCGGCCGACGCCATCATCGGGGTTGAGGCGGGACCCACTTCGGTGGTCGACACCGAGACCACCGGGTCGACCGGATCGGGTTCAAGCGAGTTGGTTGTGGCCATGAGAATGCAACCCTCAACGTGGCGGCGGATATCGGTCGGTCGAGTGTTTCCCGAGAACGGATCGGGGGTGACGATTAACCGGCCTTAAGCTAGCAAAACCCAGACCATCCCGCCATCGGGCCGACGACGACGCGATGTTGATTTTCGGAATTTAATTGGATTCCGTGATGTAATCCGGTCAAGGTCGTGTCATAGCTAGCTGAAGGTCTGCCCACGAGACTCGATCACCGCCGACCAAGGCGGAGGATGACGCTCATGAATCTGCCCGAGCTGAACCTGGAATTGATCCTTATCGAAGCCTCGAAGCTCCCTCCCGGAGCCGAGCGGGCCGCGTACCTCGACCGTGCCTGCGGGGTCGACTCGACCCTGCAAGGTCGAGTCGAGTTGCTTCTTAAAGTCCAGGACGACTCGCGGACGGTCGCCGCCGGGTTCGCGCCCGAAGCCCCCGAGCCCTGGCCTCTGGTTGACTTCGACGTCCAGCCCGGACCCATGACTCGATGCTCGAGAAGATCGGCGAAGGGAGGATGGGCACGGTCTTCATGGCCGAGCAAGAGAAGCCGATCCGCCGGAAGGTCGCGCTCAAGGTCATCAAGCCGGGCATGGAGACTGCGCAGGTGATCGCCCGGTTCGAGGCCGAGCGGCAGGCCCTGGCCATCATGGATCATGCGAACATCGACCGAGACCTCGACCCGGCTGAGCGAGTTGAAGGACGCGCTGGCGTCGATCTCGGCACTCCGGAAGACGGAACCCGCCCGGCTCTCGAAGCTGATCCGGGGCGACCTCGACTGGATCGTGATGAAGGCGCTCGACAAGGACCGGACCCGGCGTTACGAGACGGCCAACGGGCTGGCCAACAACCTCCAGCGCCACCTCGACGGCGACCCCGTCGAAGCCAGCCCCCCTTCGACCCGCTACCGGCTCCGGAAGTTCGCCCGCAAGCACCGGGTGGCCCTCGTCACGACCGTCGCTTTCGGGCTCCTGCTCTTGTCCACGTCGGCGGTCAGCGTCGGCCTGGCAATCTCGGCCAATCGGGAACGAGTCCGGGCCGCCGAGGAACGGGCCAGGGCGGTCGTCGCCGAGAACTCGGCGAAGGAGCAACGCGACATCGCCCGCGACCGAGAAGAATCCGCCAACACGGAGCGAGCCAGGGCCGTGATCGCCGAGGCCCTGGCCAGGCAGCAGCAAACCCGCGCCGAGGATGGGAGCAGACCGCCATCGACGCCGTCCGGAGGTTCGCCGACGTGATCCGGGAGACCCCGGAACTGAAGAACAACCCCGACCTGGCCCCACTCCGCCGGAAACTCCTCAAGGAGCCGCAGGCGTTCTACGCCGAATTGCGGGACCGGCTCCAGAAGGACCGGGGGACCACGCCCGCCTCGCTGATCCGGCTGTCGGCGGCGAACTCGATCCTCGGTCACCTCACCAACGAGATCGGCGACCGGCGCGACGCGCTTCGAGCCTTCGAGGAGTCGACGGCGATCCGACAACGGTTGGTCGACGAAAAGCCGGGCAACGGCGACTTCCTGACGGGCCTGGCCGACGCCCTCATGGACCTCGGCGCCATGCGGCGGGACATGAATCAGACGGCCAAGGCGCTCGAGAGCTACGGGAAAGCCCTGGAGATCCGCGAGCGTCCGGCGAAGAGCAAGCCGTGGCCGGTCCGATATCGGGTCCAGATCGCCAGGTGCCACTCCCAGATCGGTACCCTGCTCGGGGCGATGGGCCGGACAGCCGAATCGATCGCGTCGTACGAACGAGCCTACGACATCCAGGAGCGGTTGGCGACCGAAAACCCATCGAACATCCAGTTCCAGACGGAGATGGCCTGGACCCGAGGCAATATCGCCAGGCAGCAACCCTCGGGGCCAAGCTACAAAGACGCGATCGAAAAGATCCTCGTCATCCATGAACGGCTGGCGCGCGAGAAGCCGTCGGTCGCCTGGTATCAACGCGACTTGGCTTGGGCGTACCACACGCTCGGCTTCTTGCAGGCTTCGGCGGGGCACCCCGCAGAAGCGTTGGTCTTGCACGAGAAGGCCAAGGTCATCCAGGAGCGGCTCGTTCGCGACCAACCATCGGTCACCCGATACCAGAGCGATCTGGCCGAGACTTGTCGGAGCATCGGTTCAGGGCTTGAGGCGACCGGACGGTTGCCCGAAGGCATCGGATCGTGCAAGCAGGCCCTCGACATCGGCGGGAGGCTGACCGACAGCCACCCGTCGGTCGCCCAGTTTCGGAGCAATCTGGTCGAAACCTACCTCGACCTGGGAAGCTTGCAGATCAAGGCGGGTTCCCAAGCCGAGGCGATGGCGTCGCTCGAAAAGGCTCTCGCCCTCTCCGAACGGCTGACGCGCGACGACCCCGCGAACGCCCACTTCTCGACCAACCTGGCCGGGTCTCACCACGACATCGGCGACCTCTTCTTCATGGTGGGACGGACGGAGGAGGCTTGGGCCGATGCCTTCGAAATCGGCCCAGCGGAACGGAAGGCCCAGGTCGCCCCGGCCCTTCGACACTGGCGGGACGACTTCGACCTCGTCGGCATCCGCGACGACCGCGAACTTACGAAGTTGCCCGAGCACGAACAGGCCGGATTCCGCAAGCTCTGGGCCGACGTCGACCAACTCCTGGCCAGTGTCGAGGCGAACGACGGACAAAAGGGCAAGCATTGATTGACAGGACGAGCACGCCGAGGACCGCCATAAAGGGCTGGTATTTTGGGGGGCACTCGCCATACTATCGGCTTTGAAATTTCTCGAAGTCCGCCGTCGAAACTCCCACCCGACCCCGTCGGGCGACACGTATCCTTCTCGAAGTGAGGCCGGCTGATGAGCATGGTTGGTCAGGAAAAGGTCGTCGACAAGCTCCGCAGTCTGGCTCGGAACCTCTGGTGGACTTGGCAACCCAACGTCGTCAGCATCTTCCGCGAACTCGACCCGGCGCTCTGGAGCGAGACCGACCACAACCCCGTCGAATTCCTCAACCGGCTCCCCGAAACCGACCTCGACCGCCTGACCGACAGCGTCTTGCATTCTCGGGTCGACTACGCGAGCCGTCGGCTCTCCGAATACCTCAAAGAGCGAAACACCTGGGCCTCGATCCCCGCCACCATCTTGAAGACACGTCCCGTCGCCTATTTCTCGGCCGAGTTCGGCCTGCACGAGAGCTTACCGATCTACTCGGGGGGCCTCGGGGTCCTGGCGGGCGACCACCTGAAGAGTGCCAGCGACCTGGGCGTCCCCCTGGTCGGGATCGGCCTGTTGTATGCCGAGGGGTACTTCCGCCAGTCGCTCGACGCCAACGGCTGGCAGCAGGAAACCTACTCGAACAACCACCCAGAACTGCTCCCGATCGAGCCTGCCGTCGGCCCCGATGGCAAGCCGGTGACGGTCTCGATCGACACCCGGACCGGCGTCCTCCACGCCAAGGTCTGGAAGGTGATGGTCGGCCGGATCACCTTGCTGCTGCTCGACTCGAAGGTCGACGCCAACTCGGCCTCGGACCGGGCGCTCACGTCGAGGCTCTACGGCGGCGACGCCAAGGTCCGGATTCGCCAGGAATTGCTCCTGGGGGTCGGGGGCGTCCGGGCCGTCCAGGCGATGGGTATCCACCCGTCGGTCCTCCACCTCAACGAGGGCCACAGCGCCTTCGCGGGCCTGGAGATGAGCCGGTACCTGATGGAGTCCGAAGGCTTGCCGTTCGGCGAGGCCGCGCGGCAGGTCGCTCGAATGACGGTCTTCACCACGCATACACCGGTCGCCGCCGGGCACGACCGGTTCCCCGGCGAACTCGTCGAGGAGAACCTCGGCAAGATCCGCGAAGCCCTCCACCTGTCCTATGACGACTTCCTCGGCCTGGGCCGGGTCAACGCCAACGACCACCAAGAGCCGTACTGCATGACGGTCCTGGCCCTGAAGCTCGACCGCCACGCCAACGGGGTGAGCGCCCTGCACGGCCAGGTTTCCCGGCAGATGTGGCACCCGCTGTATCCGGGCCGCCCCGAGGAAGAGGTCCCGATCGGGCACATCACCAACGGCGTCCACGTCCGGAGTTGGGTCGCCCCGCAGATGCACCTCCTGTTCGACCGCCACCTCGGGGTCGATTGGGCCAAGAACATGAGCCTGCCGGAGACCTGGGCGGGGATCGACCACGTCGACGACGCCGAGCTTTGGGAAACGCAGCAGGTCCTCAAGGCGGGCCTGATCGACTTCGTCCGACATCGCCTTGTGGCGCAAGCCGAGCGACGGAACGAGGGCGAAGTGGCGGTCAAGAAGGCGTCGCAGGCGCTCAAGATCGACGCCTTGACGATCGGGTTCGCCCGGCGGTTTGCGACCTACAAGCGGGCGGGCCTGGTCCTCAAGGACATCGAGCGGTTGATCACCTTGATCCACCAGTCCGACCGGCCGATCCAGTTCATCTACGCGGGGAAGGCCCACCCCGAAGACCGGTTCGGCAAGGAGCTGATCCAGGGGATCGTCAAGCTGACCCGCGACTCCCGCCTCGAAGACCAGCTCGTGTTCGTCGAAGACTACGACATGAACGTCGCCCGCCACCTGGTCCAGGGCGTCGACGTCTGGCTGAATAACCCGAGGCGCCCCCAGGAAGCGAGCGGGACTTCGGGCGAGAAAGTTTTGCTCAACGGAGGGCTAAACTTCTCGATCCTCGACGGCTGGTGGGCCGAAGCTTACGATGGGACCAACGGGTTCGCCATCGGCCAGGGGCAAGGGCACTCCGTCCCCTCGATCCAGGACGACCGCGACCACCAAGCCCTGATCCAGACCTTGACCAACGAGGTCGTTCCCTTGTTCTACGAGCGGGACGCCTCCGGCCTACCTCGGGGCTGGATCGCCCGCCAGAAATCCGCCTTGCGGTCGCTCGGCTGGCGGTTCAACTCCGACCGGATGGTCATGGACTACGTCATGAGCAGCTACCTACCCGCCGCCGCCGGGCTGTCCTGCCACATGCCCCGGGCCTGACCTCCCGGAAAAGTCGGCCACGGATGGACACGGACGAGGCACGGATAAGAAAATCAATTCTTGTCTAATCCGTGCCTCGTCCGTGTCCATCCGTGGCTGTCTTCGATCCCCTCTCTTCTTGATGGATAGGACCGCGTCATGATCGGCCAGAAGCTTGGTTCGTTCCTGATCGAGGCGGAACTAGGCTCGGGGGCGATGGGGATCGTGTATCGCGCGGTCCAGGAGGGGAAAGAGCGGCCGGTGGCGATCAAGATCATCGCCGCCGACCAGATGGGCAAGGGCAAGTCGTTCGAGCGGTTCTTGCGCGAGGCGAGCATCCTCGAACAGTTCCGCCACCCCAACATCGTCCGGTACCTGGCCCGGGGGAAGTCGGGCGCGACATACTACTATGCGATGGAGTATGTCTCCGGCGCGACACTCGAAGTCGTCCTGCGCGACGAGGAGGCGCTCCCCTGGCGGAAGGTCGTCGCGCTGGGGATTCAGCTCTGCGATGCCCTCCAGTACGCGCACGACCACGGGATCGTCCACCGCGACCTCAAGCCGTCGAACCTGATGATCAACGACAAGGGGCAGCTCAAGCTGACCGACTTCGGGATCGCCAAGGACCTCGACGGGACCGCCTACACCGCCACCGGCCGGACCCTGGGGACCGCCGCCTACATGGCCCCCGAGCAGATCCGAGGCACCCCCGAGGTCAGCCACAAGACCGACCTCTACGCCCTCGGCGCGGTCTTTTACCAGATGCTCACCGGCGAACCTCCGTTCTCGGGGACGTCGCCGGTCGTCCTGATGCATGCTCACATCAACCAAGACGTGCCTCGCCCCAGCGCCAAAGTGGAGGAGATCCCCAAGGCGCTCGATGACCTGGTCGTCACCTTGATGGCCAAGTCGCCCAACGACCGCCCCTGGGATGCGACCTTGGTCGCGCAGAATCTGAGGGAGATCCAGGCCAAGGACGAGCGGAAAGAGCCGATCGCGATGGTCCACCCCGCCGCCGGGACGATCGGGTCGATGCCCACCCGCGCCGAGGTCGGCCTGTCGACCGACTCGGGGCCTCGGCCCTCCAAGAAGAAGGGGAAGCGCGCCCTCAAGCGGAAAGAGCGGCTGGTGACGGTGGGCTTGATCGCCGCGTTCCTGGCCGTCGCGGGGCTGATCACCTATCTCGTCTGGCCTCCGAGCGCGAACTACCTCCACCGGAAGGCCGGGGCCTTGATGGCCTCCGAAGATTCGACCGACTGGATCAGGGCGCGCGACGAGTACCTCGATCCGCTCGACCAAAGGTTTCCCGATCACCTGTTCCGACCGGAAACCGAAGGCTGGCGCGACCGGATCGACCTGAGGGACGCGACCCGACGCGCCGAGATCCTCGAAAAACCGAACCTCGCCGCGTTCAGCAAGCCAAAGAGCGAGGCCGAGGCGCTCTACCAGGTCTCGTTCAACGAGTCCGACGCCGCGATCAAGCTTCACCACGACTCCGACGCCGAGATGATCTGGCTCAACATGGCCAAGCAGTTGACCCGCGAAGGCCGGGTCGACCGAGGCTGGCGGCTGATCGCCGAGAACAAGGCTGTCGAGTTGGAGAAGATTATCGTTCGTCGCCGAAAAACCGTAGGGGAGCTGCTCCAGAAGGCCGTCGTCCCCGAATCGCTCGGAGGCAGCGAGGCCGCGCGGAAGTACGCCCACGACGTCCTGCTCGACCTCGTCAAACGGTTCGAGATCTACCCCGACGTCGCCGACCTCGTCGCCGCCGCCCGGACCTTGCTCGATGCCGAAGCCGCCCTTCGAGACTTAAAGTGATCTTCGGATCAACGTCGCTTCTGGTTGATCTTGCGGAGGTCGGGCCGCTTTTTGCGGGCCTCGCCAGGTAAAATTTGCGGTTCGAGCATGTCGATCAGCGACTCGATCTGCGAGCGGGTGGCGGCCAGGGCCTCGGCGCGGAACGAACCCAACGCGGAGGAGTTGGGAGTCGGCTCGATCGCTTTGCGAGCGGGCGGCGACGGTTCGGCCGGGGGGACGATGGGCGTCAGATCGATCTGGCGGGCTTGTCGAATCTCGGCGATGGCCTTGATCGCCCGGTACATCCCCCGCTCGGCTGCGGCCTCATAGCGATGGGCCAACGCGGCCTCGGGTGACGGGTCGAAGCTGGCGATGATGCCCGCCTGGTCTCGTCGAGAGTTGATCGCTCGCCCCATCGAGGCCATCGAGGTTTCCGCCTTGAGGCGGAGGCGTTGGATCTCGGCGTCGATCCGACCGACCTGGCCACCTTCGAGGGCGAGGGCGTCGGCCTCGTTCAGCTTGAGCCAGAGCGTCGCACGGCTCGCGGCCTTGTGCCTGGCGGCGGGGTCTTCGGATCGGATCTCGCCGAGGAGTTCACCCCAGACCTCAATCAGGTGGTCCAACCCTTCGGGGGCGCATTCGAGCAGTTCGAGCGCGGTCCGAAAGGCGGAGGGTTCGTCGAGGTCATTGATCCAACCGTCGACCTCGTCGAGCCGGTCCTCGTCGTACTGGTCGCGCGCGGCCTCGATGTTCGACGCGACGACGGCCATCTCCCGATCGGCCGACCGCTCCATCCTGACCGACAGGAGCGCCGCCCGGTGCGCGAGCAGCCCGCCATAATCGCCGACCGCGCCGAGTTCGCGGGTGAAAGCCCTCGCCCGGTCGTCGACCAACTTCGAGTCCTCGCCGGGGGCGAGCAAGATCCCTTCGCCCGCCAACCCATGTTGAAACGCGTTGAGTCTCGACGCCGCTCTCCCCTCGGCCGTCTTCGGACCCGTCGACTTGAGGGCGTTTTGCCGGTTCGCCGCCAACCGGGCTGGTGAGGTCGTCATGGTGGTCCAATCCAATCGTGTCGCGAAGGTGTCTCGAGCAGGTGGTCGCCGCTTCAAATTCGTCGCAAACACTATCGTGAGATCGAGGGGAGGATTAACCGCCTTTTTTCGGGACGGAGCGATTTTGTCGACCAATGAAGCGAACTCAATGGACGATTTCGGGCGATTTGAACCGAACGTAGTGCGAAATCGAAACGTTCCTCAAGCCTTTGTCGGGGAATGCGTAGGTCGTCGCGGGTTGGCTCTTGCGTTTCGGTCCAAGATTGCTAGGATGATACTGGTCACATCTCTCGGTACTTGGTCCGACTCCGAAATCCGACATGGTCGTTTACGCATGGCTTGCAGTGGGGGATCGCCCTCGACTTCGGGTGTCTTCGCATCATCTCACGCACCTTGATGAGAGGGGCTTTCGGGAGGGTCGGGAGTGCGCATCCGCCTTGAGGTTGGGTGGATTCGGATTGAGCCTCTCTGAACTCGCGGGGAAGAAATCTATGTCACGTTCGCCGAATCGTCGAGGATTCACGCTTATCGAGCTGCTCGTCGTCATCGCCATCATCGCTGTTTTGATCGCCTTGCTGCTCCCGGCGGTCCAGGCCGCCCGCGAGGCCGCCCGCCGGGCCCAGTGCATCAACAACCTCAAGCAGATCGGCCTGGCGCTGCACAACTACCAGAGTTCCAACGGGTCGTTCCCAATGGGGAACACCAAGGTCCTCATCGGTGGCGGATACAACACGTGGGCCGGTTGGAGCGCCCATGCCCAGATGCTCCCATTCCTGGAGCAAACCGCAATCTACAACGCGATTAATTTCAACTTCTCGGGGTTCGCCTTCGCCGTCCCATCTGAGTCTTTGGGCGAGTATTCCAACTCAACAGCCGCTTACACTAAGATCAACGCCTTCCTTTGCCCTTCCAACCCAAGGTCGGGTGGCGGCAAGGGACTTTATGCGCTTTATGCCGTCGCGCCGACCGACTATGCGGCGAGCTATGGGACCACGACGAACGATCTTGGCCACGTTTCGGTCAACGGCCAACCGGGGCCTGGCCCCAGCACCGGAGTTTTTGGGGCGTGGCTTTCCTACGACCTCCGCGACTGCACCGACGGGACCTCCAATACGATCGCCTTCGGCGAGTGGATCTCCTCCGACATGGGCGTCGCTTCGGTCAGGAAACGAGGCTATGGGATCGAGAACGTCGCCGACTCCAGCCCCTCGGCTCGGATGGATGATGCCCGGTTAAACCCGACGGCAGTCCTCCAAGCCCTTCAGAATTGCTCAACGGCCTGGAATACCGGGACGGGGGGGCAATATAACGCCGAGCTTGGGGCGATGTGGGCCATGGGGCAAGAGGGTTACTCGATGATGAACTTCATCCAGGTTCCCAACGACTCGAACGCTCCGTTCGGCTTTTGTGCGATCGCCGGCAACGGGGGAGGCGCCGACGACTCGGCCTTTGACGGCCCGAATAGCTTCCACCCCGGTGGATGCAATACCCTGTTCTGTGACGGGAGCGTCAAGTTCATCAAGAGCACTGTCAACCGGACCGGAGTCTTCTGGGGCCTGGCCACCCGAGCCGGCGGCGAAGTGATCTCGGCGGATCAATACTGAGCCTGGGAAACGACCGTTTGAGTTTGACCATACGTGACCCAAGGGCCGCCCGCTCGCCTTGATCTTCAGGGGTGCGGGCGGCCTTCGTCTTTTCAAACAGTCGCCTGGCCCTTTCTCATGCTTCCGAACTTGCCCCGCCACGATGCAAACCGATAGGATCGCATGGGTTCAGAGTTGAGGCGAGTGGGGGCTTGATGGACATCGGATGCGATCCTGGATGAGGCGTTGATTATTCGCGGAGGCCAGAACCGACCCATCGACATCGAGCGGGGAACCACGATGCACCCGAGCGGTCACTCGGGGATTTCGGTCGAGTGCGCGGTTGGTCGATCGGTCGTCGAATTGTCCGCTTCCATCCCGCATGGCCAGGTAGGGATATCAACCGTCGGTCAGGTCCGAGCCGCCGGGGGCGATGTCGTCCGAACTTCGGGTCGAAGTCCAAATCACGCCACCTTGACAGGGTTGACGCCCGACCAAGCCAGTCGCCTGCTGACACCGACCCGCTCCAACCCCGCCCTTGATCGATGATGCGGAGGGATAATATGGGCAAACCTCGAATCTTCGCCGACTTCCACAATGCCGACCAACTCGGTCGCTTGCGATTGAACTGCGTCGGTACGCTCCGCGACTTGGCCGATCAAGGGGTTCGTTTGCACGAAGGCTTGACGCTACTACTTTACAGCGAAGACTTGCTCGTCGAAGGCTGTGTCCACCATTCGGCGGAAGAAGGGCTGTGGGTGGCCGTTCTCGATTGGGAAGCGATCGAGCGGCGGTTGACTTGACCCCGATGGAAGCGGATGGACGGCGGGCTTGAGCGCATCCAGGCCAGCATCATCTAATGCGATTGGGCAAGGCGAAAAATCGCTCGGGGTGAATCTCGATAAACCTTGATTTCGACAAGTCCGCTTGTTCCACTCGTCAAGCTTGATTAGAATTGATGATGCGGCGACCCGTCCCTCGCGTGGAGAGGGACGGGTTCTTTTATTCCCATCCTGAAAGAACCAAGCGGGCTCCGCCTGGGCTTACTCCACGCCCCGGGTGGTCCCTGGCCCGCGACTCGTGTTTTGGTGGCGAATGGGTCATCATCCGCCCGCCAACCGAGTTCTCCCCGTCATGACGACGGGGGGTCGACGAAACTCAACACAACAACATGGTAGATCGTAATCTCCTCCGCGAGTTCGACGTTTCCGACGACGAGATCGGTGACCTGATCGTCCAGGACGGACCTGATGAGTTTGAGCGATTCCTCGACATCGCCCAACTTTTTGACATCGGCGGGATTGTTTCGGGCAAGGTCATCGAGATCGTCGGCGATCAGGTGATCGTCGACGTCGGCTACAAGTCCGAAGGGCTTGTCCCGCTCAACGAGTGGGAAGACGAACCCCCACCCCAGCCGGGCGACAGCGTCGAAGTCCTCCTCGAAGGCATGGAAGACGAGACGGGCGAGATCGTCCTGTCTCGCAAGAAGGCCCACAGGATGCGGGCCTGGGAGATGGTGATCTCCAAGTACCACGAGGGCGACGTGGTCTCGGGCAAGGTCACTCGGAAGATCAAGGGCGGTTTGCTCGTCGACATCGGCGTCAACGTCTTCTTGCCCGCCAGCCAGGTGGATATCCGCCGGCCGTCGGACATCGCCGACTACATCGATCAAGACATCCAGTGCATGATCCTCAAGATCGACGAGGGGCGGCGCAACATCGTCGTGTCTCGTCGTAAGCTGATCGAGATCACCCGCGAAACGCTCAAGAAGAACCTCCTCTCGGAGATCGAAGTCGGCCAGGTCCGCAAGGGCACCGTTAAGAACATCGCCGACTTCGGCGCGTTCGTCGACCTCGGCGGGATCGACGGCCTCTTGCACATCACCGACATGAGTTGGGGCCGGATCAACCATCCCTCCGACATGGTCAAGATCGACGACCAGATCGAGGTGATGGTCCTCCACGTCGACAAGGATCGCGAGAAGATCGCGCTCGGCCTCAAGCAGAAGTCGTCAAGCCCCTGGGAAAACGTCGCGGACAAGTACCCCGTCGCCACCCGCGTCATGGGCGAAGTCGTCAACGTCATGAGCTATGGCGCCTTCGTCAAGCTTGAGGAAGGGATCGAAGGGCTGGTCCACATCTCCGAGATGTCCTGGACCAAGCGGATCAACCACCCCTCCGAGTTGGTCAACATCGGCGACAAGATCGAGGTCGTCGTCCTGGGGATCAACAAGGAGAAGCAGGAAATCTCCCTGGGGATGAAGCAGACCCAGACCAACCCGTGGGATCAGGTGGCGCACAAGTATCCGCCGAACACCATGATCGAGGGGACGGTCCGGAACCTGACCAACTACGGGGCGTTCATCGAGATCGAAGAGGGGATCGACGGCCTCCTCCACATCTCCGACATGAGCTGGACCCGGAAAATCGGCCACCCCAACGAGGTGTTGGAAAAAGGCCAGAAGATTTCCTGCCAGGTCCTCAACGTCGACCAGGAACGCAAGCGGATCGCCCTGGGACTCAAGCAGCTCAAAGACGACCCCTGGGAGACCGACATCCCGGGCCGCTACGGACCCGGCCAGGTTGTGACCGGCAAGGTCACCAAGCTGACCAACTTCGGCGTGTTCGTCGAGCTTGAAGCCGGGCTGGAAGGATTGCTCCACATCTCCGAGTTGGCCGACCACAAGGTCGACAGCCCCGAAGAGGTGGTCAACGTCGGCGACGATATCGAGGTCAAGATCCTCCGGGTCGACCGGGCCGAGCGCAAGATCGGCCTGAGCCGCAAGAAAGCCCACTGGAGCGCCGAGGACGGCGAAGAAGGGGAAGCCGAGAGCGGCGAAACCTCCAGCCAGGTCGCCGAAGGCGAAGCCGGAGATTCCGCCGCGACCACCGCGGCCAAGGCCGAGGCGAAGGGACTCAAGGGAGGCCTCGGTGGCGGCGGGATGCTGTTCAGCATGGGCGGGACCTCGACCGCCGAGTCGGAAGCCGAAGGGGAAGAGGGATCGGAGCCCTCGACCGAACCCGCCATCCAGGTCGACGCCGACGCCGAGGCGCCCAAGTCCACCGAGCCCGAAGCCACCTTCGACGAGTAAGCGGTCGATCCGGTCTGCCGTCCACCGAACGCTTTGACCTCAAACCGCCGTCTTCCCGATCCAAGGGAGGCGGCGGTTTCTTTTTTTCGAACTCAGAATCAACCTAACCATCCAATCTTGCCGGAACTTTTTGGTTTCACCAATCGTCAAACCTTTCATATCCCGTAAAACTCTAATAACTCCCAAAGTTCCAAAAGCTCCTTAAGTTTCCTGGCTTTACTTCCGATACACAACCATAGTTAGAATTAGGTCAAGTCGAATCGTGCGACGACTCTCGGATTTGGTGAGGCTATAGGGCCTTGGCGGTTTCCGGGTCAGTCCGTTAGCGACAGTTCGACCTCTTTCTTACGTGTTTGACTTCTTCCCAGCGTCCCGAAGGCTGGCGGCGGAGGCTGCCCGGTGGTCGGTGATCGCCCCTTTTACTCGCCGAGACTCGCGGCCCGACATGGAGCGGAAGGCTCGACCAAGAGAGCGACGGGGCTTCTCCCCGTGATCCCCGACCGGTTCGATCCTTGATCGATCGATCCCTTTGGGGCGAAACCACTTCACGACCGACCGACGACGAGGATCTTCATGGCCCCCATTCGCCGCCATCGCCGAGACACGGTGCAAAGCCCCCTGGAGACGTATCTCAGGGAGATCAACGAGACGGCGCTCCTCAACGCTGACGAAGAAAAGATGCTCGCGCGAAGGATCGCCGGGGGGGACAGGTCGGCCCGAGACTGGATGGTCAAGGCGAACCTTCGGTTGGTGGTCAACATCGCCCGAGGCTACGTCGGCAAGGGCCTGGCCCTCCAGGACCTGATCGAGGAGGGCAACCTCGGCCTGCTCCGGGCCGTCGAAGGGTTCGACCCGGCCGTCGGGACCCGGTTCAGCACCTACGCCAGCTACTGGATCAAGCAGTCGATCAAGCGGGCCTTGGTCAACACCGCCAAGCCGATCCGAATCCCCGCCTACATGGTTGAACTGCTCTGCAAGTGGCGAAGGATGGCCGCCGACCTCCAAGACACGCTCGGCCGACCCGCCACGACCGAAGAGATCGCCCGAGGCTTGGAACTCCCCAAGAAGAAGCTGGCGATCGTCAAGAAGGCGATCAAGGTCTACAACCTCGTCCCCCAGACCGACCAGCCCGAGAACGGCTGGAGCCTCGGCGAGATGCTCATGGACGAGCGGACCAAGGCCCCCGACGTCGAGATGGTCGAGGCTGACAACCTCAAGCTCGTGATGCACCGGCTCAACGAGATGGACAAACGCGAGGCCACCGTCCTGAGGATGCGATTCGGCCTCAACGACGAGCCTCCCAAGACGCTCAAGGAGATCGGCGAGTCCTTGAACCTAACCCGCGAACGAGTCCGCCAGATCGAGAACGAGGCGTTGGGCAAGCTTTCGGCCACTTTCGCCAACGACTGAATCTGACGCTCGGTGTCAGTGCCTATTGTGCGGAATAAGAACTGACACCGATTCTTCACTATCCATTGTTGATCTTGTGTGGTTTGAGCGGTGCTTGCTCATGTTCGCGGTCGTATACAGGTGGCTCACCTCTTTCTACAAAAGCGGAAGCAACTCCTGTGAGATTCAGATTTACGCTCCCCGCTACTTTGATTACTACGCCTGTCAGATTTCCTAAGGAGTCAAAAGTAGGCGTGCCGAGATCAGCTTGTTCGAGCATGCGGGCTAGGGTGTTTGTGGCTCGAATCAATTTTTGGTTGTCGCCTGCCAGTGGCTGTAATGCGGAATCGAGGTCCGAACCGGATCGGCGGTAATACCATCGAGTTATGAACCACGATGCGGCGGAGCCGACTGCCGTACTAGCGATAGTTAGGAGAATTGAAGCCCCGTCTGTCATAATCAATCCACGGATAATTGTTTAGTGTCGGACAATCCACTTTATTCGAAATGATGGTTGGGCAGAAGTCAACCGGATTTTCGAGCGGTTTTAAGTTCAAGGCACAAACCTATGAGCGTTATCCAGCTTGCGATGCACGATCGACACTGTGGACATGATGTCTAGTGCGTCTTGCTCGCTCATATCCCATTCCACTTTCGGATTGTGTGCCAATGGATTGCGAATGGTTCCGTATAGGCCAATCAGAAGATTCACAAATCCCCTTTGCTCGCAGGGCCAGCGCGCACTTTGAGTTGGTTTGGCAAACTGTAACGCTTGCGCTTTGAGCGGTTTGTGTGTACCTTTCTCGGTGTGACGACCGATCCGGGTAACGCACCCAGGGAATCTCATGGCAAAC
>JAABUX010001284.1_pt1 | contig 38432 bp, 29 predicted proteins | sample 5561851 | NCBI WGS metagenome assembly JAABUX01 (sample SAMN10711883, study PRJNA513361) | rock metagenome | isolation source: Antarctica rocks | place: Antarctica: Victoria Land, Richard Nunatak red sandstone | collected 2016-01-03 | reverse complement strand
GGACGGGGCCGACGCGGTCTGCCACCTGCGGGCCTTATTCAAGGGGGACGCCGACCAGTGGGAGGCGTTCTGGGCGGGGTCCATCAACTGATGCCCCAGCCATCTACCACACGAAAGACGCTCTCCCATTCGCGACCGAATGCCGCCATTCACGGCTTGGGATGGCCCGATTCGACGGGCGGGACGGTCGGGAGGGATTGGGTCGCGGTGAGGAAGACCCGGCTGAGCAGGATTAACTGGTCGCCTTCTTTAAGCGGGCCGGCGTCGCCGCCGACGGGGTTGAGGATCATCTCGTCGCCGCGCTGGATGCCGATGAGCAGGCAGGATCGCTTGTCGTCGCGATAGCGGACGAACATGCTGGCGATCTCGACGAAGTCACGCCCGAGGAGCCTTTCGGGGATCGGCAGGAGATACATCTCGTTGGCGTCGCGGCCGACGGTCAGGAGTTCCTGATAGACGCGCGTCATCCCGTGGAACAGGGCGGTCCGGGCGAGGAGCCGGAGGCCCAGCTCGTCGGAGGAGATGATCTCGTCGGCGCCGGCCTTGAGCAGGTGGTGGCGGTTGTTGACGTTGTGGCACTCGACGGCGACATTGGGGATGTGATCCCCCTTGCAGATGTTGCGGATGGCGATGCAGGTGAGGATGGTCTTGCCGTCGGCGTGTTCCCCCTGGCGGTCGTCGGAGAGGAGCACGACCGAGTGGGCGCGGGGGACCCGGGCCCGGCGGAGGATCACCTCGTTGGTCGGGTCGCCCTTGACGATATAGACGTCGTTGAAGGCCGCGTCGTCCTGGCGATCGGGCAGGTCGATCGCCTCGGGGCTGTCGTGGATGATCACGACCGGCCGCTTGTCCTGGACGATCTTGCTGTGGACCTCGCGAATCCAGGGGAGCCCGCGCTCGCTCCAGTTGCAGAGGACGAGGTGGTCTTCCATCTCGAAGTTCGACACGTCGCGTCTCCGCATGTTCTGGGCGACCAGGATCGAGGCCACCGAGCCGGTGAAGAGCCCCGCCAGGCCGACGCCCAGGCCGAGCAGGAGCATCGAGATCAGCCGACCGATCAACGTCTTGGGCGCCTGGTCGGGCCCGGCGAAGAGCATGACCCAGACGTTCCAGAACGACTCCGTCCAGGTGTCGAAGGGCTGGTTGCCGCCGCGCTCGGCCAGGTGGATTCCCACCGCGCCGACGACCCAGACGAACACCGTGGCCCCCACGATCCGGAGGACCTGGTTGCGGCGGAGGGCCAGGAGCAGGGAGCCCCAGCCGCCGGCGCGGTCGAGGCCGGATCGGAGGCGTTCGATCGCGGGGCGTCGGAGGAAGCGGCGTCGACTCATAAACATCCGACGGTCGGCACGGGCCGCGCGGGCGGGGACCCGCCCTGCGGGACTCCGGCCGATCGGGCGGGGCGACTCCCTCCTGGCAAGATGATCGTCCGACGCCGGCCCTGCCGGACGCGCGTCCCCGGTTGCGTGGGCATGGTCACGGCCGCCATCACGGCTCCGAGGCCGCAAAGCACGACCCGACGATGCGGCCGAGCGTAACAGGGTCGGCCATGCCCACGCAACCGGGGACGATGCGATCGAGACGGCGGAGCGGGCGAGCGGGTCGGACCCGGTCGATCGGTCGAGGGCCCGATTCTTCCCTCAACGACCGTCGAATCTGATCGACCTTCGCGCAAAACACAATGGGACTCGCCGCGGTTTCTCGCCGAATCCCCCCTCCGGTCGGAATCCCACCCGGATTCGCCGCTCACGGCCTCGTCGGCCGGCCGCGGGGTGGGAAGGCCATCCGGAGCGTGATCGGCCCCGGGGAGTCGGTCCGGAGCCCGATGAATCCGACGGGGTCGTCTTCGAGGAAGACCTCCTCGATGGGGACGGGTGGCTCGCTGACCAGGCAGGGGACGGCGTGGTAGCGGAGGACGACCAGGCCGTCGGCGTCGGGCACCGCACCCCGGACCACCAGCCGGCCCGGCGACGCGTCGACCTCGGCCCGGCCCCGGATGGTGTCCCCCTCGAAGCCGAGGACACGCCCGAGGAGCAACGTCCCGTCGTCGGCGACCACGCGGACGAGGTCGGGGTTGGCCTGGCAGAACGAGCGGGCCTTCGGGCTCCAGCAGGCGATCGCGGCCGGCCGATAGAGCCGGGCGTAGCAGGCGAATCGGTCCCGGCCCCAGTCGCTCGCCCCGAACAGCTTGCCCTCGCCGAACTGGGTGAAGTTGGTCGTGACGGTGGAGTGGAGATAGGGCCCGCCGAGGACCTCGACCCCGGTCCGCTCCGGGAGGATCGGGCTGAAGTGGCGGGCGCCGAACGGGTCGGTCAGGCCTTCGACGGCGAAGCCCGTCTCCTCATAGAGCAGGCGTTCCCCGGGCTTGACGTGCGCCTTGAGGCGGTCGATCAGCCAGAGCAGCCGCGGGTCGGGCCGGCTCGACAGGTAGGGCTCGGCCCCGAACACGTTCCGCTGGAGCGAATACTCGACCGACTTGCCGAAGACGCGGACCCCGATCAGGAGGAGCCCCGCGACGGCCCAGCGGTCGAGCCGGGCGGGTCGGGCGGAGCGGAGCCGGGCCAGGACCTCGGAGAGGCCGAGCCCGGCGGCGATGCAGGCCGCCGAGTAGCAGGCATAGGTGTGCCGCCCCGGCTGGAGCGGGTCGAGCGATCGGAATGCCCCCGCCAGGTAGCCCCAGCCGAAGCCGGCCGCCAGGAACCCCCCCAGCGCCGCGGCGGCCACGGGCTCGCGACGGGCGAGCAGGGCCAGGCCGATCAGCCCCGCGCCCAGCGCCACGGCCTGGATCGGCGCCTCTTCCCAGGCGATCTCGGCGAGCCGCCCCAGGACCGGCTCGGGGTGGCTGAAGGCATAGTCGGTCGGGCCCTTCGTCGCGGCCAGCCAGTACCCCGGCAGCCACCAGAAGGCGTTGACGGCCAGGATCACCGGCAGGATCGCCCAGAGCCCGAGGTGGCGGGAGATCGGCAGCGGCCGGCCCGACCGCCGGGCTCGGACCGTCGCCACCCCGTAGGCCAGGAGCCCGGCGGGGCCCACCAGCAAGGGGGCCGTGATGTGGACCAGGAACACCAGCGATCCCGACGCCGCCACCCCCAGCCAGCGTGCCCACCCGCCCCGCTCGAGGTAGCCCGTCAACGCGGCGACCGTGAGCAGGCCGAGCGGGACCGAGAGCAGGTAAGTCGACATCCCCATCCCCGAATAGATCCGGGGGAAGTCGGTCCAGAAGTAGAGCAGATACAGGCCGACCGCGATCGAGGCCACGCCGGGCCGGAACCGCCACGCGAGGGCGGCGGCGGCCACCAGCCAGGGCACCAGGGCGGCGCACGCCAGCACGTGGCCCTTGTAAGCGAGGGCGGGCCGCGACGACCCCAAGGCGAGCATGACCAGGTCGGGCATGGTCGTGGAGAGGCCGGAGATCACGCTCATCGGGAAGCCGGCCATGAAGTCCGGGTCGTACCCGGCGGTGGTCCCGGAGTCCTTGAGGAAGTGGCCGGTCATCACCCCGTGATGGTAGTGAATCCCGTGGTCGAGCGAGAGCAACGGCCAGCCGTTGGTCATCCCCGCGAGGCCGCCCATCGACGCCCAGATCAGCCAGCCGTGGGCGAGGCAGAGCCCGATCGTCGCCGAATGGGCGAACCAGCCCCGACGCGACGGGGTCGTCGGCGGATCACCCGGGGCGGGTCGCTGCGTCGGGAGGAGTCTGGACTCCGCCGGTTGGGTGCTCATGGCCACCTGTTCTCGCTCCCGACGGGGGCTGCTCGGTCATCGGAGGGGGGTGACGGCCGATCGACTCTACGCCAACCGCGCCCCCGTCGCGAGGCCGGGGCCGGGTTTTCCGGGACGCGGTCGGCCCCAATCCGGCCGGGCTCAGGCGGGCCCGACCGGGTCCGGCCGGCTCCTGTACCGATCCGGGACGTTCCGGTATGATCCCGGGGACGACGGGAATTGCCGGTCGTCGTATGATGGACCGGGGGCGTGGGGCGGCTTGCACCGGTTTGCGGCCCGGTCGCGGGAGAGCGCCCCCGGCGATGGGTTCGAGGAAGTCCGATCGCGAAGGGCCGACGCGAGGGGCCCGTCCCGGGTCGCGACCGGCCGGGGACGAAGCGTGGTGGGTCGGACATCTCGGGGTGCCCAGGAATGCAAACGTCGACGATCCGCGATGATTCCGCCCGATCCGTCGCGGAGGAGAGTCCCGCCCTGGCCCACCTCCGCGAGGTGATCGATCATGCCGCCCACCTGCTCCCGGAGCAGGGGCCGATCACCGTCTTCATCCACCACAACACGCTCCACGCCTTCGAAGACCTCCCCTTCCACGAGGCCGTCAAGAAGGGCGGGCAACTCTTCGGCTGCCACCCCTATCGGACCGAGGAGCTGTATCGCGAGGACCTCCGCCGCGGCCGGATTCGGTTCTCCGAGTTGCAGGAAGTGCTCGCGGAAGACCTGGGCATCCGGGCGACGGAGCCGGTCCCGTGCTTCGGGGCGCGCCTCGACCTCCACCTGGCGATGCTCCAGTATCCGCTGAGGACCGGCCCGACCGAGGAGCTGGTCTGGTACGTGGCCGAGGCCGACGCGCTGCGGCGGGTCCGGAGCGAGGTCTCCTCGGCCGTGCGGTCCCGGCTGATCGCCGAGACCCGGCGCTGGGTGATGCGCGACCTCCGCCGGGTCAGCGACCCGACCCGGGGCCCGGGCTCGGGGGATCGGGAGAGCCGTTGGGTCTCCGACAGCCTCTCGGACCTGCTCGATCGCTTCGGCGACTCGACGATCGAGACCTGGGACGACGACCGCTGGGAGAGCTTCGCCCTCCAGGCGCTCTGGCGGGTCTGCTGCGACGGCGTCCGCGACCTCCCGCCGTTCACCACGCCGCCGCCGCCCGCGGTCCGGCATCGCGACCTGATCCTCGACGCGACCGGGTCGGACGCCGACGCGCTCGTCGACGACCTCCTCGTCCGGTTCTGCGCCGCGTTCCTGGACCAGGGGTTCGCCCCCTGGCCGCTCCCCCGCCGCGACGAGGGGTTCTACCGGGCCTTCTGCTCGCTCTACCGCCAGCCGGGCGGCCCGCCCGACCGCTGGATGCGCGGCCTGGACCGCGAGCTGGCCCGGCTCGAAGACCAGGGCGTCGGCCCGTTGCAATCGATCGCCGAGTCGCTGGCGATCCTCGGCGTCGAGGCGCCGGAGTGGGAGACGTTCCTCTCGGCGACGCTCCTGGCCCTCCGCGGCTGGGGGGGGATGGTCCGCCAGGTCGAGGTCCGGGGCGATCGCGTGGTCCGCCCGGTCCCGGGGGGGAGCCTGCTCGAATTCCTGGCGGTCCGCCTGATCCTGGACCGGTTCGCGCTGGCCTGGACGGCGCGGGAGACCCTGGACTTCGACCGCCCTTTGGCCGGGCTGAGGGCCGAAGCCCGCGCGCTCGTCGAGGTCGCCTGGCCGCCGAGCGTCGAGCAGCGGGCGTTCCTCGTGTTCCAGCTCGCGCAGCTCTTCGGCCTCTCGCCGGACTCGCTCAGCGGGATCGGCCGGCCGGAGTGGACGGCCCTGGTGGGCGAGATCGAGACGTTCTCGGGGATCGAGCGCCGCCGGGTCTTCCACCTCGCCTACGAGCGTCGCTTCGCCACGCAGACGCTCGACGCGATCGCGCTGCGGGCCCCGGGCCGGGTCGGCCGGCCGGTCGCCCCCGAGTTCCAGGTGATCTGCTGCCTCGACGAGCGGGAGGAGTCGTTCCGCCGCCACCTCGAGGAGCTGGCCCCGTCGGCGGAGACCTTCGGCGCGGCCGGCTTCTTCGGCGTCGCGATCTACTACAAGGGGGCGTCCGACGCCCACTTCGTCCCGCTCTGCCCGGCCGTGATCCGCCCCCAGCACTGGGTGGTCGAGGACGTCGGCGACGGGCTGGGCAAGTCGCATCGCCGCCGGGCCAGGACGAGGCAGGTCCTGGGCGCCGCGTCGCACCGGTTCCACGTCGGCAGCCGGTCCGCCGTCATGGGGTCGGTCCTGACGGGCGCGGTCGGCGTCTTGGCCTCGTTCCCGCTGGTGGGGCGGATCTTGTTCCCCCGCCTGACCGCCCGGATCCGCCGGACCTTCGGCCGGATCGTGCGGACCTCGAAGGACACGCACCTCCACCTGGAGCGGATCGACGCGGCCCCCGGGACCGACGAGGGCGGGGTCGGCTTCAACCTCGCGGAGATGGTCGACATCGGCGAGCGAATCCTCCGCGACATCGGCCTGACCTCGGACTTCTCGCGGGTGATCATCTTCGTCGGCCACGGCTCGTCGAGCATGAACAACCCGCACGACTCGGCCCACAATTGCGGGGCCTGCGGGGGGGCGGCCGGCGGCCCGAACGCCCGGTCGATGGCCCAATTGCTCAACGACCCGAGGGTCCGCGAGGTCCTCGGCGGCCGGGGGCTGGCGATCCCCGAGGAGACCCGCTTCGTCGGCGGATATCACAACACCTGCGACGACTCGGTGCAGTACTACGACCTGGGCCGCCTCCCCGAGGGCCACCGGGCGGCCTTCGACTCCGCCCGACGGGTCATCGAGGCGACATCCGACCGCAACGCCCACGAGCGGTGCCGGCGGTTCTTCTCGGCGCCGCTGAGCATATCCTTCGCCGCCGCCCGCGAGCACGTCGAGGAGCGGTCGGAGGACCTGGCCCAGACCCGGCCCGAATACGGCCACTCCACCAACGCGATCACCGTGGTCGGGCGTCGCGAGTGGACCCGCGGCCTCTTCCTCGACCGGCGGGCATTCCTCACCTCGTACGACCCCGGCCGCGACGACGACGAGTGCGCCATCCTGACCCGGATCCTCGGGGCCGTCTTCCCCGTCTGCGCCGGGATCAACCTCGAATATTACTTCTCCAACGTCGACAACATCGGCTTCGGCGCCGGGACGAAGCTCCCGCACAACATCGCCAGCCTCCTGGGCGTGATGGACGGCGCGACGAGCGACCTCCGGACCGGCCTGCCCTGGCAGATGGTCGAGACCCACGAGCCGGTCCGCTCGCTGTTCATCATCGAGACGAGCCCGGAGGCGATGCTCCGGATCATGGACCGGAGCGAGCTGATCGGCCGCCTCTGCCGCAACGGCTGGGTCCAACTGGCCGTCCTCCACCCGGAGTCGCGCCGGCTCAGCGTGTTCGAGGGCGGCGCCTTCCGGCCCTATCGGCCGCGGGCCTCGGCCCTGCCGAAGGCGGCGTCGTCGGTCGACTGGTATCGCGGCTGGCGCGACCACCTCGAGTTCGCCGAGATCGGGCAATGAGGCCGGCCCTCCGCCGGCCATCGAGGGGCATTCATGGCTGATTTCCGCACGGTCTCGCTGGCGCTGGGGGTGATCGTCGTCGCCAGCCCGCTGGTCCTGACGATCATCCTGGGGCTCTCGTCCCTCTTCGATCGCAAGCTCACCGAGGAGGGGACGACCCGCTGCGTCTTCGCGACGATCATCTCCGGCCTCCTGGCCTCCGTCGCGATCCTGGCGTCGATGCTCTTCCGGGGCACGCGGCACATCGCCATCAACCTGGGCAACTGGGTCGTGATCCCGCATTATCATTTCTCGATCAAGCTCGTCTTCGACCGGCTCTCGATCCCCTTCGCGATCCTCTCCTTCGTGCTCTCGGGCACCATCGGGGCGTTCGCGATCAAGTACATGCACCGCGAGAGCGGGTTCAACCGCTTCTTCGTGCTCTATGCGCTCTTCGTCCTCGGGATGATCGTGACCTCGCTGGCCGGGACGATCGAGACCCTCTTCACGGGCTGGGAGCTGGTGGGCCTCTCCTCGGCGTTGCTCGTGGTGTTCTTCCAGGAGCGGCGGTCGCCGGCCAGGAACGGGCTCTGGATCTGGGCGATCTACCGGGTCTCCGACGCCGCCCTGCTGCTCGCCGCCGTCGCCATGCACCACCTCAGCGGCGAGGGGGACTTCGACCAGCTCCTCGGGGCCGGCTCGTGGCCCTACGAGTCCCCGACCGTCTCGACGACCCAGGCGTTGGTGGTGGGCTCGCTGCTCCTGGTGGCCGCGGCGGGCAAGTCGGCCCTGGTGCCGTTCTCGGGCTGGCTGCCCCGGGCGATGGAGGGGCCGACGCCGTCGAGCGCCGTGTTCTATGGGGCGTTGTCGGTCCACCTGGGGGCGTTCCTCCTGCTGAGGACCAGCCCGCTCCTGGAACGCTCGACCCTGCTCGCCGCGGCGGTGGTCGCCATCGGCCTGGCCACGGCGGCCTATGCGTACATCGCCGGGAGCGTGCAGACCGATATCAAGGCGGCGCTCAGCTTCGCCTCGCTCTCGCAGGTCGGCGTCATCGTCGCGGAGATCGGCCTGGGGTTCCGCTACGTGGCTCTGGTCCACATCCTGGGCCACGCGAGCGTCCGGACGCTCCAGTTCGTCCGGGCGCCGAGCCTCCTGCTGGACTATCACACGCTGGAGAACGCCATCGGCGACCACCTGCCGCGGTCGAAGGCCCCCTGGGGCCGGTTCGGCAGCGAGAGCCGCCGCGAGTGGCTCTATCGATGGGCCCTGGAGCGGGGCTACCTGGACGCGATCCTCCGCGAATACGTCGTCGGGCCCTTCGTCCGGGCCCTCCGATGGTGCGACGCCCTGGAGCGGCGGTGGACCGACTTCCTCACGGGCGAGGCGTCGCGCGAGTCGGACCAGGTCAAGCCCCATCACGCCACGATCGAAGAGTTTTCATGAACCCACTCTCGCTGCCCTGGCTCGAACTGTCGATCGCCGCCTGCCTCGTCGGCTCCCCCACGATCAGCCGGCTCCGCGACCCGGGCCGGACCTACCGATGGAGCCTGGCATTCACCGGCGCCTCGTTCGTGTTCGCCTTCCTCGCGTGGCTGGGGTACTACCTCGGGGTCTCGCCCGAGTCGATCCGGGCCTGGAGCATCCAGCCATATCTCTTCGGCCGGCAACTGCTGGCGCTCGACGAGCTGAGCGCCCCGCTGGTCCCCGCGGTGGCACTGCTCCACTTCCTGATCGCCCTGGCCACCGCCCGGACGCACATGCGGCGGTATTCGTTCTCGTGGTCGCTGGCCGCCGAGGCGATCCGGCTCGCCACCTTCAGTTGCAAGGAGCCCTGGGTCCTGATCGGCCTGCTGACCGTGGCGACGATCCCGCCCTATGTCGAGCTGCTCAACCGGGGCCGGCCGACCCGGGTCTACGTGGTCCACATGGTGCTCTTCGTCGGTCTCCTCGTCATCGGCTGGTCGGCCGTCGAATTCGGCGGGATCTCCGACGGCCGGACCACATGGTGGGCGACGGTCCCGCTGCTCGCCGCGATCCTGGTCCGCTGCGGGACCGTGCCCGCCCACTGCTGGCTGACCGACTGGTTCGAGAACGCCTCGCCCGGGATCGCGCTGCTCTACGTCACCCCGCTCGGCGGAGTCTACGCCGCGGTCCGCCTGGTCCTGCCGATCGGGCCGGGCTGGGTCCTCCAGAGCATCGGGCTGATGTCGCTGGCCACCGCCGTCTACGCCGCCGGGATGGCGACGATCCAGCGCGAGGCGCGGCGATTCTTCGCGCACCTCTTCCTCAGCCACTCTTCGCTGGTGCTCGTCGGCTTGGAGCTGCATTCCGAGCTTTCGCTGACCGGCTGCTTCAGCCTCTGGTTCTCGGTCATCCTGTCGCTGGGGGGCTTCGGCCTCACGCTCCGGGCGCTGGAGGCCCGGTTCGGCCGGCTCTCGCTGACGGACTATCATGGGCTCTACGGCCACTCGCCCACGTTGGCCGTCTGCTTCCTCCTGACCGGCCTGGGGGCCGTCGGCTTCCCCCTGACGCTCGGGTTCATCTCGACCGAGATGCTCGTCGACAGCGCGGTCGAGGCCAGCCCGCTCGTCGGGATCGCCGTCGTGGCCGCGGCCGCGCTCAACGGGATCGCCGTGGTCCGGGCCTACCTCCTGCTGTTCACCGGGGCCCGCCATGTCTCGACGGTCTTCCTCGGGATCGGCCTCCGCGAGCGGATCGCCGCCCTCACGCTGGCCGCGCTGATCCTCGGCGGCGGGATCTACCCCCAGCCCGGCGTCGCCTCTCGGCAGCGTGCGGCCACCGAGGTCCTCCGAGATCGCGACGACCGCCGGATCGCCCGGCTGTCCGCCGAGGCCGCCGCCAAGAACCTGGTCCGCCGCGACAAGCCCGCCGAAGAGGGCCGCGTCGCCGCGTCGCCGCGCCGCTCGACTGATCGAACCAGCGGATCGGGCCGGTCATCTCCTCGCCCGCTCATCCCCGAGGCCCGGCCCGACCGGCACCGTGGGGGCGGCGCCACCCGGCGATCTCGGCCGCCGGGATGCCGATGTCGTAGGCGAGGAAGCAGAGCTGATTGATCAGCGTCGCCTTCCAGATCCCGTGCTTCGACCACCGTCGGGCCGAGGTCCGCACCCGCTCGGGGTTGATGAAGATTCGCCCGTGTCGGCGGAGGCGACGGACCAGTTCCACGTCTTCCATGATCGGGATCTCGGGAAAACCGCCCACCTCGCGGAAGCTCCGGGCGGGCACGTAGAGGGCCTGGTCGCCGTAGGGCAACTGGCGATGCCGCGACCGCCAGCCGACGAGCCGTTCGATCCACCGGAACCGTCGCCCCGCGCCGTCGATGCCCAGGTCGAACGCCCCCGCGACCACGCCGGGCCGTTCGAGGGACTCGCGGACCAGGCGGTCGTAATCGACCGGCAGCGTGGTGTCCGCGTGGAGGAACAGGAGGATCTCCCCGGTCGCATGGGCCGCGCCCGCATTCATCTGCGCGGCCCGGCCGGCGAGGCTGGCGAGGACCGTGGCGCCCCGCGCCCCGGCGATCTCGACCGTCCGATCGTGGCTCCCGCCGTCGACCACGATCACCTCCGGGCGGCCCGAGGCCATCGCCGAATCCAGGGCCCGGCCGATCGACTCCTCCTCGTCCAGGGCCGGGACGATCACGGAAATCCGGGCGACGGGGCGGCCCGGCCCGGCCCCTCGGGTCGAGTACCACGCCGCGAGGTCCTCGGGCCGATCGACGTCCGTCAGGACTTCGAGCAACCGCGTCGGTCGACCCGCCCGCCGGGCCGCCTCCAAGGTCTGGTCGAGCACGACCTCGCTCCCCCAGGCGATTCCTCGGAAGACCTCCGGGGCCGCCCGGCCCAGCGCGATCAGGTAGTAGCCGCCGTCGCTCGCCGGGCCGAGGACGATGCGGAGCGGGTCGTCGCGGATCAGGTCGAAGGCCCGGCCGAGCAGGTCGACGCCGATCCCCGGGCAGTCCGAGCCGATCACGACGACCGAGGCCGCCCCCTCGCCGAGGGCATCGTCGATCGAGCGGGCGAGGCGATCGCCGAGGTCGCCCTCGCCTTGCTCGCGATAGGTCACCCCGTCGCCGAAGGCCCGACCCATCGCGGCCCGGTCGCCGCCGTGGAACCGGACCTCGACCTCGACGCCGCCCGCCTCGGCGAGGCCCCTCGCCGTCGACAACGTGTGGATCGTCATCTCGCGCTGGAGTTCGGCCGCGCCGTCGGCCCCGAGGCTGGCGATCAGCCGGGTCTTGGTCCGCCCCGGCTCGGGGTAGCGGGTGAAGACGATCAGGCGGTCCGGGGCCATTGATTCACCGGCTCCAGGCGAGCCAACGCTCGAAGACGCGGCGGACGAACGGGGTCAGCCTGGTCCGGTTGTAGGCGTCGGCGACCTTGCGGATCGCCTCGGCCTGGGTCGGATACGGGTGGATCGTCCGGGCCAGCGCCCGGAGGCCGACCCGGCCGACGATGGCGAGCGTCAGCTCCGAGATCATCTCGCCGGCATGGCGGGCGACGATGGTCGCGCCCAGGATCTCGTCGCTGCCCTCGCGGACGAGGACCTTGACGAACCCCTCGGCCTCGCCGTCGAGCACCGCGCGGTCGACCCCTCCCAACTCCTGGCGGAACGTCCGGGCCCGGATGCCTCGCCGCCCGGCCTCGGCCTCGTCCAGGCCGACGTGGGCGACCTCCGGGTCGGTGTAGGTGCAGCGTGGGATGACGAGCTTGCCGACGTCCTCGCGGCCCAGGAACAAGGCGTTGCGGATCGCGACCCGGGCCATCGCGTCGGCGGCGTGGGTGTAGCGGAACCGACTGCACACGTCGCCCGCGGCGAAGATCCGCGGATTCGAGGTCCGGAGCCGGGCGTCGACGGCCACGCCGGCCCGGCCGACGGCCACGCCGGCCGCGTCGAGCCCCAGGCCATCGATGCCCGGGTCGCGGCCGACGGCGACGAGTATTTCGTCGACGCGAAGCTCGGGCGTATCTCCGACGCCGGTGAGCGACAGGACACGCTCGCCGCCTTCGCGCCGGACGCGGGCGACCTCGGCCTCAAGGATCTCCACCCCGTCCCGACGGAGCGACCGCTCGACGAGGGCGACCGCGTCCCGGTCCTCGCCGCCGAGCAGCGGGTGCGCCCCACGGATCAGAGTCACCGAGGCGCCGAAGCGGGCGAACGCCTGCGCCAGCTCGCAGCCGATCGGACCGCCGCCAATCATTGCCATCCGGCGTGGTCGATCGGCGAGCGAGAAGACGGTCTCGTTCGTCAGGTAGCCCGCCTCGGCGAGGCCGGGGATCGCCGGCACCGCGGGCCTCGAACCGGTGGCGATCACCGCCTTCGAGAACCGGAGCGTCCGGCCATCGACCTCGACCGCGTCGGGGCCGACGAACCGGCCGGCCCCGAGGAAGACGTCGACGCCCAGGCCGCGGAACCGCTCGGCCGAGTCGACCGGGCTCAGGCCCGCCCGGAGCCGCCTCATCCGGCTCATGACGGCGGGGAAGTCGACCGCCACCCCGTCGGGGATCTGCACGCCGAACCGCGCCGCGTCCCGGGCGTCCGCCGCCGCCCTCGACGAGCGGATCAGGGCCTTCGACGGGACGCAGCCGACGACCAGGCAATCGCCGCCCATCAGGTGCTTCTCGACCAGCGCCACCTTCGCCCCGAGGCCCGCGGCGCCCGCCGCCGCGACCAGCCCGGCGGTCCCCGCGCCGAGCACCACGAGGTTGTACCGCCCGGCCGGGGTCGGGTTGATCCAGCCAAGCGGGCGGGCGTTGGCCTCCAGCGTCCGGTCGTCCCCGTCGGCCGGCACGAAGTCGGGAAAGGGGCGCTGCCCCGCGGCCTGGGGTGCGGGCTCGATCACGGGGCCTTCTCCAGTGTCCCGAGCGACCGGCGGGCCAGCCATCCGACCAGGGCCGTCGCCGCGACCGTCGCGACCAGCCCGACGGCGAGCATCGCCCATTCTCCCGGCGTGCGCGACCTCGATGTCCCGGCGGTCCCCAGGCCGACGCGGCCGACGTGGCCAAGATAGCTGTAGAGCATCGTCCCGGGCAGCATCGCGAGGGCGGTCGTCGGGGCGTAGGCCCGGTATGAGATCCCGGTCAGGCCGAAGGCGTAGTTCTGCAGGCCGAACGGGACGGCCGGCGAGAGCCGGAGCAGGGCGACGATCTTCCAGCCGTCGGCGGCGACGGCGCGGTCGATCGCCTCGAAGCGGCGGTCGCCCCGGAGCCGACGCGCGATGGCGTCCCGGGCCAGGCCGCGGGCCAGGAAGAACGAAGCCGTCGCCCCGAGGTTCGAGGCGACCCAGGCCGTGATCGCGCCGACGACCGGGCCGAAGATCGCCCCGGCGGCGGCCGTGAACGGCGAGGCCGGGGCCAGCAGGACCACGGCCGTCGCATAGACCAGCCCGAACGCCAACGGCCCCCAGACCCCGAGCCCCGCGACGTGGTCGGACAGGAGGTCGAGCGCCCGGCCGACCGGGACGCGCCGCGCGATCGGGAACAGGCCGAACGCGGCCAAAACCAGGGCGGCCAGCTTCGTCCCGGTCGCGAGGCGCCGGGGGGCATCGACCGGGCCGGTCGGACCGCCTGTCCCCGGGTCGGGCCCGTCCATCTTGCCCCCTTCGGGATCGAGCCGGCTCCGGCAGACCCTCGGCCGTCGTCCTCAACGCCGGGCGATCTTAGCACCAACGGCCCGGCGAGGGTATGCCGCGGCCGGCCGACCGTCGCCTCAGCCGCCGGGAGTCGTCCGGGCTGATTGATAGCGGGCGACGAAGCGACGGTCGATGAAGTCCTTGAGGAGCCAGCACCATCGCCCCTCGAAGGACAGGCCGGCGAACTCGCCGATGGCGCGACCGTCGCCGGTGTTGAGCAGCTTGAGCGACCCCGCCCGGGGGACATAGGGGGCCGGCGGGCGGCCGTCGAGGAGCCCGACCAGGTTCCGCCAGAGCAGGGGCCCTTCCCGCACCGCCTGGACGCCCGCCTTGGGGGCCTCGGCCCCCTCGATCGTCCCGCAGTCGCCGACGGCGAAGATCCGGTCGTCGCCGAGGGTCTGCAACGTCGGCCGGGTCCACAGGAAGCCCCGGTCGTCGGTCGCCAGGCCGATCGTGCCGAGGACCGCCGGGCCCCGCGCGCCCGTGGCCCAGAGGACGAGGTCGGCCGCCCAGCTCGAACCGTCGTCCGCCTCGACCCCCCCCGCGTCGACCCGGACGACCCGGCGGCCGAGGACCAGGCGTGTCCCGCCGGCTTCGAGGACCCGACGGAGTCGCCGCGAGGTCGCCGGGAGCAGGCCGCCGGGCCGGTCCCGGGCGTCGACCAGGGTCAGGGTCGGGGTCGAAATTCGCCGGTCGACCCCCTCGACCTCGCCCACGACGAGCCGGGCGGCGGACGCTTCGCAGAGCCCGGCCAGGTCGATCTCCATCCGCTCCCTCGCGTACTGCCCCGCCAGGACGCCGGGGAGCATCCCCGAATACGAGCCCCGAGGATGCGTCGAGACGCAAGTCAGCCGCGCCCCGGGGACCGCCCCGTCGCGCCAGGCCCGGAGGACATGCATGTTGGTGTGGCCGATGCCCCAGAGCACGACCTCTCGTCGCGGGCGGCTCGACGGCATGGGTCTGGCTCGCTCGTCATCAACCTCGCGGGCGACGACCCGACCGGGCGTCGTCGCGGCCCGGCGATTCGCCGTCCGGGCCCTGGTCGGCTATCATACCCCGACGGGCGATCTCGCGGTCGATCCCGCCCGGAGCCGGCCCGACGCGCGGGATTCCGCAACTCACCCCGAGGACTCGCCGACCATGACGCCCCCCGACGCGAGCCGGTCGACCCCGACCATCGACATCGAAGCCGCGGTCCGGGACCGCTACTCGGCGGCGGCGGGCGAGGTCGAGCCGCAGCTCTGCTGCCCGGTCTCCTACGATCCTCGCCTCCTGGAGGCCATCCCCGAGGAGATCCTCCGCCGCGATTACGGCTGCGGCGACCCGACGCCCCACCTCCGGCCGGGCGACACCGTGCTCGACCTCGGCTCCGGCGGCGGCAAGGCCTGCTACATCGCGGCCCAGGTCGTCGGCCCCCGCGGGCGGGTCATCGGCGTCGACTGCAACGCCGAGATGCTCGGACTCGCCCGGCGCCACCGCGACGCCGTGGCCGCGCGGCTGGGCTTCGCCAACGTCGAGTTCCGGTGCGGGATGATCCAGGACCTCCGCCTCGACCTCGAACGCCTCGAAACCGAGCTGGGCCGCCGGCCGGTCGGCGATCGCGAGGGCTGGCTCCGGCTCCGGTCGCTGGAGGAGACCCTCCGGCGCGATCACCCGCTGGTCGAGGACGAGAGCGTCGACTGCGTCGTCTCCAACTGCGTCCTCAACCTCGTCCGGCCGGAGGACCGCCGCCGGCTCTTCGCCGAGGCCTTCCGCGTCCTCCGCCGGGGCGGCCGGGTCGCGCTCAGCGACATCGTCGCCGACGAGGACGTGCCCGACCACCTCCGTGGCGACCCCGAGCTGTGGTCGGGCTGCGTCTCGGGCGCGTTCCGCGAGGACCTGTTCCTCAAGGCCCTGGAGGACGCCGGATTCCACGGCATCCAGGTCGCCCGCCGCGAGCCCGAGCCCTGGCGGACCGTCGAGGGGATCGAGTTCCGGTCGACGACCGTGCTCGCCTACAAGGGCAAGCAAGGCCCCTGCCTGGAGCGGAACCAGGCCGTGATCTACCGCGGCCCGTTCCAGAAGGTGGAGGACGACGACGGCCACCTCTACGCCCGCGGCGAGCGGGCGGCCGTCTGCGACAAGACCTTCCGGCTCCTGGCCCGCGAGCCCTACGCCGGCCTCTTCGAGCCGGTCGAGCCCCTCGTCCCGATCCCTCTGGAGGGTGCGGCGGAGTTCGACTGCCGGCGATCCGCCCGCCGCCACCCCCGCGAGTCGAAGGGGCTGGAGTATGACGCGACGGTCGACCCGTCGTGCTCCCCCGGCCCGGATGGCGCCTGCTGCTGAGCGGGGCCCGAGGGCAGCCCCGCCCGCACTCCTTCAAACCCCGCCCAGCCGATCGCGTCGCAAGGAGCGTCCATGCCAGTCTCCCCCTCCCTGGCCCAGCGCCGCCACCCGCTCGCCGACCCGGGGCGGCAGCTCGAGGTGCTCGCCTCCGCCGGCCCGTTCCCGCCCTTCGGCGAGGCCCTGGCCGGTGCCGGAATCCCGCGGCTGGCGGCGACGGGCGTCCAGGTCTTGCAGATCAATGTGGGCAAGCTCTGCAACCAGGCGTGCCGCCACTGCCACGTCGACGCCGGTCCCGACCGGCGCGAGGTCATGTCGCGGGTGACGATGGAGGATTGTCTGGCGGCCGTCGAACGAAGCCGGATTCCCGTGGTCGACATCACCGGCGGCGCCCCGGAGCTGAATCCGCATTTCCGGTGGCTGGTCGCCGAGGCCCGGAGCCGAGGGGCCCACGTCATCGACCGCTGCAACCTGACGATCCTGCTCGCCCCGAGCCACGAGGACCTGCCGGGATTCCTCGCCGAGCACGGGGTCGAGGTGATCGCCTCGCTGCCCTGCTACCTGGCCGAGAACGCCGACAAGCAGCGCGGCGAGGGGACCTTCGATCGCTCCATCGAGGCCCTCCGGCGGCTCAACGCGGCCGGATACGCCGCCCCGGGCGGCCGGCTCAAGCTCGGGCTCGTCTACAACCCGATCGGGGCGTCGCTCCCGCCCGAGCAGTCGGCCCTGGAGGCGACGTATCGCCGCGAACTCCGGGCCCGATACGGGGTCGAGTTCTCCCGCCTCTACACGATCACCAATATGCCGATCAGCCGGTTCCTCGAAGACCTGGTCGCCTCGGGTCAGCACGAGTTGTACCTGCGGACGCTGGTCGAGGCGTTCAACCCGGCCGCGGTCGACGGCCTGATGTGCCGCACGACCCTCTCCGTCGGCTGGGACGGCCGCCTCTTCGACTGCGACTTCAACCAGATGCTCGACCTGCCCCTGACGCCGGGCCAGCCGGCCCACATCCGCGACTTCGACCCGGCCCGGCTGGGAAGCCGGCCGATCGCGACCGCCACGCACTGCTACGGCTGCACCGCCGCGGCGGGGTCGAGCTGCCGGGGCGTCCTCGTGTCCTGAGAGCAGCGGGCCCCGATGTCGTGGCCGCCTCGATGAGGGCCCGGCCGATTGTGTCGGTGTCGCCCGCTTGCTCGGGGCCGGCGGCCGGCTTATGCTCGGACGGTCGCGAGGCTCGGACGGCCACTCGGGGGGCGAAAGGATCATGAAACGTCGAGGCTTCTTGCAGGCCGCCGCCGGGACGGCCTTCGGGTTCCAGGTCGTGCCGCGTCATGTCCTCGGCCGGGGCTACTCGCCGCCCGGCGAGAAGCTGAACATCGCCGGGATCGGGATCGGCGGCCAAGGCGCGGGGGTGATCCGCGAGATGGCCGCCGGGGCCAACATCGTCGCCCTCTGCGACGTCGACTCGAACAAGGCGGCGGCCACGTTCCGGGCCTTCCCCAAGGCCGAGCAGTTTCGCGACTATCGCGTGCTCCTGGACCGGCGGAAGGACATCGACGCGGTGATGATCGCCACGCCGGACCACATGCACGCCCCGATCACACTCGCGGCCCTCCGCGCCGGCAAGCACGTCTACGTCGAGAAGCCGATGGCCCACTCGATCGAGGAGGCCCGCGTCATGGCCCGCGTCGCCCGCGAGACGGGCCTGGTGACGCAGATGGGCAACAACGGCCACGCCGGAGAAGGGCTCCGGCTGACCCGGGAATGGCTCCAGGCCGGCGCCATCGGGCCGGTCCGCGAGATCCATTGCTGGTCCGATCGGCCGGGCAAGTGGTGGTCTCAGAACCACGATCGCCCCGCCGAGACGCCGCCCATCCCGGCCTCGCTCGACTGGGACCTCTGGATCGGCGCGGCGCCGATGCGGCCCTACTCGAAGCGGTATCACCCCCACGACTGGCGGGGCTGGTTCGACTTCGGCACCGGGGCGCTGGGCGACATGGCCATCCACAACATGGACCCGGCGTTCTACGCCCTCGACCTCGGGACGCCGGCGGCCGTCGAGGCCACGACGAGCGAGCTGAAGCCGGAGTCGTACCCGCTCTGGAGCGTCTTGCGGTACGAGTTTGCCGCGGCGGGCGATCGGCCCGCGGTGACGCTCACCTGGTACGACGGCGGCAAGACGCCCCCGAGGCCGCGCGACCTCCCGGAGGGGACCCCGCTCGCCGACAACGGGATCTACTTCCTCGGCGACAAGGGCACGCTCGTCTCCGGCGGCTGGTCGGGCCCGCCCACCCTCTACCCGGAGGGCCGACGCGGCGAGTTCCGGACGCCCCCGGCGACGATCCCACGCTCGATCGGCCATCGTCCGGAGTGGATCAAGGCGTGCAAGGACCACAAGCCCGAGGACGCCAAGGCGGGCTTCGCCTACTCGGGCCCGTTCACCGAGGCGCTCCTGGTGGGGAACCTGGCCCTCCGACTCGGGAAGCGGATCGAATGGGACGCGGCCAACATGAGGGCTCCGAACGCCCCCGAGGCCGACACGCTGATCCGCAAGCGTTATCGCGAAGGGTTCGGGATCGCCTGATTCGGCTCGCACCTTGGCAGTGGCATCTGGCGGTGGGCTCTCCTCGTGGGAGAGCCTACCGTCCTTTCAGGCCCGCTCCAGCCGCTCGATCCACTCGGACGAGGGCAGGACTTCGCTCAGGAGTTGCGCCTGGGCGGCCAGGATCGACCGTTGCATCTCCTCGGCGGTGACGGTCCCGCCGGCGTTCGACAGGGCCAGGGTCCCCGTGGCGTCGCTCAGGAACTCACACTTGAATCCCCGGTGGACGGCTTGGCGTGCGGTCGTGTCGCAGCACATGTGCGTCATGTAGCCGGCGATGGACACCGTCGTGATCCCGCGCTCCCGGAGCCACGCTTCGAGCACGGTGTTCGTGAAGCTGCCCGGCAGGTCCTTCTCCATCAGGAGGTCCCTCGGCCGCTCGGCGACCTCCGGGTGCAGCTCCCACTCCTTGCCGCCCTTGCGGAAGATCGGCAGGTCCGTCGATTGGTGCTGGATGACCACCGTGGGGATGCGGCCCGCCGCGGCGTCCATCACCTTCAAGATCCGGCCGAGGTGTCCCGCCGGGTGGGTGATCGGCAAGGCGCCCGTGAAATATTCGTTCTGGACGTCGATGACGAGGAGGGCGCGGCTCAATGGTCGGGCTCCGAGGCTGCCGATCGGGAGGCCCGACGTTACCGGGCCCGGCGGGCGCCCGCCCGCCCGCCTCAACGTCCCGGGCCGACTGCGTTTCAGCCGAACAGCTCGGCGATCGGCGTGCCGTGATCGGTGATCGGCACGGGTCGTCCGTCGGGGCTGCGAAGCTCTTTGGACGGGTTGATGCCGAGGGCGGCGTGGATCGTCGCGTGGAACTCGGGGATCGTCACCGGCCGGTCCGCGATCGTCTTGGAGAGTTCGTCGGTCGTGCCGATCACCTGGCCGCAACGGAGCCCGGCCCCCGCGAGCAGGCCGCTGAAGGCCCTGGACTGGTGGCCGCGACCGCCTCCCGAGTCGAATTCGGGCGGGCGGCCGAACTCGGTCGCGACCACGACCAGCGTGGTGTCGAGCTTGCCGACGCGGCGGAGGTCGTCGAGCAGGCCCGAGACGGCGTGGTCCAGCTCGCGAATCAGCATGTGCTGCCGGAGCTGGCCCTGGTTGTGGGTGTCCCAGCCGGTGCCGTTGAGGAAGTTCAGGTTGTGGGCGACCTCGACGAACCGCACGCCCGACTCGACCAGCCGCCGGGCCAGCAGGCAGCGCTGGCCGAATTCGCCGCCGTAGGACTGGCGGACGGACGACGACTCCTCGGCCAGTTGGAAGACGCGACGGAACGCCGGGCCGGAAAGCCGGGCCGCCTCCCGCGAGGCGGCGACGGCATCGGCCACGCGCGCGTCGGGGGACTGCGCGGCCTGGAAGTCGTTGCGGAGCGATTCGAGCAGTTCCTCGCGGCGGTCGCGGCGCCCGGGCGAGATCCCGGCGGGCGGGGTCAGGCCGCTCGGGCCGGTCCCGGTGTCGGTCAGGTAGACGTAGCCGTATTTCGATCCGAGGAACCCCGGCCCCCGACTGACGTTCGGGTAGCCGATCACGACATAGGCCGGCACGCCGTCGGCCCCCGGGCCACGCTCGTGGGCGACGATCGAGCCGAGCGACGGGTAGGCGATCGTCTCGCTCGTCGGCCGGCCGGTGTGCAGGAGGTTGGTGGCGGCGCCATGCTCGTCGATGATCTTGTGATGGAGCGATCGCACGAGCACGCATCGATCGAGCCGTTCGGCGACCCCGGGCAGATGCTCGCCGACCTCGACGCCGGTGATGGCCGTCGGGATGGCATCGTAGTAGGACCCGGCCTTCTTCTTGCCGTCGCCGCGGGCCTTCGGGTCGAAGGTGTCGATCTGGGCGGCGCCGCCGCCGAGCCAGAGGAAGATGCAGGCCTCGGCGCCGCCTCGCGGGGCCGGGGCGGCCGTCGCGGCCCTGGCGTTCAGGCGGGCCGCGACGGCCCCCGCGGCGCTCGTCTTCAGCCAGTCGCGGCGGGAAAGGGTCGGTCCGTTCATCGCGTCGCGGCCTCGCTCAAGGGAGGAAGGAGAACTCGGGGCTGTTCACCAGGGCCCAGACGATGTCCTCGGCCCGTTCGCGGAACTCGGGGGTCAGCCGGGCCGTGGGCGGGTCGCCTTCCCGGACGACCTTCTCCTCGTCGAGCTGGATCGTGGTGGCGTCGGGGTGCAAGTGATTCGACCAGGAGACTCGCCGGGCCGACCCCTTCATCGGCGGACGCTTCGCGGCCCCCGGGACGACGCGATTCGGATAGGTGTCGCCCAGGTAGGCGACGAACCGCTCGGTCTCGGCCCCGGTCGGCGGGCGGGAGAGGATTCGGAGCGTGATCGAGCGGATCAGGGCCTCGACCGGCTGGTCCTCCAGGCAGAGCTCGGTGAGGGCGCCGTCGTCGGAGAGGCGGGCGATCCGGCCGTCCGTGACGCTGCCATTCGCGAGCACCCCGGCCGGCGTGGGCGTGATGGCCTCCTCGCGGACGGTGATCGCGTCGGGCCGCGCGGCCCGCCAGCCGAACGCCTGCATGAGGTCGGTGAGGCTCTGCACGACCGGCAAGGACAGCGCGGGACGATCGCGCTCGTTGGACGCCGTCGCCAGCTCCCAGGCATGGCCGGGCCGGCCCAGGTTGAGGAACTCCGAGGGGGGCCGGCGGCCGTCGATGTCCAGGCAGAGCACCTCGGCCCGGAATGGCTTGCCAACCGCCGCGAACATCGAGTCGAGCAGTTGCTCGGCCGACATCCGCCGCCGGGCCGGCCGCGGGGTCGTCGCGGGCTCGCCGGCTCGCGCCTGATAGAATCGGGAGTTGAGGATCAGCCGCGCCAGGGCCTTGAGGTCGTAGTCGCCCCGCTGGAACTCGCGGGCCAGGTCCGCCAGGAGGTCGGGGTACTTCGGCCGGGCGTCCCCGTCCCAGTCGTCGATCGGCTCGATCAGCCCGAACCCGGCGTAGCGATGCCAGAGCCGGTTGACCATCACGGGGGCAAACCGGCTGTTCCGCGGCGAGGTGATCAGGGCGGCCAGCCGTTCGCGAGGTTTGGCCCCTTCGGGAAGCAGGCCATCGAGCGTCTCGTCGGGGTTGATCGCGCCGAGGTTCCACGAGGGGTCGACCTTGTCTCCCGCCTCGATCGTCACCGACACGGCGGGCCGACGGCCGCCCGGTTGCTGCTTCACCGTGCTGGTCGCCGGGATGGTCTGCGGCTTGCCGTCGAGCAGGCCCGCCAGGCCGAAGAGGTCTTCCTGGGAGAACGGGTGCGAGGGGGCGTCGTGGCATCGGGCGCAGCGGAGGTCCGCCGCGAGGAATGCCTTGGCCAGGACCTGGGCCTTGGCCGCCATCGGGGCGTCGTTCTGGGTGGCCACGCCGAAGCCGGCCGGCCCGCCGCCCAGGGGGTCGCCCTCCATCCGGATCAGATCGGTGACGAAGCGGTCGAACGGCACGTTGTCCTGGAAGGCCGCATAGATGTAGCGGCGGAACGGCCCGGTGTTGTTCAAGGTCGGCTTGAGCAGGCCGGGGTTCTCGGCGAGGACGTCCTGCCAGTAGCCCATCCAGTGATCGGCCCAGCGGGGGTCGGCGAGGCGGGCGTCGATGGCGTGGGCCTTCTTGTCGGGCCGGGTGTCGGCCAGGAACGACTCGACCTCGGCCGGGCCGGGGATCACGCCGATGGTGTCGAGCGCCAGGCGTCGGAAGAACTCGGCGTCGGCGGCGGGCGTGGCGTCGAGCGTGGCGAGGTGGCGGTCGATCAGGTTGCCTTCGCCCGCCGGGGCCTTCGTCGCCAGGTTGGCCGCCTCGTCCCGCGATCGTCCGTGGCGTGCGTCCCAGTAGGCGGCGTCCCGGAGCGCCCGCTGGCGACGCCGGGCCGCGTCGAGCGTGATCAGCCGGCCGGTCTCGGCGGCGGCGAACGCCGACCAACCCTCATCGGTCAGCGGGACCTCCGCGCCGATCAAGGTCGGCACGCCGCCGGGCCCGACGACCGCGGCCAGCAGCTCGCCCGTCTCGGGCCGGAGGCCCTTGCCGCCCACAACGGCCCAGAGTTCGACCTTGTGAGCGCTGCCGTCCGACTCCCAGGCGACGATCTGCTCCTGATCGCCGGCCGCCAGCGGGTGCCACCTCGGGTCCTCGGGGACGTTCAACGGCGGCACCGACTCATGCCCCGACGAGTTCCGCGTCAGGGGCTTCGTCCGGGCGACCGGTTCGCCGTCCACCAGCAGCCTCGCCGCGTTCCGCGACCGGAGCAACAGCCGGTACGAACCGGCGGGGCGTTCCAGGGTCGCCGTCGCGTGCACGAGGAACGGCGAGGACCGGCCGGTCTCGATGCCGCGGGCGTTGTACTTCACGGGCACCCGGGCCATCCCCAGGGCCGAGAGTGGGAACGACTCCTCGGGCTGACCGACCGCCGGTCCGCCGTCCCAAGGTTCGGCCACCGCCTCGTAAATCTCAACCGTGACCGGCCGATCCCCGGCCCGGCCGGTGGACGTCATCCATGCGAACAGGAAGCCGACCGCGATCGTCCGCACGACTGGTTGCATGGTGACGCCTCGAACCCGGGTTGATCGATCGACTTAGGATAATCCTCGACCAGTTGGAACGCTACTCCATACCGAACCTGCAAACGGGATTCCGGCGATCAGCGGCCTGGGTGATGGTGTGCCGCACCACGTCTGGGCCCAGGGCAGTCATCTGCCCGACGAAGCGGCGGTGGCCGGGTCGGGGGAAGGCCGAGGCCGTCATCCGGCTCTGGGACGACGCCGACCATCTGGCCGAGCAACGGCGCCGGGCCCTGGCCGAGGCCCGTCGCCGGGCGCCGGAGGCCGTGGAACCGATGGACGCCAGGTTCTTCAACGGGCTCTTCGCCCCTTGAATCCCGACGTCGGTTCAGCGGGCGGGTCCTTCCTCGGCCTTGGGCTCGAAGGGCTCGCCGGTCAGGCCCGCCCAGGTCTTCTTCTGCGACTCGGAGAGCAGGGCGAGGGCGTTGCCGTTGGTCTCCTTGGCGATCGCTTCGAGCTTGGGCATGGCGGACCTGGGGTCGGCCTGGCCGGACTGCATCAACTCTTTCTGGCGGTTCCGGGCGTCGGCCACCAGCTCGGCGACCTTGCGGGCCTGCTCGTCGGTCAGTTGGAGGGCCTTGGAGACGTTCGGCTCGAGCATGGCCGTCGCCCCGCGCTGCTGGAAGAGGATCTGGTCGAAGCGGTCGACCTGCTCGGGCCGGAGGAACCCCCGGAGGCCCTTCATCCCCTCCTCGTAGTGGGGCCCGGCCACGGTCGGCAGGCGCTTCAACTGCTCGTCGGGCGAGAGCCCCTTGAGCTTGGCCCGGTCGACCCCGAACCGCTGCTTCATCCGCTCGGCCAGGGCGTCGGCCTTCTTGACCTGGGCGTCGTCGAGCTTCAGCTCCTTCTGGACCGCGGGGACCGTGATCAGGTTGAACCCGCCGAGGGCGGCCCCGGCCCCGCGCGGGGCAGGCGTCCGCTGCTGCTGTGCCCACGCCAGGGACGCCAGGGCCGCGACCATCCCGACCGCCACCACCGACCGCAAGTCGAACCGCATCGCGCGACCTCCATCGAACCGTCCCGGGAACGACGACGGGTCACGCCGGCCGGGACCGGGGCGACCCGTCGTGGGATATTCAAACTCCGGGCCAAGGCGGGCCGGCCGACCGCGAATTATCAGCGGGGCGGGCGCGGGGCGTAGATGACCTCATAGGGCTCGCCGGTCATCTCCTTCCAGGCCTTCTTCTGGTCGTCGGTCATCAGGGCCATGACCTTGGTGCTGGACTCCTTGCGGATCGAGTTGAACTTCTGCATGGCGGCCTGGCGGTCGCCGGCGGCCGACTCCTGGGCCTCGCGCATCTCGGTCCGCGAGTCGGCGATGATCGCCTTGACCTTCTCGGCCTGGTCGTCGGTCACCTTGAGGGCGGAGACGATGGCCGGGTCGGTCATGGCGTTGGCCCCGCGCTGCTGGAGCCTGATCTGCTTGAAACGCTTGAGCTGCTCGGGCTTGAGGAAGGTGCCGAGGGTCAGCAGGGCCTCGTCGTTGCCGATTTTGGACAGCTCCTGGATCTTCTTCATCCGGGCGTCGCCCTCGAGCCCCTCGACCGAGGAGCGGGCGTCCTGCATCCGGGCCGTGAAGTCCTGGGCGACTTCCCGGGCCTTCTTGACCTGGTCGTCGTCGAGCTTCAACTCCTTCTGGATGCCCGGGTTGCCGATCAGGTTGGCCCCGCCGCCCTCGCCGCCGTAGCCGCCGCGCCCCTGGGCCATCGCCGGGCCCGCGAGGGCCGCCACCATGCCGAACGCCGCGATCGCCTTGAAACATCCACGCATCGTCGGATCTCCCGGTTGAGGAACCTTCGGGTCGGTACTTCGTCAAGGTCACCGGCGCGCGGGCGGTCGCCTCGCTCCGCGCCGCTGTTCGAAATAGAGCGTCAAGGGCCGGGTCGCCGGACCATCGGTCGTCCGGGTTGGGGGAAAGAGCAGGAACGGGGCCACGGCCGGGCGATCCTCAGCCTTTTTTCAGGGCGATGGGAAGTTTGTCGATCTTGGCCGCCAGGATGAAGTCGTTCTCCGAGAGGCCGCCGATGGCGTGGGTCCAGACCTCGACGGCGACCTCGCGGTAATTGACGAGGTGGAGGTCGGGGTGGTGCCCCTCGGCCTCGGCGAGGTCGGCGATCTCGCCGAAGAAGGCCATCGCCGCCGCGAAATTCCGGGCCCTCCACTCGCGACGGATTCGGAGCCCGCCGCCGACGACCGCCCAGCCGGGCATGGTCGGCAGGAGGGCCTGGACCTCTTCCTCGGTGAGGGCGGGGATGCCCCCCTCGCAGGGGGCGCACTTCTTGCGGGCCAGGTCGGCGGCGGTCGGCATGGTCATGGCGGTCGGCTCCGGGCGTACAGGATCAGCGGAAGCTCTCGCCGGCGGCCGGGAAGCGGCCGGCCTGGACGTCCGCGACGTAATCGCGCGCGGCCTGGCGGATCGGCTCGCCGAGGTCGGCGTAACGGCGGACGAAGCGGGGCCGGAACCCCTCGAAGAGGCCCAGGAGGTCGGGCGTGACGAGGACCTGGCCGTCGCAATCGGGCCCGGCGCCGATGCCGATGGTGGCGATCGGGACCTCGCGGGTCACCCGGGCGGCGACCTCGGTCGGCACGCATTCGAGGACCACGGCGAAGGCCCCGGCGTCGGCGACGGCATGGGCGTCGGCGAGGATCTGGTCCTCGTCGCGCTGGACCTTGAAGCCGCCGAGGCGGCGGATCGACTGCGGGGTCAGCCCGACGTGCCCCATCACCGGGATGTCGGCGGCGACCAGGGCCCGGATCGTGGCGGCCATCCGCCCGCCCCCTTCGAGCTTCACGGCCTGGCACTGCGTCTCCTTGAGGAACCGCGTGGCCGAGGCGATCGCCTGCTCGGGCGAGCCTTGATAGCTCCCGAAGGGCAGGTCGGCCACCACCAGCGCCCGCTCCGCCCCCCGGGCCACCATCTCGGCATGGTAGACCATCTGGTCGAGCGTGACGCCGAGCGTGGTGGCCCGGCCCTGGACCACCATCCCGAGCGTGTCGCCGACCAGCAGGCAGTCGACCCCGGCGCCGTCGAGCATCCGGGCCAGGGTGTAGTCGTAGGCCGTGAGGACGCCGATCTTCCGCCCCTCCGCCTTCCAGCGGGCGAAGTCGGGGATCGTGACGGGGGCGGATTCGGTGGTCGGCATCGTGGAGTGTCCTCGGGCCGAGGCGGCGGCGGGTCAGCGAAACTCGGCGATCAGGATGTCGGCGCGGTCGACCAGGATCTTTGCGTCCCGCCGCTTGCGGATCGCCTCGCGCCAGGCCCGCCGTCGGGGGTCGGCGGAATCGGGGCCGGCGTCGGCGACGAAGCGGGGTCTGGAATGGCCCGGGGTGTGATCCTCGGGCCGGCCGACGCCCGGGGCTCGCGAGCCGCCGGCCGTCCGATAGAACTCGACCAGGGCCGGGGGCGAAGCGGCATCGGGGAGCGCCGCGCCCCATTCGCCGGCCGCGCGCCGGGCCGCCGCCGGGTCGAACTCGAGGCGGAACCCGCGACGGTCGGCCTGGTAGAGCAGGGCCTCCGGGGCGATCAGGAGTTCGTCGGGGGGGACGAGGGCGTCGACCTGGCAGGCGGCCTCGGCCAGCGAACCCCACTCGACCGGGGTCCGGAACGTCGAGGCCGATTGGGCGACGCACAGGGCGAGGAAAGACGAACCCAACGCCGCCGCCGCCGGCCGACCGTACCTCGCCCGTCCCCAGGCCCAGACCCGGACCAGCCCGCGAGCCACGCCGATCGCCGCCAGCGGGGCCACCGCCATCCAATAGTACCCGTGATGCCACTTCGCCGCCAAAGCCAGCAAGGACAGGCCGCAGCCGATCCCCCACGCTTTCCAGACCGGGTCGAGCCGGCCCGAGCCGAACAAACCCAACGTCGCCAGGCCGAATCCGAGGGGCGTGAACGACCGGACGACGAGGGCCCGGGCGATATCGTCGTAGGTGGAAAGACGAACCCAAGCGGCCGGCGAGAGCGTCCCGAGCCAGATCGCCGCGTTGTCGAACGAGGCCATCGAGCCGGTTCCTGGGCCCACAACGTCGCCCCAGGCATAGGCATACCACGCGAGGGCCGGCGCGAGCATCGAAGCGGCCAGGGCCAGTCGCCGGGCGATCGGGAGGCGGGCGAGGGTCGTCACGAGCGGGATCAGGGCCCAGGCCAAGGTGATCTTGAGCGCCAGGCCCGTCGCCAAGACGAACCCACCGAAAGCCGCCCAGCGTCGGAGGCCGCCCGCCGCGAACTCGTCCCAACCTCGGAGGCCCGCCAAGACGAACCCAAGCATCAGGGCGTCGGGCTGGAACGCCCGGCCGTAGCGGACCATGACCGGGAACGCCCCAAACGAGGCCACCGCCAGCAGGGCCACCGTCGCGCCATCGCGTCGCCGGCAGATCCCATAGAGCCCCCAGGCTCCCAGGGCCGTCGCCGCCGCCGAGACCAGCCGGCCCGTCGGCTCCAAACCGAAGCCAACGGCGGGGCGGAGCAACGCGACGACCTGGGCGTAGATCGGCGGCTCGACGAGGAACCGATTCGGGAACGGCCCGGTGTCGAGTTCGGGATGGAAGAACCCCGAGCCCCGTTCCAGGTTGCGCGCGACCATCGCCGTCGGGATCTGTCGGCCGACGTAGTTCTCGACGATCGGCTGGCCGGAGTCGAGCGCGCGGACCGCGAACGTCGCCGCCAGGAGACCCCAGAACGCCATCCGCTCGCCCGCCATGATCGAGACCGCCCCCCTTCGGCTTTGGTTTCAATTCTTGTCGGGTGGATGAAATCCACCACGGTTCGATCCACGCCGGAGGGGTCGGTTCGATTTTATCCACCCGACGAAGAGGCAGCCCGAAATCCGATTCGGACCATCTCGTATATTCCGGCCGTGGGGATCCGGATTAGTCGCGTTTCTCCACCCCGGAGCGCGAATCGTAGCCGGGCTTGATCGCGGCGGTCAAGCCGGGGCGCCGGGGGTGGGTCCGCGGAACCGGGCCCGGAAGCCGGCGTATTTCTCGCTGATCGACCGGCGGCCTTCGAGCAGGCTGGTGAACCGGGCGGGGTCCTGCGAGGTCGCATCGAGCTTGAGCGCGTCGAGTTCGTCGGTCAGGCGACGCTCGAAGGTCGGGATCAGGCCGGGCAGGGCCGGGCGGTCGACCCAGGAAGGGTCGCCGAACCGGACGAGGGCCTCGGGCCGCTCGTCCTGCCAGAACTCGTAGCGGAAGGCGACGGGGACGACCCGGACCCGGCCCGTCTTCCGGACCAACGCCCGGATGCCGGGCTGGAAGATCAGGGGTCGGGCGTCGTTCGCCTCGATCTTCCCCTGCGGGAAGATCCAGACCGCCGACCGGGGGGCCCGGAGCAGGCCGGCGGCGTAATCCAGCGAGGCGCGGACGGACGTGGGGTCGGTCCGGTCGACCGAGAACGCCCCGATCCGGCGGAAGAAGCCGAACCGGAGCAGGTTGAAGTGCTCCATCATCCCGTAGCCGTCGACCGGGACGGCCTCGTTGAGGAAGTGGACCAGGAAGAGGTCCCACCAGCACGAGTGGTTCGCCAGCAAGATCGTCCCGCCCGGCTCCGCCTCGATCGACGCGCGGAGCCGCTCGACCCCCTGGGCGTAGACCTGATGGAAGCCGCCCCGCATCTTGTCCATGATCATCGCGGCCACGGCCAAGCGGGGCCAGCCGTGCTTGTAAGCCTCGATCAGCCGGGGGGATCGCGACCCGGGCGCGACCGAAGGCCGAGGGGCCGACCCGGCCGGCCCCTCGGCCTTCGTCGTCGCGGATTCGCGGCCCGAGGGTGTCATCACCGCCGCGGCATCATGGAATAGGTCGGTTGCGGCGGTGACACGTAGTAAGTCGGTTGCGGTGGCGATGCATAGTAAGTGGGCTGCGGCGCGACCGCCTTGGGGAAGTAGCGGTCGGAATAGGGGGCGAAGGTGACGCCCGGCCGGTTGCCGTAGACGGGCCGCATCGTCGTGTAGTTGTACTGGTTCGCCCGGCGGAGTTCGCGGCGGGTCTGCCGGGGGGAAGGCGTGACGACCGTCGCCATCGGGGCGGCGGGCGCGACGACGACCGGGGCGGCCGGGGCATAGATCACCTGCTGCGCGGGGGCCGAGGCCGGGCCGGGCCCGAGCAGGCCGCCGACCGCGAGCACGCCCGCGAGGGTGAGGGGTCGCCGAATCCGGATCATGGAGTGCTCTCCGTCGAGGGCAAGATCAGGTCGCAAAGTCCGCTCTAACTGCCGCCCAGTATAACCCGCCGCCCGGCCCGGGGAGGAGGGGCGGCGGGTGCCCGGCCCGGCCCGGCCCGGCCGGTTCAGGCGTGTGCCCGGGTTTTCCGGTGGTGCCGCGCGGCCCCCCCACCCTGACCCTCCCCCACAAAGGGGGGAGGGGACCCGATGGGCAGAGGCCGCATTGCGTGACCGATCCGCCGGCGACAGACCCCCTCCCCCCTTGCGGGGGAGGGCTGGGGCGGGGGGGTGAGACCGTGGCACCACCAGAATCGTCGGGCTCGCCCCGATTCAGGTCGAGGGGATGGCCCCGGGCGCGGCCGGCGATCGGAAGGTGAACTCGTCGCCGTCCCAGTCGATGGCGACTTCGCCGCCGACGGCGAGCCGGCCGTCGAGCAGGGCGGTGGCCAGGGAGTTGGCCAGGCGCTGCTGGATGATCCGCTTGAGCGGCCGGGCGCCGTAGACGGGGTCGAACCCCTCGTCGGCGAGCTGCCGCTTCGCGGCGTCGGAGACCTGGACGGTCAGGCCGGCCTCGGTGAGGAGGCCCTGGAGGCGGCGGAGCTGGATGTCGACGATCGACGTCAACTGGCCCATCCCCAGCGGGCGGAAGATGATCGTCTCGTCGATCCGGTTGAGGAACTCGGGGAGGAATTCGGCCTTGAGGACCTCGCGGACGGCCGATCGGAGCCGGCCCTCGTCGCCGGACTCCGCCAGGCTGGCGATCTGGTGGCTGCCAAGGTTCGAGGTCATGATGATCACGGTGTTGCGGAAGTCGACGGTGCGGCCCTGGCCGTCGGTCAGGCGGCCGTCGTCGAGGACCTGGAGCAGGACGTTGAAGACGTCGCGGTGGGCCTTCTCGATCTCGTCGAGGAGGACGACCGAGTAGGGGCGGCGGCGGATCGCCTCGGTGAGCCGGCCGCCCTCCTCGTAGCCGACGTAGCCCGGCGGGGCGCCGATGAGGCGGGCGACGTTGTGCCGCTCGCCGAACTCGCTCATGTCGAGCCGGACCAAGGCGGCCTCGCTGTCGAAGAGGAACTCGGCGAGCGCCTTGGCCAGCTCGGTCTTGCCCACGCCGGTCGGGCCGAGGAAGAGGAACGACCCGATCGGCCGGTTCGGGTCTTGCAGCCCCGCGCGGCTCCGGCGGACGGCGTCGGCCACCGCCTTCACGGCCTCGTCCTGGCCGACCAGCCGGAGGTGGATCTGGTCTTCGAGCTTGACGAGCTTGTCCCGCTCCGTCGCGAGCATCTTGGCGACCGGGATGCCGGTCCACTGGCTGACGACCTCGGCGATCTCCTCGGGGTCGACCTCCTTCTTCAGGAGCCGCCGGCCTTCCTTGGGCGCGCCGTCGCCCAGCGCCTCGACCTGCGCGATCTGCTCCTCCAGCCGCTTCCGCTCGCCGTCCTTCCGCGCGAGGTCCTGGTATTCCTCCTCGCGGGGGACCTCGCCGCGCATCTGCTTCTGCTGGACGGCGTCCATCGTGTGCTTGAAGCCGGCCTTGACGGACTCGAGGTCCTCGCGGAGCGTGGCGACGTTCCGCTGGCCGAGCTTCTCGATCTCCCACTGGCCGCGGAGGTCTTGCAGCTCCTTCTCGACCTGGTGGATCTGGTCCTCGACCTCGGCGAGCCGCTCGACGGCGTGCTCCTCGGTCTCGGCCTTGAGCATCCGCTGGGCGAGCTGGAGCTGCAAGAGCCGGCGCTGGAGGACGTCGATCTCGGTGGGGACGGATTGCAGCTCCATCGAGAGCCGGCTGGCGGCCTCGTCGACGAGGTCGATCGCCTTGTCGGGCAGGAAGCGGTCGGCGATGTACCGCGAGGCGAGCTTGGCGGCGGCGACGAGCGCCGAGTCCTTGATCTTGACCTTGTGGTGGACCTCGTACCGCTCCTTGAGGCCGCGGAGGATGGCGATGGTGTCCTCGACGGTCGGCTCGCCGACGAAGACGGGCTGGAACCGCCGCTCCAATGCCGGATCTTTCTCGATGTTCTCGCGGAACTCGTCGAGCGTGGTGGCGCCGATGCACCGCAGTTCGCCGCGGGCCAGGGCCGGCTTGAGCAGGTTGGCGGCGTCCATCGACCCCTCGGCCTTGCCGGCGCCGACGACGGTGTGCAGCTCGTCGATGAAGAGGATGATCCGCCCCTCGGCGGCCGTCACCTCCTTGAGGACGGCCTTGAGCCGGTCCTCGAACTCGCCGCGGAACTTGGTCCCCGCGACCAGCGCCCCCATGTCGAGCGCCATGACCCGGCGGTTCTGGAGGCTCTCCGGGACGTCGCCCGAGACGATCCGCTGGGCCAGGCCCTCGACGATCGCGGTCTTGCCCACGCCCGGCTCGCCGATCAGGACCGGGTTGTTCTTGGTCCGCCGCGAGAGGACCGTGACCACGCGGCGGATCTCCGAGTCGCGGCCGATCACGGGGTCCATCTTGCCCGATCGGGCGATCTCGACGAGGTCGCGGCCGTACTTCTCCAGCGCCTGGTACTTGTCCTCGGCGTTGGGGTCGGTCACGGTCTGCCCGCCCCGGACCTTCTTGAGCGCCTTGAGGACGTCCGACTCGGAGACCCCGAGGGCGTCGAGCAGCCCCTGGGCCCTGCCCTTGACCTTGAGCAGGCCGAGCATCAGGTGCTCGACCGAGACGTATTGATCCTTGAGCCGCGCGGCCTCGTCCTGCGCCTGGTCGAGGACGCGCTGGAGGTCGGGGCCGATCGAGGCCTCGCCGCCGGTGACCTTCGGCAGCGCGTTGAGGCCCTCCTCGGCCGCCTTGAGGATCCGGCTCGGCTCGACGCCAAGCTGGGTCAACAGCGAGCGGATCACCGCCTGGTCGGGGTCGAGCAGAGCCGCGAGGAGGTGCATCGGCTCGAGCCGCTGATGCCCCCGGTCGCGGGCCATCTCCTGGGCCCGCTGCACCGCCTCCTGGCTCTTGATGGTCAGTCGATCGAAGCGGAATGCCATGATATTCCGATCCCTCCCGGGATGCCGAGGATGGGACTGCCCGGTCGGGAAGGTCCACGATCTTCCTACGCAACGGGCCGTCCGGGCGTTCGCCCTCGGCCGGAGCTTCAGGTCCGGTCGTCGACCTCGATCAGGAGTCGAGGGTCGGGCGAGGCGGGCCAGCGATGGTCGAAGCAGCGGGCGACGGCGTCGGCCCAGACCTGGGTGGGGTCGCCGTCGTCGACCGGGTCGAACCAGCCCGAGCCCGGCAGGCCCGACCCCTTGCGGACGACCAGGGCGCAGAGGTCCGGCAGGTCCCACCGCCGGCATCGGGCCGCCAGCGGGTTGAGCAGTTGCCGATGGACCGCACGGGCCGTGAGGGGGGGGCCGACCCGACCCGCCAGCTCGGTGTAGGTCAGGGTCCGGCGCATCCGGGTCGCTTCGAGGAAGATCGGCCAGGCGCGTCGGAGGAGGTCGGGGAATGGGGTCATGCTCGGCCTCCCCCAATCACCCGGGCGGCGGGCCCGCCAGGATCTGGTCGAGGCAGGCGAGGAGTCTGGGCCTCGGCCGGGCCCAGAGCCAGTCGGCGTCGAACCAGAACCCGGGAAGGCCGGTCGAGCGGATCGGGCCGGACTCGACCCGCGAAGACTCGTAGCCCCGGGCCGTCCGCCGCTCGACGATGACGACATGGTCGCGGTCGTCGACGAACCAGGTCTCGGCGGTCCCGGCCTCGCGGTAGAGGGCGGACTTCCGCTGGAGGTCGTGCGATCGGGTCGAAGGGGAGAGGACCTCGACGACCAGGAGCGCGGGGGGATCGCGATCGATGTCGTCGGCGTGGACCCTCCCGGCGGGAGGTAGCACGAAGAGGTCGGGTTCAAGGATGCAATTGACTCGGGGCCGGAGTGTCGCGGGTCCGGAGAAGACGAGCCCGCCACCGCGAATTTCCAGGAAGCATTCGAGGATCACGATGAAGAATTGAACGTCCGACTGATGCTTGTCCGAGGCTGCCGCTTGCATGTAGACGATCCCGTCGATGAACTCGCAGAATCGCTTCTCGGGAGACCGGCGGAGGTAATCCCCCTCGGTCTGGCCGTCGATCATGACCAGGAAGTCGCCGACCAGCGACGAGCGGTCGTACCACTCGGCGGGGAGCAGGGTCGCGGGATCGAGGGCGAATCCTTCGGCGAGTCCGGTCTGATGGACGCCGCCCTGGGGGTCGGGGGTCATTGGGGATTGCCCTCGGCGAGTTCAGAATGGGGCCTCGGCCGGCCAGTCGGGGTAGTCGCGGGCCGACTGGAACTCCTTGAACCAGAAGGCCACGTCGCCCACGGTGGCCATGTTCTTGGCGACGTACGGCTCCCACCAGCCGTCGATGGGGCGGAGCAGGTTGCCGAAATCGCCGCGCGGCTTGGGCTTCTGGATGATGAGGGCGCTGAGGTCGGGCAGGTTCTTCTCGAGGCAACAGGCCTGGAGCGGCTTGAGCAGCTTGGCGGCGACCGTCCGCGGGGTCTCCTTCACGCCGACGTCCTTGCAGCGCAGGCAGAGGTCGTCGTAGGAGACCCAGACGACGGGGCGACGTTCCTTGGCGGCCAGCGACAGGTCGCGGGCGAGTTGCACCATGATCGGGTAGACCGCCCGCGCGTTCTCAAGCGACATCGTACTGGGTCCTCGGGGGGTCTGTCATTCGTCGGTCGGCATCATCGCTTCGACCTCTCGACCGGCTCGGCTCGGCCCGTCGCGTCGCGTCGCGTCGCGTGGGGTGGACGTGGGGAGAGGGCGGGGCCGACCGGGCCCCGCCCCCCTCGAATCGGATCGGATCGATGACCTTCGGGTCACTTCTTCTCTTCGAACTCGACGTCGATCACGTCGTCGGCCTTGGCCCCGCCGTTGGCCGAGCCCCGGCCCCCGGAGGAGCCGGCACCGGCACCGGCACCGGCCGCCGCGCCCGGGCCGCCGGCCTCGGCGGAGGTCGCGGTGTAGATGTGCTCGGCCATGGCCTGGCTGGCCCGGCCGAGGTTCTCGACCGCCGTGTTGATCGCGGCGACGTCGTCGAGCTTCTTGGCCTCGTTCACCGCGTCGATGGCCGACCGGACGGCCTGCTTGTCGGCGTCGGTGAGCTTGTCCTTGTGCTCGTCGAGCGTCTTCTCGAGCTGGTAGACGCGCTGCTCGGCGGTGTTCCGGGCCTCGGCGAGCTCGCGCTTCAGCTTGTCGTCGGCGGCGTGGGCCTCGGCGTCGCGCTGCATCCGCTCGATCTCGTCCTTGGAGAGGCCGCCGCCGGCCTCGACCTTGACGTTCTTCTCGACGCCGGTCCCCTTGTCCTTGGCGGAGACGTTGAGGATGCCGTTGGCGTCGAGGTTGAACGTCACCTCGATCTGCGGCGTGCCCATCCGGGCCGGCGGGATGCCCTGGAGGTCGAACTTGGCGAGGTAGCGGTTGTCGGCCGCCATCGGCCGCTCGCCCTGATAGACGACGATCGTCACGGCCGTCTGGTTGTCCTCGGCGGTGGTGAAGGTCTCCTTCTTCTCGGTCGGGATCGTGGTGTTCCGCTCGACGAGCTTGGTGAACACCCCGCCCTTGGTCTCCAGGCCGAGCGAGAGCGGCGTGACGTCGAGCAGGAGCAGGTCCTTGACCTCGCCGGTGAGCACGGCCCCCTGGATCGCCGCGCCGATGGCGACGACCTCGTCGGGGTTGACGCCCTTGTGCGGCTCCTTGCCGAAGATCCCCTTGACGATCTCCTGGACCCGCGGCATCCGGGTCGAGCCGCCGACCATGACGACCTCGTCGATCTCCGCCGGCTTCAGCTTGGCGTCTTCCAGCGCCTTCAGGACGGGCCCGCGGCACCGTTCGAAGAGGTTGTCGGTCAGCTTCTCGAACTGGCTCCGGGTGATCACCATCGTCAGGTGCTTCGGCCCCGATGCATCCGCGGTGATGAACGGCAGGTTGATGTCGGCCTGGGCCTGGAACGAGAGGTCCTTCTTGGCCTTCTCGGCGGCCTCCTTGAGCCGCTGCAGCGCCATCTGGTCTTTCAGGAGGTCGACGCCTTGGGTCTTCTTGAACTCGCCGGCGATGTGGTGGATCAGCGCCTCGTCCCAGTCGTCGCCGCCGAGGTGGGTGTCGCCGTTGGTCGAGAGCACCTCGAAGACGCCGTCGGCCACGTCGAGGACCGAGATGTCGAAGGTGCCGCCGCCGAGGTCGAAGACGGCGATCTTCTCGTTCTTCTTCTTGTCGAGCCCGTAGGCCAGGGCGGCGGCGGTCGGCTCGTTGATGATCCGCGCGACCTCCAGGCCGGCGATCTGGCCGGCGTCCTTGGTCGCCTGCCGCTGGCTGTCGTTGAAGTAGGCCGGGACGGTGATGACCGCCTTGCGGACCTTGTGGCCGAGGTAGCTCTCGGCCGCCTCCTTGAGCTTGCGGAGGATCAGCGCCGAGATCTCCGGCGGCGTGTATTCCTTGCCCGAGGCGCGGACCTTGACGTAGTCGGACGAGCCGCCGACGACCTCGTAGGGCACCATCTTCTCTTCCGACTTCACCTCGTCATGGCGGCGGCCCATGAACCGCTTGATCGAGTAGACCGTGCCGCTCGGGTTGGTCACGGCCTGCCGCTTGGCCGGGTCGCCGACCAGGGTCTCGCCCTTGCTGTTGAAGGCGACGACCGAAGGGGTCAGGCGGCTGCCTTCCTGGTTGGCGATGACGGTCACGTCGCCGCCCTCCATCACCGCGACCACGCTATTGGTCGTCCCCAAGTCGATCCCGATGATCTTTTCCCCTTCTGCCACGACCGGTCTCCTTTCGGATGATATCTCGATGACGGGGCGGCGTTGTCAAGGGCTCGACCCGCTCGCCGCCGGGGGCGGCCCGGGACCCGGCCCAGGGACGCCGACCTGGAATACCCCGCCTCAATGCATCTCGCTCGACGATAAGAAGCAAGGACGATGCCATCGCCGATCGCGAGGGGCATGATCCGTCGCAAATCAAGTCAGTTTCGACGGTTAGTGACGGCGAAAATAATTCGGCCGCCGGGTCGCAAGACGTGCATCTGCCAATTCGGCAGGGTGCCGACGGGACGATTCCGCACCCCTGTCGTCCTGGCAGGCGAGATCACCGCGGATCGAATCCGGTCGCGGGTCGGGGGATCGAACCAATCTAACAGATCGTCCCACGCCGCGAAACGGGGCTGATATCGGGAGGCCGGCGGCCCAGGGACTTGACAGCCGTGGCGACTTTTTTTATCGACTGGTAGTCCCACCCTTCCGAGCCTCGCGACCCCGATCGATCGGGGCGGGCTTCGCCGGCGAGTTGACCATGCCCCGCAAGCCCCCGCCCGACGCCCCGAGGTCCGCCCCGGACCCGACCCCGCCCAAGCCCCGGTCGACCAAGCCCGCCGACGCCCGACACGCGCCGACGTTGGCGAGCCTGAGGCAGGAGATTGACCGGATCGACAAGGAGCTGGTCGCCCTCCTGAATCACCGCTCCGAGATCGCCGTCCAGGTCGGCCAGATCAAGCAGGCGCAGGGGCTCGACATCTGGTCGTCATCCCGCGAGGACGAGGTGGTCGCCCGGGCGGTCGGGGCGAGCACCGGGCCGTTGCCGCACGAGACCCTGCGGCTGATCTTCCGCGAGCTGATGAGCAGCTCGCGGTCGCTCCAGCGGCAGCTCCGGGTGGCCTGCCTCGGCCCGAAATACAGCTACAGCCACCTGGCCTCGGTCGCCAAGTTCGGTGAGTCGGTCGAGCACGTCCCGGTCGGCTCGATCGCGGCGGTCTTCGAGGAGGTCAACCGCCGCCACGTCCAGTTCGGGATCGTCCCGCTCGAGAACTCCACCGACGGCCGGATCGCCGACACGCTCGACATGTTCGTCCGCCTGCCCGGCCTCAAGATCCGCGCCGAGGTCCGGCTCCGGGTCCGCCATTGCCTGCTGGGCAAGGGGGAGTGGGGCGAGGTCCGCCGGGTCTACTCCAAGGCCCAGGCGATCTCGCAATGCCGGAACTGGCTCGGCAAGAACCTCCCGCAGGCCGCGATGGTCGACGTCGTCTCCTCGGCCGAGGCCGCCGCCATCGCCCAGCGCGACCCGCAGGCCGCCGCCATCGCCAGCAAGCCGGCCGCCGCCGCCTATGGCCTCCAGGTCCTCGTCGAGAACATCGAGGACCTGGCCAACAACACCACCCGGTTCGCCGTGATCGCCGAGCGTGGCGAGCAGCCGACCGGCAAGGACAAGACGACCCTGATCCTCCGACTGACCAACAGCGCGGGGACCCTGGCCCGAGCCATCGCCCCGTTCGAGAAGAACGGCGTGAACATGACCTGGATCGAGTCGTTCCCCACCTCCGAGATCACCAACGAACTGAACCCCTCGTACCTCTTCTTCGCCGACGTCGACGGCCACGTCGAGGACGAGGCCGTGAAGCGGACCCTGGAGATCGTCCGGAAGCGGTGCGACCGCCTGGAGATCCTCGGCTCCTACCCCCGGAGCGACAGCGTCGAGAGCTGATCCGCCCGGCGTGGGGCCGGCCCGGGAGGTCCGCCCGGAGAATCCGGTGGTGCCACGTCCTCGACCCCCCACCCCGGCGCCCCCCCACGGGTGGGGGAGGATCAGGGTCAATACCGTTGAAGCAGCCGTAAGCCATTCCGGCTCTTGTAGGGCGGATGAAATCCACCAATCCAACGGCGTGGCCCGGACCCCGGACCCCGTCGGGCGAGCGTGCCGGGTGAAACCGGCCGGCCCCTCCGGCGTGGCCCGAACATTGATGGATTTCATCCGCCCTACAAGAGCCGACGCCTTAGCATGCCGGTGCTTACGGCTGATTCAACGGTATCAGGGTTAGGGTGGTGGGGGCCGCCTGGCACCGCCAGAATCCCCGGCCCGAAGTTCGCCGCGAGGGAGAGCGTCTTTCGTGTGGTAGATGGCTGGGGCATCAGTTGATGGACCCCGCCCAGAACGCCTCCCACTGGTCGGCGTCCCCCTTGAATAAGGCCCGCAGGTGGCAGACCGCGTCGGCCCCGTCC
>JAABUX010001283.1_pt1 | contig 38442 bp, 32 predicted proteins | sample 5561851 | NCBI WGS metagenome assembly JAABUX01 (sample SAMN10711883, study PRJNA513361) | rock metagenome | isolation source: Antarctica rocks | place: Antarctica: Victoria Land, Richard Nunatak red sandstone | collected 2016-01-03 | reverse complement strand
CCTGGCTCGATAAGTGCCGAAGACTCTGGAAAAATTGCGAACGCAAGCTCAACACCAGCTTGCAAATGGTTCACCTCGCATTCCTCGTCCTCCTACTCAGAAGATCGTGAACAGGTTCTTAGACCCATATCGCGGTCGATACGCTCGGGCATCTGCTCGCGCTCAAGGTCCCCGCAGCCGAGGAGGGCGACCGGGCGCAGGTGGCCGCGCTCGCCGAGCAGGTGCAGGAAGTGACCGGCAGCTCGGTCGAGTTGGCCTATGTGGACCAGGGCTACACCGGCGCGGCGGCAGGGGAAGCGGCCCGGGAGCACGGCATTCGGCTTGAAGTCGTGAAGCACCCGGCAGCCAAGCGTGGTTTCGTGCTGCTGCCGCGCCGCTGGGTGGTCGAGCGCAGCTTCGCCTGGGCCGCCCGCTTCCGTCGCCTGGCCCGCGATTACGAACGCCTCGCCTCCACCCTCGGAGGCCTCCACCTGCTCGCCTTCCTGATGCTCATGCTCCGTAATTTGACTAAAATACTCGCGGAAAGTTAAGTACAGACTCTAGCTCGGGAGTTGCCCCACGGAGATGAAGCGTTCTTTTGCGGGGTGCTTACTTGCGAGTTTCGAGGGTTGGATTGAGAAATTCAGTAAGAAATCCTTATAACAAACTTGGAAGCGGGTAAGACAATCTGGGGTAGTTTGTTCCGCGTCACTCAAGCAGGTAGGGCTGTTTTGGATAGAACTCAAATGATTGCAAACACGGCGTTGCTTGTCGCAATCATCAGTTTATTAACTTCAATCGTTTCTCTGTGGGTTGCCACGCCATGTTAGGAAGTGAATAGAAACCCCGAAATAGCCTGTGTCGCTTCCGCAAAGGTCACCATGTCTGGATCAGAGCAAGTATGGTACTGGGTAACCGAGTCACGGGCTTGGTTCTGTTCATAGCTGGCTTTGTAAGTTTGGCGTCGTGCCTGACGGCACCCCGACCGTGGGTGATGCGCCCAGCGTTGCACCTATTTGCACAGGGATACTAGAGCAAAATCCTCATAACTGTACCCAGTTTAGGCAGGTTCTGAACCAAGCCTTGGCATGATCTGGCGTAAGCTGTGGCAGGGCGTTGCGGAGGGCCTCGAATAGGGCATCGGCGATGCGGGCTTTGGCGATGCGGAGCAGCTGTTTGAGCTTGGACCATGCCTTTTCAATGAGGTTCAGATCGGGCGAATACGGGGGCAGATAGAGTACCCGGGCGCCGGCCCGCTCGAGGCGCTCTTGCACCCCGGCGACCTTGTGGGAGCTGAAGTTGTCCATGATGACCACCTGGCCGGGCGTGAGCCGGGGGCAGAACACCTGGTCGAGGCAGGCGAGGAAGACCTCGCCGTCAGTGGCAGCCTCGATGGCCATGGTGGCGATCATGCCCTCCAGGCTCATGGCGCCCAAAATGGTCATGACTTGCCAACGGCTTCGGGTGTGCCCTCATGGAGCCGGCCTCCGCCCAGACACCGGCCCCAAGACCGGGTCATGTTCACGGTGACCCCGCCTTGATCGAGGAAAACCGACTCTTCCGGTAGCGTCCGAGCCATGCAAGGTGCGCTCAACGACCCATCGTCCGCCGGGTGCGGCGAAGCCGGGCCAGAGCGGTGTTCGGTCGCTCCAAGCGCCATCCTCCAAAGGCCTGGGCCCAGATGGAAGGGCTGCCGTGATAGCCCCGTCGGCTCGCATCACGGCCAGGCGCGGCAGAGGCTGGCGGCCTAACCGCCGCAGGGCTTCGCCGGCTGCCGCGCGATCATTGTCTGCGAACCAGCCGCATGCACCACGACGGCCAGCAACAGGGCCAGCGAGTCGATGATCCGACAGCGCTTGCGGCCTTTCACTTTCTTGCCTGCGTCGAAGCCCCGAGGTCCCCTTTTCTAGTCGTCCTCACGCTTTGTGAGTCGATCACCGCAACCAGGGTCGAGACCTCGCGACCCGCACGAGCGCGTACCCGCGGGCGAGACGTGTCGTGGATCCGCACCCAGGGGCGTCCAGCCGGAAAAGTCGATAGCAGGTGCGCACAGTGCCCCAGGGCGGCAGATCATGCGGCAGGTTACACCACGCGCAGCCCTACGCACCAAGTACAGGATCGCGTTCAACACCTCGCACATCTCCACACTGCGATGCCGTCCGCCATGCTTCGCTGCAGGGATCAACGGTGCAATCCAACACCACGGCCCTTTCGTGAGCTCACTCTATACTTCCGACGCAAGCCACTCCTCCTGACCCCCATCCTCAATTCGCGCCCACGCTTTCAGAGAGCGTGTGAAAAGGGGTGCCCCACATCTCGCTTTTGAGATGTGAGTTCTGCTGAGCGGCAGCTCAGTACCAGCTTCTCGCTCCGGCCCACACATGCCCCCTTCATCCTGAATGCACAGAAATAATAATTCTCCCCTTCCATAAACCCGGACCTTCTCACGCACCCTCTGAGCGGAACCGCAGGGACCACCTCGGCTACTCTGATTTACTTCGCGGAAGCAAAACGACTCACCGCGTTCCCGAAGGTTTTACAATCGTCTCCGTGGTCGAGATCGGCCGTCCAAAATCCGGGCTCCCATCCGCCTTCCACACAATCTTCTGCGCGCGGGGAGAGCGCTGCTCACCACAGCCCAAACCGGATTCCGCGTTCGCGTGATACAGAATCCAATCCTCCCTGCCGTCCGGCGACTTGAAAAACGTGTTGTGGCCCGGCGCAAACACCCCCGCCTCCGGCGACTCCCAGAAAACCGGCACCGCCGATTTCGCCCATGACTTCCCCTTCAGCAGATTGCTGTCCTCGGAGGCAGTCAGCATCCCAAGTTCGTAGTAATTAGTCCAGCAGCCGCTGGCGGAGTAGACAATAAATACCTTGCCGCCATGCTCCAGGACTTCAGGCCCTTCATTTACATCGACGTGCGGATACGGAATCACTCCGTTCTCGCCCCTGCTCAGGTCCCCAACCTTCTCCCATGGATACTGCGGCGTCGATAGCACTTTGCGCGACCCCTTGATCGTCCACGGATTCTTCAAGCGCGCGATAAAAATATCCTGCACGCCATTCACGTCTCCCGGCCACCCAGCCCAAAGGGCGTAGTCCTTCCCGTTCACCTCGAACACCGACGGGTCGATGGCCCACTTGTCGGACTTGTCCGCCAGCTTGCCCTTTATCGCCCATACACCCTCAAGTGGATCGGCCGCGCTGTTTTCAAGCACCCAGATGCGATGCGTCTCATTCGTGCCGGCGTCGGCCGCGAAGTAGATGTACCACTTGCCTTTGAGAAAGTGCAGCTCCGGCGCCCAGATGTCTTTCGAATAGGGCCCGTCCACCGGAGGGATCCAGACCACCTTTTTTTCCGCGTCTTTCAAATTCGTAAGGTCCTGCGTCTTCCAGATCGTAAGATCACGGCCGGTCGTCTGCATGTAGTAATAAAAGTCACCCTGCCGCACCACCGAAGGGTCTGCCCCGGCAGGCAGCAGCGGATTGGTAAAGCTCCCGGTCGGGGTCGCGACCGGGGCAGGGCCAGCAGTCTGCCCAGCTGCCGCCGCGGCGCCTGCCTCCTGAGCCAAGGCCTGGCCTTGGTCAAGGAAGAGCAGCGATAAAAACAAAGCTAAAACATAGGTGAGCAGGGTTCGCATGACTTTCTCTCATGAACATAGTTCCAACAAGAAGGCCACCGCAAGACAATAGCGATCCTCGAAACGTCTCTTCTCCCATAATGGGAAAGCAACTCCACCCTGTGCCGATTCTGCCCTGAGCACTCTAACCCTGAGAACAAAGAACTTGCTTACCAATACTGAGCACCGGTTATCATAAGTAGCGGCTCACCAGCCCAACCCTTGCATGCGCACCCTCTCCACCATCGGCCGTAGCCTGCTTTCCACCACTCTGCTGGCCATGGCGGCGGCCCTACCTTTTGTTGTCCAGCCACTCAGCCTCGCAAGCGAGCTGCCCGGTATTGCGAACGGGGATGCCGCCCAACAGGCCTACTCGCAAGCGGTCGCGTCGCAATACAAAACCAGCTTCGGCGCGGACAAGCCTTTCCTCCCGTCGAACGCAACCACGGACACCGGCGAGTTCATCGACCCGAAAAGCGTACCCACAGCCGCCTACTGCGGCCACTGCCACGAAGAATCCCATGCCCAGTGGCAGCAGTCAGCCCACGCCAACTCATTTCGCGCCCCCTGGTACATCAAAAATGTCGACCTGCTCAAAAAGCAGAAAGGCGTAGAGGCCACGCGCCACTGCGAGGGCTGCCACAACCCCATCGCCCTCACCAGCGGCGCCCTCACCTCAGGCGGCCCGGCAAACTTCAGCCACGAGCGCCCCTTCGACAACGACGGCGTTACCTGCGCCGTCTGCCACTCCATCCAGAAAGTGACCACCCGCGGCACCGGCAGCTACGTCCTGGGCCAGCCCGCGGTCCTTGTCGATGCAGCGGGCAAACCCATCACCCATCCGGTCAGCGACGGCGAAATCCTCGCCCACCTCGACCGGCACAGCGCCGCCGTCATGAAGCCCTTCTACAAAACGCCCGAGTTCTGCGCCTCCTGCCACAAAGCCGCGCTGCCCAGGGAGTTGAACGATTACAAATGGATGCGGGCCTTCTCGGTCTACGACGAGTGGCAAAATTCGTCCTTCGCCCGCCTTTCGCCGCTCCCCTTCTATAAAAAGGACACAACCTCCACCTGCCAGACCTGCCACATGCAGCGCGAAGCGCTGCTCACACGGGACTCCGGCGCCAAAAGCGGTACCCTCGCCTCGCACCGCTGGCTCGGCGCCAACACCATCCTGCCCAAGTACTACGGTTTTGACGAACAGGCACGCCGCACCGTCGAGTTCCTGCGCAATGGCGTCCTCAACATCGACCTCTTCGCGCTTGAACACACCGACGCGACCGGCGAGCGCACCGGCGACCTCATCGCCCCGCTCGGCCAGCAGCCCTTCTCCATCACCCCCGGCGATCTCCTGACCGCCTCCGTCGTCATCCAGAACAAGGGCGCCGCGCACAGCCATGTGCCCGAGCAGCGCGACATGTACGAATCCTGGGTCACTTTTTCCGTCAAGGATGCCGCCGGGCACGTCTTGAGCCAGAGCGGACGCCTCAAGCCCGACGGTGAACTCGACGAGCGCGCTCACAGCTTCACCAACCGCCTCATCAACAAGGACGGCGACCTCAACGACCTCCATCAGGTCTGGAACAACCGCATCGTCGCCTACAACAACACAATCCAGTCCGGACGCTCGCAGGTGGTGCGCTACCAGTTCAAGGTGCCGCAAAATCTGCCTGGAAATGCAAACGGCCCGCTCACCCTGACCGCCGCGGTCGAGTACCGCCGCTTCGATCAGCATTTCATGGACTTCGGCATGGGCAAACATTACGAAATGCCGGTGGTCGAAATGGTGAGCACCACGCGCACGCTCAACATCGGCCCGAACAGCCCGGAACCCAACCCAGTACCCCCACAGCCCAACTCGTCCGTCAACCCACTCTGGATGCGCTGGAACAACTACGGCATCGGCCTGCTTGATGCCCAGCAGTATGCCGCCGCTGCCTCGGCTTTTGAACACGTAGCCAAACTGCGCCCGGACTACCCCGACGCCTTCACCAACATAGGGCTCGTCGACATCCAGTGGCAGAAGTTCGAAGAAGCCCGCACCAATCTGCAACGGTCACTCACACTCGCTCCCAACAACGCCCGCGCGCTCTATTACCTGGCCTTGGTCGAACGCAACGAAGGCAATCTTGACGGCGCCATTGCCGATCTGCTCCAGGTCGCCGAGCAGTTTCCACAGGGCCGCGACGCCCACCGCGAGCTCGGCCTCACTTACTATCAGCTGCACAAATACACTCTGGCCGAAGCCGAGTACGAAAAGCTCCAGGCCATCGACCCAGACGATCTCGCCGCGCATTACAATCTGTCCATCCTTTACCGGAGACTTGGCCTTAAGGAAAAATCCGCAGCCGAAGCCGCTTACTTTGCCGATCAGAAAGACGATCCAATGGCCAACACCGTAGCGCTCGAGTTCTTCCGCAAGCATCCGGAAATTTCCAACGAAAGTGTCGCCTGGCACGCGCACCCGTTAGACGATGAGAGCACCGGCCGAAACGTAAAATCCGCCGCTGATGCCGCCCCTGCCAAAACCGCTGCCCACGCAGGGAACGGCTCGCGCTAACCTGATTTCGCAATCCATGCGCATTGAACCTTGTTCCGCAAACAAGGCGGGGCAGCCAATGAAAGGTGATGTCTGCAGATGTTCGAGTGGTTAGCACGCTTCCTTGCTTGCACAGCTTTGCTGGCATCGCCGGCGACAGCCCTTGTCGCCCAACAAGCACCGAAAGCGCCGCCGGCACAAGTCGCCCCCGTGCCGGGCAACTTCGTCGACAGCACAGCAAGCAGCGGCGTGAACTTCACCGCCGTAGCCTCGCACACGTCAAAGAAGTACCTCATGGAAACCATGGGCTCCGGCACAGCATTGCTGGATTACGACAACGATGGCCGTCTCGACATCTTTTTCGTTAACGGCGCGCCCATTGCCGACCCAACCCCGCCGGGAACCGTGCCCCAAAAAGTCACAGCGAACGACTGGAACCGCCTCTTCCACCAGAAGCCGGACGGCACCTTCGAGGATGTAACCAAAAAAGCCGGCCTGAAGGGCATAGGTTACGGCATGGGCGTAGCCGCCGGCGACTTCGATAACGACGGTTTCGAGGATCTCTACGTCACCGCGTACGGCGGCAACCGGCTCTATCACAACAACGGAAACGGCACCTTCACCGACGTCACAACCCAATCAGGCACAGGCGGCAGCGGCTGGTCCACCAGCGCCGCCTGGATCGATCTCGACAACGACGGCCTGCTCGATCTGGTCGTCCTGCGCTACGTCGACTGGAACTTCAACGATGTATGGTGCGGCGAGCATCGCGAAGGCTACCGCTCCTACTGCCACCCCGATATCTTCCCCGCCGTTGCCCCGCTCGTCTTCCACAACGACGGCAAAGGCCATTTCACCGAGGTTGCCAGCAAAATCGGCATGGGCAAGCCAGGCAAGGGTCTAGGGCTCGCGATCGCCGACTTCGACCGCGATGGCAAAGTCGACATCGCCGTGGCCAATGACTCCATGCTCGAATTCCTCTACCGCAACAAAGGCGACGGCACCTTTGAAGAGATGGGACTCCCGGCCGAGATTTCGGTCGACGGCGACGGACGCACCTACGCCGGCATGGGCATCGACTTCCAGGACTACGACAACGACGGCCTCCCGGACCTCGTCATCACCAATCTCGCTAACCAGAAATACGCCCTCTACCGCAACAACGGCGATAGCTCCTTCACCTACGACACCTACATGTCGGGACTCGCCGGCATGACCCTCCTGCACTCCGGCTGGGGCATCCACTTCCTTGATTACGACAACGACGGCCTCAAAGACCTGCTCATCACCCAGGGCCATGACCTCGATACAGTCGAACTCAACGCCCCGCAAATCCATTACAAGGAACCCATGCTCCTGGCGCGCAACACCGGCCATGGCTTCGTCGATATTTCAGCCCGGTCCGGCAGCGTCTTCCAGCAGCCCTGGGTAGGCCGAGGCATGGCCGTCGGCGACCTCGACAATGACGGACGCCTGGACGCGGTCGTGTCCACCAACGGCGGCGAAGCGCATATCCTGCATAACCAGACCGCCACCGACAATCACTGGCTCACAATCACGCTCGTTGGCAGCCGCAGCAACCGCGACGGCATCGGCACGGAGATCAAGCTGACCAGCCCGCGCGGTAGCCAGTACGTCACGGTTTCGACAACCGGCAGCTATCTATCCTCCAACGACAAACGCGCGCATTTCGGCTTGGGCCCCGACACGGCAGCCAGCGAGGTCGAGGTTCACTGGCCCAGCGGCACAGTCCAAAAACTCATAAACGTAAATGCAGACCAGATGCTACTTGTCAAAGAACCGCGGGAGCCTGCTTCCGCCGTAAAATAGCCTCCCGCAAGCAGAAGCATAGTTACATAAGAAAGTGTGTCATCCTGAACGCAGTGAAGGATCTGCTTTCAACCCATCCCGCACCAACACTGCTCGCGCCTACCCCAGCCGCTCCACCATATCCTCCGGCGTCATCCGGATGCAGGTAAAAATAGGCGTGTCTTTCAGCGTGTAAGGACTGATCTCGGTTTCACGCAACTGCTGCACCAGATCGAGAAAATCCTCCGGATAATTAGTCTCAAACGCCACCACAAACTCCTGGTCGTCGATCCCGAACGAATACGTCGTATTCAGCTTCACCCTCGGATACAGATGCCCAACCCGGATATGCTCGTTCATCAACCGCTGGCGCTCCTCGAGCGGCAGTAAATACCACGCCCGCGTCTTCCAGAACGGGTAGATAAAGATGTACTTCTGGCCGCCCGGCCGCAGAAACCCACGCGAATCCGCCTGCCCCTCATGCTCGTGATCGATCAAATACTGCGAACGCTTGGTCATCGACAAAAAGCTGTAAGGAGTCTCCAGATACCCCCCAAGAGGGGTCGCAAGCAACTCCGCGCGCATCTGGTTCAGGTCATCGACCGAGTAGCAGATCGTCCACAGCACCATGTCGCAATCGCCACGCAGCCCCACTGTCGAATACGACAGCGAAAGCATCCGCCCAGGCTGGTTCCAGCGATGAAATACGTCAGCAAACTGCCGCTTGTGCTCGGCCCGCTCGGCCGCCGGTAGACGCCGCCACTCCGGCTGCACCTTGTAAAACGTAAAGCCGATAATCTGCCGCCGCACGGGCTTGTCGCCGCCTTTGGCCTGCTGCTTGCCGGTTTCAATACCTTCTAAAACCCCGGCCAGAACTTCGGGTATCGCGACTGCCTCTGCCATGGAGCTTTCCCCTTTTGCTTACCTCCCGATTTTATCGCAGCGCGTGTGCGCCGTTTCCCTTCCGAACAGCAGTTGCGAGGGGACCGAAACTAAAGCAGCGAAAGCTGGACGCTACTCTGAAGCAAAGCGATCTCGTCAATACCGTGGGGACGAAACTCACCCTGATCGCCCGGGTGACTGTGATAATTCCCAATCACACGCGGCACACGAACGAGCTTGTGCTTGAGCCCCGCCGCAAGCAGTCCCCACCACGCAACATCGCCCGCACCGCGCAGCAATGTCCCATCTTCCATCCGATACGGATACCGTGGCGCACGCAGGTGGGCGTCCATGCGCCACATCACAGAGGGTCCGTATGTTCCACGATTTCCCGTCCCACTCCCTAGGCGGGTGCGCGTGCCGCTCTGCGGCGGCCACTCGGAAGCAAATGGCAGATCCTCGGCGGGATACGTAGGTTCGACCGCGTCGGTGTCGGCCTGGGTGTAACGGATGTTCCAGTCGCCGCCGACCAGAGCAGCCCCCTTCTCGCGCAAAAGCGCCACCTCGAGCAGCCCCACGGCATCCGGCGCAAGGCGGTCGTCCAGGTTCAGATTCATCACCAGCGGCGTTTCCACCATGGAAAGCGCAACGTTCCACGCCTGGTACATCGTCAGCGACTGCGTCACGGAAACAGACTTGCCCACCAGCCAGTCGGGCGGCGTGTCGCCCTTGTCGAAAACATAGATCGCGTCGACCGGAGCATGCAACGCGTGGAGATTGGCCTGGTGCCCCCGCAGCAACTCCCAGCGGTTCGGATCGCCATGCCACACCGCGCAGATCACCGTAGTCCGCGGAAGCCGAGCCACATCGCGCCGCTTGAAAACAAAATCCTGCTCCAGGCGCGCGACGAACTCATACCCTTTGCCCGCCATCAGGTCAGGCAGCGCGGTTTCACCAAAGTTATTCTCGATCGTTAGGACCGATATACGAAAGCGCTCAAAATCGAGATCGTCAAGAATGGCAAGCTCCGCGCCTTCCGTGTCCATACTGCAAAAATCCACGTGCTCCAGGCCATGCTTTTGAAGCAACCCCCCAAGCCGCGTCACTGGAACCTGGATCGCGTTCGCCGCGGTGGCAACGTGTTGCAGCCTCTGCACATGACGCGCATCGAAGTGGCTGGAAAGACCGCTCAGCATCTTCTGGTCAATCCCGGCATCGCAGTCGATAAACTCGGCCTGGCCCTCGAAATCCGCGAGTGCGACATTCTCGCAAACAGCCTTACGTCGCGCCGTTAGCTTTGCAAAAGCACTAGGCAGCGGCTCGACGCACAAGCCCGTCCACCCGAGCGTTTCCTCGAAAAAAAGCGAATTCGAAAACGTCTCCCCGTCATACGCGCCAATGTCTAGAAACACACCATTGCGCTTGCCGCGAAAAAAGCTCTCCAGCAAATACCGGTCCTGCCCGACTTGTGAATAAAAGCGCATGCATCAGTCTCCGGCCAGCGCTCGAGCCACTCGGCGCCTATCTGTCCAGTAAGTGAGCAGAGACTAGCACCGAAGCGCAAAAACCCACCATGCCGAAAGTAACCGCCTTCAATCTATAGAACGTGTAGAGCGGCAAGCTCGTGAAGGCATCCAGACGTCCGCAGCCGGACAACTTCAGCTAGCAACCGCAGGTAACACCCACAGGTAGCAACCACAGATAGTAACCACCTGGACAAGATGCGGCATAAGCCCCTACTCCGGCCGTCTCCCCCGCCACCCCCCTCTCGCCCAGTTCACACGCGCTATACTCCCCCAAGCATGTCAGAGAAGATCATCACCTACCTGGCCGGGTTCATCACGGCTGTCATCGGCGCTACCGGCTACTGGGGCGTCGCACTCCTCATGGGCATCGAGTCAGCCTGCATTCCGCTCCCGTCCGAAATCATCATGCCCTTCGCCGGCTACCAGGTCTACCTGCACCACCTCACCCTCTGGGGCGTCGCGACCGCCGGCGCGCTCGGCTGCAACGCGGGCTCCGCCATCGCTTACTGGATCGGCGCTTACGGCGGCCGGCCCCTCGTCGAACGCTTCGGCCGCTTCGTGCTGCTCAGCAAGCACGACCTGGACCGCACCACGCATTTTTTCGAAAAATACGGTTCGGCCACCGTTCTAGTCGGGCGCCTTCTCCCCGTCGTCCGCACCTTCATCGCGCTTCCCGCCGGCATCGCCCGCATGCCCCAGCTCAAGTTCCACGCCTACACCTTCCTCGGCTCCTGGCCCTGGTGCTTCGTGCTGGCCTACGTCGGCATGAAGCTCGGCGAGCACTGGGAAACCGACCCCCGCTTCAAAGCCATCTTCCACCGCTTCCACGTCGCGGTCGAACTGGTCCTCGTGCTTGGGATCGTATGGTTCCTCTGGAACCACTTCCGCCGCAGCCGCGACACAGCCGCAACCGCCTGATCCTCACACAACCGGCAACACTATTTGCCAAAGCCGTCCCCCAAAGGAGACACTAACCTGTCTGGTGGCGTAGCAGGGCCGCGTCTCTCGCCGAGCCCCGCCACAAAAGCAATCTTGCTCGAGAGGACGGAAACACAAGCAATGGAAGCAAGCAGCACCGCAACAAACAAGCCCAAGCAGCCCACAGGCAAGCTCGGCGTCATGACAGTAGGCATGGGCGCAGTCGCCACCACCCTGATCGCCGGGGTCGAAGCGGTTCGCAATGGGTTGTCCAAACCCATCGGCTCCCTCACCCAGATGGGCCATATTCGCCTGGGCAAACGCACCGACGAGCACTCGCCCCTTATCAAGGATTTCGCCCCCCTCGCCGACTTGAACGACATCGTTTTCACCGGCTGGGACATCTACGACGAAAACATGTACCAGGCCGCCAGCACCGCCAACGTGCTCGAGCGCTCACATCTGGAAACCATCCGGCCCTTCCTCGAAGCGATCAAACCCATGCCCGCCGCCTTCGACCAGCACTACGTCAAACGCCTGAGCGGCACCCACGTCAAAAAAGGCCGCTCCAAGTGCGACCTGGCCCAGCAGCTACGCTCCGATATCCAGGCATTCTCGGCAACAGTCGACCGCGTCGTCGTCATCTGGTGCGGATCGACGGAAATCTTCATCGAGCCGACCGCGGTGCACGCGACCCTCGCCGCCTTTGAAGAAGGCCTCAACAACGACGACCCCGCCATCGCCCCCTCGCAGCTCTACGCCTATGCCGCGCTCATGGAAGGCGTCCCGTTCGCCAACGGCGCGCCGAACCTCACCGTCGACCTGCCCTGCATGGTCGAGCTGGCAAAGAAAACGCAAACCCCCATCTGCGGCAAGGACTTCAAAACCGGCCAGACATTTCTCAAAACAGTCCTCGCACCGGCCTTCAAAGCCCGCATGCTGGGCGTCGCCGGCTGGTACTCCACCAACATTCTGGGCAACCGCGACGGCGAAGTCCTCGACGATCCGGAGTCGTTCAAAACCAAGGAAGAATCGAAGCTCGGCGCTCTCGAGTACATCCTCCAGCCCGAGCTCTATCCCGATCTGTACTCGGACATGTACCACAAGGTAAGGATTAACTACTACCCTCCACGCGGTGATAACAAAGAGAGTTGGGACAACATCGACATCTTCGGCTGGCTCGGCTACCCGATGCAGATTAAGGTCGATTTCCTCTGTCGCGACTCCATCCTAGCCGCCCCCCTCGCCCTCGACCTGATCCTGTTCATGGACTTGGCCAAACGCACCCCGGAATTAGCAGCCGGGGGCATTCAGGAGTGGCTCAGCTTCTACTTCAAAGCCCCCCAAACCGCCGAAGGTCTCTACCCGGAGCACGACCTGTTCATCCAGCTCATGAAGCTCAAAAACACCCTGCGTCACATCATGGGCGAGGATCTCATCACGCATCTTGGCCTGGAGTACTACGAGTAAAGGCGTAAAGCATTTTCGGACTTAGGCGTCGACCTGTACGGGAATGTATGCCGGAGCAAAGCAGCAATTTGGCAGCCCTCCTACACCATATTGCCTTGACTTGAACCGATTTGGATGACAGCATGGGTACATCACCCGAGGCCCGAAGGCGCAGTTGATGCTGCGCCCGGGGGTTCTAAACGGCAGGCTACCGGTAAGGCAAGTGAAAGAGAATAACAATCTCAATCCCAAGCCTTACTGAAGAACCTGCCACGCGGAGCCAAAGTTCTGCCTTTGTCCCGGAAGGTTTCGGCATGTCGTTCATGCGCGAAACCTCTTTCTTACACACCAGGGCCTGCGTTTCGAGACGCAGGCCCTTTCGTGTGAGTAGAAGTTAGGTCCTCCACCTGCGGTAAGCCTAAAGGAATATCCTGCAACGGATAGCTGACAAGTACTTACGTAATGCCAGGCGATACTCGTCGCTCTAGCACACGCCCGAGCACCTACTTGACAGGCCACTCTCAGATTTGACGCGGTGCAGAGTGGCTATCCTAAACCGCAGGGCTTCGCCCCAGAAGTAGGCCGGCTTTACCGGCTGCGGAATCGGGGCGCTTGCGCCAAGGAATCTGCATTTCCGCACCTCATACGGACGCTGCTCTTGCTCTACAGCCAGCCTTTAGCACGCGCAATCCGCGCCGCATCCACCCGATTCGCCGCCCCCAGCTTGCTCGACGCCTCCGACAGATAATTCCTCACCGTGCCCTCGGACAAATGAAACTGCACCGCAATCTCCGCACTCGACCGGCCTTCCCCCGCAAGCCGCAGAATCTGCCGCTCCCGCTCAGTCAGCGGGTCAGCCTCCGCCCAGGCCTCCGCGGCCAGCTCCGGGTCGAACATCCGCCTGCCCGCGTGCACCTGCCGCACAGCATTCGCCAGTTCAGCCGAGGGCCGGTCCTTCAACAAATACCCCTTGGCTCCGGCATCGAGCGCCCGGCGCAAATACCCAGGCCGGGCAAAGGTCGTCAAAACGATCACCCGAACCTTCGGGTACAGGTCGCGCACTTCGGCCGCCAGCGACAACCCGCTTAACTCAGGCATCTCGATATCCGTCACAACCACATCGGGCCTGACCTTCGGGATGGCAGCCAAAGCCTCCCGGCCATTGGCAGCTCGGCCGCAAACCGTAATATCCGGCTCCAGTTCAAGCAGCGCCGCCAGCGCCCCAAGCAGCATCGCCTGGTCTTCAGCCACCAGCACCCGAATGGGCGTAACTTCCTCGCTCATGGCTGGCCCATCGATTCACCCTTTCACCCTTAGCGCCGCTGAGGCAATGTACGGAACGGTCTGGAATCGGACGCTTCTCTCTTCGCAAAATGAAAAGACGACACAAGGGGTGACCCACATCTCGCTTTTGAGATGTGGGTCCTCACCTCTGCAGAACTGCCTCTAAGCCAGGTCGCCCCACAGCTTGATCCCTCCAAGCAGCCCATCCTGGTTCGAAACCAGGCTCACATGCTTCGGCAGCGCAAAGCTGACCAGCTTGGCGTTGCCCCCGCCAATATAGAGCGAGTCCCAGTTAAAGGTATGGGCTGTCTGGTCGATAGCTTTCTGCAGCAGCTTGTTCCATTTTTTCAGGCCAATCTCTTTCAGCCCACGACGCCCAAGATAATCCTCATACGTCTTACCTTTGCGAAAAGGATGGTGCCCAAGCTCCAGCCCGGGGCACAGGCGCCCACGCGTGAACAGGGCCGAGCCCATCCCGGTACCCAGCGTAATCACCAGTTCAACCCCCTGGCCGCCGATCGCGCCATATCCCTGCACCGCCGCATCGTTGGCAACCCGCACCGGCTTCCCCCAGCGCTTTTCCAATTCACCCTGCAGGTCGAAACCGACCCAGTCGGGATGCAGATTCGCGGCCGTAAGTGTGTGGCCGCCCTTGATCACCCCAGGGAACCCAACCGAAACGCGCTCGAATTGCGGGATCTGCGTCCGCAGCTTCTCCAGCACATCCAGAATCCGCGCCGGCGTCGGTTTCACCGGTGTCTCCGAGCGCACCCGCTCCGTCATCGGTTTCGCGTCATTATCGAGCGCCATCATCTTCAGGCCAGTCCCCCCAATGTCGATCGCCAGGGTCACTGGGTGCGTGGGGTTGGCCTGCGCCGTGCTGCCGGGGTGTGCTTCTGCCATGAAATCCATAGGCGTTCAGTGTACGTCTCAGCCTCCCCCATGCAACAGAGTTGTCGCGCGTCAGTAGACAACAGACCCAAAAGAGTTCTTCCTTCCCGATTTGGCGCGAAAAACCGGTTTCCCCCTGCTTTGCAATACCGAAAACGCGACTTATGGTGCGTGAGAGCGCATACTGCGTCTAAAGTGATAGTGAGCTTTCTTCGCTCGCCTTCCCCGCTCTGAGGTGCCTGTATGACGAAGCGTCTTCTTACCCTAGCTGGCCTGCTGCTTGCCGCTTCCGCTCCCACCTGGGCGCAAGTCCAGACCCAGCCGACCCCCTCCACTGTTCCCCAAACCACCACCCCGCCAACGGTTCCGGATACCGGCGACAAGAAAAAAGGCGACAAAAACGCCAAGGCCGCCCCCACCGCGCCCGCCCCCACCGACAAGCCGGTCCCGCTCGAGGCGAAAGTAGGTCCGAATGGCGTCGTGCAAGGCGTAAAACCGGGTAGCGATGAAGACGTCAACGCCGTGGGAACGCGCAACATCGGCGGCCGCGGACTCGGCAACTGGTACTCCACCAACACCGAGATCGGCGAAGGCAAGCAGTATTCGGTGGAGCTCGAAAAGAGCACCAAGTTCATCACCGACCCGGTCGTGACCGAATACGTCAATCGCATCGCCCAGAACCTGGTCAAGAACTCCGACGCTCGCGTCCCCTTCACCGTCAAGGTCATCGACTCCGATGAAGTCAACGCCATGGCGCTCCCCGGCGGCTTCTTCTTCGTCAACTCCGGCCTGATCCTCAACGCCGACACCGAAGCCGAAGTCGCCGGCGTCATGGCCCACGAAATCGCCCATGTCGCCGCCCACCACGCCATGCGCGAGCAAACCCGCATGAACTACGCCCAGTTCAGCACCATCCCCCTCATCATGGTCGGCGGCGGCCTCGGCTACGGGCTTTATGAGGCCTCAAGCCTCGCCATCCCCATCACCTTCCTGCAGTTCTCCCGCGACTTCGAGGCCCAGGCCGACTTCCTCGGCACCCAGTACCTCTACCGCGCCGGCTACGATCCGCAGGCGCTCGTAACCTTCTTTGAAAAAATCGAAAACCTCGAAAAACAGAAGCCGGGTCTCGTAGCCCGCGCTTTCGAGAGCCACCCGGCAACACCGGACCGGATCGAAGCCACGCAGCGCGAAATCGCGACCCTGCTGCCCCCGCGCAACCAGTACCTGGAAACCACCTCGGAGTTCGACGACGTCAAGGCCCGGCTCGCCCGCATCGAGAACAAGCGCAAGCTCCAGGATAAAAAGAACGGCAACAAGCCGACCCTGCGTAAAGTCGGCACCCAGGACCCCACCGCAACCGACCCTAACGCCCAACCCGGCGACGACCGCCCCACCCTGCACAAACGGGACGAAAGCATGTAGCCCGCCCGGCAAACGACAGCCAACAGACTGCAAGGCAATTTGCCCTCTGACAGCTCGCAATAAACAACAAGAAGTAAGAATAACCGCTCGGTGCGTTACAGCACATCTATTTCACCTCCCCTCCTGCTAAACATGGCAAAGCATGTAGGAGGGGCCACCCATCGACGCGAAAGAACCAATCCGTATCCTCAACGTGACGCGCATGAGCGAGGGCATTATTATCACGTTCTCCGACCAAACAACCGCCATCTACAACGCGCGGTTTCTCTACGACGTGCGGCACGAAGACGGAAACCGCGTTCTGCCCCGCGAAAACGAAAACGAAATGCCCGGCCACGAGTAAAAATGGGCAATTTGTCATTTGCAGGCCATGCTTGCGTAGACTGGCCATGGCAGCTACAGACTGCGATCCATGAAACCCTGCTTGGGGAGCAGATCTGTTCCACAAAAAATACGGTCAGGATACCAGTCATTCCTCGATCCGTCTGTAGCTATGTATACTTAGGCATGGCTTCGATGCAGGAACCGAAATCTGTGTTGCACACCAGTTCCTACAAGAACTCTCTCCTGAAAGTCCTGGACCCTGAAACCACCGCACGCCTTCAGCTGAAGCCGGTAACTTTCGAAGTGCGCCATGAGATCGAGTTCCCCGGCAGCCCCATCGAGCACCTGTTCTTCGTCGAAGAAGGCATGGCCTCCCAGACAGTGACATTCCAGGACGGCTCGCAGGTAGAAGTAGGCATGTTCGGCTACGAATCCGTAATCGGCGTTTCCGCCCTCATGGGAACCAAGCGTAGCCTCAATCGCGTCTATACGCAGATAGCAGGCCACGGTTACTCCACCCCGGTTCAGTTAGCCAGAAAAGAATTTGAATTATGCGGCAAGTTCCACGCCGTGACCCTGCGATCCGTGCAAATGCAGCTTATCCAGGCAATGCAGTCGGCCGGCTGTAACGCGAAACACAACTTTGAACAGCGGCTTGCCCGCTGGTTGCTTATCTGCGCGGACCGCGTGCATAGCAATACTTTTGCCATGTCGCATGAATTTCTCTCCGACATGCTCGGCAGTACCCGTCCCACCGTTTCAATTGCAGCCGGGATTCTCAAAGATGAAAAACTCATCGAGTACAGCCGGGGAGTGATCCACATTCTCAACGTAAAAGGCTTGGAGGCGAGAGCCTGCGAGTGTTACCACGTCATCAAGGATCATCTCGATAACGTCACGCAATTCGACAGCGGAGTGCCTGTTAGGAAAGAGCGATAGCCCCGTGTGTTGAGCACTTACCGCCGCCCACGGCTAACCATCCGCAGAATAAGTATCAGCACCACCCCAACAATAATCAGCCTCAGCATTTCTTACACTTCGCGAAAATAGCCGCCTGCAACCGGTCGCGCAAACTATCGGGTAAGTCATACAACACGTTCGAGCGATACACTTCGATCGTCTTTCGCGTAGTAGTCACCGTAATCGTGCAATGCTCGCAGGCGCCAAGGTGCGCCTCCAGCGCCAACCGCAACGTCGGGTCCACTGTGCTGTCGAGCAGATCGTCCAGATGTACCAGAAACTCAGAGCAGATCACTTTACGCCACCATTCCCATCCTTCTTGCCCATTCCGTCCACAGTCCTGTTCCCAAAATAGCGGTTCAGCCGTTCCCTTAGCTGCAGCCGCGCCCGCAGCAGCCGCGACTTCACCGCCGGCACACTCAGCCCCAGCGTCTCCGCCGTCTCCTCGGTCGACAGCCCCTCCACATCCCGCAACACAAACACCACGCGAAACCCCGGCGGCAACCCATTCACCGTCTTCTTCAGGATCTCCGCCAGCTCCGACTGCCCGTACCGCTGCTCCGGGCTCGGCCCCCAGTCCGCCAGCTCGCGGGGCATGGAGCCATCCTCGGTCTCCACATCTTCGTCGATCGAAACCATCCGCCCGGTGCGCCGCTTCCGCAGCCGCATCAGGCTCTCATTCACCGCGATCCGCACCAGCCAGGTGTAAAACTTCGAGTTTCCCTGGAACTGGTTCAGCTTCTCGTACGCCTTTAAAAACGCATCCTGCACCACATCTTCCGCGTCCTCGCGGTTCTGCGTAATGTGCTGCGCAATGCGAAACACCTGCCGGTCATACTGCTTCACCAGCTTCTCGAACGCCTGGACGTCTCCCGCCTTGGCCAGGTTCACCAGCCGGACGTCCGGGTGCTCTTCGGCTGGAGGGATTGCACCGCCGGCCACATTGCCGGCCGTTGCGATCGGCGGCGGTGGTGCACTCCCGCCAAGGCCGCTTTCCGGGAGTTGACTTTCAGATTGGATGGGGGGCATGGATTCTGGTTTCAGCTTTTCGCACCCTTTCGTTGGAATGCACGTCACCTCCCATGCTACCGCGTTCCCTTCGCGGCAGCTTGGGGAGGCACAACCCTTGCCGTTCGCGGTACAACAGTACCGCCGTCCACGCTTTTTCAGCCGCGCTTCCGCAGCCGCTCGCATACTCTCAAGAAGAGGAATCTGTATCCCGTGAGCCGCCCCCGCTTGTTTGCACACCTGCCTTCCGGTACTCGCCGTCCCTTCGCGGCGCTCCTGCTGTTCGCCTCGTCCCTGCTCCCCTTCGCCCACCCGGCAAACGCGACGCAGCACAAAGCAACTAAGCACACGCCGGCTCACGGCAGTGCCCATAAAACAGCAACCCACACCTCGACCCGGCACGGGGCGACAGCAACCGCCGCAGCACACGGGCGCCGCGCGCACGGCCGCGTCCACCGGGTCGTCGTCGTCAAGCGCAGAGGCCGCCACCGCGCCCTTTCCGCCCGCCAGCTCGCCAAAACCCAGCAGCTCCAGCACGCCTTCGTCGCCTCCACCCAGCTGCGCCCCATGGCCCAGCAGCTCGGCAACTATCGCAGCCCCGCCGCCTACGCCGGGGTTGAAGGCTATGCGCGCACGCACTCCGGCGCCCCCGCGGCCGCCGCTTACCTTGCCCTCGGCCATGCCTACCTGCTCGACCATCGCTACAGCGAAGCCCTCACCGCCCTCCATAGCGCAAACGCCGGCGACAACACCCTCGACGACTACGCCGACTACTTCGCCGCGCAAGCCAACCTCCAAAGCAACCAGCTCCCCGCCGCCGACGCCATCCTCAGCACCTTCGCCGCCCGCTACCCGGACAGCATCTTCACCCCGCAAGTCCCGGTGCTTGAAGCCAACCTGCTGCTGCAACAGAACCAGCCCGACCGCGCCCTCCAGGCCTTACGCACGCACGCCGGTGAGCCCCTGGCCGCTAAGCCCGACTACCTGCTCGCGATGGCAAAAGCCGACGCAGCTCTCAACCAAAACGCCGACGCGCTCACCCTCTACCGGCGCATCCTCACCGACGCCCCCCTCAGCCCCGAAGCCTCCATCACACAGGCGCGCCTGCAGTCCACCGGCCAGTGGCTCGCCCTCTCGCTCAACGAGCGCCGCCGCCACGCAGACGCCCTCTTCACCGGCGGCAAATATAACGAAGCAGCTCTCGAACTCCGCACCCTCGCCCAGGACCCCAGCCTCAACGCAAACGAGCGCGACAGCCTGCTCCTCTCCGCCGCAACCTGCGACTACAAACTGAAACGCCTTTCCACCACCTCCCTCGCCGCCATCGGCGACTCGAACGACGACAACGGCGCCCACCGGCTCTACCTCCTCATGGAGCTCGCACGCACCGGCAACGACCTCCCTATGCAGCAGGACCTCGTCAACCAGCTGCGCACCCGCTTCCCCACCAGCCCCTGGCTGTCGGAGGCCCTGCTCTCCAGCGGCAACCTCTACATGCTGCGCCGCGACTACCCCTCCGCCATCCCCTACTACGCGGAGCTCGCCCGCCGCTTCCCTGACTCCAAATACGCCGACAACGCCCACTGGCGCGCCGCCTGGCTCACTTATCGAACCCGCAACTACCCCGAAGCCGCCCGCCTCATGGATGAACAGCTGGCGCAGTTCCGCGAGGGCAAAAACATAGCCCCGGCCCTCTACTGGCGCGGCCGCCTGTATCTCGACCAGACGCACGACCCGGCCATGGCCGCCGCCTACTTCACCACCGAAACCCGGGTCTTCCAGCACTACTACTACGCGGCAATAGCGAAGCAGCGACTCGACACGCTTCCCTCCACCCTCACCCCCACGCCCGTCCCATCCCTTGACGCCATGCAGCCCGAGCAGATCCCCACCCTCACCGAAGACGTTCCCGAAGACGACCCGCACCTCGCCAAGGCGCGCCTGCTCGCCAACGCCGGCCTCAACGACTACCTCTCGCAGGAGATCCACGCCGCCGAGGGTTCCGAAGGCTGGGGCTCGCTCGCCGAGGCCAAGCTGTACGCAAGCTACGGCGAAGCCTACCGCGCCATGCGCTCACTCAAAAAAGCCATTCCCTTCTACACCTCAGCCCCCACCGACGAGCTGCCCCTCGACTACTGGCGCATCCTTTTCCCCGAGCAGTACTGGTCCACCATCCAGCGCGAAGCCGCGGGGAACGGCCTCGACCCCTACATGGTCGCCTCCCTCATCCGCCAGGAGTCCGAGTTCAATCCCCGCGTCGTCTCCTATGCCAACGCCTACGGCCTCATGCAGCTCCTTCCCTCGACCGGCCGCCAAATGGCCCAGAAAACCGGCTACAGCACCCACCTAGATCCCAACGCGCTGCTTGACCCGGAGCTCAACATCAAGCTCGGCTGCGCCTACCTCAAGCAAACCCTCGACCGATTCGGAGATCAGCAGGAGTACGCCTTCGCCTCCTACAACGCCGGCGAATCCCGCGTCGACGACTGGAAAGCCGCCGGCGACTACACCGGCATCGACGAATGGGTTGAATCCATCCCCTTTGAACAAACCCGCGACTACGTCCAGGCCATCATGCGCAACGAACAGATCTACCGCGAACTGGACCATTCAGCCCCCCAGCGAGCATCCAAACAACCCGAGCCCAGCGAAAGGCACCAAAACTCCGATGGCAGATAACATAGAACACGGACCCAGCGACCCCCACGAAATCAACCCCAAGATCGCCTCCGACATCCACTACTGGAGCCAGCAGTTCGGCGTCACCGGCGATACCCTGCACGAAGCCATCCGCGTCCACGGCACCCACGTAGAAAAGGTACGCGCAGCCCTCGCCGGCACCCACTCCAACGCCCAACACGAAAAGCAAGGCCGCTGACTCGAAGCCTACCGGAGCCGGGCACTCAGTCCACGGAGCAAACCGCAAGGCAAGACCCCCTGCGCGGGAGGCGGCCACTTCGTGGCAGGTCTCCTACAAACGCCGGGTGCCGGGTGCCCCACATCTCGATTGCGAAGACGGGCGTTTCGGAGTTATGGAAAAGAGCTGTCAAGACCCCGGAAAGTAGTACGCCATGGGAAAGAACGTTCGTAATCCCATTTTCGTGGGAGGGGTAGGACAGTTCCGTGGGAATTGGACCCGGATCTCAGACCATCCAAATCCCGCAAAACGGACCTGCTCCCCTCATTACGAAAGTACCGAAGGCCTGTCTCATTTTCGGCGCACGCGCGAAAAGCAAAGCATCGACATGCGCGCTAATACGCGCAAAAAACATGTGATTTTCACCCTTACGCACGCCTGAAATGCCCTCGGTTGTACGTCTGAAATGACTCCGACGTGGCACCCGTAAGACCAATCCCGATCAACGGGAGGGCAACCCCAGCCGTCAACCCGAAGCACCACGAGTAACCCGCCACGACGGTTCATCGAGGTCGCTACGAAGTGGCCGCAAGCCGCACGCCGTACCATCGCAGGCGCTGCAGGCGGTTTCAGCCTTCGTGCTCCTTCCCCCGCAAATGCAGCAAATCCCGCTGGTAAATGAACGAAACACAAAGCAGCAGCACCCCCAGCCCTAGAAAACTCAGAATCCGAAAGCCCTGGCTCAGTGAGCGCGTATCCACCAGGAACACCTTGCCCACGGCCAGCGTCAGCAGCCCCAGAGCCTGCCAGCGCAGAAATGCCCAGCGCAGCGCAAACCCAAGCGCAAGCAGTCCCACCCCCAGCATCGCCGCCCAGGCCGAGTCCCAGAACCGCTCAGCCGTGCCCGCGGCCCCTTCCCAGTACGCGTGGACCTCCAGCACGCCCGCAATCAGCAGCAGCGCTGTGGCCAGCAGCGCCGAGCCGGCCCCCATGCGCGCCCACTGCCGCTCGCCCCTACCTTCCCGGTACCTCCCATGCTGCCGCGCCGCCAGCCGCACCCCCAGTATCGCCACCGCGATGACCAGAGCAAACAGCCCGGAACGCTCATTGAGCAGCACCAGCGCCGGCTTCGGCAGCACCCCGCTGACCGAAAATCCCACCAGCGCCACAGCGGCAGCCCCAAGCAGCGCCGCGGCAGGCACGGGCGACCCCAGCACCCTCTCGCTTGCCCCCGCACGCCCGCGCAGCGTCAGCACCAGCATCGTTGCCGCTTCAAGTGCCCAGCCCGCGACGATGCCGCCCCCCGCAAGCCCCGTCCAGATCCCCAGCGCCGCGAACGCGATCACCAGGCCTGCATGCACCGGCTCGGGCGTCCCTTGCACAGCCGGTCGCAGCCGCCCAGCCAGCAGCAACCCCGCAAACCACAAGGCCACGAACACCGGCAGCCAATGCGCGGCAAACGAGTTTTCCGGCACAAACCGCCACAGCTCCACCGCGCCCAGCACGGCATTCCCAAGCGCGATCCCCACCGCGATCCTGCCCGAAACCCGGCCGGACCCGGAACCGGAATCAGCACCCGATCCAGTACCCGGAACAGGCGCCGCACCTCCCCGCTCACCGACCGCAACTGGATGGCCGATGAAGGCTGCAGCGATCGAGAAAACCGCGAAAAACAGCATCGCCAGCCCCAGCGCCGTCCCCGCCTGCCCTTCCTCGCGCAGCGTCGGCGCCTGGAATGCCAGGGTCAGCAGGTAACTGGACGTGCCCGTGAACGCGGCAACCAGCAGGCTCGGCCAGCGCCGGGGCACCAGCAAGGCAAACAACCCCGCATTCAGCAGCACCAGATAACTGCCCAGGGTAAACACAGACGTATGCTCCGGAGCCAGCAGCGCCGGCGTCAGAAACCCACCAATAGCCGCATAAGCAGCCAGTACCTCCGAGCGCTGCACCCAACACATCCACCCATTCCCGGCCGTAACCAGCACCATTCCGATAAACGCCACAGGGTACGGAACCAGGTGAAACAGCGAAAACGAAGCCCACAGCGCGAGATACAGCAACCCCGTACCCACCGCTTTGAGCGAAAACGAGAAAACCGGATACCCCCGCCTCCGGAAGCTCTCCGACCACCCAATCAGCCCCAGCCCAGCCGCAAAACCGATAAGCACGCGCAGGAGCGGCCCCAGCCACTCTCGGTCGGCTGCATACTTCAGAAACCAAGCCGCCCCAATCAGCACAGCGACGATGCCGACCCGATTGAACACCTGCGAACCGATGCGCGACTCAAGCGAAGGCCTGGCCGGCGGAACGAACGAGACCCCGCCCTCTCCCCGCGCCACAACCGGCTCAGCCGCCGACTTTTCCAGCAAAGCCCCAGGCAGCCGCGCCTCCAACTGAGCGACCCGCTCCCGCAGCGCTGCAATCTCTTCCCAAAGCCGTTCCGACTCTGATGAATCCATGAAGGGCACTGTACCGTTTTCAAGATAAAGCTGCTGGTACCGCCATATCACCGCGACAACGCGTCGAAACTTCTCACCTTTCGTCGAGGACTGGAATCCATCTTCCGCCAGAAACCAGAACACGACAATTCAAGGCTTAAAAGCCCTAACAGGATTAAAAATCTAAAAGCGCCAGCAATTAGTACTTTAGTAAAGCATGATAGTTACACTAGTAACGTTAGGTTTCGATAGGAATGGGATATCGTCCCGGTATGCAGGTTCCTGTGCAACGATCGGATAAGGCGGGAAAGTCAGCAGGGAAGCCATTTCTCACACCCCGGCCAACGGCGAGCGGACCTGTACTGGACCTCCCTACCTTTAACACGCTCCGGGAAATGCTGGCCCCGGTGATTATTACTCAAATTTACGGCGAGTTTCTCACACTAACGCGCCTCCGCCTGCAGACATTGCCGGAAATTTTCGATCGCCAGCAGGTGGGCGAGCTCGCCCACACCATCAAGGGCACTGCCGGTATGCTTGGCGCCCAGCAGATTGCCGCCTGCGCCGAGCAACTGGAAAGCGACCTCGATTCCCATCGCGCGTTCGAGTCGACGGTGCAACGACTTGGGAAGGCGTGCCTGGAGCTTGAGACTGAGCTCAGGAAAGAACAGGTCCTGCGATGAGCATGGGGAGTAGCGGCGGAGCTCCATTATCAACCCGCGGCGACCCTGTGCGGGTGATCATCGCTGACGATCACCCGGTCGTACGCATCGGCGTGCGCAACGTACTGGCCGCGCATGGGCACTTTGTGGTGATAGCAGAAGCAGAAACCGGCACACAAGCGGTAGCTCAATCGCTTCAACTGCACCCGGACGTGCTCTTGCTGGATGTGCAGATGCCGCACACCGCTGGATTCGACCCGGTGCGCCAGGTCACCGCCGGCGTACCAGACACACGCATCATCCTGCTAACCGGCTCGATCGGGGCGGAGCAGTTGGCCGAAGCGTTCAATGCGGGAGCGCGCGGCATCGTACTGAAAAGCGCTCTGACTGAACAGATTGCCGTAGCCCTGCTTTCCGTCATGGATGGCTATTACTGGGCGCAGGGTCGACGCATCGATCATCTCGCTGGAGTGCTAGCTGAGTTGCGCGCACAGGTGCGCACGGAAAGCAACGACAAGTACAATCTGACACGGCGCGAGCTGGAGGTCGTCGGCCTGATCGTAAAGGGTTATTCCAACCGAGACATTGCCAAAAAATTCAGCCTGAGCGAAGAAACGGTCAAGCGGCACCTATCCAATACATTCGAGAAGCTGAACATCTCCACCCGCCTCGAACTTGCTATTTTCGCTATCGCTCACAAGCTCGTCCCCCCGAGTGACGAACAGAAATCCACTCCGTAAGGCTCAACCTGTCTCTCCCCTCGACACCTCACCTGCCCCAGACCTCTCCGCCCGCCGGCGCCGCATCCCTTACTTTGCAAACAACAACAAGGGCCGAAACGTGGCCATACGCGCCCAGATGCGCGTGGAATGGATATTTCAGACATGCAATTTTTTCGGAAGCACACACCTGCCTTGATCCTGCTCGGAGCGCTGACGGCGCACGGTCAAGAGATGAACCCGACCGCGACGGATCGCTTTCCGCAGGGGCAAGGCCCTTCATCGGTGCGCAACGGCGTCCCGGTCTACAAGATCCAGGTAGTCGGGCGCGATATTCCAGCCATCAATTACTTTCACCGCAGCGGATCCACCAAAATCGGTTTCGAAGGCACGCCTCTGCTCCCCCAGGCCAAGGGTTCGGCCTCGGTTGCAAGCAACAAGGGGCAGATTTCGATCGATGCGCATTTTGAAGGCCTGAAGCCGGCAAACGGCTTTGGCGTTGAATATCTGACGTATGTACTATGGGCGATCACGACCGACGGTCGTCCGCAGGCGCTGGGCGAGGTGCTGCCAACCGGTGGCGGCGATAAATGCGACATCAAGGTCACGACCAATCTCCAGGCGTTCGCGCTGATCGTTACAGCTGAGCCGTACTACGACGTAAGCCTTCCGAGTGACGTCGTGGTCCTGCAGAATACAGTGTTGCGCGATAAGACGGCGGGCATCATCGACGTGGTGAACGCACACGCCACCCTGTTGCCTCGCGGCGCCTACTCGACCACGGAGGGAGCCAACTCCGTGATTAACCCGATCACGCGCAATGACCAGTCGCCGCTCGAGCTGTACGAGGCGATCAACGCCGTGCAGATCGCAAAGGCCGCCCGCGCTGATACCCTGGCGGCCGATACGTACCAAAAGGCCATCCAGAATCTCCAGAATGCCCAGTCGATGGATGCGCACAAGAGCCAGCGTAAGCAGGAGATCACCTATGCGCGCGCCGCGGTGCAGGCGGCCGAGGATTCGCGCGTAATCGCGATCCGCAAACGCAAGGAGATGGACGAGGCCGCCCAGCAGCAGGCGCGCGAGCAGGCGCAGCAGGCAGCGCAGCAGTCCGCGCTCGAAGCGCAGCAGGCTCAATTGCAGGCGCAACAAGCGGCGGCAGAGCGAGCCAAGGCTGAAGCCCAGGCAGCGGAGGCACAGGCACGGGCTGCCCAGGCGCAACAAGCGCAGCAGCAGGCCGTCGATCAGACGGCGCAGATGCGGCAGCGTCTTCGCGATCAGCTCAATTCCGTGCTGAACACGCAGGAATCGGCGCGCGGGCTGATCGTGAACATGTCCGACGTGTTGTTCGACACAGGAAAATACACGCTCAAGGGCGATGCGCAGGTCAAGCTGGCAAAGGTGGCCGGCATCCTGCAGGCCTATCCCGGCCTGAAACTCCAGGTAGAGGGCTACACGGACAACGTGGGCGGGCAGGAGTACAACCAGAAGCTGTCCGAAAACCGGGCGCAGGCGGTAGGCGACTTCCTGGTGACCCAGGGCGTTCCGCTCGCGAACGTCACGGCTTCCGGCTTCGGCATGAACGCGCCCGTAGCGGATAACGGTACAGCCCAAGGACGCGCACAAAACCGCCGTGTGCAGCTCGTGGTCTCCGGCAATGCCATCGGGGTGCAACAACAAGCAGAGCCCGCAGGTGGCACCCAGGCGGCACCCACAACGCAGCCGCCGCAGTAAGCACAAATCGTAAAAGAGCCAGGGACCGCATTGCCGCGGTCCCTTTTGGCTGTCTGCTTCCCTCCATCTCTCTGCATCCAAAGCTTAAAAGGAGCGGAAATCTGAATGCGTATTGCTTTTCTGGGTTTGGGCAAGATGGGCAGCGCGGTGGCGCAACTGCTGGTCGAAAAGGGCTACGACGTAACGGTTTGGAATCGTACGGCGAGTGCCGCAAAAGCGCTGACCGAGCATGGCGCCAAGGCGTCCGAGACGCCCGCGAAAGCGGTAAAAGGCGCGCAAATCGTTTTCACGATGGTGAACGATGATGCGGCACTGGAAAGCACTCTGTTCGAGCATGGCACGATTGATGCCATCGAGCCACAAGCGGTGCATGTCTCGCTCTCGACCATCAGTGTCGGCCTTGCAAGGCGACTCGAACAGGAACACGCGCAACGCCAACAGCGCTACCTTGGATCACCGGTTTTTGGCCGCCCTACCATCGCGGCCGAGGGCAAGCTGTGGCTTGCTGTTGCCGGGCCCGACGCACTAGTCATCGAGATGACGCCCGTGCTCGATACCTTCTCACGAGGCATATCGGTCGTTGGCGAAAAACCCAGCCTGGCGCATGCTGTCAAACTGGGCGGCAACTTCCTGATTACCGCAATGATCGCCTCACTTTCCGAAGGCGTCACATATGCCGAGGAGCATGGGATCGATCCGGAGCTTTTCCTCGAAACCGTCAACAGCGCGCTGTTCCAGTCGCAGTTCTACAGCAATTACGGCAAGGTCATGCTGCATCCGCCGGACGAAGCTGCGGCAACCGTAAGCCTGGGCGCGAAAGATACGCGGCTATTTCGGGAAGCGGCGAAGGAAACGGCCACACGTACGCCCCTGGCCGACATCTTCCAGCAGCAGCTGAACGCCGCAATGCAGGCAGGCGACGGCGGTGAGGACTGGGCCGCCGGCTATCTGAAGCAAGTACGCAGCGAGGCGAAAGGTTTGAAAGAAACGTGAGCGGATTGAAGGGACAAATCGTACTGATTACCGGTGCAAGCGGTGGCATTGGCGAGGCCTGCGCCTACGCGTTTGCGCGAGAAGGCGCGAAGCTGCTGCTGGCTGCGCGCCGGGTGGATCGCCTCAAAGAACTGGCTCCAAAGCTCGAAGAAACCGGAGCGGCTGCAACCCATGTGCTTTCGCTCGATGTGCAGCAATCGGCGGCGGTCGGGCAGGCTCTGGGCAGCCTGCCCGAGGAGTGGGCGGCAGTCGATGTGCTGGTGAATAACGCCGGTCTTTCGCGGGGACTGGACAAGGTGCAGGAGGCCAGGGTTGAGGACTGGGACGAGATGATCGACACCAACGTCAAGGGTCTGCTCTATGTCACGCGCGCGGTCGTGCCAGGCATGATCGTCCGCGGGCGAGGGCATGTCATCAGCCTCGGCTCGACCGCGGGCGAAATGACCTATCCAGGTGGTTCGGTGTACTGCGCCACCAAAGCCGCGGAGCGCGCGATCAACGACGGCTTGCGCCAAGACCTGCTCGGGACGCCGGTGCGCGTGACATCTGTCGACCCGGGAATGGTCGAGACGGATTTTTCGAAAATTCGCTTCCGTGGCGATGCGGAGCGTGCGGCCAAGGTGTATGCGAACCTGACCCCGCTTACGCCGGACGATGTCGCCGACACGATTGTGTGGGCGGCTTCGCGGCCTGCCCATGTCAATATCGCACGGATATCGATCACATCCATTGATCAGGCCAATTCGCTGCTGTTCAATCGCAAGAGCGCCTCATGAAGTTCTGGACCGTTCCCGCATTCGGCATTGAAAAGCTCGAGCAGCGCGAGGCGTCGACTCCTGAGCCGGCCGCAGGACAGGTGGTTGTCGAGGTGCATGCCTGTTCCCTGAACTACCGTGACCTTATGGTCGTGCAGGGCAAGTACAACCCCAAACTCAGGATGCCGCGTATTCCGTTGTCGGACGGCGCAGGGTTGGTGCATGCGGTGGGTGAGGGCGTTACCGGCTTGAAGGTGGGCGACCGGGTGGCGGCAATTTTTATGCAGAACTGGCTGGAAGGGCCGCCCTCTGCCGAAAAATATCGTGGCGCGCTGGGCGGCGATATCGACGGCATAGCCGCGCAGTATGTGGCACTGCACCACACCGGGGTCGTGCGGCTTCCCGAGTACCTGTCGTTTGCGCAGGCCGCTACCCTGCCCTGCGCGGCTGTGACGGCCTGGGTGGCGCTGGGTAAAGCCGGCGGCATCACCAGCGGAAGCACGGTTCTGATTCAGGGGACCGGAGGGGTGTCGATCGCGGCACTGCAGCTTGCCAAGGCGATGGGAGCGCGTGTTCTGGGGACTTCGAGCAGCGACGAAAAGCTCGAGCGGGCCCGCTCGCTGGGCCTGGATGCCGGGGTGAACTATCGTGAAACGCCGGACTGGGCGGATTGGGTTCTGGAGCAAACAGGCGGCGAAGGTGTCGATCTGGTCATTGAGGTCGGGGGCGCCGGAACATTTCTACAGTCGCTGAAAGCGGTGCGCATCGGAGGCGTTGTAGCGCAAATCGGCGTGCTGTCGCAGGGCGAGGAGCCGGGGGCTGTTCCGCTGATCCTGCGCAAGCAGCTCCGGGTGCAAGGCATTTACGTAGGCTCGCGCGCCGACTTCGAAGCCTTGAACCGAGCGCTGCTCACCACGCGCATCGAACCGATTATTGATCACGAGTTTGCTTTTAACGAGCTCCCTGAGGCACTACGGACCATGGAATCGGCTTCGCATTTCGGCAAACTGGCCATCCATTTACAGTAGCGCCCATTGCCGGCAGAGCAGCCCTGTACAGTTCAGATTGACCGGGTTGTCAGCGGACCTCGTTCCGTTCAGGGATGTTGTCCCAATTTGAACCACTGCTCGGCTTACGCCCTCTCGGATTGACAACTTGCGGTTGCCTTCGGCATCTCACCTATGTCCTACTCACAAAAGCGATAGGAAAAGGAGAGGGCCCGAATGAGAGTTCTCCATAACGTTATGCACTTGGTTTCCTCGGTTTTTGGTTGTCAGCACGAGCGATTGTCACGGCCATTCACAATTCAACAGCAGAGCTACATGGTTTGCCTGGAGTGCGGACGGAAACAGTTCTATTCCATGCAGGAAATGCGCCGTCTCTCTCGGCGTGAAGTCCGTCAGCTGCATGCGTTAAAGGCTGATGTCCTTCATAGAACGCCTGCAAACATGCAAGCGAAAGTTTCTATCGATCCAACTCTGGCAGCCTGACCTGTGGCAATGGGTAATTCTTCGGCTTAGTACCTGGCTTTACAGGGCAGCCGTACTTTCCAGTTCTGGCACTCCAGAACGAAGTTTGCGAGCAAGGTCGTTCGCGATTTCCTTACCATGAAAACGTCCGTTTTCGATGAAAATCTCGTTTGTACGCGCCCCGGCGACAATGACTCCCGCCAGGTAAATACCGGGAACGTTGCTCTCGCGTGTTTCCGGGTCGCACGCGGGCATCTGGTCCTTGCCTTCGATGCGCACGCCGAGCGATCGGAGAAAGGCAAAGTCCGGGTGGTAGCCGGTGAGGGCGAAGACAAACTGGTTTTCGATGGTGCGCTCGCCTTCGGGGGTGTGCAAGGTGACGGAATCGGGCCCGATGCTCACGACTTCCGCATTGAAATATGCAGCGATCTCTCCGTTCTTTACGCGGTTGTTGAAGTCAGGCAGAATCCAGTATTTGACGTGCTGGTGCATCTCCGGGCCGCGATGGACCACTGTCACGCGAACGCCGTGACGCCACAGGTCGAGCGCGGCAATAGCCGCGGAGTTCTTGCCGCCAATAACGAGTACATCCATGCCGGAGTAGGGGTGCGGATCGTCATAGTAATGCATAACTTTGCTGAGATCTTCGCCCGGCACGCGGAGGTAATTGGGCAGGTCGTAGTAGCCGGTGGCGACAATCAACTTGTGGGCAGTGAAGGTAGCCCGGCGCTCGAAGCGGTCCGTCGTGTGTACCCGGAAATCTCCGTCGCAGCCTGAAACCGAATCGACGTGCAGGTATTGCCGCACGTCCAGCTCAAAGCGTTGGGCGACCTTGCGGTAGTACTCGAGCGCCTCATTGCGATTGGGTTTCTGGTTCTGGCTCGGGAACGGTACCTCGCCGATTTCCAGCAGCTCGGGCGTGGTGAAAAAGGTCATGTGGGCCGGGTAGTGGAAAAGCGAGTTGCATAAGCAGCCCTTGTCGATAAGGACCACGCTCAAGCCCAGGCGCTTGGCTTCGAGCGCGCAGGCCAGGCCAGTGGGACCGGCGCCGATCACCAGGACGTCGAATGGCTCTTGCTGTGAAGATGGAGAAGGAATCATAGTTAAGCTCACCCACTCATAAGATAGACGCAGCGGAGTGCCCGCACGATGCGCGCGTACTTTGAACTCAGTTCGTGGGCCGAGGCGAAAAGGAGAGAAAACAGGATGGCGCAAATGCGGGAGGAGAAAGATTCGCTGGGGTTCGTCGAGGTGCCGGCCGAACGGTTGTACGGGGCGCAAACCCAGCGTGCGGTCGAAAACTATCCCATCAGCGGCTTGCGGGCCCATCCATTGCTGATTCGTGCGTTTGGTCTCGTGAAAGCCGCGGCCGCGGAGGCAAACAGGGAGCTTGGCACCGTGGATCCCGAGCGCGCGGATGCCATCATTGCTGCGGCGACCGAAGTGGCGAACGGCCAGTGGGACAACGAATTTGTGGTCGACGTATTCCAGGCGGGGGCGGGGGTAAGCTTCCATATGAACACCAACGAGGTGGTTGCGAACCGGGCAAACCAGTTGCTCGGCGGCAGCCTGGGCGCATACGACCGCGTGCACCCGAACGACCACGTGAACTACGGTCAGTCGACCAATGATGTATTTCCCACAGGTATGCGGGTTGCTACGCTGCTCGCGCTCGAGACGCTAGGCCCGGTGCTCGACGGGCTTGCCCGCACGTTTGCGCGCAAGGCGCAAGAGTTCGACGGAGTGATGAAATCGGGGCGGACGCACATGCAGGATGCGGTGCCAATCCGGCTCGGGCAGGAGTTCGCGGCGTACGGAATCGCCATCGAGAAGGGGCGCAGGTTCCTTGCGTTCGCGGCGGATTCTCTCCGCGAGCTGGGCCTGGGCGGCTCGGCCGTGGGCACTGGCATCAACACCCACCCTGAGTATCGCGCGAAAGCAGTGGCCGCCCTCGCCCGACTCACGGGGCAACAGCTCGTCCCAGCCGAGGACATGCGCTGGGCCATGCAGTCGAACGCCTGCATGGCAGAGGTGAGCGCAGCCCTGCGCGGAATCGCGCTCGAGGTGATCCGGATTTCTAACGACATCCGACTGCTGTCGTCCGGGCCCAACACGGGCTTTGCCGAGATCTTCCTGCCCAGCCTGCAGCCAGGCTCGTCCATCATGCCGGGCAAAATCAACCCGGTGCTGCCGGAGTTGGTCGCGATGGTGGGTTTCCAGGTAGTGGGCAATGACACGGCAACCGCGATGGCCGTGCAGGCCGGGCAGCTTGAGCTGAACGTAATGATGCCGACCATGGCACTCAACACTCTGCAGAGCATCACGATACTCGCGAACACGCTGCGCCAGTTCGACACGCGTTGTGTGGCGGGCATTACGGCCAATATTTCACGGTGTGTGGAGTACAGCGAAAAAACAGTCTCGCTTGCCACGGCCCTGAACCCGTATATTGGCTACGCGAAGGCAGCGGAGATTGTTAAGGAGTCAGTCGCGACCGGTGAGTCCATCATCGCGCTGGCCCGGAAACGAAAGCTGCTGAACGAAGAGGAGATCGCTGAAATCCTCGACCCTGGGCGTATGACGGAACCGCAGTACCCGCTGGATGCAGCCCGCAAGCGCGACAGCCGTACTGGACAGTGAGCTTGAGGACAGGGTTGGGGTGAACGGCGGCGCTATGCAACTTTCATCGAACTTTTCACACTGGGTGTGTCTGCTGGCCGGTTTGTACCTAGTTGCTACCGGATTGATGCTGCGTGGCATCGCCGACGACCAGCCGCCTGCGCTCACGATGCCGCCCGCGAGCAAATGGGGGCGGCAACGCATGGCGGGTTTTGGGCGCCGGGCTGTGCTGATAATGGTAGGACTGCTGGCGGTAGCCTACGGAATTTCCCGCCTTCTGCTCTGACGAATGCCGGACGGCCCTCGGACAAATTAGACGAACTACTGGCGACCCCAGCGATAAACCACACTGATGGTAAAGCCGAGGTTGTCCTGAATCTCGCTGCCATAGTTGGTCAGCAGGTAGTTCGGCATGAGCCGCACGGCCAGGTCGGGGCTTAGATTGTAATCGACGGCCGCCCCTACACTTACGGCGAGGTTGTTTCCATCGGGATACAAGCCCACGTTAGCCCCCCGAAGCGAGCCGAGGCCAGTGGAAAAATTGCCGTGCGCCACCCCGGCGAGCACCTGCGCATTCCAGTCCCAGTGCTGGCTCTGGTAAAAGCGGTACTGCGGGCCGGCCATGAAGGTGTATTGACTGATCGCTGGTTTATAGACCTGGAACTCGAAATTATTCGTGATAGCCGTGCCGTAATAGCCGCGGAAGTCGCCCGTGATGCCCAGCTTGGGACGGATCCACTCGGTGATGCCGGCATTCCAGGCAGCATTGGTATTGTGCTGCAGGTTCGTGCCCGGGCGAAAACGCAGGTAGCCCCCACCGGCATAGATCTCGTACTTGTGCGAGTACGTGTCCTGTTCGATCTGCTGCTCACGAATCCGGCGGCGGGCCAGCACCCGGGCCTGCGCGTCGCGCAGAATCTGGGCGCGCTGCCCCTGCGGTTGGGCGGGGGACTGTTCGGCTCCCTGGGCTGGAATGGGAGCTGGTGTTTGCGCCTGGGCAGCAAGCGGGAAAACTGCACTGGGGAGAACGAGCGCGGCGGCGAAAAAACGGCGGCGGTACTGAAACAAGCTTGTGTGCCTCCAAAGCGGCGAAACTGAACGGCGGACAGTGGCGCGCATATCCGTGCGGCGCGGCAGCCTCTATTAAACCACTGTTGCCCGCCCTCCCTGCGTCAACGCTAGCCCTCCTGCCGTCTTCGGCGGCGGCTCCATTTAGAATGGGGCCGGATTTGAGGAGAAAGCAATGCGCGGATTTGTGATTGGCCTGCTGCTTGGACTGCTGATATTGCCTGCGAGTGCGTGGTGGTGGCTGCGTTACGGGCACCCACCGGTTGCGGTGACAGACCCACGGCTGCCGATGGAGAAGCAAATCGTGAGTGTTCCCCTGCATGCCCGCATCGACCGCGAAATGCCCGCTCATGCTGCAATGGATGCGAACCCCGCCAATCTGCTGCTGGGCGCCGAAGTGTACCGCCAACAGTGCGCGGGCTGTCACGGGCTGTATGGACGGCCATCTGCATTCGGCGCGCACATGTTTCCGCAGTCGCCGCAACTCTGGGCACCGCACGGGCATGGTGTGGTCGGCGTCAGTGACGATCCGCCTGGCGAGACCTACTGGAAAGTGAAAAACGGTATCCGCCTTTCCGGGATGCCGAGCTACAAGGACATCCTGAACGAGACGCAGATGTGGCAAGTCTCGGTGCTGCTGGCCAACGCCGATAAGCAGTTGCCCGCCGACGTGCTCGCCGTGCTGCAGCAACCGCTGGTCGCGGTTGCGACGCCAGGCGCGGACTCGGCTGCACCGAGTCGCCCTACGGTAATCCCGGTGCAGCCGCCAATCCCGGTGCAGCCGTTGCCAAGCGAGTGATGGCTGGCCGTATAGCCAACCTGCATCGAATGCACGCAGCTAAGTTGATGACAGTGAAAGACTTTTCGGAAGGGCTTGCACGCCAATTGACAAGTGAAAACCTGCCGGCCTATAGTCCGTTTCGCAATCGATTCAAACGATTGTCTAAGGGAAAAAGGTTCCGTGAAAAATATTGCAAGCAAGTCAACAAGCTCGAAGTTAGCATTTTCAGGCCTGACGCTCGGACTTATCGCGGCAGGCGGTTCCTTGAGCACGGCAGCTCTGGGCCAGAAGGCAGCACCGGATTTCGGTCCAAACGTGGTTATCTTTGACCCCACCATGCCGGCCGCAACCGTGCAGGCCAAACTTCAATCACTTGCCAATGAAGCCCAGTTCAGCCTCAACCGGCACGCGATATTCTTTATGCCGGGCGCATATAACATTCAGGCGCCCGTAGGGTACTACGAGCAGATTGCAGGCCTGGGCCAAACGCCTGGCGCCGTCACCATCAACGGCTTCCTCACACCCAACTTCGGCGTCCCCGTGTACGGCACCAGCACCTGGCCCCAGGCCAACATTACGGACACATTTTGGCGATCCCTGGAAAACATGGCCTTCAATGTGGCCACCGATACCACGCAAAACGCGCCTCAAAACACGTTGCAGTGGGGCGTTTCGCAGGGTGCTCCGTTACGGCGCCTACAAATCAATGGCGGGCTGGAGCTGACGAATTCCTACTGCGGTAATGCCAGCGGCGGGTTCATGAGCGACCTGGTGGTTACCGGAAAGGCCAGTTCGTGCTCCCAGCAGCAATGGTTTACGCGGAACAGCTCCCTGGGCAGCTGGGACGGCGGCGTCTGGAACATGGTCTTTTCCGGTGTAGAGGGCGCGCCGACGCCGTCCTACCCGGCTCCCCCGGAGACGGTGGTTCCGACAACGCCGGTAAGCCGTGAAAAGCCCTTTCTTTACATAAGCGCCAACGGACAGTACAGCGTTTTCGTGCCGGCAGTCCAAAGGAACTCGACGGGGACGACCTGGGCAGCGGGCGCCGAGCCTGGACGCTCCATCCCCATCAGCCAGTTCTTCATCGCGCAGCCTTCCACTCCAGTGAAGCAGATTAACCAGGCGCTCGATTCAGGGATGAACCTCATCCTGACTCCGGGGATTTATCCACTCGACGCGTCCATCCGTGTGAAGCATGCCAACACCGTCGTGCTTGGCCTTGGCTACGCAACGCTGGTGCCGCAATCAGGCGACGCGGCTCTGACGGTTGAGGATGTGGATGGTGTCGCAGTGGCAGGGCTGGTGATCGATGCCGGACCGATTACCTCCTCCGTGCTTTTGCAGATCGGCAATGCTAAAAACAAGAAGGCCGACCATGAGGATGGCAAGAAGGCTGACCATACGGCAAACGATAATCCCATATCCGTGAGCGACGTATTCTTCCGTATCGGGGGAGCCACGGCCGGCAGCGCGATCGACACCTTTGTCATCAATAGTGACGACGTCATCATCGACGATATCTGGGCGTGGCGCGCCGATCACGGCGCGGGTGCGGGCTGGACCTCCAACCCTGCCCAGCACGGTCTGGTCGTCAATGGCGACAACGTCACGGCACTTGGTCTCGCGGTGGAGCACTACCAGAAAGAGCAGGTACTCTGGAATGGCCAGGGCGGCGAAACCATCTTTTACCAAAGCGAACTGCCGTATGATCCGCCAAGTCAGAGCGCATGGATGGACGGAAGCGCAAACGGCTATCCCTCCTATGTGGTTTCGAACAACGTCACCTCGCACACCGCTTATGGATTAGGTATTTATTCCTTCTTCAATCTGGGATTCAACATCGTCGAGGATAATGCGATAACAGTACCGGATGTGCCTGGAATCGCGATCCACGATGCGGGTACCGTATGGCTGAATGGCAGTGGCTCGATCACACATGTCATCAATGGTCTGGGCGCAGCGGTCAACAGCACCGATGCGGACAAACTCAGTCCTGTCGTTATGTACCCGTAAATCAGATACAGCATGTACCAACCGGGGCGGCAAGGCATACCAGCCTTTGCCGCCCTTAGTATTTCGACCTCACGGTGTAGGTGATGCCTGTTGTGAACTGAAAGGAGTTGCGCGTGTTCGGAGGCGAGGCAGCAACCGGGTCATTGAGGTAGCTGTCGATGGTGCCCACACTGAAAGCCAGGTTTTTATAAAACGGAAAGATCAACGTGTCGGTCTCATTGGCTGAGTAGGCGTGGGTAACATTAAAAGCAGGCACATAGGCAATCTGCTGGTTGAATGTGGTGCCCTTCGGCAGCTTGAGCGAGTAAGTGCCGGATACCGTGGAACCGATAAGATTCTGGTTTGTTCCGGAAGCAGACGCAATAAAAATCTGCTTCTCGTATTGAAGAGACGCTTTGAAATCAAGTTGCTGTGTCTGGCGTTTAATCGCGGTAAAGCCAAAGCCGATACCGTAGATTTGTTGCAGGTCCAATCCCTGCGAAAAGTTATGATCGAACGCTGTTTGCGCAAGCCCGTAAGCCCGGTTGGAAAGGTACTGGTCGCGCTCGGCGTCGGCATGGAAAATGGACGTCTTGGTGTACGTCGTGGGGATCAGGGCACCGCCGCTGCGGTAGGCCGGTTGCGTAATTTTGCCGTAGGAAGAAGAAAAATCGGCGCTCATGCGGTTGCGTGTGACCAGCCAATCCACGGTAGGCACAGTGCGCACGAGCGCGATAGCGCTGGTGTAGGTGTACTGATTTTCTGTTCCCTGCACCAGCGTGACGCCGGCCGTGGCACTGCCGTTCCAGCCCGCGAAGATGTCCGGGTTTTCCCGCAGCTGGCGGTTGAAAGTACGCTCGTCGAGAATATATTGCGCGTCGCCCACCGGAATCGGTTCCGAGCCACGCGACACGATGGTTCCGCCGTGGGCCGCGCGCGCATTCGCATCGTGCGCCCGCAGCGGCGGCGGCGCATCGCCCGGGCTGACAGAGATTTCGTTGCTCCCTACCGAGAGGGCGCCACGCGAGGCATCAATGGTCGCATGGCGGATACGGACGCCCGGTTTGTTTTCCAGCACGACATAGCCTGCTTGTGTGTGCAAGGACTGGATCTTGCTCCATGGCACGTTAATTTCGCCCAGCTCGTCCGACTGGAAATAGACGGTTCCGGAGACTTCGCGGTCGAGTTTGCCTTGCAGCGTGTCGCCATTTTTGAAGGTCAGGGTATCGCGCGGGCCAGTTGGCCTCGACTTCGGCGCATTGGCAGGCAGGCACCAAGCCAGCGCTGAACTGAAAACAAACAGCAGAAAAAGTGCATATGTACGGAGGAACGGGAAGTATTTGTCTTTTGGCATGATGGGGAGCGGCGAAACAACACTCGTTTCTACGATGGTAGCGCTTGTCAGGTACCCCCAGTGCCCTCAAGGAGAGGGCAGTTGCGGCATTTGCAATCGTTCTCGAGCCCCCGTCGCAACGTTACCTCTTGATTCTTGAGTTCTAAATTGGTTCCGGGTCATGCTCACCCGTTACCTTCTTTATGGGTACGAAAGAGGCAAAATAGTTCTTGAAAGCAAAAGACATCGACCAACTCCCGGAATTTCAAGCATCCCTGTAGCGCGTACATACAACATAGGTCCAGCTATTCGATTGGGGTAATCATTCCCTACCGACACTTGGTCAGGCTGAAAAGGAGAACTATGTACGGAAAGATCGCTTCCTGCTGCATTGCCCTGGTTTTATGT
>JAABUX010001281.1_pt1 | contig 38491 bp, 39 predicted proteins | sample 5561851 | NCBI WGS metagenome assembly JAABUX01 (sample SAMN10711883, study PRJNA513361) | rock metagenome | isolation source: Antarctica rocks | place: Antarctica: Victoria Land, Richard Nunatak red sandstone | collected 2016-01-03 | reverse complement strand
TGTTGGGGGTGAGTATTTGATGGAAGAGGGAGGGGGGAGGGGGGAAGGAGGGGAGGAGGGGGGTGGGTGAGTTAGAGCTAGGGATGAGTTGATTAAGGTGAGTGATTGGTAAAGAAGGGAGGATCGATGCAAAGGAGCGTGAGTAAGTTACCGTAATGGAGAGATGGGTGAGTATTCAGCTGTGACAGTATTTGGTAGTGTATTATATATAATGCAGATTATCGATAGGTGGTGGGTACGTGGATGAGTATCGTAGTGGGTAAGAGTACCGATGGTATCTATCGTGAGATCTGGTAATGGAACATGCTCGTTTTTATGGTAATCTACCTCTTGACTATTGATTGTTACTCGGAGGGATGGATGGATGGATGTAGATACCTACCTAACCGTTAGCAATCACGGGGAATCAAGTACGTACTCTGATACCGTACTTCAGCCCTACGCCTTGCCAAAGTGAACCAAGTCCATCCCAAACCTTTTCCTGCAACTAAGGGAGGATTGGCTGATTATCAGGGGATTTCTGGATATTCGGTAATTGGGAGAGTCGTCTTTAGACCTTCAGACATTGGCTGGAAAAGGGTGGATGGGAGGTGGGTATATTTTTCATCTTGGATTTCGTGGGGAGGGTGGAGGGGGTTGGGGTAGTTTGCGTGCGGGTTGGGAGATTTGTGTTGGGGGGTGTTCTGGGAGAGGGGGATAGTTGTGGCTGTTTGGAAAGGTGTGAGGTGTTGGGGTGTTAGGTGTTTTGTGGTTGGGAAAGGATGTTATTGAATGCGTACTTGTCGTGACTTGGGTTTTGGAGGAGGTGAGGTGGGGTAAGCAGCCTTTACAGATGACGGATTCATGTAAAGCCCGAAACATGTGTCTTCAATCACAGCTTCGTCACTCATATATTGTATTTATCGTAAATTGGATTGGTGCATTATAGAGAAGAGAAGGGAAGGGATTGTGATGAGGGGAATTGAATTAGCGTTGAAGGACTGTATATAGGGGGCCAGATGCCCCTCATTCTTCATGCTCCTTAGCAACCCCCCATAGTGATAAGACGATTTTCGAAGACGACAAGACGAGAGTTACCTTTTTTTGATTGAAGTGGGGCAATGTTATGAGATCAGAGCCTTGCGAAGCTAATTCGATGTCACATTTTGACCAACCTTCGATCCCTCAACATACTCACTGACTTATCAATAGTAAGCTCCATCGGATCCGGTGATGCATTCAACAACTTCGCTTCTCATCCCTATCATGCAGAATATGTAGTGCTAGCGAATATAGTAGTACGAATGAGGCTCATGCTCCCTCGACACAACAGTGTGACGGCAAATCGACCGAGCCCTATGACCTGTAGACTCTGGAGCTCATCATCATACATGACATTAGAGAGTCGATGGATCTGAGAACAAGCTAGATGCTCATGTCTTTCATCCGAGATGCAATCTCTGGAGCAGCACTGACTTCTGCTTGCTCATTTCTGCCGCTGCCAGGAAGCATGTGCCCTGATGGATTTATTTCGTCTCGGTAACCTTCGTATCTATCCGGATACTTGTCGACAAGCTCTCTCATCATCTGCATCAGCCTAGGCGTCACCGATCTCATATCAGCACCTGGGTTTCGACGCGTTTTATCATCTGGCTTCACCTTAATGGACGAACCTACCAGTTTCTATACTTTGGATCTGACGGGAAGAGGCACGAATCATGCAGATGGGATCGACTATTCCAGATCAGTCAGGTGATGGGCATCATTGGATTGAATCAAAGACTGACCAGGCGTACAAGGTATTTCTGTCGGCGTGGTCTTCTTCGGGTGGAGCCACTGGAAAGTGGGCGTGATAGGTCTCCAAGTATCTACGACCGAACTTGAAGCGGACATCCGGGCGCATCGTCCTCAGGTCATCTAATTCGTGATCCCTTTAGTAGGTGGTAAGAAATGCCATGATCGGTTGGTTGTGAAGGGTAACGTACATTCATTGTGCCCATAAAAGGCTGAGGAGTCGAAGACGATAGGCTCTTCCGTTGCAATGTTTGTTGCGGCATTGCCATACCACATGTCACCGCTAATAACCATCATCAGCGATTTGGGCTACGAAGCGTTCACGAACATAGAAGGATGAATTACTGGACCAAAGACGGCTCGATATGCCTCCCTTCAGTCTCTAAAGGTCGTAGAAGTCGAGGAATGACCCTTTCAAGCATCGCGTTTGATAAGCCGGTCAGCTCCTCGGTTGCAGGCCCTTGCATCTGCTGTTCCATCTCTAAGAAATGCCGGAAATTAATGGTGAACAATTCTTCCCAGGTGTCTGTCCACTGGTTGACCTGAGGTAGGTTTCCATTATATGTTGTGACATGAAAGCCAAATTTCCCAGTAGGCGACTTCGATTTTCGGTGCATCATAGCTAATTGAGCTGTAAACTTGGTGACGTCGGGCAGACCCAGGTCCATCTCATGAAAGTTGGAAAGGAAGAAGTGCATGTCTTTGTTAGACTAATACTATCAGCATTCCATTTCGATATCAAGTTTGAAGTGCACCTGGTGATGGACTAAGCACGATGCAACTCCCGAGTCAAGTACCTTGGATGTACCCCAGGCAATCGGTCTGGGTACGAAGGTCGGCACTATATTGTATATCGCCGCCATGGACTCAAACTCCCCAAGCATCATACCGCCGCCAAGGTTCCCTTGGGCAACCTTGAGGAAGTAGCTCTTCTCCACCCCGTCTATAGATCGTGTATTAACACGAGCGGTACGAGCCCAGTTGCTCGCTCCATGATTGTTGATTGCTAGGACCGTCGATCCGGTGGGAAGCGCTACCAAGTCCTTTGTCAGATTCTCAATGGTCACGATCATTACTTACTGACCAGCAATCACATTCTCGTCGACAATTTCAGCCAATGAGTTCGAAACGAGACCAGGGCATACTTCAGACATTTCCTTTTACTTCATGTGCTGCTTCTGAGGGTACATTTGAACTGTTCAAGATCGCTGATGGAGGTGAACCGTCGCACGGGACTCGATTGAATTGACAAGAACGGCGTACTTCAAAACCAGTGTAGTACAAAGACAACGCAGTACAATGTAGTTCCCGGGAACCCTACCCAAAGGCTAGCCGAGCTTGCCGAGTTTGCCGAGTTTGCCCGAGGCCAATCAGGCCTTTAGTTTCTGTTAGGGCCTGTCCCAAGAGGCATATTTCACTGTCCACTTCGCATGCACTGCGCCCATCATGTGGAGAACCACAGATCACGTCGGGACCGAGTTCAAAGTGATATTGAAGTGGAAAGCAGCCTCAGCGTTCTCAGCAAAACAACACAGCACTTCCATCGAGTGATAGTCTTCAAAGGTTTGATTCAGCATACCTCGACACTGTGTTGCACCCCATTTTCCGATTTTGGCGCACTGCACTACGACTCAGGTGGTCCTAAAGTTTTGGCACATCAACCTGATTCGATGGGGACCTGATTGATATTAAGGTATAGTTGATTATGCCGCGTAGGATGGAATCCCAAACAGGATCTGTCTCGAGTGCAAATGAAGGAAGATGCTGTTACTGCAGCCCCAAGAGATTTCAAGATTAATCCATAGAACGTAAGCTTGGAAATTGTCGCGTTACCCGTGTTGGTAGAATCTTCGATTTATGGAATCCATCGACGGGAAACCGATATGGCTGTTTTGTAGGATTGTACGAGTCGACAGTAGATATTTGGATGAGCTCATCGTTATAAGTTTGTGTATACTGTCTCATGGACTTTTGCCTTGATACTTAGGGCTTGCTTGTTGATTTCTAGCTGGCGTGTCAACATGAGGCTCTGCAATTTCGAGATTGGCTTACTGTGCGAGCCATCTTAGGCGGTAGATGGAACGGCTATTATGAATTGCAATTCTCGACGGCAAAAGTGCGGATCAATGTCATAATATCGCGAAGGCGCTGGCGTAGCTGACACTACTATCGCTACCATCATGAACGTCGCTGCTGCGCTCGTATCTCACAAAATTGAATCTGCCTTTGTCCTGATCGATCTTTCCCTCTGATTTTAGCACTCCGATTGCCGCCATCATCACGCCAATCGGATGACGCCCGCAGACGGTATTGCCCGTATCCCTCAGCGTAGCCAAGAAGGCGTCGTGTTGACCTGACTCCACACTCTCCATAGCTAGCTGGTCAATTCGTGCGATACTTTCGTAGACAGGTGGATCCCGTGGTTTATCTCTAGATTTGAGCGATACTCCTTCTGCTGAATCCGAAGTAGCTGAAGGTAGGTAGTAGGTATAACTGAACCGCGAGCCCCAATGACAGAAGTCGCTGCTGATAACAAAGACATTGTCCGGATCTGCAAGATATGGCGCTAATATTGCCCCAAATGCTCTTTCTACGCTCGGACTCGTATTTCCCACTAAGATGGGGACCAAAGGAGGGTGCTTCTCTTGCTCATGATATACACTAAAGATGTGGTAGATGTAAGGCAGATGCAGCTCAAGGCTATGTTCGTCCGAGTCAACTCTAGTAGACATGTCTTGAAATTGACCTGTAGAGCGTAGACTTTGTATCGTGGCAGTATCCAATCTGATATCGCCGAGGGGAGTGCTATAGTGGGTGTGTTTGGACAACGCACACTTGGTGAGATAGTGATGGTGGGAAGGACCAAGGAGGAATACACGGTTACTAGGTGCAAATTAGCGTCTGCCAATGTTCCAGTGGAGAAGTGTAGTGTACGCTCGCGAGATATCCAGAGACTTGTAGGCCCACGCTGCCGCAGGGCCCGAGTATGCGTAGCCAGCGTGTCTACAAGCATACTCATCAGCCCGAAATAATAATAATACCAAGGGATGTAAATTGATCATACGGAGCGATGATCACTCTAGCCCCAGGCCGTGGTATTTGGCCAATATCATCAATGGCTGTGTCGACCTGGCTGAGCCAACCGTCAAGCTCTTTTGACAGAGTTGGACCGTTGCCTGTGTACCATGACCCTGCATGGCTGGCTTTGCGTATAGTCATTGGATATTTCACAGCGAAGTGACTCAGTTGGAACGGCTTTAGATGTTAGAGAGCGGATTCGACCGAAGGCGACCAACAAACTGCGATTGGATAAAACACCACTTGCCTTTCGGGGAGGAAGGAATGTATGTTACCTTAACAAAGTAGACGAAGATAGCTTCATTTCCTCCGTGCGTAGCTCCGGATAAAGATAGAGGAAGCTAAGGTAATTGCCTAATTCCAATCGAGGTAAGCGGTCGATCATGCATGCGCGCCAGACATCGCGTTACCCGAGATGGAGCCGTCATCAACTCTAAAGCTTTATGTACGGTTTTTGGGATATACTATGGTATTGAACAACAACAGCCTTTCTCAATCTAATAAACCCATTGCAACAATGACTCTCAAACGCAAAAGGTCATCCTCCGCCATCTCCCCGTTCTCCTCTGCAAGCTCTGCGACAATATCATCACGCGATCCCTCGAACAGTCCCTGCCCTGACGTTCACATGCTCGACGATTCATTTCATTTGTCACGTCCTGTGCAGCGACCTGAGTCTGCGCCTTCCTATGTTGATTCTCGCACGCGGAAACGTTTCCGCGACAACAGACCAGAAGAGGGTGTAATACACGGTATGCGTTCCAGGAATTTCCGTCCACTGTCTGCGCACCGTGGCTTTCGAAAACAAGAGCAGAGCTTGCTAATCAGCCTATACCAATCCAGAGACAACCTACCAAAGACTTTTTGCCGCTGCTCGATCTCCCCCACCTGCTGCTCAACCAACACCTACCCAGGTCATCCATGCCCGCCCGCAGCCAATTCAGCGACAACCGTCACTCCATAATTATTGGTCGATTGAATCCCCACCGCCAGCGCTCTCTGAGCTCCCACTTGCGCTCCATTCGACCTCATCTTCATGCGACGACTGTGAAGCTCCTCTTGAGTCTTCAGACGCTGATATATCGATGGGAGGAATGGAAAGCCAGGATAGTGAACTCTCAGCGTATAGATGTCGATCGTGCGGTAGACCAGTGTGTGGGATGTGCGCGGTCATTGAGATTGGTATCGGGAGGGAATGCCTACAATGCAAGACTTCGAGCCGAAAGAAATGGGTAGGCGGGATCGGATGGATGTCCTAGAGATAACCGAATGAGCTATGAGTTCCACGACACAGATGATGTTAGCTACTCCGATGACCCTGTCAAAGTAGGATTGGGAGGTTCCGGACTTGCTCTTAGTTGTTAATATTGAGTATTATAACTTGGCGGCTGAGGTGATGACATCATGCTGTATCCAGGAGCTTCTCACCGTCGATCGTGGTTGTTGAAGGCAGCCCATTGGTTCATGTCGACAACTTGATGAAATGTAGCGTCTCGTTGCCTGGATGTCCAGACATCCCCTCATCCTCAAGGTGGTTGGGCAATGCAGAACTGTGCAGCTGTTCATTCAGTGGCTGCCCACAGTAGGCGGCATAAGCCAGCACATAGAAATTCTGCATCTTCTTGAGCTGTGCTCCCGTATCAAGTACTAACGTACCCAACCGTCAGACCTTGATGAAGATTGAGAATGTAGATCTGCCGCTGACAGCCGGCGCTAATGCAACACAGCCACCGAAGCTAAAAGTAGACGACAGCTCTACCATTTTGGGACTGGCACAAGACGCAGCGATGAACTTCTCTTCAACCGCTAACAACCCATCTTGTTTTCTGAAATTGATTCACACAGTAATCAGCTCAGCGTTGGACTGATGTGTCAGCAGCTGATTGAGTTCGACGTTACACAATCAATTATTCTGCCCTCGCCCCAAGCCTTACCGCACTTCCCTCCTCTCCACACCCCACCGGATCATCTCTACACAACAATCCCAGCCCCGGAGACAGTAGACAGTACGAACACTGTCATTTTAGACCACTATCAATGTCCCTACGCGCAGTCTCGCCTGTGGACACCTCTAGGACGCCTCTCGATCGCAATGACCCCTCATTCAGCACACCTACCACACCAATCCCTAGATCCCTTAGTAAATCTACACCACGAGCTCTCACCGTCAAACCTCCGCCACATAGGTCAAGGGCGAAACATCAGACCGAAGATGATATATCAGTGCAGCCTCTGTCCCAGCCTGACGACCAGATCATAGACACATTAGACGACCCTTTCCTCATACCAGCCTCGGAGCCGCGGCAAGAATGGCAATGTTCACAATCGCATCTCGAAATGCTGCCTCCGGAAATACTGGAGGGTATTGTTGGTCACGTTGTGGGTCATCTGGGTTCCACGACGTCAGACCCGTCAGGCTCTCAGCATACGGTACGGAACTGGAACGCAATCATGCGGCATCCTAGGAGGAAGAAGGTGGCAGATCTAGCTTTGGTATCATACACGTGGAGGAGGCTGATACAGGAGAGAGTGTATAGACACAGTAGGACGCCTCTTATCCGGTTGTTCATGTTGGTGTAACTTACACGGCTGCAGTTAAGATCCAGGGAACGAGAGCAGCTCTCCAAGACTGTGCGGACTGGTTTCTCAAGAACCATCATCTGCAAGGATACGTTCGACATTTCGAGGTCCTTGTACCGATATGGGAAATGAAGCCTGGACGACACCAAGATAGCCTCTACTCCGAGCAACGTGCGGACCGTAATGGTCATCCTTTCCTTCGCGCTTTCCAAGGGCTTGCAATCAATACTAATCTAGGTGGTGATGCACAGCAAGTTACAAGTGCCTTTCAATTGGCGTCGAAGAACGCTACACTAGAGGATATATTTCGAACTGCTCAATTTCTCTTCGAAGGCCTCTGCGCTCTCACTATTGAAGGCGGCCATTGCAAGCACCCACCACAAGTCCAATATTTCCGCCAAGATTCACATTCTAATGCTACACGAACATACATGTCCCGCAGATCACCAGCTCGTGAAGACACTTTTGAGTCAAGGATTCTTAGCATGTCCATGCCAGCATTCCGAACTCCCCTCTCACCTTACTCAATGGAATCCTTGTTCTTCCCTCGACGGTCACGACCAGACACCACACCTACGCTCCCCATCCTACTCACTACCAAAACACTCATCCTCAAAGGCGCCTGGAACTTGATCCGCTGCCACCACGACTTCAAAATCCTCACCTCCGCTCTGCCCTCGCTACGCGAATTCCACTGCACCTACCACAAGCCCAAGACGATGGCCTACGCTACCATAGATGAAGCGCTCAGACTCGAGTTCCCCTCAACCATAACTCACATCAACCTCTGCCTCGAAGGCCTCTACACCAAGAATGCATCCTCCCTCAAGAAATGGCGGAAGCTATATCCATATCGCCATATCTGCCGCACTCTGGGCGCCGTAGCCCCTCAGCTTGAGTCTCTGACTTACACTGGGCGGGTGTGCGGCTGTCTCTTCTCCTCTGCAGTCAGCGCAGCAGAGGAGACGCGACAAAGCTGTACGCGCCTCATCTCGGTCGACATCGTCGTCAACAACGTCTGTCGCGACCCAAACTCGCACAACGACGGCACGGGTATCCATAATTGGCTCTTCATCCAGGCCTTTGAGAAACTCGTCCTTCAAGCCGTGCGCTCGTTGCAAACTTACACAGGCGTCAAGACGATGCGCATCCGCTTCATCGATCTGGATAGTCCGGCGCCGCTACTGAATCCGATGTTCCATCTCGAAGGCAACCATGCGTGGGGCATGTACAGCGATGAGATACTTGAGACCCTGATGGACGTGAGACCGCATGTCCACTTTGGAAGATTGCCGGGAGATATTGGGTATCATTCCTCGTCGGAGACGGTGAATGAAGTGTCGCAGCAAAGTCTGCAGCATACGGGTAAGCACAGATGCGTCAGCATGGATTATTACAAGATGTTGGCGCATGCTGGGGGCTTGATATGAAAGGTCATGTTTTCTATTCCATATGTCGAAAGAGAAATTGATGCCGGGATCTGGAGCGGGCGTTTGCTGAAGATAATACCGGGATGTGTCATACCTTACTTCATCACGACAGAAAGATAATGGCTCGATGCGTGGATGTGGATGGCGTTCTTGACGAATACCTATTTAGCGGGTGCTGGGCTGGGGAATATCTACCTTATGCAAAAGCAGTCGAAATTGCTGTAGCTTACGCAGATGCAAATTGAGATCAAATTCTCTTTCATGATGACTTCCAAGCGGTGCTCGATGTGCATTGCCAGCTGAGCAAAATGGACAATTATCGCCGAGGTGTTATGTGGACGAGCCTTCATAGCTATAATGCGGAGAAGACTAGCAGGAGTAGGTTTGAATCCGTGCTCAGCTCCACTAGAGTCATATGACAGACAGACAACCACACGGAAAAAGTCGGAGCGATGAGGGGCCTCGTACTTAATATGAGATAAACATTCTCACATTCCGAATATAGGCTTTTCCTCCGTCGCGTAGCCATTCGTGTTGAGCTGAAAGTGGGTAACTAACGACGAGTCTTGATGTCTTTCCGATTCCTGAGTCCCCCTATAATAATGATTCGCGAGATGTTAGAAGGGTTATCGCCCCTTATTATTCTTCTTAAAAGGTTCATGGAGGGTACTTGGTATATTTTGATGTGGATTGTGGATACTCTTTGATATTGTATTGCTGGAAGTGGTAATTTTCGGGATTTAGGTATAATATATAGAACTGATCCCTGCCGCAGATCTTCCGAGGTTATGCCGAGACCGCTCTTTTGTCCTCTTCCAAGCATGATACACAAGCTTCTCAGTGTCCATGGTTAGGCTTCTTGTTCATTGAGGGGGTACATGACGAAAGTCCTGGAGTGAATCAGCTTGAGGTGCGAGCGCACCGAAAGTGCGACTTTTTATGGCTTCTGCCGATCTATGGAACAAGGCTCTCCAAACCCTTTCCTCAGACGAAACTCAAAGTATCGCAACGTTATCAAGTGGTCTGTCGAAGAAGTCAGTCGTCGACGATGTCCTGCAGGCAGCTCGAACGAAGCGTGATACGGTCCATTCAAAGAGGTGGAAATACAAGAGAAGCGATGGGTCAGTCGTAATTGTGCGAGATGTCTTTGAAAAGATCATACAATGGGTCACCAAATATGCCACGGCGGTAGATGTTGTTGCCAACGTTGAACCGATGTATATTAACCCAGTGTGGGCAGTGGTACGGTTTCTACTACAGGTGAGCCTGAATTGCTTTTCTACGACGTAGGCATTACATTCGGTACATCTTCACACAGGCCGACACTGGAGCATCCTTGAACCTTCCCGCACGCTATAGACATGTTCCGCCGAGTATGCAGCTTCACAAAACACTCATGTGTGGGGTAGTGAATATGAGATTTCTTTACGTTACCGTTTGGCCTTTTTTCGAGGCTTCTTTCCGCATGCCGACGCGCTTGACTTGGTTGACATCTACACCCGATGTTACGATCTACCAAGAAGAAGGAAGCACATGTGGAATTCGATTGACAATCTACTGATTGTGCTTATCAAACTCATCTTCCCTTAGGCGTCCACGTCCGATGCAGAAGCCTTCGGCTGCTTGAGTGAGGGCATCGAGATCGTTACCGACGTGATGGCTCGCTACGCCCTCTTAGAGAAGATTATTGCACCTGATGCGTCGTGCCTCTATTCGGATGAACTGGCCTACCTAGACCAGTGTATTGTAAAGCTTTATGCCGCCGTACTGACGTATCTGTCAAGAGCGAGCAAGTTCTGGTCCGAGAATACAGCTCAAAGGATGTTTAAGGCTGTCTTCCAAAGATTGGAGGTGGAAAGCAAAGCCTTGCAAGCAGCTGTCTCAAAGGCTGACGACGAAGCGTTCAGGACTGTGAGCCTTGTGCAGACTCGAATTCTAGTCAGCGAGTCTGGAGCGACAAGGAGAGCCCTCAGCAGCTTCCAGAGAGAAACGCAGGCGCCGATTGTGCGTACTGCTCAGATTGTGTCCAATCTTCATGACAATCTCCTGAAGAGCGAGCGCCAGAAAGTTTTTCGCTGGATTTCTACTGTGCCCTGTGAATCCCAACACCTAGAAGCAAGCAAGAAAATCTTGCAAGGCACCGGTCGATGGCTTCTAGATCGCGCAGAGCTCCTCGCATGGCAACGATCTAGCTCCTCCGCAATTTTCTGGTTGCATGCTGTACCAGGCGCTGGAAAGTCTAAACTCACATCAATTGTCATTGAGGCATTGCTTGAACAGCAGAGGGTAGCGAAAGTTGGTGCCATTCCTCTAGCTTATTTCTATTGTTCAAAAAAGAGTTCAGATCCGAGAACTGCCGATCCGGTGCAAATCCTACGTGCGCTGCTTCGACAGCTTACTGGTCGAGACTCGGCATTGCCATTAAGAGGAGGCGTAGCGCAGGAATATCAGCTGAGACAAGAGCGGGCTGAAGAAACAGGCGCACAGCTGGCTGACCTGGACAGTGATGAGGTTATACAATACATTCTGGATATCACTGCCGAGGACCCAGTCGTGCTAGTCATCGACGCACTTGATGAAGCAAATTACGAACAGCGAGGGACCCTCTTTGATGCACTTCGTCGAATTGTGGAAGAATCCCATAATCTGGTCAAAATTTTTGTATCCAGTCGGAATGACGGGGACATTGTTGATGAGTTTGAGCAGTGGCCCAACCTCGAGATTGGTGACAAATTCAATCGCAACGATGTAAACGCTTTCACCATCTTCAAAGTCGATCAGGCTATCAAGGCGCGAAAAATTCTGCGAGGCAACGTTTCGGTTTCCCTGCGTGACGACATAATCAAGACTTTGACTGGCAAGGCGCAAGGAATGTGGGTTTTCCTCATTGTCGAAGTGCTTTCGCTGACCTTTGCAGGTTCAGGTGGGTTGAACTCAGTGTTGAGACACTGTCCAGTTCCAGAAGACTGGCAGTGGAAAAAGACGTGCGTTCTGAGCTTGGCATGTTACCTGCCGAGTTGAAGAACCAGTATCTTGTCATCTACAATGACATACTTGGTTCCGGTCCAGCTACAGCGGCTATAGCCCGGAGAGCCTTTTCTTGGATGCTGGCGGCGTGGCGTCCTCTTACAGTCGAAGAGTTCATATCTGCCGTAGCTCTTGACGATCATGGCGAGTACCACCATGGGCTTGACACAAGTAGTCTTCTTGACATATGCCGTAACTTTGTCACAACCGTTTCCTTAGACAGTGCCTCAAGGACTATGAGCTTCCAGTGGGCCCATCTCTCTGTCAAAGAATTCTTAGAGGGTCTACCAGACTTCTGTCAGGAACAGATACATACCGTTGCGGTCTCAAGATGTCTGGCAGATTTTCATTCGAAGTCGTGGCTTTACACAGGCATTCCAGAAGGAGGAATGAAAGCCTTTGACGGGCTGCGCGATTATACTGTCTACCTTTTTCAGCACGCTGCGATGTCAGAGCTACAAAGAGCAGAGTCAACGACAGCTCTGTCGATGAAAGAATTTCTATTCGACCATCTCTTCAAACCCACCCTGGCTTACAAAAAATGGAATAGCATAAATAGATCCTGTGAGGAATCACTCCTGTTGCAGGATTCCAAGGACGTGCCGTCGTATATTCAGGATATGCAATTAGATGATGGAGATGGCATCCTCGCCGTCTGTGAGTACGGTCTCTTGAGTGTCCTTCATATTCTGGGAGATCTTGAGTTGGTGCCATGGAAAAATTACTCGAGAAGACCTCACTCTACACCGCTCTATGCAGCGACCAGCAACGGGAAATTTGCGATCGCCAAGTGGCTGCTTGAACACAAAGTGTTTGATGTCGACGAAATACATGAACATGTTACGCCTCTCTACGATGCTGTTTGGACACAAGACCACGACTTAGTCGCTCTTTTACTCGAACATGGTGCTGATCCGCTTTCTATCCACGATAAAGGGATATCAGGGCCGTTGCACAGAGCAATCGAGGTTAAAGATATCAATATCTTCGAAGCCCTTGTAAGAAAAGTTGAGCTCATGCACAAAGATGAACCCAATGTAGCCTCTAAGGTTGGGTTTGACTGGAAATTGGAAGCCTTGTATGACGCATTGCGTAACAATTGGTCCGAAGCCACTCAGGCTTTGATCTGGCGAGGAGTAGATATATACTCACGATCTTCTCGGGCCGACGGAGGCATTGATGAATCTACAACTCTCCAAATTGCCGTTGAGTATGCGGAGGAGACTATAGTCAGCTCCCTGCTTGAGGCTTCTCTCCAGAGAGCCAGATCGAAGACCCCGTCCAAAATTGGGGGCTTATGGAAAACCGGACCAGAGGCGCACGAACTTTATTTGAACGCCACGGATGAAGTCCAACGCTCTGCGTTGCACTACTTAGTGCAACGAAAAGGGTCACAGTCTGATGACAGCGAAGCTATCATGTCAATGTTGCTAAGATACGGCGTTGATCCGTCCATTACCAGCAACAAAGGAGTTACTGCATTACATGTGGCAGCCTCCATTGGCTCTGAAGACACTGTACAACAATTGGTGGCAAAAAATGTGAACCTGGAGGCAGAAACCAAGAACGGACAAAGGGCAATCCACTTCGCTGCCGGGAGCTATCATCCTACGATCATACAATATCTGGTGAATCAAGGAGTGGATCCTACAGCTAGGGATCAGAACAGCCGGACACCTTTGCACTATGCCGCGGCCCGTGGTAACGTTCTCGGTCTCGAAGTCCTGTCCAAGGTTCTCCTAAACTTGGATGATCAGCCCCGTCGTCCTGATGAGTTTCAGTCGCATCAGGCGTTCACAGATCGCCTGAGCGTCGTCGATAATAAAGGAGAGTCGCTCCTTCACGTTGTCGGATCTTATTGGTCTCAGGAAGATATATATGACCAGATAAAAAATGAAAGTGATATAATGATCAATAGGATAGAAAGCACAGTCCAATTCCTGTTAGAACGCCGCATCGATATAAATCGACGTGCTGACGACGGAAGCACGCGGCTAATCTCCCTAATTTCTCTACCTTCAGGTCTATCTGCTAGTCTGTACAGCGCAGTCATTGCTGCAAAGGAGCTTTTGGCTAATGGAGCGGACCCTAATATACCAGACCTTCAAGGCAAGACCCCTCTACATCACGCAGCCGTTTGTTTTTGGGAAGAACCGGTAGAAAACCTTTTACAAGCCGGTGCCAATATCCATTCAGCAGACCATGAAGGCTCAACTCCGCTGCATATAGCCTGTACCACGCCGTCTGACCACGTGATGCGGCTGCTCCTCCAGGGTGCTGACCACACCCTACGTGATAGCGAAGGAGCTACACCCCTCCATCGCGCTGCTGAGATCGACGATCCTGCCAATGCTGTTATGCTTCTCATGAAGGGTGCAAGCCCTCACATCGTGGACAATTCCGGGGCCTCACCGCTCCACTGGGCTGCCAAAGCAGGACGATCACAGCTTGTGCGTCGCTTGTTACGTGCCGGAGCGAGTCCTCACAGTATCGACCAGTCGGGTAATAGTCCCATGCAGTATGCAGCCAAATACGCTTCGATTCTTACAGAAGATATTGAAGAGGATGAGGACAGGGAGTATATGGGTGCGTGGTTTCGCCTACACAAAGCTTCCGAGGAGATTTGTGCGCGACACAACACCCGACCTCGTATGGATCTCAAGCGCTCGCAGTCTCTCCTCCTTCGGATCGACCGCTCCTGGGGTGACTTCAGCGACTTCAAACGAAAGGAAGTCGAAGGGATGTAGTGATGTTTCTTACTTGCGAGCAAAGTATACGGAAGCCCAGAGGTCCTATAACCTCCTAGAAGTCTGTTCGACGCCACTCGGATGATGAATGTAAATAAATAAAGAACAATGAGCGCAGCCTACAAAGGGAGCAGCATCGGCGTTGACGGGAGCTTCTCGCCGAATCCAAACTCCAATGCCGGAGTGCAGACCAATCATAGAAGCGACACATGCGCTCACCCAATCATACAACGAAACAGCACCGCAGATTCAATGCTAATCGCACCAGTCACTATAGGGACAATCCACATCATGGCAGAGCGTGGCGTTCGGCTTGATTTGAGGGTAGAGCTAAAAAGAAAACGCCGGATTTCGAGCTAGGAACAAAACCTCGCATAAATATAGACAGCGACAGATATCAGTAAACGAAGTAAACCATCCCTAAAATAACCATATTACCACCGGAAAATAAAAACCAGGCCCGGCCATAGAAACCAAAAATAATCATCTACTCCCCCTTTACCTTAGATCTCCATCGCAGCAAACGAACAACGTGAACGAACAACCCCCTTGTCAGACCATCCATTCCCCATTCTCCATCCCACATCCCACATCCCACATCCCCGTCCCACATCCCCGTTTACATCCCCATTCACAACCACTCTCGTCGAATCAGAAACAGGAGGAGGAATACAGACACCCCCCCAAAGATCGAATTGGCGTCGCCATCCAGCTTCCCCAAGTTGTAGTTCTAGTCGGTGTATGTTGTAGTTGCTGCGGATAATGCGGCATTAAGCACCTCCCTATTTTAACGTAAGGTAGTAATAGTTATAAGGGTCTTTCTTGTCGCTGGCCATGGGCGCTAAATGGGAATCAACTGGGGCATAGGCGAGAGACCAAAGGTTGTATAATTACACACCCTGTGCTGCGCGGTGGCCCCCGTGCTCCTTCTGAGACGGCCTCGCTGCCCCCTGCTCCTCCCTGCTGCCTTGGTGCTCCCTCGTGCTGCCTCGCGCTCGCGCCGTGCTCGCTCCCGAGATCGAGGACAGTGATTATAAATTCTAAGGGCGAGGTTGTATATACCAAATATATGTAGATATATAGACATATATATTCGGTATGTGAGGTCCACGAACAAACGTTCTTGATAGAGTACGTGCGTGGTTTTTGATGTATGATATCGAAGCATTAGTATTAGTGGTCGAATATCTATTTGATTTGATTTGATATCCGGCCACTTCTTCTCTCCACGCGCCCCTGAGCCTGCTTATCTTCTTCGGGAAACTATGCCCTTCCCGCTTCTCCCATGCCGCGTTTTTTGATAGAGTCATCTACTCATTCTTTCGCTCCGCCTCTCTACCTTCCTCACCCCCTTTTCTTTCACCTCATCCCCTCATCCCATTTCACCCTTCTCCCCCCCCGCTCATCCCCTTCCCTTCCCTTCCCTTCCCTTCCCCTTTCCCCTTTCCCCCAACCTCCACACCACCCCCACCCATCCCCCCAACATCCCGAACCATAATCCCCAAAACCCAACAATTGACCGCGAAGAACGCCAGTCCCGCCACGAACAGCCCAGGGAAGAACGTGCTCTGGCCGAGGAACTCGAGGGTGTAGGCTTGTTGGAGCCAGGATGCCTGTGTGGTGATGAGTGGATGGTGGGGAGGGGAAGATGGGAGAAGCAGGGGATAGGAAGGGAGGAAACATACCTGTGTAAGGACCCACAAGCTAGCGGCTAGGAGACCGAGACGGGGGTTGGAGAGGAGGGTGGAGTGCGGGAGGTGGAGGGGGAGGAGGATCAGGTACCAGAGGAAATACTGTGGGAAGGGACGGGTTAGCGAGGGAGAGGTTAAGGGGGAGGGACAGAGATATTCGAGTAGAGGTGCCAAGGCTGAAAGGTGCGTCGTCTCCCACCGCGGAGCGGTACGGATTTGCGCCAAGGGTAGGGTATTCGGCGATGCCAATTAAACCAGAGGCAGAATATGCTTCAATAACCTTGTAGAATGTAGAATGTGGGATATTCATGTGGGGTTGGAGGATTGGTTGGAAATGGCGAAAAAGAAAAACATACAGCAAACAAAACATACAGCAAACAGGATTCGCTGGTGGTCACCCACCCAACTACTAATTGTTCGATCTGAAGCTTGTCAATGGCAGAGCGGACGGGATGCCGAGTATTCTTCAGTCTGTGGCCGTATGTGAAAAGATGTCCTTATAAGAGTATATATAGGCGATCTTGTTCGGGTACGCAAATGCATGACCAAGTAAATGTATCTGGGCATACCTGACTGGTGCACACCTTGTTGAACGTCACAAAAGCGAACGTCTGAGCTAACATTGTGCCCGCAAGATCCTTTTTCGCGAGCGCGAGTGGGATCAGTACAGCACAGAGAATGAGCTGTGGTATAAAAGCCAAGGATTCGAAGCGGATGCCGTGCGTTGTTGGGATGGCAGATTTAAGATGCAGGAGAGTGTTGTATGGTGAGAAATTGTGACGGTGGTCGATGCGCGTTAGATGGTGGAGGTAGGTGTGGGTGAGGAACGGTTGTCCGTAGATGGCGTACATGATAACGTTAAGAGCGGTGAAAGTGGCGAGGGAGGAGATGAGGAGGGTGAGGCGGGTGGGTGTGAGGAAGGCGATAAATCGTTGAGGGATCGATGCGAGTGAGAAGCGCACCAGACTTGATTTAGGTCTGTCAGGGGCATCTCGTGTCGCTGGTTCGAGGTACCATATGATCGAGATACCATAGATGAAAGGATAGATCTTGAAATGCACAGCGAGACCGAGCAGCACCCCAGCCAATAAAATCCTCTGATTGAGAACGGCCCATAGCAAAGCCACAACCATCACGCCCAACAGGCCTTCTGAGCTTCCTCTCGTGCTGATGGTAGCAACCATAGGATTGAGCAGCCAAATACTTGCAAATTTCAATGCTCTGTTGGTAGCCATCCCCCCTCCTGCCGGCGAGCGAAGTACCAGAACGATGAGCCATCCAGCCACGACATCGGCAATGGCGAAAAGGACTTTGCCAAAAGAGAACCATGCTATGCCAGGCCATGCTGTGGGTAATAGAAGCCAGGATAGGAGTGGCGTGTAGCGGTACGTTTCTCGCAGATATGGTGAGTGGCCGTTTGAAACATAGCGCGCCGCGTCTGTGAAGACATAGTAATCGATGTCGGTGTACGGCAAAGGTGCGTATTGATCTTGAATGAGTCCATAGAGAAGTAAGATGACTCGAAGGAGGATTGCAGAAGTAAAGACAATAGGGGTGGCGAAAAACGGAGGCGGCATTTATTGACTTTTATGGGTACTTGACTCGAAGAAGAGTCAAGTTATACAACAGGAACTTCCATCAAACACATTCTAATCCTCTCACCTTGCTCCAGAATCCTCCATATCTGTCCCGGATACAGATTATGATCACAATTTCTGCTATAAGTGTAGTACGAGCGAAACTCACGGGATTTAGCACCGGACTTAAGGTATCTTATTCTAGAACTAGTTGTCTTGGTGTATGGTAATCTATTGTATCTAGGGCTAGTTGGCCGAAATCGACCCTTTGCTCGCTTCGCTCTATCACATAGGTATGCGGTCGCAGCGTGCATTGAGACTACCTAGGCATTGCCCGATAAATTCGAAGACTCACGTCCATTCTTCACGATTGGCACTTGCCGATACGACACGATGCGCATCTACAGCCCTCCGCCGTCCACTTCGAGCAATCTCAGTTCCATTAGATCGACGATGGCAACAATGCCGCCGAGCAAGCGCCGCGGCGGCGGTGTATGTTTTTAGCTAATTAATATCGTTGTGTTGCTAATGTCTTGCGTAGACTAGAGCAGGCAGCGGAACCAGAGAACCTTGCACAGGAAACCATCATCGATAACCTTGCGCCTCAGGAGGCTGCACGATTGTCTCGTGTGCGGAACATCGGCATAGCTGTAGGCCTACCCGTCATGTTTAGGGAAAGTGGACGCTCATATCTGTAGGCACACATCGACAGCGGAAAGACGACCGCCACCGAGCGAGTCTTATACTACACTGGTCGAATCAAATCGATACATGAAGTTCGTGGCAAAGATGCAGTGGGTGCAAAGATGGATTCGATGGATCTTGAACGAGAAAAAGGGATCACGATTCAATCTGCGGCTACGTATTGCGACTGGGTCAAGAAGGTGGATGGGAAGGATGAAAAATACCACATAAATTTAATCGATACCCCCGGACATATCGACTTCACCATTGAGGTAGAGAGAGCCTTGAGAGTGCTTGATGGGGCCGTAATGATCCTTTGTGCGGTCTCTGGAGTACAATCTCAAACGATCACGGTGGATAGGCAGATGAAGAGGTACAACGTGCCTAGAATATCCTTTGTGAACAAAATGGACCGGGCAGGTTCCAATCCCTTCAAGATCGTAGATCAGATAACTCACAAATTGCGCATACCTGCAGCAGCCATGCAGGTACCGATAGGAGTGGAAGATGAGTTCAAAGGTGTGGTTGATTTGGTCAAGATGCAAGCTATCTACAGTGAGGGGCTCAAGGGAGAAACCATACGGGTCACGGACGATATACCTTCGGCTGTCAGACAACTTGCTGAAGAGAAGAGGAAGAAGTTAATAGAGACTTTGGCGGATGTGGATGACGAGATTGCAGAGATCTTCCTTGAAGAGCAGACTCCGACTGTAGATCAGATCAAAGCCGCGGTCCGGCGAGCTACAATATCGCTGAAATTTACCCCGGTCTTCATGGGCTCAGCACTGGCCGATAAATCAGTGCAACCGATGCTTGACGGGGTTTGCGATTACCTCCCCAATCCATCCGAAGTTGAGAACTTAGCTCTGGATAGACGGCGGCAGGAAGCACCAGTCAAGCTAGTCTCATACAATTCTCTTCCTTTCGTCGGTCTGGCCTTCAAGCTCGAGGAGAGCAACTTTGGCCAGCTTACCTATATTCGTGTTTACCAAGGGTCGTTGAAGAAAGGTAGCAACATTTTCAATGCCCGCACCAACAAGAAGGTCAAGGTCCCGAGAATTGTCCGCATGCACTCAAATGAGATGGAAGATACTCTGGAAATTGGTGCTGGCGAGATCTGTGCCGTATTTGGCATCGAATGTGCGTCTGGAGATACCTTTACAGATGGGACCTTAGGGTACAGTATGACGAGCATGTTCGTTCCTGAACCCGTCATCTCTCTCTCCATCAAACCCAAGGACAACAAAGATCTACCAAATTTCTCGAAAGCCATGTCCCGCTTCCAGCGTGAGGACCCTACCTTCAGGGTTCATGTCGATCATGAAAGCCAGGAAACGATTATCTCCGGCATGGGCGAATTGCATCTGGATATCTACGTCGAACGTATGCGACGTGAATACAAGGTAGCCTGCGAAACCGGGCAACCTCAAGTCGCTTGGCGCGAGACCATCACAGAGAAAGTCCAGTTCGATCACACGCTCAAGAAACAGACCGGAGGTGCTGGAGACTATGCGAGAGTGGTTGGCTGGATGGAGCCAAGTGGCGCTCTCGAAGAAAACAACTTCGAGAACCAGGTTACTGGTGGTGCCATCTCCGAGAAGTTTATCTTCGCCTGTGACAAAGGCTTCCAGCTATCTTGCCACAAAGGGCCGCTTGTCGGACACAAAGTCCTAGGCACGCGAATGATCATCAACGACGGTGCAACCCATATGACCGATTCGAGTGAAATGGCGTTCAAAAATGCAGCACAGCAAGCTTTCAGAAAGGCATTCAACCAAGGCCGGCCACAGGTGCTGGAGCCACTAATGAAGACTACCATCACTGCGCCGAATGAATTCCAGGGTAATATTGTTGGATTGTTGAACAAGCGTAATGCCGTGATTAGCGACACGGAAATCGGACCCGAGGATTTTACACTATATGCTGATTGTAGTCTGAATTCCATGTTCGGCTTCAGTACACAATTGAGGGCAGCGACTCAGGGAAAGGGCGAATTTGGGATGGAATTCAGCCATTATAGCCCCGCGCCCATGCAGTTGCAGTAAGCTCATCGAAATTTCGAACATCAATATCTGCTAACATCATGCTTAGGAAAGAGCTAGTTGCAAAATACGAAAAAGCACAGGCTGATAAGCATAAGAGGTAGTTACCATTCGCTGCTAACCAAATAGACTGGGAGCAGAGAAATTAGACGGGTCCACTCCGGCGTTCAGCATAGCATCTGCACGGAGGCTGTGTATATCATCTGTTTACGTGAATTGGCCTGTCAAAGGTAATATATGTTGGGTTACGTTAGAGTGTTTGTATGTCGTAGTTACTCTAGGAATTCTTCATCTTCAGGGAGCGCGTCCAGAGCGTTTCCGGCAATGAGGAACATGAATGGAAGGGACGGACCTTCTTCGATAACTACTATCCTGAAACTTCGTCCAAAGCGCCATTGACCGGTCACAAGCTTCATCGGCGCTCTTGACACATCTGAAGCAAACTGTCTTCACCTCTGATCCAGTCGCAGACCCGAGAAGCAATCATACCCAAGCTCATCTTCGGCACATCTCAACACGTCCGACGTAATCTTCCCATTTGGATCAGCATGATTGTTCGAAGATGCAACAAGGAACACTTTGATTACACATTTAGACTTTTTCATCATATCTGTCAAGGGATCCAAGAAGCGATCGGCTTGGCCCTTGATTCGGTCGACCCGGTCCAGTAACATATACACTTCCGGAAATTCATTTAGCAGCTCACCAAGGACGATGAATGGCATTTTTAGTGGGAATGCGCGCCACATCGGATCCGAGAATCTGCGATATAGCTCTTGATACCGTGGCTGATCCCGCAAGATCGTTGCCTTGGCTTGGAGTAGCTGATATACCAAGCTTGATAAGACAGCCTGAGCTTGAGTGTCTGATTCCATGAAGACTCGATCATGGCAGCAGTGGAAGATGACGACGCGATTTTGACCACGGTATAGATTGATTAGATGGAAGACGGCAGGCGATAACCAGCAGTAGTCCGTGTATGTGTTCTCTGTTCTGCCGAACAGCAACAACATACACCCTTTCCTATTCTCCTCCCATTCTTTGACGGAGCGATTACGCATCAGTCGATCGATGTTCAGGGGAGTCAGTCGCCCTGTGTTTCGGAATGACTCCCCGACTAGTATGCTATACTCTTCGAAAACCGCATTTGTGTCGTAGCCGCCCGGCAGCAATCTTTCTTTCAAAGTGCTAAGCAGTCTACTCTCGTTCTGCAGATGTAAAGCTTGAAGTCAATTAGCTCTGACTTTCTACGGATCTCGAGGTATCTTCTCCTACCCTCTACGGCACCATTGATACTGGTCACACTACGATGCACCTTATCCATTCTAGCATGAACCTCATCCACACTCTGTTGAACCTGATGGAGCCGCTTGCTGTCCAGGGTCGCTCTTTCCATTTTGATCTCCGTCATGGCATCCGTGATCGCCGCTACCTTGGTATCGATTCCCAGTTGCGGAGGCTTGGTAATCGCCTCTAGGACTCGCCGCCACGTTGAGCGCGAATAGTAAAGCGTGACCTCCTGAGCGAAATCAATACACAGACTATAAGCTTCAGCAATAGCTCTTTTCATTGTATCGCTAGAATGTATATCTCTCAAAAGCTCGAGTCGGGCAAACTCTCTTTGTAAGGTCAGCAAGGCCGAATCAATGCGATCTTCCTTCTGCTGCTTGTTAACGGCAACCTACAACTCTTCCTTGTAAGCTATTCACGTTCTCTTGTCTCAAGGCTTACGAACAATCAGTAGCAGGGACAATGTTGAGTATGCTAAGCCTCCATACTGTTGATCGGTACCCTTCATGATCTCGACAATACCAGAATATGCTTGCAAAAAGCTTGAGAAGTTGTTTGCAAACACAACTGTCTTCTTTCCCACCTTCTTCATCATACTTGGAGTTCGCTGAGTCTCGCCGCGGTGTTTCTGCGCATCAAGGCAATCAGATAAGAGATCTTCCAAAGCTTTGGCGTCAGCAAATTGCGCAAATTGGTGCTCTTTGATTGTGACTTTGCCCTCCATTTGCTTCCGGAAATCTTTGGCATCATCGAGAACTTTATTGGCTGGCTCACAAAAAGCCCTGCGCTAGTCAGTTATGCATCGTGTGGTAGTCATGATACAGCGTACTGGTTAGCCTTTACGTTCTTCCCCCAAAATTGGATCCATCGAGGCGAAGCAGGAGAATCGCCATGCATGGCATGGGGTTTTGTGCTCATCGAATCCATATTATGTCCAAATGTTAGAAATCAAGGAGACCAAATAAGAATGTGCCTGTCGTTGAGTGCTGCTGGCACAGACACTTCGGAGCAGGCTATGAACTCGGTAGCCATTGGAAAGTTGGAATTGCTCCGACTATCCTAGAGAGTTGATCGCCAGCACCGCTGCGGCTTCCCGAGACTCCGCTTGAAGCTGAGCTAACCAGAGTGTAGCATTGAAGCTGAGCGACGGCCGCCTGCATTAATAATGGCCGGGCAAGATCCAATAGGCTTCGGGCTGTATCTGTGAGAGGAGGAGTTCTCGCAGCGTTTCGCTTGATAGGCTTCACCAAATGCTGAACGATAACCGCAAGTACATCACATGTCCCACATCGTTACGATTTTAAATTGCGCAAATTCCCCGATTTTCGCTGAATCGTTCCCCACTTTCAAAATCAATCCCTCGACAGAACGTGGGAAAAGAGGCCAAAATCGAGATGTCGTCGAACAGCGTGATCGAGACACTGGAGCAAAGGTATATTGAGCTACTCGAAAAAAGAAGATCTTAAGATTAGAGAATGAAGATTGCAACCATCAGTCCAAGCCCCTCTCATCGGTAGGCCAATGGTTTTCAATTATTATTGAGGAGACGGTTGATCAATTTTAGATCAAGAAAACCTCGGAGGCCTCGTTGAAAACTGCCAGTGATGACACTGCAGACTCTGTAAGTAACTGTACGAGAGACTGGGACGATCTAGACCCACTAACGCGACGATTAGCCAAACGTCGACGAAACGATGGTGGAGGTAAAATTTGACGATGAACCACTGGCTTATTCACGCATTCGTTTCCGAGAGAGAAGATACAAGAGAGATGGTTCGCTTGAAGAAAAGGATGTTGCGACTAAGACGCCCAAGCCAGACGAGTCCATTCCAAATTCGACCAAGCATGCGATGACACTACTGAGGAGCTACAACGATGCGGGACGATGGGAGCAAACCTATATAATTATCCAAGACAAAGGGCTACAAGCGTTATTGCTATATGCTCTATCACACCATCCTTACTACAAACATTCAACCACATTGTCCTTCACAAGTTTATTCGAACCTCTCATACATAATTGGTCCTTGCTGAACATTCTGGCTGACAATGATCAATCAGAACCTGTGGTCACCAATCTGTGCAAAGCGGTCACATCAGCCAATTTGACCCACCCGCTGGCGTCACTGAAAGGTCCTGTTGGTAGTCTGCACAAGGCCTCGGCGGATCTTAGACAATTATTAGATCAGGTTCATGACAGTCCGGGATTGGAGAGATACTTTCTTGGCGCGCGCGAGATGTAGGAAACAGCTCACACGGTTGCTTTCGACTATATCTGGACAATCTTTCCTCCCGGCGAGGTGGTGATTTCATGGCCATACATGGGGCAGCCCCAAGCCTTCATTGTCAGAGAAAGTACGGATAATTTCATGATGCGTTCGAGAATCAGCTCATCGAAGATCTGGGAGCTAAAGTGTTGGGGCTATGACTACAATGGGCGCACATTTAAACGTGTGCCGGTTAAGTTCATTTTCGAAGAGTTCAAGGGCACAACTTCCATCAGCTCCTTGCGCTGCTATCCTCTCAAATTCTACAGGGAGAGCACCGAGAACGACGAAGTCCCTAAAGATCAGGACAGCGGACAAAGCACAATTGAAGCTCTAAAAAAGGATCTGGTCGAGCGGGGCAAAATGTATCGTGCGTTGTGTATCAAAGATCGTGGACAGCAGTTATTCGATTACGACGGGCTAGCGTTATCTGAGTCAGCTATGTTGTTTGAGCACCTAACGGGTTTTCGGCGACGCTTATGATCCCATAGCGATGAAGCCGATGTGTTTCTAGAGTCGAGATCCAGCAATATACGGCCAATCTTGAAAGGAATGCTCTAGTCTCGGGTATGCTTTCTGCAGTTGGGTCTATACTGATCCGTATTCTACTTACTGATATAGTCTTACTGCGCGCACTTGAGTACTACGACGGCATACTCATCCTCACAACGAATCGAATCAGAACGTTCGATATCGCAGTACAATCCCGTGTCAACTTCGCCATCACGTTCAAAAACCTGGACGACAAGCAAAAGAAAACCCTCTATTCCAATTTCATCAATCAGCTCAATGAAGAGAATACATACGACTATGAAGCACTCAAAGAATGGCCAAAGAGTGAAGAGTGGAACGATGAGCTGCCGTTCCGTTTGCTCAACGGACGGCAGATCAGAAACGTGCTTTTCTCCGCCGTCTCCATCGCGCAAGGAGACAAGAAGGACAAGAGACTGCATCTGGCGCAGATCAAGAGGATCTTGAAGGAGACGAATAACTTCCAGAATGATATCAACACCATGTATGAGAGGGCTAGGGCGGAGGCTGAAGTTGCCTTTGAGCCGCATTAGGTGTCACATGGACAGGACGATGGATGGGACGATACCGGAGTCGAGCATTGGCGTGGGAGGGAATGAGAATAGGTGGGGAGGCTTGATTGAGCGGATGTGGTATGTTTGATTATGTAGATTTCCTGTTGGAGAAAATGTTTCAGGAGTCGCCCTACAGCCGCAACGCTTCGAGGTAACGCTGAGGAGGACTACAAGCAAGTGGGAACTGACTCTATTTGATCGGAATGGGCATGCTATCCCTATAATATCGAAATCGTTGTGTGTACAGCAGGACTCTGTGAGTCTTCCTTTTCGGTGGGCAATTATGATGGTATGATCGAAGATCATGTGACTAATTCCTGGCATGATCATATCTCTTTTTCTTATATCACCCCCATGTTACGTATCCACGTCTTCCCTCGCAACAAAGAATCTCCATCCAACACATTCTCACGCCTCGAGCTTACCGGTGATGATTGATCTCGATTAGTGTATATTGTCCAGCTTCGCGAACGCCATCTGAACGCCCATTTTATTCCCTTGTCACCCGTCTCAGCCGCGCTGTAACGCTATTGCCACATTTAGTCCTCGTTAGCAGTATCGTTAGTAGTGGTTGTATAGTACTCATATGTTTCCATCTACTCTTCGCTGAGGATATCCTTCAATTCTGTGTGGGGTTTTATTAGTTGTTTTAGCTTTGGACAAATCTAGTGGGTATATTCGTACTGTTTGAGGATATAGGCTATAATGGTTGAAGAGACATTCAGGAAGTACGCTCGCGAGATGAGATTACTGTTGTAGAGGGCTGGGAACAGCTTTACCTTGGGTACCGGGAGAACGACACAAGCCGAAGGAGGTTACCCATCTTCCAAAGCATCGATAAAGTAGTCGAAGGATTTTTGTAGTATTTCTTGCATTGTAAATGAGTTATGCATTAGTAATACTAATTATGCCATTCCTTTTCTTGGTAAATCTTTACTTCATATATGCATGATGGCTGATGAGGGGTAATTGGACTAGCGTTGGAATCATGTACTTAGGGAGGGAAATACCCCTATTCTTCCTACTCTTGAGCAGCCCCCATAGTAGCAAGACAAACCAGAAGACGACAAGACTATCCTACCTTTTCTATGGCATACGCCCGATGAAGGTGGGGATGACGAGGCGGCGTCACTAACGCAAGGCTGCGGCGCTGCCCAACCCAAGCCGCTATTCTTGGATGGACCTCACCTCATAGTCAGGCTGAAGTTCCAGCGTTCAGCGAGCTGAATTGTGAACAGGCACGCACTGTTATAAGTAGCTTCATACTCCCTTTTCTATCCCTTTGTTCAGCGACGTGAAACTAGAACTATGGAGTTGTCTGGCGGATCTGCGCAACGTCTTCGCAAACCTATCGCGAAAATCAACAAAATCTTTTCGAAAGGTAAATCGGCGCCGGCGTTGAATCATTCCTCGTCATTGTCACTTGCGACAGAGTCTCGGACAGTAGATGAGGTGGACACAGAGCAACGTCCCGCAGAAGCGGCAGTATCGCCTGAACTTCCTCCTCCTCCTTCTTCCAATCCTCCTACGGATACAGAATTGCCAGAACCTTTACCAAGCATGTCTGCGGTGCAGGTTGAGCCTTATATGGGCGCTACTGTAGCTGAGACAGAGCCTCTTGCCAACACTGCAATACAGCCTGAAATCGCCCCTGTCGCAGCCCCAGCACGTCAACCCAATCCGGACGGTACCACCAACCAAGCTGCACAACCACGACCTACATTACACACAAAAGGGGCACCATTATGGAACCAGGCCCTTGAGGAATTGAAGAAACATCACTCTCCACTGTACGCAGCACTTGAAAATGCGATGAGCAATATTCCCGATTCTTCTGATAGGATCGCGAGCGATGTATTCGAAAAGATAATGACAAAGAGAATGTTGAAGAACCCGGAGACAAGTGGAATGTTGGAGAGATTGAAGCGATGGCTACCAAGTCTTGCTGCGGTGAGGGGTATCACTATGGCAATTTCGGCTCTTGATCCTCATAAGATTGCACCTATCATTTGCGCATCAATCTTTTTTTCGATTGACGTTAGTGTTGTGTGCTCTCCTTGATCAATCTTTCACTAATTGCAGCAGTTCGCACTTAATCAAATAGAGCCGGATAAGGAAGTCAAAATACTGAGTGCTCTTTCGGAGTGCAGCAATGCTATCGATGAGTGGGTATCATTCGAAGTAAGGTTCCCACGGAAGACACATCCTGCAATTCAAGATGAGATCGCCAGTCTAAAAGGATCGTTGCCCGACCTATACCTTCGAGCATTGATAATAGTGTCTGATATTGAACACACTCTTAATACGGAAGGAAATAAATCAAAAATCCGTTCAAGATGTGCGTACAGTTTATGATACCTTATCCCAGATCTGTCTCAATAACAGACTTTCATAGTTGCTAATCTTACCAATAAATTCGTGGATTGGGAAATTCGAAAGAACGAATTAATGATTTGCAAGAAAAACTGTTCGGTTACGAAAGTTGTCCTAGAGGACAAGCTTTCTGCCGATGAGGCAGCCACCAAAGTGCTCAAGTGGATTAAGAAAGAAGATGATCCGGAACCGACGCTTGGTGATATCAAGCTGAAAGTGACTTCGAAAGGCAGATACAAAAGCTACGGACAATGGTTCTTGGACGCGCCCGAATATCGAGACTGGTCCATGGGCCGCCAGGCCCTGGAGGCTGAGTATGAGCCTAAGCGGGCGTTATGGATCAGAGGAAGCTACGGCACCGGCAAGACCACTATGATGTAGGTTACGCCTGTTGTGCATGATTTTTGCTCAATTGCATGCAGGCAACGCGTTTTTTCTTCTTTACAGGAAACAGTATATGCTCCTTTTGGTGACGAGGACCTGCGAGTTGTACCATATTTCTGCACCGTTGCTACGTCAAGGCGACCAGATTACGAAACAATCATTCGCTCGATGTCCCAGAAGCTCTCCTGGATGCCAGACTTCACGCTGGCCAAACCAGCCGAAAATCTCCACAATATTACTCAGCGTGGTCTACACCAGTCTCTTACGACCGATGATTGGGAGCAGTTGTTGCGTGAATTACTTAAATGCGGTACCGACTCAACCAAGATTGTGTTTATTGTCGATGCTCTTAACGAATGCGACTCCACTGACGCAGAACGGCTCCTTGAATTCATGAGCGAAATCATGGAAGACTGTCCTCATGTCCAACTACTATGCTCCTCACACCAACACGTTCGAGTTAACAAGTGGATCCGCACGGAGATTCTCCATACGGTAGATGTGGTCGCGGACGCAACTGCGGAGGATATGAAGGCTTTCATCAATGGTGAAATAGAATACCTGAGAAAAAAAATCAAAGAGGACAGCATATTCTGTGAGTGAAGCTGGTGACGAATAAAATATTAAAAACCTACAAAGCTTACCCGATAATACAGTCATGGCGAAGCACATCGATCTGCTAGACTCACTCAAGCAATCCTTGAACAAATACGCTAAGGGAATGTAAGTCATTATGCTCCAATTGGATTCTCTCGCTCATCCTTATAGGTTTGTCTGGGTTGAGATCTGGTTGAAGATCCTGCTCCCGACCTACAACGATCAGAGGAATGTTCAGAGCAAAGAGGAAGCCAACAAGCTATTAAAAGCCTTGAAGAGTTCTTCCAGTGAACACAATGAGGCATATGCTCAACTCAAATCCGGTTACCAACGTCTCTGGGATTTCAACGTCATGAGATCTGACGAATTGCGACCCCGCCTCTTCCACCTCGCTCTTTGCTCCTTTGAACCTCTAACGCTAGCTAGCATTACACATGCACTGCGTATTCGGGTTGAAAAGGACAGCGAGGATGAATTATACGACGAGGATCTGACAGTGGAACAGGTCAAACGGCTCTACTCAAACTTTCTCACCGAAAACCTCGCCGGTAAACTTGTATTCGTCCATGATTCTGCAAAGGATTTTGTCAGGAAGCTGAAGATCCAAGTTCCAGTTGGCTCCGAATCGAAGGACGTAGATGAATTTTCAGAGAAGAGGAACCATATGAGTGCCGCTAAATTGTATATCGAAGTTGTAAAACGCGCTAATCATCCGGTCTGGCAACATGTGGATATTGACCCTTCAAAGTGGCGAGAGTTCGTTCACATTGGATTCAGCTATTGGTTTGCGGAGTATTCGAAATGGGCCAAGCTAGATGGGAAGGGAAACATCTTGCCTTACATAGTGCAATATGGATTAAGACACTGTTCTGAGGCAGCCAAAAAGCGATCGCTGTCTGATCATTTGTGGAAAGACGTCCTGCATAAGCTGGTACTATCTCCCCAGTCGGCGTTTCTGTACGTTGGGCTGCTTGCCAAATTTCCCTTTTTCAAATGGCCTAACATCCCGTCGGTCGAGTTCAGAAACCTTATTGGAGAATATAAGGGACATATTGAACTTTTCACCTCACACGTCTTGGCTTGGCTGGAGATTACGGACGATGACGACACTTCTGATTCTCGGCTTCCAAGCTCGAAGGAAGACCCTGTGACTGACGATTGGCTTTTCCAACAACTTTCTAAGCATGTCCTCTACAGAGGACAGTCCACGCTCGGGACCTCTAATTTTGGAATGACAGCGCTACAGATCGCATGCTTAACACGCAATAACGCTACTGTCAAGCTGATCCTCAAAGCCACTCATTATATGTACGGCCACGACAACCGCGCTACCATGGACTTACTCTTCCATGACCCACAATTTGATGAAGCTCCTATCATTATAGCAATCAAAGATCGTCAAGACGACATCGTCAGGACACTACTCGAGTTCGAAATTCAACATGCAGACAGAACAATCGATGACCAGTGGGAAGGTGTCCCTCGCCACTCGCCAAAAGTCCTGCAATGGTCGAACAGAGACCGTGGCGGCTATACAGCGCTCAATCTTGCTATACGGAGGTTTGACGAGAAAAGCATATGCGCGCTCCTACGTCTCGCTCAGCCTCGTGATATCAACTTCCGAGAAGAAATTTCTGGTAACACGGCGCTGCACGTCGCTGTCCGCAATGGCTTCCTCCAACTCATTCGGGACTTGGCTGAAGAGTACAACGCTGATATTGAAGTTGAGAATGGGTTTCAGCAAACGCCTTGTGGCTTTGCTTATCAACGTGGTGAAGTGGAGGCCATGAAATACTTGGTGTCAAAGGGCGCAGCTGTCAGACTTCCTGCTGCCGAGGCGGGGAATGTCGAGCATACCTCTAAGGGTGGTGATATCTGGGATCCTTCACAATCAAGATCCGAACTCAACGAAGGTGAGAGTTATTCCGGAGGTCCAGCAGAAATTCCCCCCTCTACATTGCCTCACCCCAAATCTCGCTTCAATGAAACCCACCATCAACACCATCAATCGGGTTTGCACAGGAGAATTCGAATGGGACAGGCTCCGCGTCCGACAGTCGCCTAACGCCAAGATCCTAGAGACGCTTTGGAAAACCGGGTCGGGGTCATCAAACCACACATTGAAAGAAGCCACATCGTCGAAAAGGACTGATGGAATTTGCTCGGTTGGGTTGGAATCTGGATCGGTCTCCTGTAAAACGGGCACCGCACGTTTGAGGACGCGTTGGGAGAGGACCATCTACTGCGGTGGCACGAAGTGACTCCTGTCGCACTTGGCTAGAACGGAATGGAATGGGATCTACGGCGAATTGCAAGAGATAACACCCCACAGTCTTCCGAAAAAACTGCGGCACCTACGTTGCAAGATCGCCTAAACTCCTCGGCGCGATTACTAAGTGGCCCTCAATCCTAAGGATATCAGCACCCCAACGCATGAGTCACCAGCATCATAGCCTACGCATACGCGTCCCCGACATAACAGCTCCCCGAGCGCATCATATTCCCCAGCCTACCACGGGATCAGATACGGACAGTCAGATGTAGGGGACCTTTTCCAGGATACCCGACGGCTTCCGCTAAGAACGAACCGCTACATGTCGCTTTTAGTAATATCACGGGACATCACGCAGCATTCTCGTTCTGGTTATCGGTGCTGTGGGTATGAGAGACGAAAAGACGAAGAGCCTACGCAAGGGTGTCAGGGGAAAAGGCGGTGATGTGTATGGGGGTATGGAGGAATGAGGATATAGGAGAATTCTGTTTGGTGTGGGTAGTGTGTGTGGATCCTGGACTAAGGCTAGGATTAGACTTGAATCTGTGTATGTGCGTTGATAGGGGGAGTGTCAGTGAATAATGGTACTCTTTCGGGCTGTGAGAACGCCTGGTGTCGACGATCGGCTTCATACGCGGATGTAGCATGTATGTTAAGTATGCCCTCCGCATGTGAGATTGTCATCGGAGATATTTCATCGATAATAAATGGCGTTGTAGACTTGAGAAGAGGGAGGAAAGTCTTGTCGTCTTCTGAATTGTCTTGCTACTATGGGGGTTGCTAAGGAGTAGGAAGAATAGGGGTATTTCCCTCCCTAAATACATACTTCCAACGCTAGTCCAATTACCCTTCATCAACTTGCATAAGTATTCCGCCGTTATACCCGCTAAGCTCCAGAAAAGGTGGGATATGTCTCGTCGTCTTCTGATATTGTTGCTACTATGGGGGTTGCTAAAGAGTAGGAAGAATAGGGGTATTTCCCTCCCTAAATACATACTTCCAACGCTAGTCCAATTACCCCTCATCAGCTCCTTAGCGCTCATTGGCGCGCTTGGCACTCTCCTTAGGTTATTCGTGACACGTCTTATCGTTCTTTCCATCTCATCAATCGATGCACTTGTCAACATGAGTGGGCCGGTAGCCTGTGACTTCTGATAGATGGGTAAAAGATTCTTGTGTGATGAGGTGATGAGGTGATGAAGTCTCTGGAGTATTACGAGTCATAGGTTGGTTGCGTTGATGAGATATTAATCACAAGGTAGGGACAAACAGATGCGCACCTCAAAGAAAACCCGACATGCATCACTACACAATCAGTTGACTGATGTATGAAGGCATTCGTGAATTCCAGTCACCCATCAGCCACACTGCGAGCAAATCTATGTTGAGATGTACGGAGTACGTCTACCCACTTGATCCTTGTACACCACGTCCTCTGTTCTCGATGCAAGGCTGATGGTGTGCATACATACCTCTTCGTCTTCTGGAATTCTGAAAATATTATCGTCGTGGGAGTGATGGGAGGAGGAAGCCCTATCAGCGCTGAAAGTGGTGTCTCGCTTTCCATAGCAACGTCGTACAACAGCAATACCACATCGATTACCCGAAAAGCACACCCGCGGGTCCAGATCGCCCACCTACATGTCCAAGATGATGTAGGTACAACACTCATGGTGGAAGCGCGACGTTACTCGACCAAGCGTGGTACGGATGGCTAGGGTAAGATTAGTACGCAGGGGGACTAAGGGATGGAGAATGTCCGCATCCAAGTTGAGTTCCGAGGTCGTGCTATTGGAGTATACTCACTATTGAACATCCCTTCTGCACCAATGGCGAGTCACCCATGGAACCATGCTGCGAGGCCCTGAAGGAATGATGCCAGAGCGAAGACACCAGCACTGACTGCAACACCAACTTCAGCTTTGCGGGTATAAATGCCAATGCCAACACCTAAGCCTGGTGAGATGGTGAGCAGAAGTATGAGGATCCATGCGATCTTGGTCTTGTTGACAATTGTGCGAATTACGATCACATTTTGTGTACTGTGTTTGCTCCCGAACGATGATGGTTTGATGGAGAAGCGATCGTTATCGGCGACGTAGGTGATGTCGTGCAGTATCGTGTACGGATCGTAGAAGGCCTCAGTAAGTGACCAGTCGTGGCTATAGTCTTCAAGGTATACCCGCAAGCGTGAGTCCTTCTGGCCGCTGTTCCACGTGGGTATCTTGAGACGCGTCAGTGCCAGATCGACGAGACTTCATCGTAAGAGCCTTCCTACATGTCGGATGGTCCCTATACCAACCACAATGGTTGTAAAGAGCATCAATACGCAGGCTGTCAGACGTTTCGCAAGTGAAGAGCTGCGAACGCTGTATCGTATGCGCGCCCAGGCTTGTTCACTGGTGTCGGAATGCTGGAGGGTGACATGGGATAAGGCGCAGCTTTCATCCAGACCCTGGACGACGACAGCCCAATGCTTCGTACCGGATAGTGGAGACTGAGGTTGGCCATTTGCGATGGTCGAGGCTTGTGACAGTGGTGGGGGATCGGTTTGAGCTTCGACATCGGTAGGTGACTGTTCCATCGTGCCCCTTGCTTTTGGTATAAGAACATATAACTGTAGGCAAGAAGGGAAAATAGAAATAGCGGTAATCTTAAGAAATATATGGTAGAGAACGGATGGTTAATTGGCGGGAGGTGGACCGAATATATAGCATGGGCGCAATATTGGAAATGGAGCGCACAAGTAAGTACAAACATAATCACCAGGATCAGACAAATGCACACTGGCACAGCCTCGGGCATTCGAAGACGACTCGACAGTGCGCGAAGGAGAGAATGCGAATATGGGAAGGAATCCGTTCCATTTTGTTCACGGTCCTAATTGGATGCAGTCGCAGTGTCTATGGAGAGGCTGCAGCTCGGTGCTCCGGAGGCCTGTCATAGCTGCCGTTAGTATCCTTTGTTGAGTTCCTGAAGGATCGTGCGAAGGTGAGAGTGCGAAGGTGAGGGAACACGCCTAGCGCCTGCGCTATTGGAAACTCAACTTGGTGCGAACATAGGAAAGTTGATTGCGAAGGAGGGAAGGTGGGGTGCTGCAGCCTGTTGATCAGTGCATGGCTAGCGCAGGCGAATTGGATCGCAAACAAAGTGGCTGCCTAGCTTGGAAGGCTGACAAAAGTGTGCGAAGCCCAAGTGCGAAGGTGGTGTTTGTTGTCTATGATACAATGCCTCATCTGGAGTGCCCCTGAACCTTTGCCACAACCGCAGCTAATCTCGGTTAGACATCAAGACTTAATAGTGGTGGCTAGGATATCATTCCCCGGACAACTTGCTGAGCAAAACGGACAGACGGTGACTTATTCTATGAATAGCAAAATCGTGCTCACGCATCCTGACATCTGGGTTGACCGAAACTACATCAGCGTCGCCCTCACAGCTTCCACTAATTTGCGAACTGACAAGTCTAGCTTACTGAGAATTGCGTGTACCCAACCAATCTGTCCGGACCATGCCAAAGGCCAAAAAGCTCATTTCCTTCCAGAAGTGCCATCAATGCAGGCATGACAAGCAGAAAGTAGGATTGAGTATCTTGATCATGAATGAAGATCTGCTGACGGAAAGTTAGTGTTTGCCCGAGAGGAGAATGTGGCCTGGGAGTAGATGCGACAGATGCCAAAGATATGATTATGTCTGCTCTGCTAGTCGGACAATAGTGGAAGAACAATCAGCAGGGAAAGGAGGAGATTCATTAGACGCCCATGCCCCTTCGTTCGCACCTGTCTCCGAACCAAATGTTCGTCAACTGTGGGTTATCCTACGCAAGTAAGGTACTTGAAGTACGCTGTCACTAATATGGTATCATCAAAGTCTCCAAGAAATGGGAGACATGCGGACGATGATGAATATAGACATGGAAAGATTCATCCCTAAACCTAGGGGATGGAAGGACGAACTTAATCGAAAAATGAAAGTCGTCCAGTCTATGCTCCGAGAGCGAGCTGAGCACCTAACGCTCGAGGGGAAAACCAATGATGCTGAAGACATCTACACCCGTATCCTCGGTTCCTATGAGCTACGATATTCCACGATGACATCACTTGACATTCTGTCTACCCTCGTCTTGACATACGAAAAGACAGGCAATTTCTCTGCAGCAGAGGAGGCCCAAGAATGTTTACTTCAATGGACCATCAATTCTGGCGTTGAATGTGAGGATAAAGTCACTCTAGAGGCTCACAAGCTTCGCCATCTATATACCCTTTTCTACAACAGGATAAGGAGTGCTACCATTCAGCATGGTGATGATGGACCCATCGGTGCTAACCTTGCCCGAACTATCATGTTTTCTCGTGTAGCGGCCCTGAATATCAAATCATGGAACCGTCTCACCAAGCCAATGGAGCTTCCGAACAATGCGTTGCACATTGCTGTTGCAGCAGGCGCAACCCATTTAATAGAAGGACTACTCAATTCCAGCGGCTGCGATATCAATACAACGGACGAAGATGGAAGAACAGCTTTGCATATAGCAGTGCAGGACTGTCAAGCGTCAATGGTGCAATTACTCGTTGATAAAGGCATTGACTTGGAGGTTGTCGATAGAGAAGGTGATACAGCGCTGCTTCTCGCTTTAGCGCAAACATCAGAACAAGCTTTCGGTATTACGAAAGCCCTACTTGACAGGGGCTCGGACGTAAAGGTTCGAAATTGTTTGGGGCAGACAACGCTCAGCCTAGCAGTGCAGTACGGGACTTCAGACCTTACAAGTTCGATGTTGAGCTGCGGTCTCGAAATCGACGCTCCAAATTTCATTGGATCCACGCCCTTGATGATTGTGGCAGCGCGGTCCGGTGCCCACGACTGCATACTGATTGCGCTACAGCTAATTAACTCTGGAGCAAATGTGAAAGCAGTGAACGATTCGGGTTATACGCCGCTCATTTCTGCATCACAATTTGGAGATACAAAGATGGTACAGCTTCTGATTACGAAGGGCGCGGCCGTCAACGCTCGTGATTGCCGCGGCAGGACGGCATTGCACCAAGCTGCGACAAGGACAGAAGGAATAGAGACAGAGATCATCTCAATTCTGATAGAAGGGGGAATAGACATCGAGGTGCAGGACAATGAGGGCACGTCTGCCCTAGGTGTGGCGTTGAAATGTGGTACCATAGCTGCAGCACAAAAATTACTTGAACATGGAGCAGACTTGGAGCCGAAAACTGGAGGTGACACGTTATAAGTTTACGTTCTGAGGCGAGGGCACGAGCCCGCGACGAGGTTGTTACTGGAACGCGGCGCCGACGTCCAAGATAGGAACAGTCAAGGGGAAACGCCCTTGATTATTGCGGTATGTACAGGACGAAGATCAATGGTCGACATCCTGCTTGGCCATGCCGCCAAGCTCAAGGCTGGGAACAATGAAGATGCAACACCGTTGTATATCGCAGGATTCTAATGCAAATAATCGATCTTACAGGCTCTGATTCATGATGGCGCCAACGTCGAGGCGCAAAATCTAAATGGGAGGAAGCTGCTGGATGTTGCAGTTGTCGCATCTAACGACGCAATCCTCAAGATGTTACTTAGCAGTGGCGCCGATGCATCAGCATTATCCCAATTAGGCATTGACAAGATACACAAGCTGTTGCGTCGTGCAATCCAAAATTCGGATTTGGCTACCGTCGAGATGCTCTTGGACCACGGGCCACAGCCCATCCTTGCGGTAGATCTCACGGGCAACACGCCGATTCACTAAGTAATCTTGGAAAGTCAAAAACAGCATGAAACTATTTTAGATTCACTACTATAGCGCTTCTATGGCCAAACTGAGCCTTTCATGGCGCTAAATCAAGCCGGCAATACGCCCCTCCACCTTGCGGTGCTCCTTGGGAGATATAAGATGGCAGGAAAGCTGTTAGCTACACAGTCTTTACCCGATGCCAAAAGGAACCTACAGATGCGGAACTACAAAGGCGAGCAGATTTGTCATCTCCTTTGGCCTTTGGTCACGGATGAGAAAGACACTGATGTCCAAGCGTTGCTGCGAAATATAATCGAGCGAGAACGATATTGGGATCCGACACTCGATGACTTTATAGCATCTTAGCCACCTTTGGATTACCCACATACACTTCGTTCAAGCCAAACAAGGCTATAAGTCCGTAGCAATACGACCGCTTCCATGGGACTAAGCCTAATATTGAGCTTGTCAATGAAACGAAGGGAAGGGAGTTCCACTATACACGAAAGCAGCTTGTTCCATAATTAGCGAAGTGGAATTACTTGGGCAATTGGGCATGCATGGCTGGAAAATACAGAGATTCATGAAGCATGGAGTAAACTGACAGTCCCCCTGATGCATCACCGAACGATGTGGATACTGAAAAGAGCGGTCAGATCCTACCTGAGAAATCACTCCCCGTCGAGAGAGACTCTGACATCGATAGCTGGTCTTTGTCACAGCAGAGACAGCGGCTATACTTCTAACAAGATACATCCCTGAGCCTATTACGACCATCATGGTTCAGATCGAAGCCTATTTGAAATGCCACAACACTAGCCAAAACAAAAAGCTGAACCAATTTTTACACCGGTACATCACGCACAATTTCCTGCAAATTATCCAATCCCCTCCATCCCCTTTCACACTTCGAGACCAGATTCTAGGCTATCAGACTACATGTGTGGTTGAGAAGCATCAAAATGATCCAATTGATACGGATGCTTGGTTATCTAGGGAATCTGCTTGATAGTCAATTATAATACGACACAGCACAATGCGGCATCATCAGCCAGATAAATGCAGCAGATGACCATTCCAGATGGAGTATTCTACAACAGATCTCGGCATACTGCCCTCTTACAGTCCAGCCCTGCCCCATTTTGATCTCTCCCAAAAAACCTCGCTTACCGTTGCCTATGACCAATCACTCTCCTTTCATCACCTCTCATCACCTCCTATCCTACTACCATTACCATCACCTTACCATAATCCATCCAAAGCCAAATATATCCAGCACCCTAAACATATCATAGCCAGCCCGCTCATCTAATGCTCCACCTCCATCAAAACCTCACTCTCGAAAATTTGGGTCACATACATCCTAGTAACAGCTCTACTCACAGCTCGCCACTTGAAATGGACCACAATCAGCAACTCGTTTATCAAACACACGAGAGGAATATCAAGGAATCTCCAGTGAAACAAGTGTCTACATCTACTCATTTTAACTATCTTCTCTGACTGTCCTTGTCTTTGCCTATTCTTTCCTGATTCGTCCCTCTCTGTTACTGGATTGTCGAACTATAGTACCTCGGTAGCGTGCAGTGTTGGATGGTGGAATGGGGTGGAGAATTCAACGGTAGTCCTTCTGGAAACTACCCAACATTCAAAACCCCAGGATACTCACATCCTAAATATAAGAGGGGCAAGGAACTCATGAAGAAAACCATGATAATGCTCACCCCAGCACATTATTCTACGAAAGACACGGAAATCACCAAACCACCCAACAAACAAAACATTTAAAAACTATCCTCCAACCTCCCCCCTACCCCTTTCCCCTTCCCCCTACCCATCTCCCCACCT
>JAABUX010001280.1_pt1 | contig 38505 bp, 31 predicted proteins | sample 5561851 | NCBI WGS metagenome assembly JAABUX01 (sample SAMN10711883, study PRJNA513361) | rock metagenome | isolation source: Antarctica rocks | place: Antarctica: Victoria Land, Richard Nunatak red sandstone | collected 2016-01-03 | reverse complement strand
CAGAGGTGGCTGTACCAGTACGTGGCGATGTTCGAGTGGGGCTACCTACAATGTCAAGCGTGCGACACTCGGATTCATGAGGGCACTGTTGGGCGTCGAGTCGGCCACCAAATGCCAAACATGAGCCGGAGTTGATTGTCGCTAAAGATGAGAGCATGACAATCGAAGCGGAACGGACAAATCGAGATCGAGACGGACTCGACGGAGCACCCGCTGCTTTGCATTGGCGTATTTCAATCAGATAGCTTGTAGCATCCAAATTGGCCACAACGCTTTACGAGAGGAGAGACGTCGAAAGCATTTCGGTTGATTCGTGATTGAAGGGCTTGAAACGTCTGCGGCATTCCGCACTTCCTAGCTCGCTATCGGCTTTCAGAACGGTCGCATTATTGGCTCTTGACTTCGACGCCCGGCGAGGTTGTGATGAAAGTCTCCTTCTCCGTGGATCGAGATCTCGATCCCTTCTTTGACTCTGAGCCGAGGAGCATCCCCAATCATGTCGTCGATCGATCGTCGCCGGTTCCTGCAAAGTTCCGCAGCGCTCACCGCGAGCTTCGCGGCGTTCGAAGCCGCCGCCACCCGAGGTAAGGCCGACGACGACGCGGCCGAGAAGGTGAAGGCCCAGGACACCAAGAAGGTCGGGCCGAACGACCAGGTCCGGGTGGCGGTGATCGGCGTCCGGGGCCGAGGGCTGGAACATATCGCCGGATACTTGCTCCAAAAAGACGCCGTGATCACCACGATCTGCGACGCCGACGAGAACGTCATCGGCAAGGCCAACCTGATGGTCAAGGCCGGCAACGGCGGGGTCGAGCCGAAGTATGTCCAGGACCTCCGCAGGGTCTTCGACGACCCCAACATCGACGCCGTGTCGATCGCCACGCCGAACCACTGGCATGCGCTGGCCACCATCTGGGCCTGCCAGGCGGGCAAGGACGTTTACGTCGAGAAGCCGGTCAGCCACAACGTCTTCGAGGGCCGGAAGATGGTCGAGGCGGCCCGGAAGTACGACCGGATCGTCCAGACCGGGACCCAGTGCCGGAGCCACAAGGGCATCCAGGATGCCATCGCCCACATCCGGGCGGGCAAGATCGGCCAGGTTTACATGGCCAAGGGGCTTTGCTACAAATCCCGAGGCTCGATCGGGACCAAGCCCGACGGCCCCGTCCCCGCCGGGCTCGACTACGCCCTCTGGACCGGCCCCGCCGAGTTGAAGCCGTTCAACGCGAATAAGCTCCACTACAACTGGCACTGGGAATGGAACACCGGCAACGGCGACCTCGGGAACCAGGGCATCCACCAGGTCGACCTCGCCCGATGGGGCCTGAACAAGAACGAGTTCCCCAAGTCGGTCACGGCCTCGGGAGGCCGCTACGGCTACAAGGATGACGGCGAGACCCCGAACACCCTGTCCGTCGCCTACGAGTTCGACGACTGCATGCTCGAATTCGAGGTCCGGGGGCTGCCCACCAACGACGAGCTTGGCGTCCGGGTCGGCGACATCTTCTACGGGACCGAAGGCATCCTGGCCATCACCAGCTACCAGGACTGGCAGACCTACATGGGGCCGAAGCTCGCGAAAGGCCCCGGCGGCAAAGGCGGCGGCGACCACTTCGCCAACTTCCTCCAGGCCGTCCACTCGCGAGACGCCAAGTCGCTCAACGCCGACATCGAGGAAGGCCACCTCTCCAGCGCCTATTGCCACCTCGGCAACATCGCCTACAAGCTCGACCGCAAGCTCCACATCAATCCCTCGACCGAGTCGTTCGTGGGCGACTCCGAGGCCGACGGCCACCTGACCCGGAACTACCGCGAAGGCTTCAAGGTGCCCAACGTCGTCTGATCGTCGATCCTTCCCTCGCCTGGTCGATCGCCGGGCGAGGGAAGATCCCCCTCCGATCTTTGAGGCGGTTTTCATGACCATTCCCTTCGCGACGAGCCTACCCTTCCTCGGCGTCGCCGCTTCCGGTCGCGAGTTCACGGCGACCGTCCGGGTCGCCCCTCCTCGACAGATCGAACCTGACCTTTGGGGATGCTCGGTCTCCATCCCCGGTTGGGAAGACGGTCCCAGCGAGATTGTCAACATCGACGGCTTGGGTGCGATGATGCTGGCCTTGCGGTTCGCCGCGGCTCGGATGAAAAACTTCGAGGACCGAGGGGGCCGATGGTTCGACCCGGAAACCCGGGAACCTTGGCCGATCTCCAGCTACTTCCACCCCATGGTTGCAATCTGAGTCGGGTTGGAGGCAAAATTTGAGATAAAGTTCAGCGAGAATGGGCCTGGAAATCGATTGAACAGCATTTTCGATCAAGCCGGTTTGCCGTTGTGGGTTTTTTGGTGATCCAAGGAGAAGCAGATGACAAAGGCGACGGTCAAGGAAGAAGCCCGGCGGTTAGTTGAGCGGTTGCCGGATGAGGCTACCTGGGAGGATCTTCAATATGAAATCTACTTCCGTCAGGCGGTCGAAGCCGGACTGAAAGACTCACGCGAAGGGCGAACGGTGTCCCTCGAAGAAGCCCGCCGCCGCTTCGGGCTAGGGCCGGAATGAAGGTCCGTTGGACCGAGTCTGGATTGGCCGACTTGAGGGATGTCGAGGCGTCCATCGCCCGACACTCCGTACAGTATTCGCGCGGCATGGTTGAGCGAATCTTTGGGCGTTGCAAGCTATTGGAAGCCCATCCTCGCCTTGGGGCCATCGTGCCGGAATTCGAGGACGAGTCGCTCCGGGAGTTGTTCGAAGGTCCCTATCGAATCGTTTACCGCGTTGGCGATGGCCAAGTTGAGGTATTAGCGGTCGTTCATGCCGCACGCAAATTGCCACGAGGATTTTAATGGATTCACCTCGCCAACCCCTGATGGAGCAGGCCATCTCGCAGATGAGGCAACTCCCGGAAGCCCATCAGGAAGCCATCGCTTGGATCATCCTCCAGGAGATCGAATCCGAGCGACGGTGGGATGAGTTGTTCGCCCGCCCGGAGTCAGCCATCGTTCTGAAACGGATGGCGGAAGAAGCACTCGCAGACTTTCAAGCGGGCCGGACGGAAGAACTCGATCCCGACAACTTGTGACATTATCTACTCTGGCAAATTGATAGCTTACCTCAGCCAGCGTGCTCGATGGTCTAGGATCTGTATTTGTTGTGGCTTGTCGAGTCTATGACCCCCGCCGACCGAGGCCCCTGGAAGGGGCGGTCGATGTAGTGGCGGGTGAACCAGGCGGCGGAGAGGGCTTGCCACTTGCGGAGGGCGAGGGCGTCCCAGTCGAAGGCGGCGCCGAGGCGGTCGCGGTCGAGGAGGATTTCGCGGGACTCGGCCTCGCCTCGGGCCAAGGTGGTTTCGACGATCGCCAAGGTCGCCTCGGGGTCGTCGCCGGGGCAGAATTTGGCACCTTTGAACGGGGCGAACAAGGACCGGGTCACTTCGAGGTCGGTCAGGAAGACCGGCGTCCCCGACACCAAGCCTTCCAAGATCGGGATGCCGAACGCCTCGAACTCGGACAGGAGGAACACGCCCCGGCTTTCGCTGTAGGCGCGGCGCAGTTGGGGTTCGGAGACGTAGCCTCGAAGCTCGCAGGCGGGGCGGAGGGGTTCGGGGATTCGGGCCAGGGCGGTGTCGGAGCCGTTGCCGATCACCACGAGCTTCAGCTCGGGCCAGCGGGCGAGGAGTCGGGGGAAGATCGCCAGGATTCGGTCGAACCGCTTCCGGGGTTCGGCCAGGTCGCCGACGAAGAGGAGTTGCGGCTTCCGCACCCAGCCTTTCGGGCGGTAGTCGGCCATGTTGCAGCCGTTGGCGACGTAGTGGCAATTGTTCCGCCCCGGAGCCTGCGACTGGACCACCCGGCGCTCCCAGGGGGACACGCAGAGCACGGCGTCGGCCCGCTGGGCCATCTTGTGGTGGATGTCGTCGGTGTGGCTCGACACCTCGGGCGACATCGGGACCGTCCAGAGCGGCTGGAAGTGCCCGGTGTAGACCAAGGCCCGGTCGCCGATCTCGCGGAGGACGATGCCGTTGGAGGCCGAATTCGCCCAGCAGAGCGCCTCGACCAGGTCGTAATGGCCCTGGCGGAGCAAGGTCGGCAAGGTCGCGCTGAAGGTGTCGAGCGACCGGGGGGACGACAGCGCCGGGCCGACGTGGACGGGAATCCCGTGCTTGGCCCCGAAGGCGAGGACGAGGTCGAGGTTCTTGGGGTACTGGTCGTCGATGGCGAACTCGAAGTCGACCCGCTCCTTGAGCCGGGCGGTCAGCTCGAACACGGCCCGGCCGATCCCCGAGTACATCTGGTTGCTCGACGACAGGACCGACAAGACCCGCATCTTCGGGCCGGCGGCGACGGGCAACAACCGACGATGGGTCGAGGTTGAAATCAGATTCGAGGTCGCGGACGATGGCGAAGCCGAGGGCGTCATGCCGGCGCTCAGGGTCGAAGGGGAGGCCGGGGCGATGGCGTGGGCGGCGTCGCGCCGGTGGGCTGAAAATCGAGGGGCCGCCATCAGATCGCTCCGCGAAAAGGACCACCGAGGACGCGGGCGGGAACCCCATTGTTCCCTTGGCCCAGGCCGAACATCAATTGCTCTTTAGCCACGGATTGAACACGGATGAAACACGGATAAGACTTTTTTTTCTGTTTCCCCATCCGTGTCCCATCCGTGTTCATCCGTGGCTCAATTCGCTTTTGTCGGGGTGGCTCGACTTGAGGGCGGTTTGCGGCTCGGACTTGGCGGTCAGCAGGGCGTCGACGTGTTCTTCGAGGACGGCCAGGCGGCGGACCATCGCGACGTAATCCCAGCCGAAGGCGATCGTGGCGGGGAGCTTGGAGGCTTGGTCCTCGTGGCGGAGGCGAAGGTCGTCGAGCTGCCCTCGGAGGTCGCGGATCTCGTGCTCGGCCACGTCGAGCCGGTGGCAGAGGCTGACCAGGATCTCGACCATCCGCCTCGACATCGGCAAGAGGACCCGGCGGAACTGGCGACGGACCCAGACCTTGAGCCGGGACCCGCCCGATGTCGGCTCGCAGCCCGCGTTGTAATAGGCCAAATGATCCATCGCGATCTCACCCCCCCACCCTTCGAGTGCGCGACCGTGGCATCCCTCGGATCGCCGATCGACCGTCCCGGGATTCCCCGTCGATAAACCGGGTCTGAAAGGAGTATCGGAACATCCGGCATCATCCCTTGAATCGTTAATCGAACAGATCAGGCCGCCGGGACCATTTCTTGGACGAAGACCTTGGTCAACTTCTCGGCCAGGAGCGCCATCCGGTACGCCTCGGCGGCGGTCCCCCCGGGTCGCTTCGAGCGTCCCGACGCCCGGATCAGGGCTTGCTCGATCCTCAAGACCAGGGCGTCGAGGTGGAAATCGCGGCCGACCGCCCAGGCGCCCCGCTCGGCGATCGGTCGCAGGTCGGTGGACCCGCTCAGCACCGAGATCATCGCGTCGGCGAACGCTTCGGCGGTCCGATCAGCCTTCAAGCAGTGGACCCCGCTGACGAACCACTCGGCGTTGCCGCATTGTTGCGACATCAAGGGCACGCAACCCCGCCAGGCGGCTTCGAGCGGGGCGAACGCGAACGGCTCGCGTGACCAGGTCGGGAAGGCGAACAGGTCGTGCTCGGCGTACATCCTCAGCAGCTCGCCATGAGGCCGGGGGCCGAGGAAGCGGACGAACCGGCCCAACCCTCGATTCCTCGCCAGGGCCTCGAAATAGGGGTCGTCCGCCCGGCCGTAGAGGTCGACCACAAACCCGGAATAGCCCGAATCCCGGACGATCGAGGCCGCCTCGATCAACACGTCGACCCCTTTGTTCCGGTTGATCTGCCCGGCGGCCATCACCCGGAGGATGTCGCCCGAATCCGCCCGGTAGAACGAGGTCCGAGGCTCGGGCGCGGCCCCGACGACCCAGTTCGGCACGACCTCGACCCGGGATTCCAGCGAGATCCCGCCGGCTTCCACCTCGTCGGCCAACTGGCGGGAACAGGCCAGATAATGGCCGTCAAGCTGGCGGTTGACCTCGCGGAGCAACGGCTCGTGGTATTGCCCGCCGAGGTGGCACAGGCCGAGCGGGACGTCGTCCATCAGGTGCCAAAGCCAGGGAATTCCGAAGTGCTGGACCGCCGCCATCAACCCCACGCCGCCGACGCCGATGACGTTCCAGACGTAAACGACGTCGGGCCGGAACCCTTCCACCACCCAGGCCAGGGCGTGGACGTTGATCGCGTTGACCAGGCAAGACTGGTGCTGGAGCAGGTGGACCGTCACCGGGAGGCTGTGTTCGAAGAGATAATGGTTCCAGATCTCGCTCAACTGGAGGTCGCGGATGACGTGGTCGACCCCCGGCGCGGGAGTCCTCGGCGCCGTCGTCAGGACCAGGACGTCATGCCCCCGCCCCCTCAAGGCATCCACGGCCTGCTTGCACCCCAGCTCATAGCCGCCGATCACGTCGGGCGGGTACAAATTCGACAGGACGAGGATCTTCATGCTTGCGTAACCTTGGAGAAAAACAATTTTTAGCCACGGATGGAACACGGATAAGAAAAATCTTTTGTAGGAATTATCCGTGTTTCATCCGTGTTCCATCCGTGGCTAAATTCCTGAATTGAGTTAAGGGCAAGCGGCCTCTTGGACCAGGACCTTGGTGAGTTTTTCGGCCAGGAGGGCCATCCGGTAGGCTTCGGCGGCGGTCCCGGGTGCGGCTCCCGATCGGGGCTTGCGGGCGACGGCGGCCAAAGCCCGCTCGATCTTGGGGACCTGCGCGTCGAGGTGGAAGTCGCGGCCGATCACGGCGGCGGCCCGGCGCGACACCGGGCCGAGGTCGGTCGTCCCGTCCAGGACCGACACGAACGAATCAGCGAACGCTTTCGGGTTCCGGTCGGCCTTGAGGGCGTGGACCCCATGCACCGCCCACTCGGCGTTGCCGCTGAGCTGCGACATCAGCGGGACGCACCCCCTCCAGCTTGCTTCCAGGGGGGCGAAGGCGAACGGTTCGCGGTGCCAGGTCGGGAACGCGAACAGGTCGTAGAGCGGGAAGAGCCGGGCCAGCTCGCCCTGCGGCTTCGAGCCTCGGAACGTCACCAGGTCGTCGACCCCGAGGCGGCGGACCAAGGTCGGGAAGAACTGGTCCTCGACGTTCCCATAAATATCGACCGCGATGTTCTCGTACCCCCGGTCGCGGACCTCGGCGACCGACTCGATCAGGATGTCGATCCCCTTGTGCTGCGCGATCTGCCCGGCGGCGAGCACCCGGAGCGTGTCGCCCGGCCGATAAAACGACGACTTGGCCACCGGGGCGTCGCCGACGACCCAGTTCGGCACGACCTCGACGTTCGGCTGGAGCTTGACCCCGAGCGACTCGATCTCGTCGACCAACTGCCGCGAACAGGCCAGATACTGGCCGTCGAGCTGACGATTGACCTCTTTCAGGAGCGGTTCGACCACCTGCCCCCGAGTCCGGCAAAGCTGGACCGGGACGTCGTCCATCAGGTGCCAGAGCCAGGGAACTTGGAGGTGCTGCAACGTCCCCATCAAGCCCAGCCCGCCGATCCCGACGATCATCCAGACGTAGGCGACGTCCGGCTTGAAGTCTTCGATGGTTTTCGTCAAGGCGTGGACGTTGTAAGCGTTGACGCCGGTCGCCTCGGCTTCCAGGAGGCGTCTGGTGACGTCGTGGCTCTTGTCGAGGACGTATCGGTTGCTGTTCCAGACCTCGCTGAGCTTCAGCGAGCGGAGGACGTGCGGTTCCACCGGGACGGGGGTCCGCGGGGCGATCGTCAAGACCCGGGCGTCGTGCCCCTTGGCCCGGAGGGCGTCGACCACCTGCTTGCAGCCGAGTTCGTAGCCGCCGATGATGTCGGGCGGGTAGAGGTTGGACAGGACGAGGATCTTCAAGCGGCCACCCCTTCCCGGCTCCGGGCGATCAAAGGCTCGTAGACGTCGATCATCCGCGCCCCGGCGACCCGGTAGTCATACTCGATGTCCACCTGGCGACGAGCTTGGCGGCCCAACCGCTCGACCAAGCCCGGGTCGGAGGCCAGCCGCTTGAGCCGGTCGGTGAGCATGGGGAGGTCGTCGAAGACGTAGCCGGTCTCGCCGTCGAGGACGTATTCGGGCATCCCCGCGACGTTCGAGCAGATCGCCGGGGTCCCGCACGCCATCGCTTCGAGCAAGGTGAAGCCCATCAGCTCGGGGCAAAGGTGGGTGTGGCCGTAGTAGTCGCGGTAGACCGAGGGGAGGACGTTGACCCAGGCCCGTCGGTAGAGCGAGAGCGTGTCGTCGTCGGAGGCGTCGGTGATGAAGTGGACGTTTTTGCCTGCGGACAGGCCCTTCAAGACCTCGAAGTATTCGGGGTGGTAGGGTCGGCCGCAGACGGTGAGCGGCAGGTCTTTGGGCAAGGCGGTGATGAGCTGGTCGATCCCCTTGTGCGGCAGGAGTCGCCCGACGAAGAGGATGCGGTCGCGCTCGACCCGAGTTTTGGGAGGGGTGAAGTGGCCGCCGTCGACCCCGCCCTTGATGACGGTGATCGGCGTGCTGGTCCGGTAGAGCGAGGCGCCGAACTCGGAGTTCGACACGATCGCGTCGGCCAGTTCGAGCGCCCCGACCGAGGTTCCCAGGGTGCTGGTCGTCCCGCCGTGGTCGGTGACGACGATCGGCTTGCCTTGCTGCTTGGCGACGAGCAAGGCCACCTCGGAGCACCGGGTATACGCCTGGTGGATGTGGATCAAATCCACGTCGGCGACGGCGGCGGGCAAGTCCCACGACACGACGTCGAGCGAGTTGAGCGGCGGTCGGGCGGCCTTGAGGACCTTGACCGTCAGCCCCGGCCCAACCGGGTACGTCCGGGCCGTCGGCCCGAACGAGATCAGGTCGACCGAATAAGCCCCGCCCGAGCTTTCGACGATCCCCCTCGACAGGTTGAGCGGATACCGCTCGCCGCCGCCGATGTAAGATTCGTCGCTGAAATAAAGCGGGGTCAAGCAGGCGATCTTCGCCACGGGACGGCCTCCGACGGACCCGAAATCCATTACCAACCGCCCCGAAGACCGAGGCGATGGGGCATCATGCCCCGCTCCGTCGCTCACGGAAGACGGCCCCGCGAGGACGACCACCTGAGTCGGCGATCGAACCCAGCGAACCCGCCCAAAAACCGTCGCGCGTCGGCGTTGTAACAAACCCCCTCCCACCCGTCAACCTCGGACATCCGCCCTAAGCCCCGAACCTTCGAGCTCGAGTCGTTGGCGAAACAAACCTGACTTGAACCGATGAGGGCTACTCAACGGACCCCATTTCCGAAACGAACCCATTGGACGCAAATCATTTACTTCCAATAATTTACGACAGCGCCGAACCATCGACCACCATCCCCGTAGGTCCGATTCCGGTCTTGGCGAAACGAACCCAACCCCGACCGGTCAAGATGGGTTCGCCATGTCGTCAAGGCGAAACGAACCCAATGTGGTCAGCCACGCCGGCACGATCCTTCAGAAACTACTATCGTTTTCGTCGGGGGGTGATAACCGCCTTTTATGACGGGGACGGAACGATTTCCGGTCGACGGCAACCCAATTCCTTACAAATTACCCTCGAAAAAACTTGGCGGTTTGCCGTGCGGGGCCGATTCCAATTATACTCCTCGCGGCTCAAGATTGAGGTTCGCTCGCCGCGAGTCTTCGACCGATCAGCCGCGAGGCTCAAATCGGAAACCTCAAGTTGATCCCGCGAGGAGTATAACTGAAATTTGGGGTGGACGGACTTCATGCAACTCGGACTTTTTAATGATTTCGACTCCATCCACATTCAGCCCTTCAAGAGCCAGCTTCTCAAGTGGGTCGGGAACAAACAGCGGTTCGCCCACGAAATCGCCTCTTACTTCCCGGCCAAGTTTGATACTTATTACGAACCATTCATCGGAAGCGGCAGCGTCCTGGCCACCCTATCTCCCCCAAAGGCGATCGGATCGGACATCTTCAAACCCTTGGCGGAGATCTGGCAGACTCTTCATACTTCTCCAGAAACCTTGATGCTCTGGTACGCCGAGCGGCGGGCAATCATGATGAGCGGCGAGAAGGTCGCTCGGTACGAAGAAATTAAAGCATCCTACAATTCAAATCCCAACGCCGCCGATCTCTTGTTTCTCTGTCGTTCGTGCTATGGAGGGGTCGTCCGATTCCGCAAGGCGGACGGATACATGTCGACGCCTTGCGGGGTCCACACCCCCATACCGGCCGTCAGGTTCGCGGATCGGGTGAGAGAGTGGCATCGCCGCACCCAAGGTACGACATTCATTCTCGCCGACTTCGAGGAAGTCATGAAACGAGCCAAGTCGGGCGATCTGGTCTATTGCGACCCACCTTACGCCGATACTCAAGCGATCCTTTATGGGGCTCAGTCTTTCAGCCTGTCACGGCTATTTCAAGTCATTGCGGATTGCAAATCTCGCGGGGTCAAGGTCGCCTTGAGTATCGACGGGACGAAACGATCTGGGGGAAAGATTTGTGACGTTCCCGTCCCCCAGGGACTCTTCGAGCAAGAGGCGCTGGTCAATTGCGGGCGCTCCATGTTGAGACGTTTTCAGATGGGTGGACAAACCCTCGAAGGTGAGATGGTCGCGGACCGTCTCCTCCTGACTTATTGAGTTCGATTATTGTAATTATATATAATTACAAATCGATCATCCCCTCCCGAGGATCAGCAACGCCCCGGCGCCGAGGACGACCAGGAGCAGGGTAAAGGCCCCGAGGATGTAGCCCCAGAGGATGAGCTGGGTCCGGGCCGAGGGCCAGGGGAACCAGCCTCGCCGGTTGGCCCTGGCTCGGATGATGACCTTGGGGCAGGCGTGCTTCCACCATCGGGGGTAGATCCCGGTCGCCCCGCAGTCGAGGCAGTGGGTGTGGATCAAGATCGGGAGCAAGCCGAAGATCAGGGTGGGGAGGAGGGCCAAGGGTGGGAACGAGGTCGCGAACAACTGGAGGGTCAACCAGGCCCAGGCGATCAATGCGACGACGGCGAGGAATGGGTTGACGATCAATCTTTGATGTTCGAGCGGGGCGAAGTCGGTCGGGAGCGGCGACGGGGGGAACGGGTCGGGCGCGAAGTCGAGGTCGGGGCGAGGTGGGCGGGGTGGGGACGTCGACGGTTCCACGATGGTGGCACCTTCGGGTGGATTGGGTTCGCCGAGCCTCCCATCATACCAGAGGCGACGGGCGGAGTGGGGTCTTGACCGAGGGTTCGTTGATGACAAAAATAACGGCTTGACCTGAATGCGGTCGAAGAGCGGAAATCAGCGTCGAGGGGACTTCCAAGGTGCATGAGGAAGCGATCCGCAAGGCGGACGTGCTGATCGAGGCGCTGGGCTACTTCCGCCAGTTCCACGGCAAGTTCACGGTGATCAAGCTCGGCGGCTCGGTGATGGAGAACCCCGAGGCGCTCCGGGCCTTGCTGGTCGACGTCGTCTTCATGCAGACCGTCGGGATGCGCCCGGTGGTCGTCCACGGCGGCGGCAAGGCGATCACCTTCGCGATGGAGCAGGCCGGGCTTGAGGCCCGATGGGTCCAGGGGCGACGGTACACCGACGACCCCACCTTGAGCATCGTCGCCCGGGTCCTGGCCGAAGAGATCAACGAGGACATCGTCCGCCACATCCGCAAGTTCGGCGGTCGGGCGTCGGGGTTGCACCACAAGACCCACCAATGCCTTTACGGCAACCGCCTGACCTTGCCCGACGGCGACGGCACCCCGATCGACCTGGGCCGAGTGGGCGAAGTGACCGAGGTCGACGCCGCCCCGATCGTCGACCTCTGCCTGATGGGGGTGATTCCCGTCTTGCCGAGCTTGGCCGAAGACGACGACGGCGGCCTGCTCAACGTCAACGCCGACACCGCCGCCGCCGCCGTGGCGATGGCCCTGGAAGCCGAGAAGCTCGTCTTCCTGACCGACACGCCGGGCATCCTCCGCGACCGGCACAACCTCGACAGCATGTTCCCCAGCCTGACCCCCGACGACTGCCACGACCTGATCGCCCAAGGGATCATCGACAAAGGGATGATCCCCAAGGTCGAGGCCAGCCTCGCCAGCCTCGCCGCCGGGGTCAAGAAGGTCCACGTCATCGACGGCCGGGTCCGCCATTCGCTCTTGCTGGAGATGTACACCACCACCGGCGTCGGCACCGAGATCGTCCGGGAACACGCGGCGAACGACCACCGGACCGGCGTCGGCAACGTCGACCGAATCCCGGTGCCGAACCTCGGTCGCGCGAACGGTTGATCGGGTCGCCGTGTCTGCCCACAATCGTCTTGAACCCGACCTTCGCAGAACCTTCGGATCTTCGGCAGGAGTCTTCCCTTTGTCGCAAGCCACCACCCAGACCTCGGCGGAAACCATCGCGCAGTTTGATCGGTATGTCGTCCCCAACTACCGGCGATACCCGGTTTGCCTGGTCAGGGGGGAAGGGTCTTGGGTCTGGGACGCCGAGGGACGGAGGCTCCTGGATTTCTTCCCGGGCTGGGGGTGCAACCTGCTGGGGCACTGCCCGCCCCGGGTCGTCGAGGCGGTCCGCGATCAGGTGGGCCAGTTGATCCACGTCCCGAACTCGTGGTACATCGAGGCGCAAGGGGCGTTCGCCCAAGCCCTCTCGGAGCGGTCTTTCGGCGGCCAGTGCTTCTTCTGCAACAGCGGGGCCGAGGCGAACGAGGCCGCGATCAAGATGGCCAAGGCGTACGGCCATGCCTCGGGCCGGTACAAGATCGTCACGATGGAGCATGGCTTCCACGGTCGGACCTACGCGGCGCTCTCGGCCACTGCGCAGCCGAAGTACCATGCCGGGTTCGAACCGCTGGTCCCCGGCTTCGTCTATGTCCCCCATAATGATCTCGACGCCCTGGCCGGAGTCCTCGATGACCAGACCGCCGCCGTCATGATCGAGCCGATCCAGGGGGAAGGCGGGATCAACATGCCCGCCCCCGGCTACCTCGAAGGCATCCGCAAGCTTTGCGACGAGCGGGGCGTGCTCTTGATCTTCGACGAGGTCCAGACCGGGCTGGGTCGGACCGGCGAATGGTTCGCCTACCAGACCTTCGGGGTCACGCCCGACATCCTCACCTGCGCCAAGGCCCTGGCGGCGGGCGTGGCGGCGGGGGTGGCGATGGCTCGCCAGGACGTGGCCGCCGCGCTCAAGCCGGGGATGCACGCCAGCACCTTCGGCGGCAACCCGATCGCCTGCCGGGCCGGTTTGGCGGCGATCGAGACCATCGAGGCCGACGGCCTGCTCGAGCGCGGCCACGCCATCGGCGAGCGGTTCCGGGGCCACTTCGAGAGCCTCCGCGCCGAGTTGCCCGACCTGATCCGCGACATCCGGATCGCCGGGGTCATGATCGGGGTCGAGCTGGGCGTTGATGCCTCGGGGGTCGTGGCCGACTGCATGGAGCAAGGGCTCCTGATCAACGCCACCCACGGCACGGTGATCCGCCTCTTGCCCGCCTTGAACTTGACCGACGAGCAGGTCGACGAAGGCTGCTCGATCATCGCCGGGGCGCTCCGACGCCTCGCCGCGAGCCAAGAGGAGGCGACGTGATCCGCCACTTCATCGACCTGTTCGACGTGACGCCGGCCGAGGCGACCGAGATGCTCGACCTCGCCGCCGGCCTGAAAGCCGACAACCGCAAGCACGCCCACCGACCCCAGCTTTTGGCGGGGCGGACGCTGGGCCTGGTCTTCGACAAGCCGTCGCTGAGGACGCGGGTCAGCTTCGAGGCGGCGATCACCCAGCTCGGCGGCAACGCCCTGTTCCTGAACGGCAAAGACGTCGGCCTGGGGACCCGCGAGAGCGCGGCCGACTTCGCCCGGGTGATCAGCCAGTACGTCGACGCCCTGGCCGTCCGGACCTTCTCGCAAACCACCATCGAGGAGTTGGCCCGGCACGCGACGATCCCGGTCATCAACGCCCTGTCCGATTCCGCCCACCCCTGCCAGGCGCTCGCCGACCTGTTGACGCTCCGCGAGATCCTTGGTCGATTGAAGGGCTTGAAATTCACCTTCGTCGGCGACGGCAACAACGTCGCCCGGAGCCTGGCGCAAGCCTCGGCGCTCTTCGGGGTCGACTTCGTCCTCGCCTGCCCGCCCGGCTACGAGTATCCGACCGAGTTCGCCCGGAAGTTCGCCGAGACCTACCCGGGGGTTCCGCTGACGGTCGAGCACGACCCCGCCCGGGCGGTCGAAGGGGCCGACGCGGTGTACACCGACGTCTGGGCGAGCATGGGGCAGGAAACCGAACTTGACTCGCGCAAGGAGGTGTTCGCCCCCTACCGCGTCGACGCCCCACTCATGGCCCTGGCCAAGCCCGAAGCCGTGTTCCTCCACTGCCTCCCGGCCCGGAGGGGCGAAGAGGTGACCGACGCCGTCCTCGACGGCCCTCAGAGCCGGGTCATCCCCCAGGCCGCCAACCGACTGCACCTCCAGAAAGCCCTCCTGGCGTGGCTCCTGAACGACAACCAGGAAGTCGCCAACTGAAGCCAAGTCTTCACGTTACGCCTTATTTCCATCGAAATCGCAAGAAAATGACGGGATGACCGCTTGACCGGCTTGGATTGACGGCCGTACTCTACGGTCGTCGCTCGTCAGCCGCCCATCTCCAGCGACCAGTCGTGCCGCCACCTCGTTGCTCGTGCTGATCCGCGTTCCATCGCGGAGATCGTCCCTTCTCGTCGTCAGCCTGTCGCGACCCCTCCTTGTTTGACAACGAGAGACACCCCCCATGCGCCCTGATCGCAAACGCCATCGTCGTTCATTTCAACCTGGGCTCTTGCAACTCGACCAGCTCCTCATGCTCGATGCTTCACAGGTGGCCGCGCCTCATCTCGGGATCGTCGTGCGCCAGATTGGCAACCCGCAAGCGGCCATCGATGCCCTACCGGCCTCGCTGGGGGGCCGGCTCGAATCGACGATCGGGTCGAGCCGCCTTCCGAAGGCACAACCGCTTTCGATCCCGCCCGCGCCGTCTTTGGCCTCGATCGAAGCGTTCGCGTCATCGGTCGGCTTATCGAGCAAGCTATTGGCGACCGGCACCAATCATGCCTCGGGCGCCTCTGCGTCCCCTCCCGCCGGATCGGTCAACACCTCGAACTGGGTGGACATGGCCCCTTCCCCGCTCAACGAGAGAGGCGGTCGAACCCGCGCGGCCATCCCGACCCCGACGATCCGGCCGATGCGATTGTCCTCGATGGCGACTCCTACTCCCTCCACCCCTATGTTTCCAGCCCGCTCGGGGGCGCGAGCGAACGAATCGGTCTCGCCATCGGCGGCGTCCGCCATGTCGAATGTCTCCAGCACGCCGGTGGCCGCCAATCCTGGCGACGGCTCGACTTCGACTTCCGGCAGCGGTTCGTCCTCCGGCAGCGATTCGGGCTCAGGCAGCGGTTCGGGGTCCGGGTCCGGCAGCGGTTCGGGTTCGACCTCGGGTGGCGGCTCGACGGGCGGGATCATCCTGGGGAGCCAATCGATCACTGTGGATGATGGCGCGGGCGACTCCGAGACGTTGACGATCACCAACCAGCCCAACCAAGACGGTGGTTATACGGTCGACGTCGTGGAAACATATACGGTCGCCGATCAGCCTTCTCCCGCGGCGGGGGATGATACCACAACCGGAGGATCGGGCTCGCTGACATATCACATCACGGCGGGACCGAGCGGCGCCTCGATGACGATGGACCAGGATGCGTCCGTCGATTTTAAAGTCGACCAGACAATTACGAGCGGCGCGATTGGCGGCACCTGGACCGACTCGGGGAACCAAACGTCCAAGCTGCACGATACCGCCAACTGGAATAGCGACGGCACGTTCACCGACACTTACACGGCCGCCGCGAACTCTTCCGACAACTACAACCTTCAGGTTTCCGGGACGTTGGCCGACGGCAGCTCGCTCAACTGCACCGACACCGGGAGCGACACCTCGAGTACGGACGGCTCGGGAAATCAGAACAACGGCAGCGACAATGAAGACGAAACCAGCACCGAAACGACCACGATGAACGTGTCGGGCGATGGGTACTCCTGGACATCGAACGACCAGGGGAAAGCCGAGATCAACGACATCTCGACGTACTCGCCCGGGGCGGCCGCCGACGACAAGAAGACGACCGATACCGCCCAGGACGCGACGGACAACAAAGAATCCGGGACGATGAGTGGCGCCCCCTATACCGTCGAGGACAAACGCACGGCCACGCAGGACAATTCGGACGAAGCGATCACTGGCGGTCCCTCCGGGAACACCGACAACTTGGCGCGAACCGGCACAAGCAGCGATCAATCCACCCTATCCCTCAGCGGTGTCGATGAAGGTAACGGGGTTTCCGGCAGCTTGACGGATACGCTCTCGACGACCGGAACGACCTCCGACCAGTACATCACCGCTCTCAATTCCAGCGGGACGCCCATCACCCAAGAAGTCCTCATCGGATCGGGGACGAATTCGAGCGACGTGGCGGGAACCGATGAGGGTGCCTCGTATGACATCGCGGTGAGCGGCACGAGCTCCACCGACATTGAAGGGCACCAAGATCCTGGCGGCTTCACGCCGACGAAAGATGTCGAGGCCGACCCCCAAACCGTCAAGACGACCGGCAGCCCGCCGGGCCAATCGCCGTTGCAATCCGCGACGACGGAAGTGGACATGGAGCAGGAAAAGGGTCGGAACGCGGCCGGCGCGGCGGCGGCCATCGTCGCCGCCGCGGCACCCGCACAGAAGGCGGCCCCGACCAATCCGATCCACATACCAAACCCCGAAAACGTGACGCCGCCGTGGTATTGGCTGATCTACAACGAGGCCGCCAAACATCCCCTTTTCGACATACAATTCGGCACAACTGAGTTCGTCAATCAGTACAGCAATTATTTCGCGCCAAATACTCCGTTCGCCCAGTTCATCTTCAAACACAGCCTTCAAAGCGCCCCCGACAACCTGTTCTTCCCAGCCGGTGATTCGTTCACACTGGCGATCCTCGCATCGCCGGAATACGCCGCCGCGGTCGACCAAGCTGAGGCGATGGCGGCCGCCGGTGAGACGCCGAAGCCGATCCTCATGAATTTTGACGAAGGAGACCTTCATTTCGCCATTGGTCATGCCTTCCTTGTCTGGTCAGTCGCTACCGGAGCGGACGGGACGAAGACGTTGAGCGTTCAAGTGACGGATCGTTACGTTTTTGAAAATGACATTTTGCTTTGGTTCACTGATCTTAAAGGGGCCGTCATTAATCAAGTGGCGCGAACGCAACAAGGTTTCGGAGCGATCAACCCCTTCACTTGGTGGACCGAAGCTGTAAAATCCAAGCTTGATTAATTTCCTTCGATCGACCCCGGCGACCCACTGAATCTGGTCCGTTGCCGGTCGGGTTGTTCGGCCAAAAGGGGTGGCGATGTTCGGATTATCCTTTCAAGCCCCAGCTCATCGAAGGCGACCAACTAAGTCGAGGGGACCGACATTCTTGGTTGTGTCGGCAATCTTAGCATGCATGGGAGTTTTCTGGGTGGTGCAACTCAACGTCAAGCATGTGGAGGCCGTCCTCAACATTTCTTTTGCCCCCGACGGGTCGGTCGTCGCCTCGGCCAGCGATGACGGACGGGTTCTGATCTGGGAAGCTGCGACCGGGATCGCCAGGGCCCTACCCGGCAGGACCTTGGCGGTCTTCGCGGTCGCCTTCGCCCCCGACGGGAAAACCATCGCGGCAAACTGCTGGGACGGAAAAAAGGGGTTCGTCGAGTTAAGGGACTACCCCTCGGGCGAGGTGAGGGCCACCTTTGGCGACCGTAAGCGACAAGGTTGGGCAATCGGCTATTCGCCGAACGGATCGCTCTTGGCCGTCGATGGTGACCATTTACAAATCTGGGATGTTGCGACCAGCCAACGACTCCGTACCTTACGGACAGGTGGCATGTCACTCTCATTTGCCCCCGATGGCAAGACCTTGGCGACTGGGGCCATACAGCTTACGGACGTGGAAACGGGCAAGGAAGTCAGGGCGCTCGACGGAAAACCGGGCGGGGTCTACTCCGTCGCGTTTTCCCCCGACGGCAAGTCGCTGGCGACGGTCGCCAACGACCTCTTCGCCGACAAGAGGATCACGAATGGACCACCGCCGGGCATCGTCAAGGTCTGGGATGTGGCGACCGGGTTGGTCAAGTCGGAATTCAAGGGGACTTACGAGGTCCGGTCGGTGGTGTTTTCCCCCGACGGTCGGACCTTGGCCGTGGGGCAGCAAGATGGGAACATCTTGTATTGGGACACGACCGCCCGCCGCATCCGCGAAATCGTCCGCGCCACGAGGCCCGGGATCAACGCCCTGGCCTACTCACCCGACGGTAAAATTTTGGCCGCCGGATGCCAGGATGGGACAGTCAAAATGTTGCGTCCTCCTCAATCCGAGCGAATCGATCCGCAGACGAGCCGTTGAATCGGGGAAGTTCTGTTCGCCCCCTACCGCGTCGACGCCCCACTCATGGCCCTGGCCAGGCCCGAAGCGATCTTCTCGCACTGCCTCCCGGCCCGGAGGGGCGAAGAGGTGACCGACGCCGTCCTCGACGGCCCTCAGAGCCGGGTCATCCCCCAGGCCGCCAACCGACTGCACCTGCAAAAAGCGCTGCCGGCGTGGCTCTTGAAGGACAACCAGGCGGAAGCGCCGACGGGCTGACTCAGTGTTGCGGTTGCCGCGTCAAACCCGTCCAGAACCGCTGCGCTTCTTCGAGCCGCTCCACCAATGACTTCTGGAAATAACCCGAGGGAATTGTCAGGGCTTCCGGCAGCGAGGGATTGGGAACAACCTCTCCGGTCTCCATGTCGTATTCCTCGACCGCTTCCACCTCGACCCGTCCATTTGCCTGGGATAAAACGCGACCTTTGCGAATCAAGCCAGGTCCACCCGAGGTGTTCAGGTCCCAATAGACAGTTGCCCCAACGTCCACAGGTTGGGGCCGCTCGAAAACGCGGCCCGAATCGGCGGCTTCCTTGGCCTCGACGAGTGCGAGGCCGCAAACCGCTCGGATCATTCGGATCAGGGTGATGGCGTTCAATCCATCGCTTTGCTTTGGCCCGCTCGATAGATCGAAGGGGCGTCAACTCCCCGGTCACGAAGGGTTTCCTATCGTTGAAAATCGTCCATCGTGTCATCCTTCCTCACGCTTGGGAGTCTAGGAGCAGCCTCAACAAGAAGTCAACCCGGTGGTACCATGACTGGTGGTGGAGAAGAAAACCGACCGACTTGATCGACCGAATCTCTCGAATCCCGGATGATCCCCAATGCCTCGACACGATGGCCGCGCCCCTGGTGAGATTCGACCCGTCTCGATCGAGCGGGGGTTCGTCCGGACCTGCCCCGGGAGCGCCTTGTATCGGTCGGGGGCGACCACGGTCCTGGTCACGGCGCATGTCTCGGACAAGGTCCCGCCCTTCCTCGAAGGCAAAGGCGTCGGCTGGCTCACCGCCGAGTACGCCATGCTCCCGGGGAGCACGCCGACCCGGAAGTCGAGGGGGACCGACGGCCGATCCACCGAGATCCAGCGCCTGATCGGCCGGAGCCTCCGGGCGGTGGTCGACACCAAGGCCCTCGGCCCCTGGACGATCCACGTCGACGCCGACGTCCTCGAAGCCGACGGGGGGACCCGGACCGCCGCGATCACCGCCGCCTACGTCGCCGTCGCCGACGCCCTCCAGACCCGATTCGGCGCCGAGGTCCGCTCGGCCATCCTCCGCGACAGCATCGCCGCCGTGTCGGCCGGGATCGTCAATGGCGAGGTGGTCGTCGACCTCGACTACGTCGAAGACTCGCGAGCCGAGGTGGATATGAACGTCGTCCGCCTCGGCTCCGGAGGGTTGGTCGAAGTCCAGGGGACCGGCGAAGGCGGGACGTTTTCCCGGAGACAACTCAACGAGTTATTAGACCTAGCCGAAGCGGGGATCGACCAATTGAGTCGGTTGCAACGGGAGACGCTCGGGAACGCCTGACCGGATCGACTTCCCTTCGAGTAGTTCTTATTCTAGAACACAGCTGACTTTGCCAACCATCGCTGTTGACCCCAAGCAGGGAGAATTTGTTACCCATGACGATCATCGCCGATCACAAGTTGCTGGACTGTCTCCTCGACGGCAACAACCCGTTCACCCTTCGGCGGAATCTGGTCGCCGACCAGTCGGCGACCGAAGAGTTGTCGGACCGGGAAGCCTGGCGTCAATCGATCGATCACCTGGTGAGCCTGAGATCGCTCGAAGACGACTGGGACGGCCAGCGTGCCATCGCCCCGGCGGCGGACCTGCTAGAAAGCGCCATCGAACTGGCCCGTTGGCTCGGTGATCATCGGGCCGCTCCGCCCCACTTCGCCACCGCTGGAGTCAACGGCACCGTGCAATTCGAGTGGGTCGACCAGCAACACCAGTATTTCCTGATCGAAGTCGTGGCTCCCAACGAGGCGGATATCTTCTCGATGCTCGGCGATGATCGAGAAAGCACCTCCGGCACGTTCCGCTGGTGATCATTGAAGGAAAGGTTGGCGACCTTGCCCCTGGCTGAAACCGATCCGATCACGAGCGATGAGTGGTTGATTCGACTGGTCTGGCATGAGCGAGTGACGGACCGCGATCCGGTCATCGCGCCCAGTTCCTTTGAACCTCGTGCCAACGAACCCAGCGGAATCAGTCTTTATCGGCTGGCTTGCCTGACCGATCCGGCTGACGCTTTAAAACCTTTCCCCGACGTGGCAAAGCGGGACCGATATGCCATCGTGCTGGTCAGTGTCGCCTTGATCGAGCGATTGGGCTTCAGGGTACAACCTGACCTTCGCCCCGATGTTCCTGGTCATGTTCTCATTCCCGGAATCAACATCAACTCTTTCAAGGCCGACAGGAGACGCTTCCGGCCCATCTTGATCGCACTGGCCACCGAAGCGAGTGTCCACATCATCCGCCGCCCCCTAGTTTGAGCAGGGGACAACGGGCCGAATCTTCAAAGAGGGAGCTTCTCCAACTCCGTGCCGATGGCGTCCATCAAGGGCTGCAAGCTCGCCTCGTCAAAGGCGAATCTGGCCCCGGCGGCCTCGAAGAGTTCGGGCAGGGGGCGGGCGCCTCCGAGGGACAGGGCCTGGCGGTAGCGGTCCACGGCGCCCGCTTTGTCGGTCAGGCTGTTGAGCCAGACCTGGAGGGCGCCGAGTTGGGCGATCCCGTACTCGATGTAATAGAAGGGGTAGAGGAAGATGTGCAACTGGCGGTGCCAGCCGTTGGACCGGGCGCCCTCGTGGCCCGACCAGTCGACGTTGCCTCCGAAGCGGTCGAGGAGGGCGTTCCAGGTGTCCCGGCGCTCGGCCCGGGAGTGGCTCGGGTGCTGATAAATCCAGTGCTGGAAGGCGTCGACGGTGGCGATCCAGGGCAAGATCGTCACGATCCCTTCGAGGAGTTGGCGGTAGGAGCGGTCGGCATCGGCCTGGTCGTAGAAGAGGGCGAGGTTGCGGGCTCCGAGGAGTTCCATGCTCATCGAGGCGACCTCGCAGAACTCGATCGGGCTTTCGCGGTAGGCGGACAAAGGCTCGCCCCGGCTGGCGAGGGCGTGGAAGGCGTGGCCGCCTTCGTGGAGCAGGGTTCGGACGTCGCCGTCGACGCCGACGGCGTTCATGAAGATGAACGGGAGGCGGTCGGCTTCGAGCGTCGTCTGATAGCCGCCGGGGGCCTTGCCCTTGCGGTTGGCCAGGTCGAGCAGGCCGTGTTTTCGCATGTAAGCGAACTGGGCGCCAAGCTCGGGGTCGACATCGCGGAAGATCGCCTCGGAGCCTTCGGCGAGCTTGTCGACCTCGGCGAACGGCCGCAGAGGGGGTCGCCCGAGCGGGTCGACGGACAGGTCCCAGGGGCGGAGGGCGTCGACCCCGAGCGCCTCCCGGCGTTCTTCCTGGATCGTCCGGGCCAGGGGGACGACCACCTTGGCGATGGCGTCCTGGAACGCGGTCGCCTCGGGGACGCCGTAGTCGAACCGCTCGCGGAGGCGGTAGGCGTATTCGGTGAAGCTGGGGAATCCGGCCTCGCGGGCGATCTCCTGGCGGAGGGTGATCATCCGGTCGAACAGGTCGTCCAAGGTGTCGCGGTCGACCAATCGCCGGGCGGCGACGGCTTCCCAGGCGGCCTGGCGGAGCGGGCGGTCGGTTTCTTCGAGGAATGGGGCCATCTGCGCCGGGGTCCGCTCGACCCCCTGGAAGTGGACCGTCATGGCGCCGATGACCTTCTGGTACTTCTGGTCAAGCTCGGCGAGTTCGGTTTCGCGGGCGATGTTGGCCTCGCGATAGAGCGCCCGGCGGTTTTCCTGGGCACGGTCGAACACCCGGTAGCGATCGGCGGGCAGGCCCGAGCGGTGGGTCGAGTCGAGATACTTGCTCCGGAGCTGGTCCTGGATCGGCTTGAGCCGAGGCTCGATGTCGCGGACGAACTCCAGGTGCCTGGCCTCGCGGTCGGGGTCGTCGGTCTGGCAGGTCATGGCGACGTAGCGCTTGACCCCTTCCTGCGACACGGCACCGTTGAGTTCGCCGAGGTCGTTGAGCCAGCGTTCCAGGTCTCCGGGCGACTCGACCTTCCGGTCCAGGAGCGACCGGTACCACGGCTCGATCTCGTGCCAGGTCTGGAACGTCGCCTCGTTGGGCAGCCAGCGGTAGGGGAAGGTTTCCGGCTCGTAAACGACGCTCGCGTTGGTCCCTGCGTGGGCCATCTTCAAATTCATCCTTATTCCCAGGCGAAAGCGGATGAGCCGGCAACAAAGCCCCGGCCCCCCTGATCCCTTTCGGGTTTAAGTTACCTCGAAAAGCCCGAGCTTGGCCAGCCCCGCCGTCGCTAAGCCCGATGGGTCGCTCGACCGCGAACTTCGGTTCGCCCCGTGGTTGTGGTATCGTGATCCGTCAAATCATTCGATCGGATCGAGTCGCGGATTCATCTTGAACACGAAGGGAGCGGAGCCATGAAAAGCCCGATGCGGATCTCGTTCGAAGGGGATCACGCCGAGGTGGTCGTGCCGCTCGAAGCGTGCGGCTGGGGCTATGCCAACTCCGGGTGCAAGCTCCACGCGACCGCCAGGCGGTGCGACCTCCCGCAGGTCTGCGACTTCTTCGCCCCCAAAGGCTCCGGCCCCGAGGGCTTGCCTTGGTTCCCGGTCGGCGAGGGCCTGGCAAGCGTCCGAGGCTTGCTGGTCGAGTTGGGCCGGACGCCCGAGTCGGTTTGCGACGCGGGTTGCTCGACCCGCGACCTCCGGGCGATCGAGCAGGTCTTGGGCTCCGCCCCCTCGGGCCGGTTTCGCCTCGGGATCGTCCGGGCGTCCGAGTTGTCGACCCCTCCTTTGAGGGCCTCGCGATGAAACCGCTCCTTTGGGCCTTGCTGTTCGCCATGATCCCGCCGGTCGGCCTGGGTGACGATCCGCGAAGGATCACCGTCCGGGTGGTCGAACAGCCGGATTTCGTCAAGCTCGCCCCGGCGGGGGACCCCCCGACGTCCTCGGCGGCGCGGATCACCCGGGTCGTCGACCCGGCGACGGGGAAGGCTTACGACCCGTCGAACAAGGAGCTGGGCTGCGACCCCAACCGACTCCGGAGGACGTTCCGCCTCGAAGCGCCCCGGGTCCTCCTGGGCGAGCCGATCCTGGTCGAGTTCCGCACCGAGCTGGACGGGCCGGGGATCTGGGAGGAGCAATTCGGCGGGAACTCGCGGGGGAGTCTGGGCCGCGACGACAGCTTCCTCTTCCTGATGAGGCATGAGGACGGGACCTGGGTCCCCGACATCTTCGAGGGGCGCGACCGGTCGATATTCGGCGGCCCGGCCGGTCGGACCTCGGTGAGTCGCGACGAGCCGACATCGGACTGGCTCGCCGTCCAGCAGTGGTGCGCGATCGACCGACCCGGGGTCTACGACCTGTACGCCTTCCACGCGAGCGGAGGGACCCGCAGGGTCGGCGTCGCGGCTTGCGTCGAGGCCGCCTTGACCGAGGAGCAGAAGAAGCGGTTCTTCGTCGACGGCGACGGCGATATCCGCGATCAGGCCACGGGCGACCCCGCGCGTGACCTGGCGGTCGTCCGGGAATTGACCGACGCCGAAGTCTCGACCCCTTCGCCGATCGCGGCCTTGATCCCCGACGTCGCGAAGGCGAAGCGGCCCCACCTCGATCAGGTCACCAGCTTCGCCCACTTCACCCTGACGATCCGCCCGGGGGACGAAGCCGAGCGTCGAGCGATGGTCGAGCGGTGGACCGCCAAGCCGGTCGACCTCGACGACGCCCAACTGACCCGGATACAGAGCGAACGGGCGTACCGGGCGAGGCGGGAACACCACTCGGCGGCGAGGCTGGCCATGATCCTGGCCCGACAAGACGACTTCCTGCCCGAATTCGAGCGGCAGATCCGCGTAGGGGACATCTCGGATCTCGAAGACAACTCGCTGTTCCTCGGCCTGGCGATGCGCGACGACCCCCGGGTCGTCCCCCTCCTGTTCGACGCCGAGGTGACGGGAGCGATCGAGGTGATGGAGCTCCTCCGGCCACCCTGCGTCCCCCAGGCGATCCCCCGACTGATCGACCTCCTGACCAGCCTGGAACATACGACCCGGGCCGACGCCGAGGGGATGCTCCGAGGGTGGACCGGCCAGAACTTCGGCCACACCTGGGACGGGTACAACCACCGCCGGCCCACCCCGGAGGAAGGTCGAGCCATGCAACCGCTTTACCGGACCTGGTGGGAGCGAAGCAAGGGGACGTTCCGACCCCAGTTTCGGTCGCCGGAGTGATCCCGGTGGAAACCCTCTTCGACAAGGTTCGCACGCAGGATCAAGGCACCGCCATCCGGACGAGGTAGGCACCCACGAACATCGCCACGAGGAGCCCGAACGACGCGACGACGAGGACCACGGCGGTCGCGGCGAGGGCCTCGACGTGGGCGTAGACGGTCTGGGCCTCTCCGAAGGCCCCGATGGTCTGGAACAACGCCAGGATCGCGGAAACCCCGCCGACCGTGACGGCCAGGCCGGTGATGAAGACGATCACACCGACCCGGCCGACCTCGTCGCGGAGGAGGGCGAAGACGACCGCCAGGACCAGGATGAAGAACCCCAAGGTCGACAACCGCATGGGTGCTCAACTCGCTCAATTCTCGGGCCGGAGGTCGAACCGGGTTGATTGTAGGGGACTCGGGGCGTCCCGGGCAACGTTTCATCGGATTCGCGCGATCCGGGCGGATCGTGGTCAAACCAACATAACTGGTCGATGCAACCTTCGTGCATGATCGCCGGTTCGGCCCGGACCGAGGGAAAATCGGGCCGCACCCTCCCCCGGGTCTGGTCCTGGATTTGCGGCGATTGGGCTTCGCCTTGACGATATGTCACCAGGTCGGTGGCCGACTCCTGTGCAACGTCACACTGCGGAGCATGCCATGGTCGTTGATGAATTCTCAAATGCGACGATGAGGACCGTGCGCTTCCACGAGTATGGCGAGCCGGTCGAGGTCCTGCGCCTGGATCGGATCGCCGTACCGAGTCCGCCTCCCAACCGCATCCGCGTCGTCGTGCATGGGTGCGGATTGAACCCGGCCGATTGGGCCTTGTGCCGTGGGCTGTTCCCGGGCACGCTGCCGCGTGGCATCGGGCTGGAGGTGTCCGGGGTCGTGGACGCTGTCGGCGAGGGCGTCGCCGATGTCGCCGTCGGCGATCTCGTCATGGGCATGGCCGACTACGCCGGCGCCCCCGGTGCGGGCGCATCGGATCGCGCGATCATGAATCACTGGACCCGCATCCCGCCAGGGCTCGACCCCCTGCGGGCGGCCGCCCTGCCGATGGCGGCCGAGACGGCCTACCGGAGCCTGGAGAACCTCGGCTTGGAAGCCGGCCAGGTGCTGATGGTGCACGGTGCCGGGACGACCGTCGGTTTCGCCGCCGTCCAGCTCGCTCTCATGCGAGGCGCCCGGGTGGTGGCCACCGCCGGCGACACCTATGCCCGGCAGCTCCGGGAGTTCGGCGCGACCGTGACCGCGTATGGCGACGGGATGGTCGAGCGGGTCCGGGTCATCGTCGGCGGGTCCCCGGACTTCATCCTGGACACCGCGCCGCCGAGCGGCGTCCTGCCCGACCTGCTCCGGATCGCCGGCGGCGATCCTCGGCGCGTCCTCACCATCACGGACTTCGCCGCCGCCGCCGCGCTCGGCGTCCGGAACAGCCTCGGGGAGGACGCAACGCTGCGCTACGACATGCTCGCCGCGTTCGCGCGGTGGGCGGCGGAGGGCCGACTCGCCGTTCCGATCGCCCGGACCTTCGCCCTCGACGAGTGGGGTCTGGCACGCGACATCAGCCAGAGCGGGCAGGCCCGGGGCAAGCTCGTGCTGCTTCCCGGCGGCTTGGCAGCCAACGACTAGGTCTGGAACGTCCTCAAAAGCCGGCCGCGAGGCCCTGGCTCACACTCACCAACTACCCCCGTGAACGGCTACGTCGCCACCATTGATCGGTCCAGCCTCGTCGCTGCCGATGACATCCCGGAGGGGAATCGTCCGATGATTCGCAAATCGACTCGCCTCGCCCCGATGTTCGCGCTCGCCCTCTGCGGCGAGGTCGCCGCCGCCGATCACCCGACCCGGACCGCGCCGGTTCGGACCGAGGCGAACATCCCGCTCGAGGCGAAGCGGGGGACGCTCGACCCCGAGATCGCCGAGTGGCTCAAGGAGTGCCCCAAGCTCGGCGCGCACGAGTCGATCGAGGACGCCAGGCGGTCGCACTACGCCCTGGTCCCCAAGAACCCGACGCCGATCGGCCGGGTCGAGAACGTCGCGTTCCCTTGCCAGATGGGGACGGTCAACGTCCGGGTCTACCATCCCAAGGGGGAGGAACCGAGAAGCCCGGCGTTGATCTATCTCCACGGCGGGGGCTGGACCGTCGGGGCGGTCGACCAGTTCGAGGGGGCGATGCGGATCTTCGCCGAGGAAGCCAACATCCCGGTCTTCGCCGTCGAGTACCGGCTCGCCCCCGAGTTCCGCTACCCGACCCAGCTCGGCGAGGCCGAGTCGGTCCTCCGCCGGCTCGTCGAGCACGCCGACGACTACAAGGTCGACCCCGACCGGATCGCCGTCGGCGGCGACTCGGCGGGCGGCAACATGTCGGCGGTCCTGTCCCAGATGATGCGCGACAAGAACGGCCCCAAGATCGCGCTCCAGGTCTTGCTCTACCCCGAGTGCAAGCTCCCCTTCGACACCAAGGCGGGGATCGAGAACGTGTCCGGCTACTACCTGGAAACCAACGGCGTCTTCTGGTTCGCCTGGAACTACGTCCCGTCGGGCGTCTCGTCGGCGATCCCCTACATCACCCCGATCAACGCCAAGAGCCACGCCGACCTTCCCCCGGCCTACGTCGTCACCAACGGGTTCGACCCCCTGCGCGATACCGGCCTGGAGTACGCCCGACTCCTGGCCAAAGCGGGCGGCAAGGTCACCTACATCCACCACGAAGACTTCACCCACGGCTTCATCCAGTTCACCGAGAAATCCAAGAAGTGCCTGGCCGCCACGAAGGAGATCGGCCGGGACGTCGGCCTCCTGCTCCGGGGCAAGGCGATCGAAGCCCCTTGATCGCCCAGCCTCTCGAATTGGGCCACGGATGAACACGGATAAGTCACGGATAGGAACTTGAAATCAAAATTTGATCCGTGATTCGTCCGTGTTCCATCCGCGGCTCAAAGAATTGGAACTCAGTCTTGCGGGATGAGGCACCAGCGGAGGGCCTCGGCGTCGGTCAACCTGGCGGGGACGGGGGTCCGAGGCCCTCGGGTGGTCCGGAGCCGGTCCAAGAGCTTCTGGCGGAGGTCGGCGGCCACCGAGGCGAGCTCGGGGCGGTCGACGAGGTTGAGGGTCTCGCCGGGGTCGGCCTGGAGGTCGAACAGGCGCTCGGAGGGGCCGAACGTAGGGACCACCGGGGCGTAGCCGTCGGCCCGCTTCCGGCCCCCGGCGGCGACGATCAGTTTATACCGATCCGACCGGGCCATCGCCTCCTCGTTTTCGAGGTACTCGCTGACCACCACGTCGCGGCCCTTGGCCCCGGGCCGCCCTTGGGCGAGGTCCTTGAGGCTTTGGCCCTGGAGGTCGGGCGGGAGCGGGAGGCCGAGCAGGTCCAGGAGCGTCGGGACGAGGTCGACCAGCTCGACCAGGTCGAGGACCCGGCGAGACCGGGGCAAATGGCCGGGCCATCGGAGGATCAAGGGGACTCGGACGGCCCCATCGAAGAGGCAATGCTTCTCGAACCGGCCGTGCTCGCCGAGGAGGTAGCCGTTGTCGCCGAGGTAGACGACCAACGTGTCGTCGGCCAGGCCCGATGCGTCGAGGGCGTCGAGGACCCGGCCCACCTGGCGGTCGAGGTAGGCCAGCGACGTGTAATAGCTCGCGGCGATCCCCCGCCTTTGCTCCGAGGTCAAACCGGCGAACACCTTGGGCTGCTGGGCGCGGTCGAGGTCGGTCAGGGGTTGGTCGGGGAACTGGCCGCCCCGGTATCGGTGCTGGTCCGGCCAATCGTCGGGGAACTTGAACGGGGAGTGCGGCGCGTCGAAGCCGATCAGGAGCGCGAAGGGGGACGGGGGCGGGTTGCCTGTTTTGGCCTGATGGGCCTTGAACAACGCCTCGGCGCGTCGGACGTAGAAGGAGGATTCCATCGCCTCGTCGGGCAGGCCGAACGACCGGGTCTCGGCGTTGAGCCAGAACTGGGGCGGGGTCCGAAACGGCCGCCACTTCGCCCGATGGTCGCCCCCCTTGGGCGGGTGGGCGGCCAGCCAACTCGACCAGTCGTCGCCATCGACCCGGTCGGCGAAGCCGTGGCGGTTGTCCCCGCCTTCTTTGGGGTTGAAGTGCATCTTGCCATAGGCTGCGGTGTCGTAGCCGAGGTCGCCGAGCCAGTGGCCCAGGGTCAGGGCGTCGTCGGGCATCGAGGTGGTCAGGCGGGTGACGCCGACGGCATGAGGCATCCGGCCCGTGATGAACGACTGCCGGCTCGGCGAGCAGATCGGGGCGTTGCAGAAAGCCCGGTCGAACCGGACCCCCGCCCTGGCCAGCCCGTCGATCCGAGGGGTAGCCTTCCGGGGGTCGCCGTCGATCCCGAGCCGACCGGCGGCGTGGTCGTCGCCGACCAGGATCAGGAGATTGGGCCGGCGCCGGGCCTGGTCGCCCTGCTGCGAGGCCCGAGCATGCGGCCGGGCCTGGCGATCGGGCGGCCAGGCCGCCAATGTTGCCAGGAGGCAACACCAGGCGACCGCCCTGGGCCACCGGACGCGAGGCTTCGGCTCATCCATTCCGACCGATCGAGTCACGGGGGGACCCCTCAAGCCAGGGACGAACCGAGTCGGTGCCTGGCAATCGCTCTTGTGATGTCCTCGACTTCGAGTCGAGCAATCTACCCTTCCGGACCGCTCGGGTGTAGGTCAATTTGACAGTCCGACCCGTCCACTATGTCTCTATTCTTCGGAGCAAGGCAACCGATTCGGACGGCAAAAGTCGGATTGACGGCTGAATTTTCGACACCAAGGCTCGAATCCGGGGTTGGGCGAGTCGGATAGGGTACAGCTTTCGAGATAATCTGGTCATCCGATGGCGATTCGCAAAAAATTCAGGAGCCAAAATCCTTCAATCTCTTCGTGATTAGTCATCCTACGATTTGCCATCCTTAGATCCCGAAGAATCTCCAGACTTCGAAGGCGACACCCCAAACGACGGATCGACCCCGGAGGCTGGCTGCCAGCCCCTTCCCGACCGGGCGGGATCGGGTATACTGGAACCTGCGCTCACCGTTCCGAAATTGAACCAGTCCGTTCGTCCCCTCATTTCCCTCGTTTCGACCTCCAAGGGTTCCCGCGCCATGAAGCCGGACGGCGTTGAGCACCGAACTCCCCCTCGCCCGGTCAACCGGCGCGACCTGTTCCGGTTGCGGACCGGATCGGCGGGAGCCTCGACGCCCGACGTGATGCCCCAGGCCCCGACTTCGGCCTCGAACCGGGACGACCCGGCGCACCGGGGCGGGATCATCAACGCCAGCCGACCGCTCATGGGGTCGTACTTCGAGGTCCGGGTCGGCTCGGGCGTGCCGGGGGCCGTCGACCTGGCCACCCGCGCCTTGGACGTGGTGGAAGCCATCGAAGCCTGGATGACCGTTTATGACGACTCGTCCGAAGTCGGCGAGGTCAACGCCTCGGCGCACCTCGCGCCGGTCCGGGTCAGCGACGGTCTGTTCCAGGTCTTGAGGCGGGCGATCGAGGTCAATCAGGCTTCCAAGGGAGCGTTCGACCCGACGGCGGGGGCCTTGTCGCTGGCCTGGGGGTTCACCCGGGGGCCGAAGCGAGTCCCCGACGCCGCCACCCTGGCCGATGCTCGGGGCCGGACGGGATCGAACCTCGTCGAGCTTGATCCCGAGAATCAGACCGTCCGCTTCCGCAAACCCGGCGTCGTGCTCAACTTCGGGAGCATCGGCAAGGGCTGGGCCGTGGACCGGGCGGTGGACGTGATCCGAAGCTACTGGTGGCCGACCTCGACGTTGATCCACGGCGGTCGGTCGAGCCTGTTCGCCCTCGGCTCGCCTCCGGATGATTTCGGGGGGCGATGGGCCGTCGCCCTGACCGACCCGGACCACCCGGACGACTCGCTCGGGACGATCCACCTCCGAAACCGGGGGATGGCCACGTCGGGTTCGAGCTTCCAGCGGTTCGAAGCGGGGGGGCGGTCGTACGGCCACATCATCGACCCCCGGACCGGCGAGCCGCCCCAAGGCGCCGCCACCAGCGTGACGGTCCTCGCGCCCACCGCCGCCGAGGCCGATGCCTTGTCCACCGCGTTCTACCTGCTCGGCCCCGACAAGTCGGCCCCGATTTTGGCCGATCGCCCCGAGGTCGCCGCCCTGTTCGTCGACCGAGGCGGACCCGGCGGGTCGGCCCGAGTCGTCCCGTTCCACCTGACCACCGCCGATTATTCGCCCGGCCCGTCTCGGGCTTGATTGGACCTGTTCGATCCCGGAAGGAGGGTTCCCCTGTCCGCCCCGCGTCGCTACTACCCCGGCTTCTTCGGGGCCTTGTTCTTGATCCTGCTCCGGACGGCGATCGGCTGGCACTTCCTCTACGAAGGGACCTTGAAAATCCTTTCGACGCCCGAAGGCAAAGCGTCGGTCCTGGCCAAGATATTCCCCGTCCCCGAAGGCCCCGTGTTCACCTCCGAACCGTACCTCAGGGCGTCGAGCGGGCCTCTCGCGCATTACTTCCGGGCCTTGATCCCCGACGTCGACAGCCGGGACAAGCTCAACCCCGCCAAGATCAAGGAAAGCTGGAAGGGGATCGAAGACCAGGTCGTGAAGCATTACGGCTTCGACGCCTCGCAGATCAAGGAAGCCGACGCGATCGTCAAAAGCCGCTCGAAGGTCGCCGACGAGTGGTTCGAGTCGCTCGAAAACCGCGAACGCATCCGCAAGTACTTCGACGAGCTTGCCGAGGTCGAGGCGATCGAGCGCAACCCGAACGCGATGTCCTACGAGCTGGAAAACGCGATCAAGGACCGGAAGACCGCCGAAGCCGACCGCAAAGAGCTGGTCAAGGAGGTCGACCCCCTGACCGAAACCTTGCGGGACGCCCTGGCCGCCCTGGCCAAGCCCGATCAGACCAAGGAGGCGGGCAAATACCAAGCCCCCTGGACCCGGATGGACTGGCTCGACCGGTCGACGATGTGGGGCCTGACCTCGATCGGCTTCTGCCTGCTCCTGGGCCTGTTCACCCCGGCGGCGGCGCTGGGCGGGGCGACCTACCTCCTGAGCTTCTACCTGAGCATGCCCCCCTGGCCCGGCCTGCCCGAAGGGATCACCGAGGGGCATTACCGCTACGTCAACAAGAACCTGGTCGAGTTGATCGCCCTGCTCGCCCTGGCCGCCACCCCCAACGGCCTCTGGATCGGCCTCGACGCCCTCCTCTTCGGCTGGATCGGCCGCAACGAGGCCCGACGCGAAGCCGACCGGATCGCCGACCTCGAACGCAAGGCCGCCGAGGGGGACAAACCCCAACCGCAGGACCGCCGGAAGTTCAAGAACCGTTAAGAATCGCAAATTCCAGATCGCAGATCGCAAAACAACCTCGGAGATCGGGAATTTATTTGCGATTTGCGATCTGATCTTCTTCGATTCTCCCCCACCCTCAACCCCATTCGGAGCCGCCGACCGATGCTGAACCTGACCCCCGAACAACGAGCCTTGGGCAAGGCCAACGCCAACGAGGTGATCGGCTCGACCCGACGCGACTTCCTCAAGGCCGCCGCCGTCGCCCCGGCCCTCGGCGCGTTCTACTTCGGCTACCAGGGCATGGGCGAAAAGCCCCCCGTCAGGGCCGCGATCATCGGGACCGGCAACGAAGGTTGCGGGGCCATGATCCACGACCACAACCGGGCCTACGTCGACTACGTCGGCCTCTGCGACGCCCGACCCTCGCAACTGGCCCGAGGCATCAAAGAGTTCTCCAAGCACAAGGACTACTCGCAGGCCGACGTCGACAAATTGAAGCGGTACGCCGACGTCGACGAGATGCTCGCCGACCCCAACGTCGAGATGGTCGTCATCGCCCTGCCGCTCTGGCTCCACGCCCCGATCGCCATCAAGGCGATGAAGGCCGGCAAGCACGTCTTCTGCGAAAAGCTGATGGCCCACACCGTCGCCCAGGGCAAGGACATGGTCAAGACCGCGCACGAGACCAACCGGCTCCTGGCCATCGGCCACCAGCGGCATTATTCGGCCCTCTACGACAACGCCAACTACATGGTCCAGGAAGGCCACCTCGGCGAGATCCGCCACATCCGGGCCTTGTGGCACCGCAACAACGCCAACCCCCAGATCGAGAAGGACTCCGACGGCAAGCTCGTCTACGACGACAAGGGCATCCCCGTCTACAAGAAGGACAAGGCGGGCAACGTCCTCTACTTCGATAGCTGGAAGCCCGACATCTTGCCCGAAGACAAGAACATCGACTTCGCCAAGTTCGGCTACAAGAGCCTCGACGAGATGATCCGCTGGAGGCTCTACAACCGGACCGGCGCCGGCCTGATGGCCGAACTCGGGAGCCACCAGCTCGACGCCTGCTCGATCTTCTTGGGCAAGAAGCACCCCCTGGCCGTCACCGGGATCGGCGGGACGTACTTCTACACCGACGGCCGAGAGGTCGACGACCACGTCTTCGTCAACTTCGAGTTCCCCGGCAAGACCGAGAACGGCAACGACCGGGTCGTCGTGACCTACTCCTCGATCACCACCAACCAGTTCGAGAACTACGGCGAAGAGTTGATGGGTACCCGAGGCACGATGATCGTCGAAGGCGAGAAGGAGATCCTCCTTTATAAGGAGATCGACCGGAACACCTGGAAGGGCGGCGGGGGCGCGAAGGCCACCACCGTCACCGTCGAGCCCAAGGGTGCGGCCGGCAAGCCGACCGTCGAGGCCAGCCCCAGCGCCGCGGGACCATCGGCCGCTTCGAGCTACGGCGGGCTCGCCACCGCCGACCCGTCTCGGGGGTACCGCGAGGAACTGGAACACTTCGCCTACTGCGTCCGCCACGGCAACGCCTCGGATTTCCACGGCGACCCCGACCACAAGCCCCGCTGCCGAGGCGAAGTCGCCCTGGGCGACGCCGTGATCGCCCTGACCAGCAACCTCGCCATGAGGCAGAAGCGGCGGATCGACTTCGACCCCCGCTGGTTCGACTGGCAGTCGCCCGAAGCCCCCGAGAACCCCAGCAACCAGGTCGCCCGCCGAAGCTGATCGAAGGCGGTCGAAACCGATCGTCGAGGAGAATCGAAGAGGCCGGCCCGACCAGGGGGCGGCGCGACCGAAAGTCGCGCCGCCCCTTTTTTCGTACTTTTGGTGAAACATACGGTTTTGTCGTGCAACTCGACCAAGCGTCGGCGATGTCGATTCGATTGACGAACTAGCGGTCGGGACCTACCGTTCAAGCATGCAGTCACTCCGTTGAGAGCCGGTCGAACGATCAACCGAGCTTTTCGCCATTCGGCATGATCAGGCGGATTTCGTCCGATCGCTTCGGGTTCCAGGGGACTTCCACCGTGATTCGTCGGGAAGCCTTTTGGTGGCTGATTTGATCGGTTCCGGGCACCACACAACAAGTGGACTCCGATCGGCACCCATTCATGCCGGTCGGCGTCCTTGGAGACGGAATGACCACCCCGCCACCCCCGACGACTTTTGGCCTTTCGCCCGAGCCAGGTTCTCCGGTTTTGGCCGGGTCGTTCCTCCCGACGTTGGCGGGTGGGGTCAACACCGGGTTTGGGTTGCTTGACACCTCGGGTTTTCCCAAGCGATGGCATGGCGGGCAATGGCCGCCCGACTTGGGCTGGTTGCACATCGCCTCGGATCTGACGATCTTCGCCGCGTTCCTGGCGGTTCCGCTGGTGATCGTTTATTTCCTGATTCGACGTCGCGACTTCCCCTACCCCCGGCTTTTCGTCGTCTTCGGCGCCTTTGTCTTGTTCTGCGGGCTGGGGCACGCCTTCGAGGCGATCAGCTTCTGGTATCCGGCTTACCGGCTGACCGGATTTGTCAAGGTCCTGACGGCGATCATCTCTTGGGTCGCCGTGGTCTTGGCGATCCGGATCGTGCCCAAGGCTTTGAAGCTGGCCGACGTCAACCGGATGAACCAGAGGCTCCAGGCCGAGATGTGGGAGCGGATGCGGGTCGAGGACGAGTTGCGGCGGAACGAGGCCGAGGCCCGGAAGCTGGCCATGATCGCCGCTCGGACCGACAACGCCGTGATCCTGACCGACCCCCAGGGGCGGATCGAGTGGATCAACGACGGTTTCACCCGGATCACCGGGTACTCCCCGGACGAGGTGATGGGGCGAACCCCAGGCTCGCTCCTCCAAGGCCCCGAGACGGACAAAAACGAGGCGGCTCGGATGCGCGGCCACATCCTGAGGGGCGAAGGGTTCAAGTCCGACATCCTCAACTACTCCAAGGCCGGGGCGGCCTACTGGCTGCACATCGACGCGCAACCCATCTTCGATGATAATGGGACGTTGATCCACTTCATGGCCATCGAGAGCGACGTCACCGAGCGGAAGAAGTCGGAGGCGGCCTTGATCGCCCTGAACGGCCAGTTGGAGGCGAGGGTGTCCGAGCGGACTCGCGAGCTGGCGATGACCAACGAGTCGTTGCGGCACGAGGTCGCCGTCCGGCGGCGGACCGAGTCGGCCTTGATCCAGCGGTCCCGCGTGGCGACCCTGGCCGCCGAGGTCGGGGCGTCGATGACCGGCGGGGCGACGCCAACCGAGTCGCTCCGGGGCTGCGTCGAGGCGCTCGTCGAGCACCTCGACGTGGCGTTCGCCCGCGTCTGGACGCTCGACGAGGGGTCGGACACCCTCAGACTCCGGGCCAGCGCGGGGATGTATACCCACCTCGACGGCCCCCACGCCCGAATCCCGGTCGGCCGGTTCAAGGTCGGCCAGATCGCGGCGGAGCGGCGGCCGTTCCTGATCAACGACGTCCCGCGAGACCCCCGGATCGGCGACCAGGACTGGGCCGCTCGTGAAGGGATGACGGCGTTCATGGGCTTCCCCCTGATCGTCGACGACCGGGTCGTCGGGGTCATGGCCCTGTTCTCGCGGCGGTCGATTAGCGAGGTCCTGTTCGCCCAGCTTCACCCGATCGCCAACGCGATCGCCGTGGGGATCGTCCGGAAGCGGACCGAGGAGGACCTCAGGCGGAGCGAGGAGCGGTTCTTCCTCGCCACCCGGGCGACCAACGAGGTGATCTGGGACTGGGACATCGCCTCGGCCTCGGTCTCCTGGAGCGACGGGGTCCTCGGACTGATCGCGTGCGGCCCCGAAGCCGTCGGGGGCGGCCGCGATTGGTGGGAAGCCCACGTCCACCCCGACGACCGCGACCCGATGCGCGACGGGCTCCGGGCCGCGCTCGAAGGCGACGTCCAGGTCTGGTCGACCGAGTACCGGGCTTGCCGCCCCGACGGCTCGTCCGTCCACGTCCTCGACCGCGGGTACATCCTCCGCGACGACAAGGGCGAGGCGGTCCGGGTCATCGGCGCCATGCTCGACCTGACCGAGCGGATGCGGGCCGAGCTCGAGATCCGCGACCTGACCGAGCGGATGCGGGCCGAGTCGGAGATCCGCGACCTCAACGCCCGGCTCGAACAGCGGCTCAACCGGCTCGACGCCCTCCGCCGGATCGACGTGGCCATCACCGCCAGCCTCGACCTGAACCTGACCTTGGGGATCGTCCTCGACCAGGTCCAGGCCCAGCTCCGGGTCGACTCCGCCGCCATCTTGCTCGGAAACTCGCACGATCAAGCGTTGACCTTGGCGGCAAGCAAGGGGTTCCGGACCGGCGAGATCGTCGCGTCGCAACTCAGGGCCGGCGAAGGGTGCGCCGGGCTGGCCGTCGCCGAGCGTCGCCCGATCGCGATCTCCGACCTGTCGCGCTCCGACGTGCGGATCGTCCGCGAAGACCTGCTGTCCAGCGAGGGGTTCGCGGCCTATCACGCCGTCCCGCTCGTGGCCCGGGGGCAGGTCCAGGGGGTCCTCGAAGTCTTCCACCGCCAGCCGTTCGAGGCCGACCGGGATTGGCTCTCGTTCCTGGAGGCCCTGGCCGGGCAGGCCGCCATCGCCGTCGACAACGCCAACCTGCTCCGCGACTCGCAGCGGTCGCACTCCAACCTCGTCGCGGCCTACGACGCCACCATCGAGGGGTGGGCCAGGGCGATCGACCTCCGCGACAAGGAGACCGAGGGGCACACCAGGCGAGTGACCGAGATGACCATCAAGCTGGGCCGGTCGATGGGCCTGACCCTCGACGAGTTGACCCACATGAGGCGAGGGGCCTTGCTCCACGACATCGGCAAGCTGGGCATCCCCGACTCGATCCTGCTCAAGCCCGGCAAGCTGACCGAGGAGGAGTGGCGAATCATGAGGCTCCACCCCGGTTACGCTTATGAGTGGCTGGCGCCGATCTCGTTCCTGAAGCCGGCGATGGACATCCCCCACTGCCACCACGAGAAGTGGGACGGGACGGGCTATCCCCAAGGGCTTAAAGGCGAGCGGATCCCCCTGGCGGCCCGGATCTTCGCGGCGGTGGACATCTGGGACGCGCTCCGATCCGACCGGCCTTACCGCGAGGGGTGGCCCGAATTGCGGGTCCTCGAATATCTCCGGTCGATCGCCGGGACGCACCTCGACCCGGCGGTGGTCGACCACTTCCTCGAGACCTTGGCCCACCCCGAGACCCGCCCCGACCTCGTCTTGACCGGCGGCCCCGGCCGGGAAGGACGCTTCGGCGAGCTGCAACGGCAGCTCGAAGCCGCCGGCGGGCTGATCCGCAGCCTCGAACGCGAGGGCGAGGAGCTGAGGCGCGCGAACGTCCGCCTGGCCGACCTGTCGGAAACCGACGAGTTGACGGGCTTGAAGAATCGTCGCCACATCCGGGACTTCTTCGAGGCCGCCTTCTCGACCGCCTCGACCGAGCAAAGGCCGCTGTCGGTGGTGATGCTGGACGTGGACCACTTCAAGTCGTTCAACGACGAGCACGGACACCGCGCCGGCGACGACCTCCTCCGGACGTTGGCGACGATCCTCCGCGACCACGTCCGCCCCCAAGACCTGGTGGCGCGCTACGGCGGCGAGGAGTTCATGATCCTCCTGCCCGACACCGACGCCGAGACCGGTCTGGCCGTGGCCCAACGGCTCAGGGCCGCCGTCGCCGGGCACCCTTGGCCGATCCGCGACGTGACCGCCAGCTTTGGCGTCGCGACCTCGGGCCTCGACGTCGCCGATGCCTTCGAGCTGATCGAGTCGGCCGACATCGCCCTTTACCAGTCCAAAGCCTCCGGCCGGGACCGGGTCACTCACCGCCAACTCACCCCTTCGGATTCGTTCCTGAGGCTGGCCGAGGTGCCGACTCTTGAACCACTCGACTCCGTAGCCTGACTCCCGGCGTCCAGGGGGGCCATCGCCCCCGATCGGGCCGATTGGACGCCCCGGTCGGACGGGTCGGGATCGCCCTGGGCGGTTTTCTCAAACGAACCCAACTCCACACCTAAATTATTGCCTTCAATCGATTTAGGATCACAATTTCCCGACTCGACTGAGGCTGCGTCCGCCGGGGACGGGGGGATTGAGGCCGAGTCGCCCGCCCGGAGAAGCTCCTCGTCAACTTCCCCAACTTCCACCGATTCGTCGGACGCCGACTCGACCTCTCGGAACTCGCGCAAGGCGCGGTAGAACTCGCGGGCCGCCGCCGCCTCGTACTTCCGCGCCAACGTCGCCTCCTTGCCCGGATCGAATAGGGCGCGGTCGCCCGCCTCGGCGCGGTCCAGCGCGATCGCCTCGATGTCCAAAGTTTCCCGATGGGCACGAAGCCGGACAATCTCGCCGTCGATGTAGACGATCAACTCGTCGCAGGCCCAATTCCGCTTCTCGTCGTCGGTCGAGCAGTGCGCGACCTCCTTGGGGTCGAGCCGCTTGT
>JAABUX010001279.1_pt1 | contig 38512 bp, 36 predicted proteins | sample 5561851 | NCBI WGS metagenome assembly JAABUX01 (sample SAMN10711883, study PRJNA513361) | rock metagenome | isolation source: Antarctica rocks | place: Antarctica: Victoria Land, Richard Nunatak red sandstone | collected 2016-01-03 | reverse complement strand
GGGGACTGGGCATGGACTAAAGTTTTCTTACTTGCTCTGTTAATATGATGCCGGTTACTCCAAGTTTACCCCAGTTATCACCCCTTTCGTGGCTGCTGGCTTACTTCTGCCGGGCTGCACTAGCTTGTTGCCTTGGTAGTAGTGTTCATCTGGAAACGCCTTTCTCAGTTGCCGATAGAGGCTGTCCCACGAGGTCATTAACTGGGATCTTATTTGTTGCCGGGTTACCTTTGAGTCACGTCCCAAGTACTGCCTAATTTTGGAGCGGACACTGATTTCTTCCTTGGTGGTGATACCATGCTTTGCCAAAAATTGCCAGGTCTCTGGTCGCAAAGCCAGCCCAGCACCACGGTGTTTCATTTCGTGAGGTGAGCGCTCAAACACCTCTACATCACAATTCACGGCACGTAGTGCCAATGCTGTTAACAAACCGCTCAACGACCCACCTATAACTATGACACCCAGAGGTCGGGAGTCATCACCTGAAGGGCTCTGATTCATTTGCATCGTGATTAACGCCTTGGGATTAGCTTGTAAGAGGGAACGCAGCCGCAATTATCCAGCCAAAGAAAAGCGCACTGCCAAGCGCATAAGCCCATACTTCCCTAACCTGGGTAGCAGCAAAGGAAAGAATTGCCATGAGCGGAGGAAACAGCGGCAGCAGTAGAAAAATGAAGCCGAGTTGAGGCAGAAGGTAAAGTGCCAACACAAAGCCACCCACCAGCACTATGCTCTGACCTAGCCACCATAGCACTCGTCTGCCAACTCCAACTCCCTGCTGCACCATTCCTGATGCCAGAAACCAGGGTAAGCAGGCTAATGAAAGTGGGAGCCAGAGCTTTAAGCGTGCTGGAATTAGCCACCACTGGAGCCAGACTACCTGCGCCATCAATCCAAACGCCACCCAAAGCAGCCCAAAGAGTAGCACACCCAACCCAACTACCCGAACAGTCGGGCGCGGTAGGCGAAAGAGGAGCGCAAGCCACACCAAGCCCGCTACCAGAAACCAGATCCCGATCGCACTACCTACTATTAACCCACCCAGGTTTTGCAGCTTGACGACCTGATTGACCAACGGGAGCGTACCGCCTGCCACCAGTGGAGCCAGGAGTAACCCTCCCCAGTTTCGCACCGGACGCGCCTTCATCATTAGGGTAGTGACAGGCAAAGCAAGAGCTGGAGCAACTGCATTCAACAAAAGTAGCCAGCCTAGCAGGTGCAAGCCATACCAAAGCATTCGGTGGTCAACATAGCTGCTGCTGTGCGACTGATTGAAGGTGGCATCGAGCCATCGAAGGGCTGCCTGGTGACTGGCGTTGCTGAAGAGAATGGTGATGTGCTCAACCTGCTGCACAATTACCAGTTCTCGTCCTATCCCCTCAGACAGATTTTTATTTTCTCCACCCGCTGCTGCCAGCAGTCGCTGGGCATTCTCTACGAACCTCCCCTCCCAACCGCCTGCCTGTAGCTGGAGATTGCGTGGAGCTTGGGGCGTTACCTGAGCACCCGTTGGTGAGATGGCAACTGTCGCAGCAAAGCTATTGCTCAAGCGGATGCCTGCCGACATTACTAAACCACTGCCCATAGAGTGCCCTAGCAGTGCCAGTCGGGTTGGATCTACCTGAGATTGCTGCAGTAGAGCCGTAAAAGCAGCATCAAGATTTCGCTGGAGTTCAAAATGCTGCAAAGGTGCCGGGTTAGCCCCATGACCATCAAAATCCCAAAGCATAACGGCGTACCCTGACTGTGCCAGGACATGTCCATACCCCAGCATCAACTGCTTGGAACCAGCAAAGCCATGTGCTATAAGTACGCCTGGCACTTTCTGGACACGCTGCGGTGCCATATAAAGCATCGGTACTCCCTCTTGCTCTAGAGAGCGCACGATCAGTCCAGCCCTTGCTGCCGTCACACCCCACCAGGAGAGCCCAATCAGCAGCAGCGTCATGAGCAGCAAAAACAAACGTCGAGTCACTTGAGTCCCTAACTTGGAGTTCTCTTAAAATCTATCATCTCAATTTTTGTGGGATAATTATCTTACTCAATCAACCAATTACTATTGACAATAATTACCTCCAGCTTTTATTAAGTACAATTAACTGAATAATTATTGAATTTACTTTCGTTCTCAAAATACTTTTTTAAAGTTGACCAATGAAGGATAGAGATACTATTTATAATTCAGCTTAATCATGTCAATCTTATGCAAGTCCGCACTCGCAAAAACTCTTTTGTTGACTTTGGTTTTCTTAGATGGTATTAGTCCTATTTTGTTAGGTTTTGTAGGAGTTGAACTAGCAAGAGGTCAATACCTCTGAAACCACCACTCCCATGACCACGCAAACACCTTCACTTCCAGATCGCCGTTACCTTGAATGACATTTGTCCAAAGTCCAATTTATAGCCTGGAGTGCCTAAACCGTTCAAGTCTAATAAGATTTGTCAGTCAATCAGCGCAATCGGGTTATACTATTCACATCTTATTGGCGCGAGCAGTTTTTATGACACAGACGCAGACGAGAGTAACTTTTGCCAAAACCGTTGGGTTTAGAAAAGAACTGAATCAACGAGTTGACGCTTATTTTCAATCTGAGAACCTTGCTCAGCGCGATAATTTGGCAATGTACATCAAAACTGCGATTATCTTAGGATGGGTAATTTCCGCTTGGACATTTACAGTTTTTGGTCCACCGATAATGTGGATGAAAGTGATTGGCTGTGTCTTTCTAGGATTGGGCCTTGCTGGCGTTGGCTTTAGTATAGGACATGACGCTAATCATGGCGGGTATTCTAGCAACAAATGGGTTAATTATATCTTGGGTTTGACCTACGATATCATTGGGGTATCTAGTTATTTATGGAAATACCGCCATAATTTTTTACATCATACTTATACCAACATCTTAGGGCATGATGTGGAAATCCATGGTGATGGCTTAGTGCGCATGTCTCCATATATGAAGCCGAAATGGTATCACAAATTTCAACACATATTCATTAGCTTTGTCTACACAATTATCCCAATTTATTGGTCGGTTTCTGATCTCTATCTAATTTGGTTCAAGCGCCAATACCAGTCACATGTAATTCCTACACCCAAACCGTTAGAAATGCTGATATTGGTAGGGGGAAAATTCATCTGGTTTGGACTTTTTCTTGGCATCCCAATTGCTGTGGGATATACACCTATACAAACAATTGTGGGATTTAGCATCACTTACATGACTTATGGGCTGCTAATTTGTAATGTTTTCATGATGGCTCATGTTATGGAGACAGCAGAGTTTATACAGCCCAATCCTGAATCAAACCAAATTGATGATGAATGGGCGATTTTTCAAATTAAAACCACAATTGATTTTGCTCCCCGTAATCAATTATTGAACTGGTACGTTGGCGGTCTTAACTATCAAGTTGTTCACCATCTCTTTCCACATGTTTGTCACATTCATTATCCGAAATTGGCTCCGATATTGGCAGAATTATGTGCGGAGTTTGGCGTTAAGTACCAGGTTTATCAAACATTAGGGGAGGCAATAGCCTCTAACTATCGCTGGCTGAAACTCATGGGAACTGCGCCTGGCAAATCTTGTTCAGTCAATCAGATAAATCAAGAGAGTTTAATATGAATGTAATGACAATGTGAAGCCTTTGGCGTGTCAATCTGGTAGTCCCACCAAGTTACCTGAGCCGGGAATTACCTTAGCGATCGCATAGGCGGCAATGTCGTGTGATTCAAACCATCTGATGGTTGACTCAGCTTGGTCTGGTGGTACGAGCAGTACAAACCCAATGCCCATGTTAAACGTGTTAAACATAGCTGAGCGATTAACTTCCCCAGCCTCAGCCAGCCATTCAAAGATCGGGGGAATCGCCCAACTGTTGGGCTCGATTTCAATTGATTGATCGGTACCAAGGCTTCTAGGCAGGTTTTCTGGCAAACCACCACCAGTGATGTGAGCCATGCCGTGAATTGTCAGCCCCGCTTGGCGTGCACCAAGAACGGGTTTGACGTAAATTCGAGTCGGTGTCAGGAAAACTTCTCCCAAGCTCTTAGCCTCACTCAGTTCTGGGCGATGCCCCGAGGGGGCTTGCTCGAAGGGCAAGCTCCAGTCAAAGCCACGCTCATTCACAATTTTCCGCACCAAACTAAAGCCATTGCTGTGGACGCCAACGCTTGCTAAACCAATCGCCACGTCGCCTACCTGTACCTGAGAGCCATTCAATAGCTGGCTCTTTTCTACAATTCCCACACAAAACCCAGCCAAGTCATACTCGCTACTCTGATAAAAACCAGGCATTTCTGCCGTCTCTCCTCCCAGCAAGGCACACCCAGCCAGTTGACACCCTTGGCTGATACCGGCAACCACCTGAGTCAGCTGCTCTGGGTTCAGCTCCCCAGTCGCCAAATAATCTAAAAAAAACAGCGGTTCTGCCCCAGCCGTTAACACATCGTTGACACACATCGCCACCAAATCAATCCCCACCGTGTGATGGCAGTTGAGAATTTGGGCGAGTTTCAGCTTTGTGCCCACACCATCTGTACCTGAGACCAAAACCGGTTCCCGATACCCAGATGGTAGTTGGAAGCAGCCACTGAAGCCACCCAGTCCACCTATAACTTCAGGTCGATGGGTTCTATGAACCAAATTGCGGATTTGCTCTACAAATGCTCGACCAGCCTCGACATTAACGCCTGCTTCTCGATAATCCATTAGGGAAGTGCCTCTTGCTTTCTTAGCAAAACGTGCGTAATCTTGGGTGAAATCTTGACCTAAACAGTGTAAAGTTTTTTCAGTTTGATTAAGTTTTGATGAAGTATCCGTAAGCACCCAAAACTCGGAAACATTTATCTAGACCGCATTTGGTCATGAATCTCAGTTTGAAATTTTGATGAAGTTATCGGTATTTTTGGCTTACCTGACCTCTAATCCAAAAACTTCGTGGTAATCTGTTGCAGTTGTGAATCAAAAGTGAATACGTAACGAGTACGAGTTGGTGGCAAGAGAATTGCCGTTGTGCAATACCTCACCCTAGCTCAAGCTCGAATCGAGGAGTGCCATTTACAACGTACCGCATGAATAAACGAATTTTTTGCACTACTGCCGCCCTGCTAACCGCTGCTTGGGGCACGCCATTAGCCAGTCATGCTCAACCAAACAAGGCAGTTAACCCTTCTAGGGAAAATAGACAAGCAACGCCGAACCAAACCGTACCACCAGCTCAACCTATTGACGTTGTCAAGGTGGGTGAGTACCAGTCCTCAGCAGGGACTAAGGCAAATGAGCCGATAATTGCCAGGATTCAGCCTCATGAAGTCGCAGGGCGTCAGGCAGCAACACTCTATGTCCGCAACATTCCCGTTCTGACGTTTCTCGGTTCCACTCCCGTGGCAACCAGCGGTACTATCGGGGAAATTGGGGATGGTAGAGGTGCTACTCGTAGCGCCCAGACTAAAGTTGCGACCATTAGCAACTCGGATGTCAGTAGGCAGCCTAGCGCCGGATCTGATGATAATTTCCCAGCCACCGCTCCGGTTTGGCGGGCGACTCAGGTGGCGGCTAAGCTCAACCAGCTGAGTCGGGATGTGGATGCCGGTAAGATTACAGTCAACTGGCAGGCAACTTCAGCCCAGAAACCAGGCGATCGCTACCTGATCAAAATCAACGATGAAAAATTGGTCGAGATCAATGGCGAAACACGTTCTTCAGATCTGACCGACGACCTAGCACAAGACGCACTGCAAGCGACCAACCGTCTGCGGCGACTGCTGGGCAACGCACCTCCTTTGCGCGAGATTTCTGGTAGACCTATGCCGATCCTAAAACTGCCTCAGGAGATTTCCTTGGGACCAGTACGAATTAGTCTCAGTGGTTTAGCTTCGTGGTATGGCCCTGGGTCTGATGGCACTGAGAGTGCCAGTGGTGAAACTTTCAATCAGAATGCACTAACGGCGGCGCATCGCAGCTTGCCATTTGGGACGAAAGTACGAGTGACCAACTTGAAAAATGGTCTTTCTGTGGTGGTGCGAATTAATGACCGGGGGCCCTACATCCAGGGTCGAATTATTGACCTTTCCACCGCAGCTGCCCAGTTACTAGGACTCATACAAACTGGCGTGGCACCAGTGCGTGTTGATGTACTCAGTAACTAGATAAAGGAGTCAGGAGTCAAGAGCCATTTTGACTCGAAGACTTCTGACTTATTTACAGTAATATTTCATACACTGTGTTTCTTAAATGCTTCAGCAAAGACACTTGCTGACTTAGGAAAATCTGTCTTGACTAGTGCTGCTACATCCTTAAAGCCTAGAAGTTCCAGACCAGTCTCTAGATAATCCAGTCCCCATTTCCAGCTACTAGAAGAGTCAAAAGTATCAATCACTGCCGCCGAGGTTGCGGCTTCGTAGGCACTCCTAATCGTGTCAAGTAGATACCCCCGTGAAATTTTGAAGTCAAATTCTGCGGCGTACTTCCCGTCACGTTCATACTTTTCCTGATCCATTGCAGCACTCAAAGTTCCGCTCCTAAATGCTAATTATTGCCTAAAATGTGGAATTACTGGGTAAATTATCATACCGAGTGTGAGTAGTCCAAATAACAGCTTAATATGATCAATGTTGGCCTTAAGGCATGCAGTTATCTTCTGACACTTAATCTACAAAGATATTAGTATTTTGACACTGTCTCTGATCTAAAGCCACTGGAATTCCTAGTGTAAAATAGTAAGATTACCCTGAGATGTCTCTAGCCCGAAGCAAAAATTAACACCTAACAATGTCATATTCCAGTCGAAAACCTGCAGAAACGGACGGATTGAATCTGATCTTCTTCAGCATTCCCCAGGAAATTTTGTTACAGCTCAGCACCGGGCCTGTCCTACTGGCTCTGTTGGGAGGTAAAGCCGCAGCCGAAACTTTGCAAGCTATCGGTCAAGCGAGTGAAGAAGTGTTTCGGGGGGATCGCCTCCCCATTCTCAAGTTCCCAGTCGAAACTAAATACGAGTCTAGTTAATATAGCATGCCATGAAGACAAAGAATTTTGCTTTCCAGACCACTCAAGTGGGGATTTAAACCCTAAAATTGTTGAGTAAATGCTGCTGAAGCCGAAAAGACCCTATGAGCCAGCTCCTCCACCCGTCCGATCAGGCATTGACTGCAAACTCCCCTTATGATCTGTTCCTGCGCCATCGCCTGCAAGTAGTGGAGGAATTGTGGGAGTCAGTTCTCCGGCAAGAGTGCGGGCAAGAACTGGTAGCGCTTGTAGGGCAGTTGCGCGCCCTATGTTTCCCAGAGAAACAGGCAACCAATGATCAAGTGTCGGCAGTAGTCATGTTGATTTCACAGCTCGAACTCAACGAAGCGATCCGGGCGGCCCGATCCTTTGCACTATATTTCCAGCTGATAAACATAGTCGAGCAGCACTACGAACAGCGCGAACAACTGGCTCGCTCTTTAAGCCACAGCAAACCGGCCAAGAATCCAACCGCTCCAGCGGTTCCAGCATCCAACAAATTGGAGGAGGAAGGGCACCTGCTCAAGAGAGGACCGGGGGCAGAGCTGCTGGAAAAGAGTTGGCAAGCCAAAAACGCCGAGCGGCAAGACCAAAGTACGTTACATGCTTTGTTTCCCCATCTACGCCAGCTGAATGTGCCGCCGCAGCAAATCCAGCGGCTGATTGACCAGCTAGATGTTCAGTTAGTGTTCACGGCTCACCCGACGGAGATTGTCCGTCCTACCATCCGGGACAAACAGCGGCGCCTAGCTAAACTCCTGCAACAGCTTGATCAGGTGGAGGAAGGACAAGGGAGCATGTACGACGAGGCAAATTCTTGGGAAGCGACGGCATTACGCGAACAATTGACCGAGGAAATTCGCCTGTGGTGGCGCACCGACGAGCTGCACCAGTTCAAGCCCACAGTGCTAAATGAGGTGGAATATGCCCTCCACTACTTCGAGGAAGTCCTGTTTGATAATATTCCTGAACTCTATCAAAGGTTCAAGCACGCCCTTTCTACATCCTTTCCCTGGCTGAAGCCGCCCAGCAAAAACTTCTGCAAGTTTGGCTCCTGGGTCGGGGCAGACCGGGATGGTAACCCATCGGTGACACACGAGGTTACCTGGCAAACGGCTTGCTATCAGCGCCAAATGGTGTTGGAAAAGTATATCCAGTCGGTGAAGCGGTTGATTGAGCTTTTGAGTTTGTCGCTGCACTGGAGTGATGTCTTGCCAGACCTGCTGGAATCCCTGGAGCAGGAACAGTCGCAAATGAGCGAAGTATACGAAGCGCAGGCGCTTCGTTACCGGCAAGAACCTTATCGGCTCAAGCTGTCTTATGTGCTAAAGCGGCTGGAAAATACGCGCGATCGCAACGGTCGCCTCTACAACAGCGAGCGGCGGGAACGGGAACTACCAGAAAGCAATCCCGCCGCAATCTATCGGTCTGGGTCAGAGTTTTTAGCAGAGCTGCGGCTAATTCAGCGCAGCCTGACTGAAACTGGCTTGAGCTGCCGCGAGCTGGAAAACCTAATCAACCAGGTAGAAATTTATGATTTTCACCTGGCTCAGTTAGACATCCGGCAAGAGTCGTCCCGCCACGCCGACGCCCTGAATGAAATTCTGGAATACCTGCAAATTTTGCCTCGGCCTTATCACGAACTATCGGAAGCAGAGCGAGTTGACTGGCTGACGACGGAATTGCAAACCCGCCGCCCGTTAATCCCAACGGAACTGCCTTTTTCTGACCAAACTAAGGAGCTGATTGAAACCTTACGCGTCTTGCGATCGCTGCAACAAGAGTTTGGCCCCAACATCTGCCAAACTTACGTCATCAGCATGAGCCGCGAACTCAGCGACCTGCTGGAAGTGTTACTGTTAGCCAAGGAAGCAGGACTCTACGACCCCGCCACCGCCACTGGCAATGTCCAAGTCGTCCCCCTGTTTGAAACCGTGGAAGATTTGCAACGCGCTCCTAGCGTGATGCAAAAGCTATTTGAACTGCCCCTATACCGCACCCTCCTCGCTGGCGGCCATGAAGCGGTCAATACTACTGCTCAACCAGCCTTACTCTCCCTCACCCCTAACTTGCAAGAGGTGATGCTGGGTTACTCCGACAGCAACAAAGACTCTGGTTTCTTAAGCAGCAACTGGGAAATCCACAAAGCCCAAAAAGCACTGCAGGAAATAGCCGAGCAGTATGGAGTGAATCTGCGAATTTTTCACGGGCGCGGCGGCTCTGTAGGTCGCGGTGGCGGCCCCGCTTATGAGGCAATTTTGGCCCAACCTGGTAAAAGCATCAATGGGCGGATCAAGATTACCGAACAGGGGGAAGTGTTAGCCTCCAAGTACTCGATGCCGCAGTTAGCCTTGTACAACTTGGAAACTATCACTACCGCTGTAATTCAAGCTAGCCTGCTGCGGACAGGGTTTGATAATATCGAACCCTGGAACGAGATCATGGAAGAGCTGTCGGCACGCTCAAGACAACACTATCGCGCCCTGATCTACGAACAGCCCGATTTCATCGACTTCTTTCAGCAAGTCACGCCCATCGACGAAATTAGCCAGCTGCAAATCAGCTCCCGCCCCGCTCGTCGTCAGAGTGGTAAAAAAGATTTAAGCAGTCTACGGGCGATTCCTTGGGTGTTTAGCTGGACGCAAACCCGCTTCCTGCTGCCTTCCTGGTATGGTGTCGGCACAGCCTTAGAAGAGTTTGTGAAAGAGAAGCCAGAAGAACACCTGAAGTTGTTGCGCTACTTTTACATAAAGTGGCCGTTCTTCAAGATGGCGATCTCCAAGGTAGAGATGACCCTGGCAAAAGTGGACATACAGATGGCACACCACTATGTGGAGGAATTATCTAAACCTGAAGATAAAGAGCGCTTGGAAAAAGTGTTTCAGCAGTTGGCTAAAGAATACCATCTCACCCGCGATTTGGTGTTAACTATTACCGATCACAAACGTCTTCTGGATGGCGATCCGGTTCTGCAGCGGTCTATACAGTTACGTAATGAGACGATTCTCCCGCTGGGTTTTTTGCAGGTAGCCCTGCTGAAACGTTTGCGCCAGGCTCGCACTCCTGGCACCTCTGGCGTTATCAACTCCCGTTACAGTAAGGGTGAGTTGCTACGAGGGGCATTATTAACCATCAACGGCATCGCAGCGGGGATGCGAAATACGGGCTGATCAATTGATAGAGTTTTTACAGGTGTTGAAGCGGCTAGGTCAATTGATTACCCACGTTGGAGGTTGAGATGCCGTCACCCTTTCCCGGAATGGACCCCTACTTAGAGCATCCGGATTTATGGCCAGAAGTGCATAATCGGTTGATTGTCGCCATTGCTGATTTCTTTGCGCCTCAGTTGCGTCCAAAGTATCGCGTTGCGATTGAAAAACGGACGTATCTAACAACTACAGACGATTTGGTCTTTGTCGGTCTTCCTGATGCTGCCATAGTGAGTCAACGTCCTACAACGGAAACAGTACCAGCCCTCAGTGGTTCTCGCTCCCGGTCTCAACCAATAACAGTAACGCTACCGATGCCAGAGCAAGTGACGGAGCGCTATTTAGAAGTGCGGGATGTAGCAACGGGGGAGGTGGTGACCGCTTTGGAAATGCTATCTCCTAGTAATAAGCGTTCTGGGGAGGGACGCAAAACTTATGAATCGAAGCGTCAGCGGGTACTAAGCAGTCTCACCCATTTAGTTGAAATTGATTTCATTAGGGGATTGAAGCCGATGGCGATTTTAGGCAGCGACCTCCAATCAACTTATCGAATCTTGGTCAGCCGGACTGAGCGCCGCCCTCTTGCGGAGCTATATGCTTTTGGGATTCAAGAGGAAATTCCGTCGTTCCCGTTGCCGTTGCGGTCGGAGGATGTAGAGCCATGGGTAGATTTACAAACCTTGTTGAGTGAATTATACGACCGGGCAGGATATGACCTTGCTGTGGATTATAGCTGTGAGCCTGTGCCACCGTTACAAGCAGAGGATGGGGTTTGGGCTGATGTGCTGTTACGGGAAAAAGGATTACGGTGAAGGATAAGCAGCGATTACTTTTCAAAGCCTATAGTCGCGCCTATACAACCCTAACATTGGAGCAAGAATCACCCCGAAGACGAAACCACCCACATGTGCCCAGTAGGCAATGCCGCCATCGTGCATGCCGATGTTGGTGCGAGCCCCCAGGCTAGCGACACCATAGAAGGCTTGCTGGAAAAACCAAAACCCTAGAAAGAAGAAGGCGGGCAGTCTTACCGTAGTAATGAAAAATCCCACGGGAATTAAGGTCAAAACCTCGGCTCGTGGGAAACGCAGAACGTATGCACCTAAAACCCCAGCGATCGCGCCACTTGCACCCAAGGAAGGAACCCCAGAATTCTGAGAAAAGAACCACTGAGTTAACGCTGCCAAAACGCCGCAGCTCAGATAAAAAATCAAATATTTGAAATGACCCAAGCGGTCTTCAACATTGTTGCCAAAAATCCACAAAAACCACATATTCCCGGCTACATGCAAAAAACCGCCATGCAGGAACTGCGACGTAATCAAGGTTGCCCACTCTGGAATTGAGTGATTCACCGCGATCCCGGCAAAGCTAGCCGTTAGCTCTCGCGGCACTAAAGCCGCCTGCTGGAAAAACTGATTTAATTTTTGCGCTGGCAGACTCATTTCATAAAGAAAAATGATGATGTTGGCAGCAATTAACCCATTGTTGACATATGGGGTGATTGTTATAGGGTTGTTATCTCGCAGGGGAACCACAGACGTTTTTCCTAATCGTTATTTTTGCCTGTCTTGCACGCGAGCCCAGCGGCGTCGCCGCCCAATATCCGGCACTCTTGCTAAAGGGGAATTTAGGGGTTAAATTTTGCCTTTAGAAAGATGGTTCTTGTGATTCTGGCTCAAGCAACCCTAATAGCGAACCGAGAATCGCCCCAAATACGAAGCCACCTGCGTGAGCCCAGTAGGCAATGCCGCCACTCTCCATACCAATGTTGGTAGGCGCGTCCAAGCTAGCAAGGCCGTAGAAAGCTTGCTGGATAAACCAAAAGCCAAGAAAGTAGTAAGCCGGGATTCGCACTACGGGGAAGAAAAATCCCAAGGGAATTAAGGTCGCAATCTCCGTGCGCGGGAAGCGGAGAATATAGGCTCCCATCACCCCAGCGATCGCGCCACTTGCACCCAAGGAAGGAATCGCAGAACTCTGTGAAAAGTACCACTGGGTCAACGCTGCCAAAACGCCGCAGGCGAGATAAAAAAACAAATATTTGAAATGACCCAAGCGATCTTCAACGTTGTCGCCAAAAATCCACAAAAACCACATATTTCCCAGCACATGCAAAAAACCGCCGTGCAGGAACTGCGACGTGATCAAGGTTGACCACTCTGGCACCGGCTGATGTACAGGGATACCGGCAAAGCTAGCCGTTAACTCTAGTGGCACTACTGCCGCCAGGTGGAAAAAACCGTCTAATTGTTGCGGTGCCAGAGTCAGTTCAAATAGAAAAATCAGGATATTGGTAGCTATCAGTCCATAAGTTACATACGGGGTGCGTTTCGTAGGGTTATTATCTCGCAAGGGAACCACGGGTGTTTTGCCTCATCCTTTTAAATCCTGGCAACACGATAGCCAATTTCGATAACTATGTGTTCTAACCCGTAGATAGATTTGGGGCGTTGATGAATAATATACAGAACAAAAACCCCCTCTGCTGAGACAGAGGGGGTTTTATCAAGCAAGTGCGCCAGATGAAACAGCCGCGTTGCTAGCCTTCTACAGTGATTTTGCCGATCATGCCAGCACCACGGTGGGGTTCACAGTAGAAAGAGTAATCACCCGCTGGTGAATCTTCTGGAAAGGTCGTTTTCGCCTCTTGACCGGGAGTCATCATCAACTGCTTATGAGACAGGGACTTAGCTAAATCCGCACTCTTTGCAGGGTTTTTTGCCGCATCGAACACCACATTGTGGGGAGGAACTTTGTTGTTCACCCACTCAACAGTGTCACCTGGTTTAATAGTCAACTTTTTCGGCTCAAACGCTAGCATTCCTTTATCAGACCCCAGCTTCACCTTGTAGGTTTCAGCGGCAGCGGGGGGAGTGAATAAGGCAAAGCTGGTAGCAACCAGCACCATCGTCAATACGGCTAACCCAAACCGCCGCACAGTTGCAGCAATGAATTTCATACGTTGATCCTGAAAATTTTGTTTCCGTTCTTTAATTGTAAATAAAAACCAGGCCGAAATATGACAAGTTGTCGTAGATCAGGCAATCAGTTGTCAAAAATTTTCTGCTCCCCAACCAGGAGCCTTTTGCGCCGCCGTCAAAACGAAAGCTGCTAAGCTTTCCACCTGCTCTTTGGACAGCCAACTTTCAGGTACTTGGCGACACCAATAGGTTTCTTCACTGCCGTCATAGGTCATGGGTTGCCGGAAGTAGGCAACCAGATTGTTGATGTTATCACGCGGGGGAGTGGCACCCTTTAGCTTTTTCAGGGATAGAGACACTAAAGGGTCTGGTAAAGTCGCTCCGCCCACATGACAGTTCAAGCAGTTGGTCTCAAACAGCTGTTTACCATTAGATAGGTCTTGCGGTGAAAACTCGCGAGTTTCACCCTGCCCATCCAATTCGAGGGCTACTGGCTCAGTTACGTGTAAATACCGAACAACATAAGCATCTATTGAGGCAGCGAGTGCTGGTGAGCCGCCCAGCATCACGAGTAAGACTACTGGCAAAACGATGACCAGACGAAGGCGCAACAATCGACTTAGCATTTAAGGCGCAACCTTTTATGGTGTTAGCTTAAGGGCAGTTCAGCGAACAGAGCAGGGGAGCAGGGGACTCCCCCTGCCTGACTAAAGACTGGCCTTAATAATAGATTTTGCCACCTCCCCACTTTTCGCCCACAATATTCGGTTGCACGAGAATATGACCGGCGATCGCCACCAAGTCATCTTCCGTCAGATTTCTCATTACTGGGTAAATATCCGCGCTCTCGATGCTCGGGTGTAATTCCGCAATGTTATCTTCCCCATCGTAAGAGGTTGGATGTTTGATATAATCCACCAGCCCTTCAACGTTGTTACGAGGTGGTGTTGCCAGGGCGAGGGCTTCGGGGTCGAGTCCTATATTCTGGTTAGTCTTGGTGACGCCCCCAGCATGACACTGGGCACAGGCGTAGTTAAATAAGCGTTTGCCTTCTTGGACTTGTTTGAGGCTAAGTACAACGGTGTTACCCTGATCATTTAATGGCACCGTGCGGGCGGCTTCGCTTAGTTCGACTGCTGTCGCACTGCCAACAACGAGTTGGAATGTGAACAACACAGTCGCCACAGCAAGCCCGATCAATTTTTTAAACATGGTTCCCCTTAACGATTTTAGACGCTCAACACAGCTATTTAGTGCTTGTTCAATCCACTCCACTACGGACTTTGCGTCCCGCTTGCATTCGTAGCATTAGATTTCAGGTGAGCTCGGCTCCGCCTGATGAGCCGCCAGTGCCTGAACGATGTCCCAAAGACAAAATTTGGGAAATAATTGCCTTTGCATCCTCCAAAGCCAGACGGGTATTGGAGGTTTTATAGGCAATTCCCAACTGCTCGCACAGATGTAACACTTCCTCTACGGGAAGGCTGTAGTCCTCTGCTATCTCTGCAATGGATAGGTCTGCAAAACCCATAATGATTTAGTGACAGGTAGAGATTGAACCGCTCTAATGTCAAATACCTCCAGCACAAGGTTGGAAGGCTTGTCCCTAACACAGTTGGTTAACCGCAACGCGAGTTTTGCTCACAGTATTAGGGGCGACCCGGCGGATCGCCCCTACACCGCAAGCTTTGCTCACGAACCGATGAGTTGGGACATTAGGCTGATTGACCGCAGCCATGGGCGTAAGGGTTAGAAGTCCGCCAAATAAACTCATCAGTTCCCACACCTGTGGAGGGCTAACCTATGCCAATTTTACAGGTAAGAGGTACACCCAGCTTTGATCCCCATGGCTTTAAAGTTCAACGTTCAATCGGAACCAGTGGCAGTTAAAGTTACTGTCTCCAAAGGTACATTCTTCAGGGCTGTACTTGGGAGGGGTGGGTGTAAGCGAATCAACTGAGCCAAAGTTTTCTTCAGCTGAGTGCGGGGTACGATCGCATCCACAAAGCCGTGACGCATGAGATCCTCAGCAGTCTGAAACTCATCTGGTAGCTTTTCTCGCAGGGTTTGCTCAATGACTCGACGACCGGCAAAACCAATCGTTGCCTTTGGTTCGGCGATGATGATGTCGCCCAACATGGCAAAACTGGCGGTGACACCCCCGGTAGTCGGATCACTCAGAACCGGGATGTAAAGCAGTTTTGCTTCTCGATGGCGCTCCAAAGCCGCCGATATTTTCGCCATCTGCATCAGGCTCAGCATACCTTCTTGCATCCTGGCACCACCAGAGGCACAGACTATAATCACGGCATACCGCTTTTGCGTCGCTCGCTCCACTAAGCGGGTGAGTTTTTCTCCCACCACTGAACCCATGCTACCGCCCATAAACCGGAATTCCATCACCCCGAGGGCAATCGGCAAGCCATCTAGTTGCCCCAAGCCGGTTTGGACAGCATCTATTAAACCAGTTTTTTCCTGGGTTTCCACCAGGCGATCGCTATAGGCTTTGCGATCGCGAAATTGTAGCGGGTCAGATGGACGCAACTGCTCATCGAGCTGCATCCAGGTATTAGGATCAATCAGCTGACGGATGCGCTCATCGCTATCCACCCGCCCATGATGTCCGCACTCTAGGCACACCATCTGATTTGCTCGTAGGTCTTTGGTATAAGCCAAAACGCCACAAGCCACACACTTATTCCATAGCCCATCAGCAATTTCACGCTCTTGGCGCTCGCGGCTAATGGGACCGGATTTCCGTCGATTTGCAAACCAATCAAACAGAGACATCAGACCGCGTGATTCTTCGTTATTAGCCATTTTTATCTTAGACAACCGGATGTAGTAGGGCAAAGGCCGAACCGAACTCTAAACACTTCTAGTGTGGCAATGCCGGTGTCAGTTGGTTGGGAAAAATAACCGCAGGTAGGCAGACAAAATCGTCTCCCCCTCAAATATAGTCATCACTGCTCCCAGAGCAAGAAAGGGACCAAAGGGCATCGGTTGCCGCCGGGGAAGCAAACCCAGGGCGATCGCGCCCCCACCCACAAACGCCCCTACAGCACAGGCAAGGAACCCAGCCAGCAGCAAATACTTCCAGCCCAACCAAGCTCCCAGCATTGCTGCTAGTTTGGCATCTCCCCCACCCATTGCAGCTTGCCCAAGGGTAATTGAACCTACTACATTGATTAGGTCAAATAACCATAAGCCCAGCACCGCACCAAGGATACCGAACATTAACTGATATACGGCTCCAGCCCAGCTGGCCTTTGGTAGAAAACCGGCAACCAGCCCAAACACAACACCAGCAACTAATCCCGACTGGGTGAGCGGATTTGGGAGGGTCATGGTATCTAAATCAATCAGCGCCAGCGCTAGTAGCCAGCTGCAAAACGTCCAATAACCAAGGGTTTGAAGCGATACCCCAAACCTCCAGAACACGAGCAAAAATAGCATTCCTGTTGCCGCTTCCACCACTGGATAGCGGCTGGAAATTTTCCCTTTGCACTGACGACATCGTCCCCGTAACCACAGCCAGCCTAATACTGGCACATTCTCGCTTTTACCAAGTTGGTGCAAGCAATGAGGACAGCGAGAAGGAGGCCATAGGAGCGATAACCCAGCTGGCAACCGGTATACCACTACATTGATAAAACTGCCAACCGATCCTCCTAAGGCGAAGACTATGACAGCGGCGCTTAACGCAATCAAGAGCTCCATAAATATTTGAGATTTTGGATTTAAGCAAGGCGATGAATCCAAGTCGCTCGGAGCGCGAGCGCAAACTCTCAACCCAAAATTGACTTATTGATAAGTTACAGCTTAACTTACTAGATTTGAGAGTCGAGCTGACTGAGCGGGACAAAACATTCTTGCAGTAAAATAATTGGTTTGCTGGAGAATACCAGCATACCCCGATACGTTAATTTATTTATTGCCACGCCGCTCGCACCCTGAACCAGGTTCGGATTCCCTGCCCAGTAGAGCCGATAGATTTGTCGAGCGGCTCTGAGTAAATTGGGCTCAATCAATGCTGGGAGGTCTATCCGGTTGGTCTGATTTTCTGGTTGTTGCGTAAACGCGTATACCACTTATTGACCCCTGTTTCTTAACCTCGACTTGATTCTATTACGAAAGTTTTAGCAAGCCTTGCCGCCATTTTGCAACTCAAGATTAAGATTGAAGCTGTTGTGTGGTCTGAATCAAGGCATCTCCCATGGCGCGGCAGCCCAGTTTGTTCATACCTTCAGACATGATGTCGCCAGTGCGATCGCCTCTGTCCAACACTTGCAACACCGCCTGCTCAATCCGCTCTGCCGCCGCTGGCTGGTTCAAACCATAGCGTAGCATTGTCGCCGCACTCAGAACCTGTGCCAGGGGATTTGCTTTATCCTGCCCGGCAATATCCGGGGCAGAACCGTGGACGGGTTCAAACACACCGACTTCTCCAGAAGCACCTAAACTGGCAGATGGTAACATTCCAATACTGCCGGTGAGCATTGCAGCTGCATCAGAGAGAATATCGCCAAAGAGATTGCCTGTCACAATCGTGTCGAACTGTTTGGGCCAACGCACCAGCTGCATAGCGGCGTTATCTACATACATATGAGATAGTTCTACGTCTGGATACTCAGTAGCCAGTTGGGTGATGCGATCGCGCCACAACTGAGATACCTCCAGCACATTTGCCTTATCTACCGAGCAGAGTTTACCTGTACGTTTGCGAGCCGTTTCAAACGCCACGCGTCCAATTCGGTCAATCTCCGCTTCGGTGTAAGCCATAGTATTGACACCCCGCTTCTCACCAGTTTCTGTGGCAAAAATGCCTTTAGGTTGCCCAAAGTAAATCCCACCAGTGAGTTCGCGCACCACCATAATATCGACACCCTCTACCACCTCTCGTTTCAGGGGTGAAGCATCAATCAACTGGGGCAAAATCTTCGCTGGGCGCAGGTTGGCAAATAGTCCCAGTCCCGCCCTTAGTCCCAGCAGTCCGCTTTCTGGACGTAAATGGCGTGGTAGAGAGTCCCACTTGTACCCACCAATTGCCGCGAGTAAAACCGCATCACTGTTACGGCACATTTCTAGGGTTGTAGGTGGCAGGGGTTCTGAGGTGGCATCAATCGCAGCACCCCCGATTAGCGCTTCCTGAAATTCAAAGCGTAAGGAAAACTGCTCACCCACTACCTTCAGCACATCTACCGCCACTGCCATAATTTCCGGGCCAATTCCATCGCCTGGTAAAAGCGTGATGCGGTATTGCTGTGCCATAGTTGTTTTATTTCTTTGATCGCCGGCTTACTATTATAGCTCTGCAATGCTCTTATTAGGAGTCTCCCAGTCAGGAGAGGGTTAAGTCAACATTGCTGACTCTGGCCTTATGACTTCTGACTTTTATTAAGTGTCTTTTTCACCAGTTCTGGAATTTGAGAAGGGCGCTCCGCTATTGGGACTTTCGCTTCCTTAAAAGCAGCTAGTTTGCTTTGTGCCGTGCCAACGTCAGCTCCCCGTCCGACAACAGCCGCTAAGGTGCCAGTATGGCCCCAATGTTTTCCTACCGGTGCATGGCAACCGGCGATATAGGCAATCACCGGCTTATCAATCGCCTCGGCAATGTAGCGGGCGGCGGCTTCTTCGCTGTTACCTCCAGGCTCCCCTACTAAAACGATCGCCTGTGTCGTTTCATCCTCATCTAAGATTTGCAGCCATTGGAGAAACGAGGAGCCAGCGATCGCATCATTGCCAATGCTGACACCAATCGACTGTCCTAACCCTGAATTGGTAAGTTCCAGGGCAACTTCATATGTGAGGGTGCTGCTGCTGCTAACAATTCCCACCGGCCCAGGAGTATAAAACTCACTGGCATGAGTGCCTAAGAGAATTTTTCCCGGCACAATGATGCCCGGACTGTTCGGCCCCACCACCAAAGTTTCTGTTGCCTCCGCCTTACGGAGTAAATTAACCATATCCAGGGGAGGCATCCCAGCTGAGATGATGATGAGCTGCCGGATACCGGCGGCGATCGCTTCCAATGCCGCATCTAGTGCCTGGTAAGGCGGCACAAAGATCAACGTGGTCTCAACAGGGCCAACCACATGCAGCGCCTGCTCTACCAGGTCGAACACTGGAATATCATTCAAAGTCTGCCCACCTTGACCGGGACTAACCCCAGCTACTACGTTCGTGCCGTAGGCTTTCATCCGAGCCGCATGGGTTGACGCTAGCGGTTCTGTGAGCCCCTGGATCAAAACTTTGCTGTTTGGCGTTAATTTCATTACTTTTTAGCAGCAGCTGACTTGGCGAGACGAACTGCTTGAGCCACCGCTTCATCCAAATTCTCTACCAGTGGCACTGCAAGAGCTCCTAAAAGCTTTCTGGCTGAGTCCAACTCTGAACCGGCAAGCCGGACAACCAGGCGAGGCTGCTGGGGGTGCGAGCGGGTTTTGCCAGCACTGGTACGTTCGCGGCTTTGCACAAACTTGGCAATGACCCCAGCCACTTGGTCACAGCTAGGAACGCTACCCAGGATGTTGACTAACACAACCTGAATGCTTTTGTCTTTGCTAAGAAACTCTAGACCTTGTTCCAAGCGATCGCAAAAGCTAGCCGGTGATGAATCCGAGTTACCCCCCTGCCCCACATTTACACAACTTGCTGGCTTACTACCGGCATGGGTGACCAGATCTAATGTTGCCATCACCAGACCAGCCCCATTGCCCAAAATCCCGATCTTGCCCAAACTTTCCACTGTGTTACCCAACTCCCCGTTTGTCTGTGGACTGGTAGCACTGTTTGCTATTCTTGCCGCCATCGAAGTGATGTCTGGATGACGAGCGATCGCTGCATCGTTGACCGTCACCTTACCATCCAGAGCCATGACTTCACCAGTGGGACTGACACCCAGCGGATTAATTTCCACCAGATCTAAGTCTTTCTGAACAAACATCTGGTACATTTTCTCCACAATCGCACTAACTGACTCAATTAAGGCACCCTGCAATCCCATTTTGACAGCCAGCCGCCGGGCATAGAACGGGGAGAAGTCCTGTTCGACCACAACATACTGCATTTGCTCGAGTGCTAATTCCACATCAATGCCTCCTTGAGGGGAACCTAGAAGCACCGGTCTGCGGGCGGCGGCATCTAAAACCACCGCCAGGTAAAATTCCCGGTCGGCATCGTACTTTGCCTCCGCCAGCAGCACTTCGGGAAACTCCCCTAAGATGGGCAGGTTGAAGATTGTCTGGGCTGCTGCGATCGCATCAATCGTGTTGGCCACAAACTTAACCCCACCAGCTCTGCCCCTTCCACCAGTGCGAACCTGGGACTTTAGTACGACCGGATACGGAATCTTCAGCCCCTTGAGATCGGCGGGGCGGTCAATTCGTTGAGAGCGCAAAACCGGAATGCCCATCTCACGAAACCATTCCTTAGCCTGGTACTCTAATAAGTCCATATTTATAAATTAAGGAGTCAGAGGTCAGGGCAACCCCCTATTTTATCATAGGATTGAATCATGATGCCTTGCATCTTCGAGCTTAGCGTCTCTATGCAATTCTTTTTTCTGTTTGATGGATAAATCCACGAGCTTGTAACATTTGAGAGTGACTAGTATTCTTCCTTCTTACCCTAGCCCCTCATCCTCTACCCAGGCCCTATTTCCGTCATAATTCTATTCAGAATAAAGGCTTTCATCCGGTGCAATATGACGTAGTTTTTCATACTGGTTCTTTTGCCACTGCCAGTCTTTAGCAACCAGATCAATGCCGTAGAACCGCTGCCAAAAGGCATCTACGAACCTAGTTGGCAACACTTTGGTCATGAGAAACAGTAAGAATTTGCCACCTGTGGCGGCTATGTAGCGGGGGCGGGGGTGGCGAGCCGTCAGAGCTTGCACAATTACCTCAGCCACACGGTAGGAGGTCCAGGCTCGGCTACTGGTTTGTTTCTCAAGTCCTTTTAGCTTCTCAAAGGCAGGGCGGTAGGGTGTATTTTCGGGTGTTGCTACGGTTTCTTCGACCGCTTGGGCAGCGACAACAAAAAAATCAGTGCTTACTGGGCCTGGTTGAATGACGCTGACTTTGATGTTGAAGGGGGCCAGTTCCATGCGCAAAGCGTCGCTGAGTCCTTCTAAGGCAAATTTAGAGGCGCTATATAAGCCCCCAAAGGGAAACGCCAACCGTCCTCCCAAGGAACTAATATTGATGATTCGTCCACCGCCAGAGTCACGCATCTGAGGCACCAAGGCCCGGATCAAGGCAAGTGGCCCCAGTAAGTTGACCTGAAACTGCCTTTGGGCGGCAACAGCTGGAATCAACTCCACTGGTCCCATTTGTCCGTAGCCAGCATTATTAACTAAGGCATCAACCCGACCAAATTGGGCGATCGCTGCTTGGGCAAGAGCCTCTACCTGCTCAATTTTCTCTAAGTTGGTGGGGACGGCTAGGACTTGGGCCCCAGCTTGGCGGCAGGCGGTGGCGACAGCTTCTAGCTTTTCGACGCTACGGGCTGCCAGGACTAAGCGGATGCCGATGAATCGTTGGGCTAAAAGTTGTGCCAGTGCGGCACCAATGCCAGCGGAGGCACCGGTAATAAGTACGACTTGTTCAGATAAAGATGGCATATTTGTTCTGGAGATTGGGGGCTATCCATATATTCCATATTGACTAAACTCAAGCTACCCCCGCCTTTCTAGGGCTGGGGTTCTGACTCTTTTAATAACTACCATTTTGTCTCAGCGCTCAGTTAACTTGATCAGACGCTGAAGCTGGTTGTACAGAAACGATAATGAAAGCATGTCTAGAACACTATGCTCGCGCCGAGGTAGTTTACAATCTTCAATTTCAGTCACCTCGGGGCTAGGAGGTGAGATAAAACCCGTAGAAGTATCGGACTGGAAGAGTTGTATGCGGTAACGGGGCGCCCGGATTTCCTTCACCAGCCGCAGAGGATAGGTAGTAGCGAGGGTTTCGCCAATGAGGAGTGCGCCGAACGGGAGAAGCCAGTCGAACTTTGTGCGCTCAGGCTCTTCATCGACGTAAAGAGAGTGCATCGTGAGCAAGTAGCCGCCGGGATTGAGAGCGTCGACGAGCTTGCGGGCAACAGCTTGCAGCCCTGTCCGCCCTCTGACGTAGTAGAGTACCTCGCCACAAACGATCAGATCATTGCCGCCGGGGAGCGGGTCTAAAGTCAGATCAAGGCGCACACAGGAAACATTTTCTAATCTATGGACAGCGCAGCATTTAGCCGTCCGAGTGAGCGCAATCTGGGAAATATCGGCGGCAATCAGGCGGTCAACGCGAGCCGCGAGTGGTACTGTTAAGTAGCCTTCGGCACAGCCCAGCTCGAGCGCTTGCGTAATTGGCGTGGACGGCAGCAGCTTGAGGGTATGCTCATACTTAGTCTGCTGGTATGGGCTGGTGTGCTGCCACGGGTCAGGCGCAAGCGCAAAGGTCATCTCGAAAATAAATCTTTGCCAAAGACTGAGTAGGTTGCGGTTAATTTGATTCATTTGCTGTTTGTGTTGCCAAAACTAGTTTATGCGTTGGGTGCTAGCCGCATAAACCTCATATTCGTCTGTGTCCTGGAGTGCAGCGCCAGGGGTTTCCTAACCGTATTCCTCCAGCAGCGCCTGTAAAGCCGCCTTCATTTCAGATGGCGTCGTGGTCGTAGTGCCAAACTGTCGCACCACAATACTTGCTGCCAAATTGCCCAACACCGCCGCTTCCCAAACAGATGCCCCAGCTGTTAAGCCTAAAGTCAGCGCCGTCACCACTGTATCCCCAGCACCTGTGACATCAAATACCTTGGTGCGGTTAAAGGCGGGAATGTGATGCTCGCTCCGATCGCGGTCAAATAGACTCATCCCCTCCTCACCACGGGTAATCAGGATTTGCTGTGCTTGGGTCAAGGCAAGTAGGTCTTGCCCCGCTTGACAGAGTGACTGAGGACTGGTAATTGCATAGCCCACCGCTTGCTCTGCTTCTGGCAGGTTCGGCGTAAATAGCATCGCCCCTTGATACCGCTGAATCTGCTTTTGGGCATCTACTATTGTGCGTGGGTGGGACAAAGCAGCTTTTATCACCGGCGGAGTCAGAATGCCATCGCCATAATCCGAGCAGACCACTGCATCGACTGTACCCAGGTGCTGCTGGATATACTCAGCCAGCTCGAGCTGCAAGTCGGGGTTTGGCAAATGATCAGATTTCCGGTCTATCCGCACAATTTGCTGCGTCACGGATTGGCGGGAATGACCAGAAATCCGGGTTTTAGTCACGGTTGGGCGGTCTGGATCAATAAACATTCCACTGGTATCTATCCCAGCACACTCAAACATGTGACGCAGCGATCGCCCTTGGTCATCCTTCCCCAATAGCCCCACAGCCTTCACTTGCGCCCCCAGCTTTGCCAAGTTGTACACTGCATTTGCCCCACCCCCAGGCAACTGCCGGGTTGTTTCATGGCGCAGAATCAACACCGGTGCTTCCCTGGAAATCCTTTCCACCTGACCTGTGACAAACTCGTCCAGGGTCAAATCCCCTACCACCAGCACCCGTGCTTCGCTAAAGCGCTCTACCATCTGGAATAAGCGCTCAGCGCAGGTGTGCAGTTGGGCAGCAAAAGAAGAGTATTCGGCCATACAGGAGTAGCTTCAGAACATTTGGCGGGATCGTATTTGAACTCTAGGCGAAACGGTTGATCCGTGGGTTTATTACTTTTTGGGAACCGATACCTCCTGATATAATCCCTAGCAGCCTGCTGGATGTTGGCAGGAGTGTTCTTTGGGATAAAATCAGGTCCAGAGAGAATCTTGCCTTCAGGGTTCACCACAACCCCAATCACAGCAATGTCGCCATCAAGCTGCTTTTCGCACGTCTTGAGATGAAGGCGGATTGTCGGTTTCGGTTCCACGTTCGAGTCAGGCTGATGGACTGTCTGGTATCGAGCCTTATAGTCGTTGACCTGTGCGATTGTCTGTGCCGTTGCCGCCGATGCAGAGCCAGCTGGTTTGCGCTCGGGGTCTCGCAGTCTCTGCTGCAGTGCTAGTAGCTCTTGTCGCCCGCGTTCGGGGAGTTTTTCTGGTCGTGGGGATGTGGCTGTGAGGTTGCGCTCGGAGTCTCGCAGTCTCTGCTGCAGTGCTAGTAGCTCTTGTCGCCCACGTTCGGGGAGTTTTTCTGGTCGTGGGGATGTGGCTGTGAGGTTGCGCTCGGAGTCTCGCAGTCTCTGCTGCAGTGCTAGTAGCTCTTGTCGCCCACGTTCGGGGAGTTTTTCTGGTCGTGGGGATGTGGTTGTTGTGTTGGTCCCCAGATTAGCTCTAGCAGTCTCTTGATTCTGCGGTTGCTTTTGTGGTTGATTGGTGTTTTTCTGTTTCGGCGGAGTGGCTGGCGTGGGGGATAAAGCAAGGGCAGGCTTGACAGGGAGATGAGGCAGGGTGGAATTGGGACGTGGTATAGAGGGCGGCGGCAAGATTGGCGCTGCGTTAGGCAGTTTATTAAGATTGAGCGGTGGAGTAAAGTTATTCCGGGACGGTGCCGGTAATGGCAGCACTGGCATCTGGGGTTGGGGCAAAGCCCTGAGGGGATAGTTGTAGACTGGCGTTACGCTGGGGGGTACTAATAGGCTAGAGCCTGGGGGCGGTGGCAGTGGAGGTAATACACTCGCCTGGGTGGGAAAAGGGGGATAGTTGTAGACTGGCGTTACGCTGGGGGGTACTAATAGGCTAGAGCCTGGGGGCGGTGGCAGTGGAGGTAACACACTCCGCAACGGTGGCAACGGTGGCAATACACTCGCCGTCGGGAGCATTAGTGGCAATACACTCGGCTGGGGAGCATTGGGCGGTAGGGTAACTTGCGGTCTGGAAACTTGCGGCAGACGATTTTGTTCAGTTGGGGTTAACTCGATCAGTCCTACGGGTCGTTGCAGCTCTACAGGTTTGAAGCCAAGAGGCAACACCGGCAGCACCGCCCAAAGTAGCACGTGGATACCCAAAGAGGCTAGGGCAGCCAAGTAGCTTGGCTGGCACAATGTTTCAGGCAGAGTTTTGATTAGGGAGGGGTAGGACATGGCAGCTACCGTAAGAGAGGAAGGATGAAGGCAAAAGGCGGAAGCCACAAAAAATTCATACTTCATTTCTCGTACTTTTATCTGCACAAACCTGCACAATTAAGAGCGAGAAGTAGGGTAGTTTTAGGGTGAAGCGATCGCGTAAGTCAGAATAAATTACTTGCGATGGTAAAGTCGCCCGTTCTACTACCCAGCTGTTTTCCAGCAAATCACGCTGCTGCAACACCTTCCAAACCTGCTCATAAACCGAACTCACCTTGAGCAACACTACCACCTCTGCCCAGTCAAGAACTGTTTCCAATTCTCCCACCGTATAAAGCGCCGGTAACACCGCTAGGCGCTGTTGCCTCATTGTCAACGGCAGTCCTAGCGCCGCCGCCGCCGCCATTGGTGAACAGACTCCCGGCACTAGCTTTACCACCGCTTCAGGATGCAGCTGTTGCATTGTCTGAGCCAAATAAGTAAACGTGCTGTAGAAACTTACATCCCCTTCACAGGCAAAAGCTACATCTTGACCCTGCCTCAGATATTGCCAAACCTGTTCGGCTGCTTGGTGCCATGCCTGGCTTAGCACTGCCATATCCTGCACGTAGGGAAAAGTCAAAGCCAGCTGCACTTGGTCTAGACGCAGCCATTCTGTCACAATCAGCTGAGCCATTCCTGGTTTACCGTTTACGCCAAGAGGAAACGCCACCACCGGGGCTTGTTGGAGCGATCGCAGTCCCTTTATAGTGATCAATTCTGGATCACCTGGCCCCACACTAATGCCGTAGAGAGTACCGATTTTCACATTACTACTATGGAAGCTGAAAGCTAAATGTTACCAACGGTTATTTTGCCCGGATATTTGGAAAGTGCGATCGCTTACCGCGAACTGGAACAATCCTTACAGCAGCTAGGTTTTACAACGGTAACGGTACCGCTGCGCCGCCGTGATTGGTTTCCCACTTTGGGGGGAAGACCTGTTACACCAATTTTGCATCAACTCGACCGTACAGTAAAGCAGGTATTACAGGAATACAATGCCGCTCAAATTAACCTGATTGGTCACTCAGCTGGGGGATGGATTTCCCGCATCTACCTGGGAGAAAAGCCCTACTTCGGTCGCCCTGACGCACCACCCTTGAGCCCGTGGCAGGCTCACTCCTATGTTGCCACTCTAGTGACGCTGGGAACTCCCCATGTCAGTCAGGAGCGCTGGACACGGTGGACTCTCGATTTTGTCAATAACAACTACCCTGGAGCCTTCTATCCCAATGTTCGCTACGTTTGTGTAGCTGGGAAAACCATTTTCGGGGAGCGACGTCGAGGCAGGTGGCTAGCTTATAGCAGTTATAAACTGACCTGCGGACAAGGTAATTGCTGGGGAGACGGCATCACTCCCATTGCCGCCGCTCATTTAGAGGGAGCAGAGAATCTAGTTGTGGAAGGAGTGAAGCATTCTCCGAGGGCAGCTGGGATTTGGTATGGCTCACCTGCACCGTTAAAAGCCTGGGTGTCTTATTTGGCTTGAGTTTAAGCTTCAAAAGCACCGTATCAATAACTCACAACTAAGCTCTTAGATAGAAAGAATTATGTAACAAGCCTTACTTCCCCAGTGTCCAGATCGTAACGACCACCGACAATTTTCAGTTTGCCTGACTGCATCAGTTGAGTCAGGATTGTTGAAGTTTGCTTCAACGTTGCAACTTGATATTGAACATTCGCGATGACTGCATTATCAACCAAATCGCCAGAACTGCCTCTTACCTTGGCCACGGATGGTTTGATATCCTCAACAAAAGTACCGATTCTACCAGGAAGTGGATCACCTTTTACCGCCGCAGTTACTGCACCGCACCTTTGGTGTCCCACAACCATAATTAAGGGAGCACCTAATACTGCTGCAGCAAATTCCAAGCTACCTATACCCTCAGTAGTCACCACATTCCCAGCCACGCGAACAACAAACAAATCCCCAAATCCCTGATCAAAAACAATTTCCGAAGGTACCCGTGAATCAGAACAGCTTAGCATGGCCGTAAACGGATGTTGAGCTTTAGCAACGAGTTGCAAACGTTGCAGTGATTGGTTGGGGTTTTCACGCTTTTGCTGCACAAACCGTTTATTTCCATCCAGCAGTCGTTTCAAAGCTTGATCAGGACTAAGTGTTTCAGGGTTTGGTTGAGCAGCAGCAAGCTCTGGAGCAACACCTTGTTGTGCACCCCAGAGTAGGCTACCACCAGCAGTAGCCGCCAGGGCTCCTCCCACCCCTGCCAGCTTCAATAGATCGCGACGTCCAACAAAACCATTTATCCGACTCATAATCATGCCTCACACCATTTAATCAACAGATATCGGATTGATTGCTTTTCTTTATAAATCTGATTTTTCCCGTTTCAAACTTCACGTTTTAACTGACCATCACCTTCTGCCAAATTAGAAACAATTACTTGAGAATCTAGATTAGGATAATTATCTTTAGATTCAGATGTTTCATCTGTTGATACTACCTTATTGTTAATAGAAAAGCGCCGTTCAGGGTCAATGCCATTGAAAGTTGGCGGTATCCAGACTCGAATTATTAGTAGTACTCCCATAACCAGCAAAAAGGCACATGCTGATAATATTTGGCTCCATTGTGCTTCCAGTACTCCTCGCACAATAACTTCTCGCAGGACGGAGACAATAGACACTTCTACAGCCACCCCAATCGAGACTCGTTGCTCCTGTAAATAAATAATCAGCAGTCGGAATAACTCGACCAAAATCAACAGGAATAAGATATCTGAGGTCACAGCTTTGAAGTTAAGGGGAGGCAGCAGCGAGATGAACATTGCTCGTAGCTCGATCACCATAACGCTGAAAAGGACGATACACAGGGAAATCACAATCAGGTCTTGAACGCTTTCAAGAACACGCACAATATTATTCCGATTCAACCAGTAGTACCCGCTAGTTAAGGGTTTCTGCAACGGTTCGTGCATTTAAGGCTCCTGCGACTTGTGTCAACAGGTTTAAGTTTAGCTTTAAGTAAACTTATCAGCAAGCTAGTTTTTGATTGCATTTGCTAATAAGATTGATAAGAATAGGCGTTGGATAGCCCGATGAAAATCTAAACTTAGTTATAAGCTTTGTAAATAAGATATTTGAAAATAATATTTTATGCTGCTGGATTATAAATCCAGTCAGAATTGAGTTTTATAGAAGGAGGTTCCAGATGATAGCACTTGCTGAACTTGCGACGGTAAAGTCGCCCGTTCTAATACCCAGCTGTTTTCCAGTAAAGCACGCTGCTGCAACACCTTCCAAACCATGTTCGCTACATTTGTGTAGCTGGGAAGACCATTTTCGGGGAGCGACGTCGAGGCAGGTGGCTAGCTTATAGCAGTTATAAACTGACCTGCGGACAAGGTAATTGCTGGGGAGACGGCATCACTCCCATTGCCGCCGCTCATTTAGAGGGAGCAGAGAATCTAGTTCTCGAAGGAGTGAAGCATTCTCCGAGGGCATCTGGGATTTGGTATGGCTCACCTGCACCCTTAAAAGCCTGGGTGTCTTATTTTGCTTGAGTCAGAGTTAGAACTAAGTAAATACCTCTATGGACTACCCCTGTTGTTGGTAACTTCGTTAAGATTGTAATAAAACTACACATTTAGCTAACTCAGGGACGAAAGAGCAATGAAAAACATGCCGTATGAGTTTATAATCCGGCGATTGGCGACAATCTTATCGGTCGTCATTCTCACATTAACCGTGCTCGCTGCCATTACCGGGATTTTGCTGTCTTTTTACTATGAACCGGCTGCAGGCGGGGCTTATGAGTCGTTGAAAGTCGTTACAACCCAGGTATCCAATGGTTTGCTGATCCGAACGCTTCACAATTTTGCCGGTAACGGGGTAATTGCGATCGCACTGATTCAAATTGTGGTGATGTTCTTAGGAAGGCAATTTCGTCGTAGCTGGTTGACGGCTTGGATTAGTGGGATTCTGTTCACGCTGAGTGCGATCGGGCTAGGTTGGACGGCTATGATTTTAGACTGGGATGAGCTGGGCTACTGGCGTTTCCGCATTGAGTTACAAACCATTGAAGCAATTCCTTTTATTGGTCCTGAACTCCGAGACATACTCACTGGTGGTGGAGCTATCAACACCGAGACGGTTGAACACCTCTACACCCTACACAGTTACGTGGTCTCCGTTGGAGCAATAATTCTTGCCGTTGTTCACCTGTGGGGTATAGTGCAGCAGGAAAAAGAAATGAATTTGTCAGCGACGATACCATCAGCAACTGAGTTACAGGAGCAACCAGGGCAGATCGAGGCTGAGTTAATTCAAACGCCTTGAACCTCAGTAGTTGAAAGTCCAGTTGCGGAAGTAACTTCCTCCAATGCTGACGATGGCATCGGCACTTCCTCTACTTCAGGCAACTTTTCTAGCGTGAGGCGATTTGACTGGGTGGCACCGGATAAACGCTTCAATAAGATCGGTCTGGGGTCATGCAAGAGGTAGATAATGCGATCGCCTGGTTGCCAATCTTCCGTCGCTGGCACAACCTGGAAACGGTCCTCCCGTTCTATCAATAGCGGCACTAACTCTCCAGACTGCTTCAATGCCTGTAAGTGGGCTTGTTGACAAGAAAATCCCGGTTCCTTCAGCGTCGTTGTCCCCAACTTCACTCGCCCATCACTCAGGTACTCATTCCAAGTCTTAATTGGTAAGTCTGGGACGAAAGCTTGGTTAATTTTAGTTTTATTTGCTGGGGTACTCACTTCCGGGTGACGGGGAAAAACTGCCAAGACGCGCGGCGGCTTAAACTCCTCAGCGGCTCGCTGAGCTAATACATAATTCACCTCCCCATTACTCGTCATAGCGAGAAAAGTTCCCATCGATGCCAGTCCCGCCTCCTCTAAAACCGCTGTATCCAAGGCACTGCTCAAGAAAACTCGGAAATTTTCTGCTTGAGCTTGTTGATAAGCTGTGGGGTCGGTATCAATCATAACCACTGGTTCTCCCCGTTCTTGAAGCAGACGAGCAATCAAAAAACTCAAGGGATTACAACCGACAATTACAGCCCCGGTTGTCTCTTTTGAGGTGATTTGCAGCCACTTGGCTACCCAGCCAGCTGTTAGCCCCTGCAACACCACTGTCATGATAATTGTGAGGAAGACGAGCGCCTTGATCGAATCACCCCCGTTAATTCCTCGCTGTGTCAGCAAAAACGAAAATAAAGAAGCAACGGAGGCGGAAACAATTCCCCTGGGTGCGATCCAGCACAAAAAAAGCTTCTGCCGCCAGTTCAGCCCGCTGTTCCATGTACACAAGCCGATACTAATCGGGCGCACGACAAACATCAGCACCAAGACGGTGAACAGATTGCCCCAACCCAGTGCAAACACACTGGCAATTGACAAGTCCGCCGCTAGCAGAATGAACAGCACCGAAACGCACAGAATCGTTAATTGTCCTTTAAACCGCCGCAACAACCGTTGCTCTGGCAGCGAAGCGGCTCCCAAGACCATTCCCGCAATTACAGTTGCCATCAGTCCGGACTCGCTGCGAATCATTTGCGCCAGACCAAACAAGCCCCACAGCCCCGCCAAAACCACCAGGTTTTTCAGCTCGTCTGAAATAAAATAGGCATGTTTGAAAATCAAGCTCAGTAACCAGCCGCCTGCCGCACCAATGCCACCACCGATGCCAAGGCGCAGGAGCAAACCGCTCATTGTCCCGACTGGGCCGGTATAACCGTTCAAAATCGTGTCTAGCACAACGACAGCTAGGATTGCCCCCACCGGGTCGATTAAAACGCCTTCTCCCTCCAAAAGCGTTGCAACTTGTCGATCTACTTTGATCAGTTTGAGCAGGGGACTGATGACAGTCGGCCCTGTAACCACGACTAAGGAAGCGTAGAGGAAAGCGATCGGCCAGGGAAATTCACCCAGCCAGTGAGCCGCCATGCCACCGCCGATTAGCGTCGTCAGTGTGCCGATGGTGACTAAGTTCCGCAGGCTACCTGAAACCTTGCCCAATTCTCGCAATTCCAGGTTAAGACCTCCCTCAAACAGAATCACTGCCGTTGAGAGGGCGACAATGACTTCGAGGCCAGTACCCAGCATCTGGGGGTGCAACAGGCCAATGCCATCAGAGCCGAGCATAAGGCCAAACAGCAGCAACAAGACGATGCTAGGTACTTTGAGGTATTCAGCCAGTACCTGAGCGCTGATGCCTGCGAAGACGGTGATGACGATCTGCAGCGTAATTTTAAAAGAATCTTCCATATTATAGATTTTGATCCAGTTCTTTCAAAATCTTTAGTCAAGGATAGTAGATATTAACCTTAACTGGGTTCAACACACACCCCCTAACTTCTTGCAGAGTGCAGGTTTGGGGATTTTCTATGTATGGAATGATACATTGAGCGCGCTCTTTCTCAGCCTCAGTTTCTGGTTAGGCATTCAAATGTTGTCATTTTCGGTTACTTCCTCCTCTGATTTCTCTCTAACTTTGAAGTACCAGTAAAGGTTAGCAACAGCTAAGTTTGACGCTTGTTGTAAATTCGATGGAACTAAGGTTTTGTGACCTGCGATCGCAGCTTGCTGACTGACATAGAATTCGGACTCTCCACGTAAATCAGGCTTGATCATAAATAGAAGCTGGTCGTGAAGGGATAAAAAATGAGACTTTTGCTTTAAATTCTCATAGAACAATTGTTCTAGCGGTTCTCCCAATGCGGTTGTGGCTTCCTTGGTATCTGGACTAACAGTGGTTGAGCTACTAAAATCAGAGCTAATCAAAAGCTTTGAGTCCTCTGAAGATAAAGTTTGCATCCAATCGACATGATTTTGCCAGGAGTTTAGTACAGCTAGATCATGATCGTGAATCCGCTTGATTTCAGGGAAGAGAAAATCAAGCTCATCTTCAGTTTCACAGGAATCAATAACACTTAGGGAATCGTGACGGATTTTGTCTTGGAGATGGGCAAGGCGATCGCTTACCACCTCATGAGCACCTTGTAACTGATATGCTGTGGTAATTGCCTGATCAATTGCCCAAGCACATTCTCGTCTACGGAGTAGTCCAGCTGCACAATTTCCGTCCAATAACTGAGCATTGTCGAAATCTGCTAGAGCTTCAAACAACATCCCCTTTGCTAAATCAAGTTGAGCATTTCTACGGTTGACATCCTGTAATTTTACTGCATCTCGCATCCAGTTGAGCGCCTGAACAAAAAGCCCATAGGCATGAACTAAAATCACGCGATGATGCTTAAACTCTATGTCTTGAGCAACCTGCCAAATCTGTTGCTTAATTTCTGCCCCGTGGTCTTTTAATGCTTTTTCCAAATTGATGAACCCGTTATCTACCTTGATCTCTAGCCTCTCTACCGCCTGCTTCAATTTCATTGTCTAATACAGGTTTACTGCTGACAGCGCTACACCAGCTGCAACACCAACACCAATCACAGATGTAGTTGCTTGCAGCACTCCCACGTTAGTCTGGAGAGATTGCAAGCCACCTTGAATAACATCAAATCTCCTGTAGGTTTCTTTGAATCCTCTGTCAACTCTTGTGTAGGTTTCTTGAAATCCTACATGGGTTTGAACCATCTGTGCCCAACCCGTAACTAACTGAGAAGCAGCTACCAGCGGTGATAGAGAGCTGTTGTTGACTACAGCACCGATTGCATGAGCAACGAATTTTCCTGTAAGTCGATCTCTAACCATGCCTATCGGCACTCCTGCGGATGTAACGACTTGCACGTACCTGCCAGCATCAATAGCAGCTTGAATTGCAGGGGTAAATTGAAACAGCATATTTCTGCCTAGTTGAAAGCTAATTTCTTCGAGCCTAACTGGTCTTTTCAGGGAAGATAACCGTATTTACTCGGTATTCGTTTCGGCTGAATCTGAGCATACTAGACGACAGATAACACTATTGGCTTACAAACTATATGAATACTGTGGTGGTTGGCTCTGAGGCTGTTGATCTGTTGTCGCGCATTACTGGGCAGAAGCTCAGTCAAAGGGATCTGACCTCTGCCGTGACTGATTTACTGACCATGACGGCTCCGCTCTCAGAAGCAGAAAGGCTGTTGTTGATTGGCTTTAGCTATGAAATGTCAGCGGCAGACGGGGCAATAGCTCCGCCTGAGAAGAAATATTTAGAGGCGATCGCCAACCGATTAGGAATTAACCCGCGACACCTGGCAGTTCTAGAAGCTGGCTTCAGTAATCGAGGAACCGTCGAGCCAGGAGCTTTGGATGAGGTTCGTTTTCTACTTGACCCCGCTCAGTTCCAGTCGCTGGATGCCATGTTTGTTAAGGCGGCAAGCGATATGCTCACGGTTCTGGGTAGCTTACCTGAACACCAAGGAACTCAACAGCAAACTGCCTGGTCTTACCAAGAGTTTAAGAAATTTCAAGAGTATCGGCAACAACTAGAAACTGCCTGCGATCAACTGATCGAACTCATTGATCAGTGTGCCACTCGCAGTCTTGTACCTCACACTCTCATAGAAGAGACACGAAAGGTATCTCACAAGTTGCGATCGCAGCGTTTTCGCGTAGCAGTTGTAGGTGAGTTTAGCCAAGGCAAATCAACTTTACTAAATGCCTTGCTGGGTGAAGAAATTCAACCTGTGAGAGCAATTCCCTGTAGTGGCACGGTAACAATTTTGAAATATGGAGCGCAAAAGCGGGTAGTCTGTCGTTATCAGGATGGACGGGAGGAAGAAATTCCATTTGAGCAGTATCAAGACAAGGCAGCAATTCCAGAAGATGCGGCGATGGATTGTTTCAGTGGTGAACAAACACATTTTGATATTGAGGAAATTATTTTTGAGCATCCTGATTTAGAGTTGTGCCGCCATGGAGTGGAAATTGTTGATTCTTCAGGACTGAACGAAAACCCTGACCGCACTGCCATTACTCAAAAACTGCTCAAGGATACGGATGCAGCCATTTTCCTCACGAATGCCTCACGTTCTCTAACTCAGGGAGAACGCGATTTGCTCCAGGATTTGAGAACTAAACTAAACGGTGGTAAAGATGAACCTGCCGACAATCTTTTTATAGTGGGAAATTTTATGGACTTGGTGCGTACTGAAAAGGATCGTCATCAAGTCCAACAGCGGATTGAAAGGTTTGTGCAGGGTCAAAATCCTATCATTGCCGGTGAAAATCGCGTTCATTTCATTTCTGCTCAAGCGGCACTAGATGCAATTATTAAAGGAAGTGATAACGAGTATTTGAAGACGTTCCAGAATTTCACTCAGTCTCTTGAAAAATTCCTGGTGATTGAGCTTGGCTCTCTAGAAATCAAGCAATATGTTACCAAAATTAAGGTTGTTATTCAAGCATTTTTACATGCTCTTGATCAATCTGAGCAAGTTTTAGATGAAAAGATAAAATTTTCTGAAGCAGAAAAACAGACAATTTTGGAACATATTGGGGAAGCCAGCGGCCACGATGTCAGAATCCGGTTTCTAGCAGAAAAACTAATAGCTCAAGTGATCGAGCCAGCATCTGAATATTGGGAGGAGTGGCATGAACGAATGATTTCTCGCGTGACTAAAAAGAGTGACAATTGGTCTTCTGAACACAGTCCTGTTTGGAGCCAAGACAAACTAATTCAAGACTACATTAATCAATTTGATAAAGAATTAGTGCAAGATATAAATGACTGGGGTAAAAAACTTAGGTATGTAGTCCTGAAGCCAAAAATTGATGTACTAGATCAGAGTATTTCTCAGGCTCTACAAGCAATACGAACAGAATTTAACAGCCTTGAGCAGCAAGTAGAAACAGATTTTGGTAAGCATTTAAACTTTGCAATTAGTGGCATAAATGCTAATTTTTTGGGAGAGAAAGCTTTTTGGGGCGGCATTGGAGTGGGCAGTGCTTTAGCGACTACATTATTCTTATTTACGGGAATTGGCTTAGTTCCCGTAATTCTAGCAAGCGTAGCTGCTGCAATTGCTGGAGAGTTTGGCTCAGGAATACTAGGATTCGATGGAATTAGTAACCAAATCAAGCGCAAAGTTATTGAGATAGGATTTAAAAATTTTGATGAATCAAAGGATAATTTTGACAAGAAGCGAAATGAAATTATTAGCTCAGTATTTAATTACCGAGTTGAATCAGCAAGTCGAGTTATTGCACAAGCAATCTCGCTTTATGAAAATCTCCTAGAGCAGCAAGAGAAATGTCACCAAGAAACACTGCAACAATGTGAAGCTGAAAAAGCTTGGCTCTTCGAGCAGCACGCGGAACTTAATCAGGTGCAGAACAATGTTGAAGCAATCCTGACTCAATGTGCTAAGTAGCAATATTTACGGTAAGCTTCGCGCTTTGCAGTGCTTTGGCTGGCGCAATTGCTTCACGAGACTTGGCAGCATAGATGAGGCATGCAGATAAGCCCTAGAGTTGTTTGCAGCCTGCCAGCCAAGTCCTGCGGCTCATTCCACGGGTATTTTTCTCTCATGTTGACGACGGCACACAGATTCGGCATGGTTAACTATATTTATATGTAGGGAGTACAAAGCATATGCGCTGCGATATCTCAAGTCGTGCTGGCCAAGTCTTAGCCAAGGGTTCTTTGGTCATCCAAAAAGATGAAAATGGTGAACTGGTGCTGGGCTTTCGGACAGATGGAGGGAAGTTAATCGAAGGAGGAACTATTGGTTCTGATGGGGATCTGAGCGATGCAAGTATTGTTCTATTTCGCCAGTTTTTTGAGACTTGGGGAATGAGCGATCTAACACTTACCGCTCGCGTCTAAGATCTCAATTCAGACAATTAGCGCTCGGACGCGGGTAGTTCTGGCGCTCGCAGTCCGGCTCCTTCCCCATGGTAGGACGACCGTAATTATCACAGAGGAGCTGACTTATGCAAGAAGACGATTTACGGCTTACTGAGCTAATTAACGTAGCCAGCCAGTTGATTGCAGCCCGCTTCAAGCCCAATTACCACCATATTGGGGCGGCTCTACAAACCAAATCTGGTCAAGTGTTTTGTGCCGTACATATAGAGGCAACTGTTGGAAGAATTGCTGTATGCGCTGAAGCTGTTGCTATTGGGATGGCTGCTACTGCTGGAGACACAGAAATTGAGATGATTGTAGCAGTCAATAGAGTTGGTCAAGTGGTATCGCCCTGCGGGATGTGTAGAGAGTTGATAGCAGATTACGCACCGGATGCTAGGGTGATAGTTCCGGGCGAAGCGGGACCGATGCTTGTTGCTATTGGTGACTTACTTCCTAATAAGTATCACAGTTAGAAACCAAGGTGCAGAATAATGTCGAAGCAATCCTGAATCAATGTGCGGGGTAGTGATCGCACTGCTTTGGTTTTTGCTGTAGCCCACGCAAAGCGCAGCAGCAGCAGCTGTGCTGGGTGCGAAAGCATCGCATCGGCTTAGCCGTCGGACTCTTGGTAGCCTTGGAGCGATCGCTATCCTTAAGCAGTTGTCTGCCCATCCAACCAAGCTGCCAAATCAGCTGCACGGTCGAAATCCAATAGTGCCTCACCCAAATCCTCCAGTTGGGTAAGAGACAACCTCTGAATGCGGTCCTGCAACAACAAGTCAACTGCACCGAGGCGGCGAGTAAGTAAGCGCAAAATCATCGATATGGCTTCCTGCTGCCTTCCCTCTAATCGTCCCTCTAGTCGTCCCTCTACTCGTCCCCGTTGAATACCTTCTTCCATCCAGCTGGTAACAATTTCCATAACTTCCTCCTGCTCCACTGGAGCTATCCTAGCAAGCTGTTGCTGAAACACTGCTTCCTCCTCAGCATTCAACCGCAGATAAGTATCAATAAATCCAGAAATCAGTTGCACTTGTGCTGGGTTTAGTCCCAACCTAGATAGTAATTGCAGAGACACCAGCTTTACCATAGGACGCTCTTGAGTATCCATCTGCATTTTGGACATCAAGGCACTTGCAACCGGATTTGACTGATTCACGAAATCCTGCCAGTGGAGGCAATTTAGCTGGTTGACACTCTCAGGGCTAAAGCCGCTGAGATTCTTGGTTCAATGAGGTAACTTGCTGAGGCAGGATTACTCCAACCTCAGTAGCGGTCACTTCTCCCCAAGCGTTGCACGGATCTAGTCCGTAGCTTCCGGTATGCCCTACCGTAGCTAATCCTCGACTCAAAATGATTTTGCCTGAGTTATGATCTCGATCTAAAACACAACCACACTGACAAACATGTGTTCTTGTAGATAGCGTTTTCTTAACGATAGCTCTGCATTTAGAGCATTCCTGACTAGTTTCAGCAGCAACTACAGCAATAGTTATCTTTCCGAAAACCCTGCCATAGTACTCAAGCCACATGCGAAACTGATACCAAGATGCATCGTTAATCGACTTGGCTAGCCTTTGATTTTTTACCATATTCTTAATTCTCAAATCTTCATAGGCGACTACATCGTTAGATGTGATTACGCACCGTGCTAATTTCACAGCATGGTCTTGACGCTGCCTACTTATTTTGAGATGGCGTTTGCCTAAAATCTGCCTGGCCTTGCGTCGGCTACTTGACCCTTTTACTCGTCTCGATACTAAACGTTGAGCTATCTTTAATCGACGTTCTCCTTTCCGCAAGAAACGCGGGTTTTCTACTGTAGCCCCATTAGAATCGGTGTAAAACTCCTTGAGTCCTACATCTAATCCAATAGCATTTCCGGTCACTTGAATGGATTCAACCCGATCAACAGCAATACAAAACTGAACATAGTACCCATCTGCTCTTTTTACCAATCGAACTCGCTTAATCTGATCGGGTTGGTAGAAATGCAAATCGCGTGTTCCCTTCAGTTTCAGTTTGCCAATACCTTTCTTATCGGTAAAAGTGATAGTCTTCCGGTTGGCAGCTAGTTTCCATCCAGTTGATTTGTATTCAACAGAACGATTATCTTTTTGAAATTGCGGAAAACCCTTCTTGCCAGATATCTGCTTTTTGCAGTTATCGTAAAATCGTGAAATTGCTGACCATGCTCGTTCGGCGCTGGCTTGACGTGCCATTGAATTGAGTTCATTGCAAAACGGGAATTCTTTAGCAAGCACAGCGCAGTACTTGTTGAGGTCATACTGAGTTTTGCCCAGTCCATCTATCCAAAAGCGCAATGCTTTATTCCGAATGAACTGCACAGTCCTCAATGCCTCGTCGATTGCACTAAGCTGTTGTTTTTTCCCGGTTAGAGTCGAGGGCAGGTACGATCCTGCGCCCCTCTCTGTTAGATCGCAGCGTGCGGGTTTCCCAGCACTGCGCTCCCGATATTCTAGGCTCGTGCCTTGCCCATGTGCATATAGTCGTGACA